>Ga0051980_10002289_pt1 | contig 14458 bp, 16 predicted proteins | sample CryGey13umfilter_2_FD_55014 | JGI IMG/M metagenome (GOLD analysis project Ga0051980, IMG submission 55014) | Groundwater microbial communities from aquifer in Utah, USA - Crystal Geyser 4/9/14 3 um filter | ecosystem: Environmental > Aquatic > Deep subsurface > Groundwater | place: USA: Utah...
AAGGTCAAAAAAGGCGTTTATCGTTATGACCCAGACTATGTGAATGAAGTTGAGTTGTTTGATTTCCCTTCCGATGTTAAAGAAAAAATTTTTAAGCGAGATGGTTATAAATGCGTTGTATGCGGCCGTGGCAGGAAAGACGGAGTTGAAATATGTGCAGACCATATTAAGCCAAAAGATAAGGGTGGTGACAACTCTGTTGATAATGGACAAACCCTGTGCACGAAACATAATCTCATAAAGAAGAATTACTCACAAACTGAGGCAGGCAAAAGATATTTTATTAAATTATATAACCGAGCTAAAGCCATTGGAGATAAAAAGATGATTAATTTTTGCAAATGCATTTTTGACTGCTATGATTTTCATGAAATAAATGGACACATTCAAAGACCAAATAGGAAAGACAAATAAGGAGGTTATAGGGATGGAAGCATCGGTTTTATTGAAAAAGCCGGGAATAAATCCTGATGAGTCAGTTCTTTTGATCACAGCGGAAGAAGCAATGGAAAATCTTTTAGAGACAATTGAAGAATATTGCCCTAATTTAAAAATAAATAAAATGACAAAAAAAGACATCATGACGTTGCTCCTTAGTTACGCTGACTGTGTTATAAATTATCACCCTGAAGACAACCATCAAGAAAGGGCTGCATTAATTGAAAACTTTGAGATATTAAAACGTTATGGATTAACTGACGACGATTATGAGTCTTTAGATTTTTGCTAAAATTGGTGAACATATGTACGGGACAACATTGCTGATTGATAATGTCCCATATCATTTTGAGAAATACATTCCAACTGAGGAAGAAATAAGAAAGTTTGAAATTGAAAACAATGGTAATATCCAATATTCAAAAGGTAGTTTCTTGTATAGGCTTGTGCTGTTCACGAAGTAGTAAGTATCAATAACCCTGAATCACCAAGAGACCCGTGGAGAGCCATTCGTAAATTGCATCAAGAAGGGGAAGTTAATTAAGGTTAAAAGAGGACCTGAGAGCACAGGGGGGACATGTCCACAAATAGTTTCCCATATCTGCAAGAATGATTTTTACGTAACAATGTCTCTAATTTTTCTTGACAACTCCCCAGTATTTACTGTATCCTTCTTAACTTAAGAATAATAATTAGAAGGGGGGTAGAGAATTGAATGCTTTAGGCACCCATCTTTTAATAGAATTGAAGGAGTGTAATCCTGAAATTCTGAAGAGCCTTGAGAAAGTAAGAAGCATAATGGTTTCAGCAGCAAAAGAAGCAAAGGCAACAATAATAGATATTTCCTTCCGTGAGTTCAATCCTTTTGGTATTAGCGGCCTGATTGTTATTGCAGAATCGCATCTCACGATTCATACATGGCCGGAGTATGGTTATGCGGCTGTGGATATATTTACATGCGGCGATGTTATAAAACCGGAAATAGCAGCCTCATATATTATAAAGCACCTTGAATGCAATAATCCTTCTATTGTAGAAATAAAAAGAGGGCTGCTTTCGCACAAAAACAAGAAACTACCCCATAAGGTTTCTGCAGCCTCTACCTCTGATACTGAATTTTATCAAGCGATGACAAGTTAGAGTTACTCAGCCGATGGCTCATAAAGTAATTCTATTTATCTTCTTTATTTGTCAGTGCTGCAATACCTGGTAATTCTTTCCCTTCAAGCAGTTGGAGAGATGCCCCTCCGCCTGTTGATATAAACGACATTGCATCAGATACGCCTGCCCTGTATACAGCAAGGTCGGTATCACCGCCGCCAACAATAGTAAGTGCGTATGCATCTGCAACTGCACGGGCGATAGCATATGTTCCCCGCGAAAATGCGTCAATCTCGAATATACCCATCGGTCCGTTCCAGAGGATAGTCTTTGCATCCTGGATTGCCTCTGAAAAAAGTTTGACAGAGGCAGGGCCGATATCAAGTGCCCTCCATCCCTTTGGAATCTCAATGGTTGGCACTGTCTTCGTTTCTGTACCGGGCTCGATGCTCTGGGCAATCACACAGTCTACAGGCAGATAAAACTTTATACCCATCCCTTTTAGCTTTTTCCTTATACGCTGTGCTGTCTCAAACATATCTTCTTCAACAAGGGAATTCCCAACCTCATAGCCTATGGCCTTTATAAAAGTATAAGCCATACCGCCGCCAACTATAACCTTATCAACCTTATCAACAAGATTTTCAAGAACACCAATCTTACCTGAAACCTTTACACCTCCTAAAATAGCGACAAAGGGCCTTACCGGATTAACTATCATTCCCTTAAGGTATTCTATCTCCTTTTTTAATAGAAATCCGGCTGCTGATGGAAGAAACCGTGTTATACCGACTATGGATGCATGTACCCTGTGAGCAGTCCCGAATGCATCATTTACATATATATCTGCAAGCCTTGATAAGGCACGTGCAAACTCCTCATCATTTTCTTCTTCTCCTGGATGATACCTGAGGTTTTCAAGGAGAAGCACATCACCTTCCTTCATATTTGAGACAAGACCCTCTACCTGACTGCCAATGCAATCAGGTGAAAAAATGACCTCTTTGTTAAGAAGCCTCTGAAGCCTCTTTGCAACAGGAGCAAGACTGAGCCTCGGGTCTTTTTTACCTTTTGGTCTTCCAAAGTGGGATGAGAGTATAACCTTCGCCCCTTCATCAATAGCATAATTTATAGTAGGAAGAGTCGAGCGAATCCTCCTGTCATCGGTAATCATCAGATTATCATCGAGAGGCACGTTAAAATCAGACCTTATAAAGACCCTTTTACCCTTAATATTGAGGTCTTCTATTGTAAGCTTGTTAAATAAATTTTTAATCGGGACAGGGCTATTAGCATTCTTCTTTATCATGATCAGACCCTTTTAATAATGTAGAGTATGAGGTCTCTGAGACGTGAGCTATAACCCCACTCATTATCATACCATGCAAGAACCTTCACCATCCTTCGCTCAAGCACCATTGTCAGTGTTGCATCTACGATAGATGAATGTTCATTACCATTGAGATCAGATGATACGAGGGGTTCTTCTGAATACTGAAGGATTCCCTTCATTGGTCCTTCAGCCGCCTTTTTTAATGAAGCATTAATTTCTTCTACCGTAACGTCCCTTGCCAGTTCAGCAACAAGGTCTACAATAGACACATTTGGAGTAGGGACTCTTATAGACATTCCGTTAAGCTTACCTTTCAGTTCTGGTAACACAAGTCCAACAGCCTTTGCTGCACNGGTTGTTGTCGGAATCATGTTCAGGGCTGCTGCCCTTGCCCTACGCAGGTCATTATGAGGAAGGTCAAGTATCCTCTGGTCATTTGTATAAGAGTGTATTGTTGTCATCAGCCCTTTTATTATTCCAAATTCGTTGTGTAAGACCTTGGCAAGAGGTGCAAGACAGTTTGTTGTGCATGATGCATTTGAAATAATCTTATGTTTTGTTGGGTCTATTATTTCCTCATTCACGCCCATGCATACTGTTGCGTCAGGTTCTTTGGCAGGTGCCGAAATAATTACCCACTTTGCACCAGCATCTAAATGCATTGCAGCAGACGATCTGTCCGTGAACCTTCCTGTTGACTCAATAACAATATCTACTCCCAGGTCCTTCCATGGCAGTTTTTCGGGTTCAGTAACAGCAAATACTTTTAGTTTTTTCCCATCAACTGTTATACTCCCATCACCTGCCTTTACATCAGCATTGAATATGCCGTGTACAGAGTCATATTTAAGGAGATGGGCAAGGGTCTTTGCATCAGTCAGGTCATTAATAGCAATAATCTCAAATTCCTTATATCCCCTGCTTGCCCTTAAAAAATTCCTTCCTATCCTTCCAAAGCCATTTATTGCAACAGATAATGACATAAAAAACCTCCTGTAAAAAATTTCTCCCGACTCAGCCGGACGCATCAAAAACGGAAAAGCTATTAATAACAATCCCTGTTAAGAGTTTCGGATAAAAATATGTTGATTTTGGCGGCATCCTTACTGATGATAGGGCTGCCTTTTCAACATCGTCAACTTTTGTGGGATTAAGGAAAAAGGCTGCACTAAACTGCCCGCTTTTGACTTTATCAAGTGCCTTATTTATATCCATCTCATATCCTATATCAGTTGCTTTAAGTATCTTCTTAAGTACCAGCTCATGCAGTATAATCACATCTGTCTCTCTAAGGCCGGGAGGGACTTCTGATAAGTTGCCTTCTTTATATTTAAGGATATACCAGACCTCGTCACCATCCTTGAAAAAACCAAAGACACGCCTTCTTCCTGATATCATCCTTGCAATATCAAAATTCGCTTTTACAGGCTCGACCTCAAAATACTCTGAAAGTATTATGCTTATATACTCTGGAATTTCCTTCACAAGCCTGTGAGTTGGAAGTATTGTTAGACCCTCGTCTAACATATTTGCAAGAAACATAAGTACATAGTCAAAAGGTTTAGCTCCTGCAGAAGATGTTCTCTTTCCGTTTATCTCCTTCTGATACTCAAGTGCTGTTTCATATCTGTGGTGTCCGTCAGCAATAAAAATAGCCTTGTCTTCAATTTCCTTTTTTATAACCTCTATATCCTTTCTTTCATCAATCTGCCATAGCCTGTGAACAGCCCCGGCAGCATCCTTTGACTCGATATATGGTTTTGTCATGGCGATTCTTGAAAGGAGGGTTGACACCTGTTTCTCAGCGCTCTTATAGAGTGAGAATATCGGGCTTATGTTCGCCTCACATGACCTCAGAAGGTTCAACCTATCCTGTTTAGGTTTAGAGTGAGTACACTCATGGGGATAGACACTGCCTTTACCTAACTCCTCGAGTTTTACAAGGCCGAGGAATCCCAAGAGCCGTTTTTTTTCTTCATTTATCCTATAAGACATTTCATATACATAAAATGAAGGCCTTTTGCTATGGATAAGTATTCCGTCATTTATCCATGACTCGAGATATCTCCTCGCCCTTGTATATCTATTATCAGCTTTGCTATCTCCAGGCTGTTCCTTACCGAAATCTATCCTGACGATATTATAAGGGCTTTTTTTATATAACTCTTCCTGGTATTCGGGCGTTATGATATCATACGGAGGAGCCAGCACATCCTCCATAGATACCTTAGAAACATTGTAAAGAATTCCCCTGAAAGGGACTATTTCAGCCATTGTTATAAGTTCTGTTGAGTCCAAAGAAAAGAATAAAGTTATATTAGCACGGAGAGAATATGAAATTCAAACGAGGATTACAGCGCTTCCTTAGCCGTAGCCTTTATAACCTCCTTTATGTTCCTGTCAAGAAACTCAGGGATAAAAGGTATGTCTAAGTTCAAGAATCCAGACGTTATCACAGAGACGGCATCCTCTCTGGAGATACCCCGTGACATTAAATATTCAACCTGTTCTTCAGCAATAGGACCTATGGAAGCTTCATGAGAAAGTTCTGCCTTGATCGCACCATCGGACACCAGTTGTGGTATGGCATAAATCTTTGCCTTATTTGAAAATAATATTCCGCGGCAGTCAAGGTGTGCCAAACAATAACCTCTGGTCTTAGCTATCAGGTCTCCCCTTGAATAAATTACACTCTCATCAGCAGCTATAGCCCTTGCTGTAGATTCACCCCTTGTGTCCTCTCCCTCGAGGACTATCCTTGAGCCAACATCTATATAAGAATCCTTAAGCCCATATAAAATGGTGTTGAACTTTGCAGAAGATCTGTCTCCTTTAAGATAAGCCGCGGGAAACATCTGAAGGGACTTTACAGGCTTTAATAGGACATAGTTACTGAAAAAAGCCCCATCCTCCTCGACGATAGCCCCAGTCCTCGGTCTTACATGGAAGTTATCAGCCCAACTATGGATCATCGTGAAGAAGAGTTTTCCACCTTTCTTAACAAAAAACTCAGAAATTCCAATATGTACCCCCTCAGCATCTCTTTTGGCCAGGGTACAGCCAGTTATCACCTGGAGTTCTGCGCCTTCTTCTACGATTATTATATTATGAACATTCTGGCTTATATAGTTTCCTGCAACTAACAAACATGCCTGTACAGGATATTCTGGTTTTTGATGAGGGAAGACCCTTATGAAGTATCCATGAGTCATATTCAGTTCCGCCTGGGCAGTGTATTTGTCCTGATCTACAGGAATAACCCTCCAGTAATACTCTTCCAGCCAATCATACTTACTGAGAGCCTCAGTGGTGCTCATTATTTCAAGTTTTCCCTCGTAAGCCTTGTTTATCCTTTCATAAACTACAGAGTGGTCAACCTGAATATAAGAGCCTGACCTTNCCTCTTCCTTTACATCAATNCCTGCCATAACGGCAGCTTCCTTTGCCTGGCGAGACAAACCCTCAAGGTTCTCTATCCTTCCCCTTTCTATATGTTCGCTGTAGCGAGAAAGGTCTATATCAGGACCAATGGCCGCCTTCTTGTCTTTTACCCTTTCAGCCCTCACCCTTATATCAGAAAGGTATATTTTACTTATCNACATTCAGCGCACCCCCTGTAACCATGCCTTTTAATTTCCGAAAGGATATCCCTTGGGTNTCCCCCGCAGATTAATTTCCCTTCAAAGATAATATAACCCTTATCAGCATTCACGTAATCAAGGATATAACCGGTATGTGTTATGATTATAGCACTTCTCTTTGGGTCCTTTNCTTTGTCTTTTCCAAGAAGCATATTTATAGCTTCACCCACGAGGGTAATGTTCTCAAGGTCAACACCGGACTCTGGCTCATCAATGAGAACCATGTCAGGCCTCTGAACCATGAGCTGGAGAAGCTCTGAGCGCTTTATCTCACCACCAGAAAAACCATCGTTAAGTCCTCTGTCCAAATGGCCTGAAAGATTAAGCCTTTCGGCATACTCAACAAAACCTTCTTTATTAATTCTGCCATCTGAGATTATCTCGATAATTTTTCTTAATGTAACACCCCTGACGGTGGGTGGTCTCTGAAAGGAAACACCCATACCAAGTTGGGCTCTTTCATAAACATCTTTGTTTGTTATATCCTCTCCTTTAAAATATATCCTGCCCTGCTCCACTNCGTATTTTGGGAATCCCATCAGGGTCATAATAAAGGATGTTTTACCAGCGCCGTTAGGCCCGAAAAGCACAAGAACCTCTCCGTAATTTATGGAAAGGTTAACACCTTTTAGAATCTGCCTCTCGTCAACAGAGACCCATAGGTCTTCTACCCTTAACATCTCTTGCACAATTTACCCCTCCTTTCAAAGGATACATTATGTTTATAATAACCTACTGGCAAAGTAAATAAAAATTCTTTATTTTTTAGTTCTATCTTATTAAAAACAGGACATTTCTAAATTGGCTTGACACAAAAGGTACAGCAATTCTCGGTGAAATTGAAAACCCTTGAGATTGTTTTGCTCCGCTCGCAATGACAAGACAAGTTTTCGTAATCCGTCATTGCGAAGGGCCTTATCCTGAAGCAATCTCGTCTCTTTTTCACCGAGAATTGCTGCAAAAGGTACCCGAAACTTGACTTTATTTTTAATAAAAACTTAAAATAAACATTTACAAATTATGGGAACATATACAACATACCATCCACATAAGATAAAACGTAAAAGGACTCATGGCTTTCTTGAAAAGATGAGTTCCGCAGGCGGGCGTAAGGTTCTCAAGAGGAGAAGGACCAAGGGGCGTAAAAGATTGACTGTTTAAGGCGTGAAAAACCTTTGCGCTCTTTAATAAGAAGACGGGATTTTGAGTTGGTCATTAAGGAGGGAGTTACCTTAGCTTCAAAATATCTCGTTATGTACGCAAGGCCGAATGAACTCAGTTTCAACCGCCTTGGACTTTCTGTTAGCAAAAAGGTTGGGAAAGCTGTTATAAGAAACAGGATAAAACGTCTCCTGAGGGAAGCTATGAGAAAACCCTTGCAGGGAGTTACTTTGAATTATGATTTTATCTTAGTCGCCAGAAGGTCCTCTGTAGAGGGTGAGCTAAATGATTTTATTCGAGATATAAAGAGATTTCTACCGAGGTTATTTTATGAAAAAAGTTCTGATATCACTAATAAGACTATATAAGTACATCATATCTCCCCTGCTTCCTGTGAGCTGCAGGTTTACTCCCACCTGCTCTGAATATTCTATTGACGCAATAAATAAGTATGGTACTATTAGAGGATTCTATATTTCATTGAGGAGGATACTGAGGTGTCATCCCTTTCATCCCGGCGGGTATGACCCTGTAAAATAAAAATGGAAAAGAGAGCACTTCTTGCCGTAGCACTTGCATTTGCTATCTTCTTTCTCTATCAGTATTTCTTTATTAAGCCTGAACCACCGAAAGTCCAAAAACAGAATAAAGCAGAGGAAAAAGAAAAACCTGCCACTGTAGAACCTTCAGCGTCTACTATAACTACACCTGAAACTAAAAGGACGTCCTCTGAAGGAAAAGAGATAAGGGTCGAGACTGAATTATATTCAGCAGTTTTTACAACACAAGGCGCAACATTAAAACACTATGAGCTTAAACAATACAAGGATAAAGAAGGCAAAAACGTTGTACTCCTTAAAAGCCCGTGCTTAGAACCTCCCCTTAGTATAGGCTCAAAGGACGACTTCAACCTCTCAGATGCTAACTTTAATGTTTCCGCCTCTGGCGGAGGTAAAGACATTAAACTCAATAAGAATGTAAACTCAGGTTCACTTATATTTGAATATGCAGACTCTGGATTCTCAGTTAAAAGGTTATATACGTTNCATAATGATAATTATACGATTGATATTAAGGATGAAGTCTCAGGGCTGCCTGACTACTGGATAACCATCGGCACTGATTTTGGCATCTATGACAATAAAGATACATCAACACATATAGGCCCCGTACTTCTCAAGGAGACCGACAGGCTTGAGTTTAATGCAAAGAAACTGAATGAAGTTAGGAGCTATAAGGAGGGCCTGAAGTGGATAGCACAGGAAGATAAGTATTTCTTTGCCGGTCTTGTTCCTCTTACCAATATGGAGGAGGCAAAGGTCTGGAAACTAAAGGACTCTCCTATTGCTGCGTTCAAGGGCAGGCCTGGCATAAATAACTTTATCCTCTATGCCGGGCCAAAAGAATATGACAGACTGAAGGCTCTAAATGTGGGGCTTGAACATATTGTAGATTTCGGGTTTTTCTCTGTGATAGCTGTGCCTCTTTTCTGGCTTCTAAAATTCTTTTATAAGTTTATCGGCAATTATGGATGGGCAATAGTACTTCTCACTATAATTATAAGAATACCTTTTATCCCTCTTGTTAACAAAAGTCAGAAGTCAATGAAGAAGATGCAGGAGTTACAACCCAGAATGGCTGAGGTAAGAGAAAAATATAAGAAAGACCCTCAGAGAATGCAAAAAGAGGTAATGGAACTTTATAAAAAGCATAAGGTAAATCCTGTAGGAGGATGTCTTCCGATGCTCCTTCAGATACCTGTATTCTTTGCACTCTATAAAATATTGATGATAGCCATAGAACTCAGGGGCACACCTTTTATGCTCTGGATAAAAGACCTTTCAGCGCCTGATACACTTTTTGGACACATCCCTTCAGGGGTCCCTTTAATCGGAGGTTTTGCTGTTGGTCCATTGCCTATAGTCATGGGTATCACTATGCTAATCCAGCAGAAAATGACCCCGACATCTATGGACCCAACCCAGAATAAGATGATGATGCTTATGCCTATTGTATTTACATTTCTATTTCTGAATTTTGCATCAGGTCTTGTCCTCTACTGGCTTATGAACAATATCTTCAGCATTACCCAGCAGTTCTATGCAAATAGAAAACTCGCAAAAGAAGCAGCTCAAACCTCTTAATTTTCAAATATGTTTATAGATGATACTATCGCGGCAATATCTACTCCCCTCGGTGAAGGAGGGATAGGCATTGTAAGATTGAGCGGGAAAGATTCCATAAAAATAGCTGAAAAAATCTTCATCTCACCAAAAAATAAATCACTTAATAATTCAAAATCTCACAGGATAATCTATGGCTATATAAAAGATCCAAAAACTGACAAAGAGATTGACGAAGTATTAATTACAATAATGCGATCTCCGTATTCTTATACAAGAGAGGATGTGGTCGAGATAAACTGTCATGGAGGTATGACTGCCTTGAGAAAAACCCTTGAGCTTATCCTGAAACAAGGTGCAAGGCTTGCAGAGCCAGGAGAGTTTACCAAAAGAGCATTTATAAATGGAAGGATAGACCTTAGTCAGGCAGAGGCAGTACTCGATCTTATAAGGTCTAAGACCGATGAAAGCAGGAGGATTGCGATTGAGCAGCTTCAGGGAGGTCTGTCTGAAAAAATAACAGCACTGAGAGACAGACTAACAGAAGTCTGTGCTCACGTAGAAGCATATATAGATTTCCCTGAGGATGAAATAGAGACAGCATCAATAAAGGCCGTGTTAGAGTCGATGAAAGACATTGGCAGGGAATTCCATGCACTCCTTAAAACTTATGATGAGGCAAGATTTTTCAGGGAAGGACTTTCAACAGCAATTGTTGGAAGTCCCAACGTGGGGAAATCATCACTACTGAATGCACTACTCAAAAAAGACAGGGCAATAGTAACAGAATATCCAGGTACGACAAGAGATGTAATCGAGGAATATCTGAATATAAATGGCCTTCCACTGAGGATTATGGATACAGCAGGCATAAGAGATGTACAGGATATTGCAGAGAAAGAAGGGGTTAAAAGAAGCCTTCTGAGTATAGAAAATGCTGACATCGTGATTGCTATGTTTGATTGCAGTGAACTCTTAAAGGAAGAGGATTTTGAAGTGATTCAAAAGGTAAAGGATAGGAACACGATTTTTGTGTTAAATAAATCTGACCTTCAATCAGCAATTGATCGAAATTCAATTTCGTCCCTTGTCCCTCGTCCTTCTCCCTCCATTTTAAATATCTCTGCAACCAGAGGCGATGGACTTGAGGAATTGAAAGACATAATTTTCGAGTCATGCCTGAAGAACTGGAAAGAAGAAAGGGAAGGAGTCGTCATCACAAACCTGAGGCACAAGACCGCAATAGAGAAAGCCAAAACATCACTCGAGAGGGCGATCTCGGCTTTGTTGGAAAATCAACCTCTCGAAATCCTTGCCCTTGAACTCAGGGATTCCCTGGATAGGCTCGGAGAGATTGTCGGAGCTATTACGACAGAAGATATATTGAACAAGATATTCACCGATTTCTGTATCGGGAAATAGTCCTGGCATTTTATTGAATATCCATCTCATTTTTCTTACAGAAGTAAGACTCTCCAATTTCGCGATCGTGCAACATATTGGTCCTATTGCTTTCCAGTTGTAAGCTTAATATCCGATCAGATGTCATTCCAGCTTGTCTGGAATCTTTCTGAAATAGCGCCCTTACTTCCCCTCCCTTGATGGGAGGGGTTAGGGGAGGGTGATAGTGGATGGGAAGAGCATTGAAAATTGTAATCTCTGAAATATAAAATTATCGGAGAAGTACAAGAGCAGATATTCTTGTTTTGGTTATTAGATTTTATTTATTCATGCCGGTGTGGTGGAATTGGCAGACGCGCCGGACTCAAAATCCGGTGGGGGCAACTCCGTGTGGGTTCGACTCCCACCACCGGCACCATTGGAATCTATTGTTTTTTCAATATTTTTAATCTTCTTCGCTCTTCGATTTCCGTGCCATAAAGCAGAATCTCTCTCCTCTCCCCGACCAACACCAAATTGCCCAAATACTTTCAGCCATAGATAAAAAGATAGAAGGTGTAGTCTCTTTAGTTTAATTAGTCAAGGATGTCCCCTTACTATGTCCATAATAATGTTAACAGTAGCCTTAGAGACATCAATAAGTTGGTGGAGCGTTGGAATCACAGGGCGAAAGTGAATCGTATCTGCGACTGTGAAAACTATATCAACGGGGACATTAAGTTCTTGTTCGAGTATTCCGGAATCAGGAATATTCGCCGCAAGAAGTTGACCCCGATTCATCGGCGGGATGTTCCAAACCACGTCCCTGTTGTTTTGGCCGAAGCCGCAATTGATAAGTCCTCTGGGGAAATCTGGAACTTGCTTGATAAGCATCTCACTAGAAAGCCTTGTATAGTCTCCGGTTGGGATCAAAAGCTTGTGCTTGTCGATGATGTCAAGCTTGTGGATGAGAGAGAGAAGCTCGTTCCCTCCAGGCTCACCATGGGGTTTCAAGTCAATAAGAGTCTGATAGAAGGATGGAGAGACCCTATCGGCGAGTCGCGTCTTTACGGTTTCATCAAGCCGTGCCTCGGTTTCGCTGAAGGGGAATTGCAGAAGTCTCCTTTCNTTTTCTGTAGTGGCGACAGGAGAAACAACTTCCCAATAGGCGTGGTCGAGAGCGGAGCGAAGGTTGTGAATAACATCTCCACAAATAAGTGCGGCCCTGTGTATAACGGCTTCGTTCTTTTTTGCGAAAGTGGCACGTTGTCCAGTCTTTGTATTTGTTTCGAGAATGTAACTGAACGGTCGTTGTTTCTGAAACAGTTCATTCAACTCATTGACGTGTTCCGTGGCCCTATCAATCTTTAGTGCGGNGCTATCAGTCATAAAGATTAACCCCCTAACGTTGCAAATCAGCCGACGCTGTAAGCGGTCGGCTGCATTTGCCTTGTTAGCCCATTTATTTGATCATTCGCTCATATTCGCCATGAGTGCCAATCCAAACCCAAATGTAGTCTTCACCATCCTTAATGGCAAGCGCTCTGTGATTGATTCCGACCCGGGCTGACCAAAACTTACCGATTTTCTTGAAATGGAGGGATGGATGCCAAGGATTCGTTTTGAGTAGTTGGAAGTTTTGTTTCGATATTTTTTGAACAGATTCTGGAAGTTTCTCAAAGCATTCCCAGAAACGATCTATTGTCCGATGCATCTAAAGTTCTTTGAGTTGTCCTTTATTTTTTTCATTAAGAGCTTCTTTAATCAGGAAATCCAACCTTCCTGACTCCGAGTCCGCCTCTATCTGTCTATCCCATTTCTGCCAGTCTTTCTCCGAAAACCACTCTCTCAACCGGACAAAGTCCTTCTCGGGAAGATCTTCTATGGCTGTCATGATTTCAGCTACTTTCAACATTGGAACTCCTTTCTGTTTCTTCAGTATTCATTTCAGGGCTAACCAGTTATTAGATAGTTACAAAACTATAGCAGAAAGTTTTAATCCGGTCAATAGCTATTGAAGACCCTCCCTGTCAAGCCATATAAAAAGGTAACTATGTGAAGTATTGATGAGACATTTAAAATGTAACCAAGAGATTACGCTTTTTTCTTCTCCTGCTTTGAATCTTTAGCATGGATAATAAGTCCCGGAAAAATGTTTGATAATCTCTCAAATGTTTCTTTCTCGACTTTTGTTAATGGTCTTTTTTCCTTTTGCTCTGTTTTTTGAACTGCCGTGACTTCAGGGCTTTGCCTTCTATTTGCAAGTTTTAAAATAGCCTCCAGCTTGTTTTCAATTGTTTTGGCCAAATCAAAGGGATTTAAAGTCTTATACAGCTTTTCAAGTTCAGCTATCTTTACCTGGTCACCTTGCTTTGAGGCTATAACGCCTTCAAATGGTGTCATTGGCTTATCATAAACCCTTTTGAGCTTGGAACCGACATGTTCTTTTCTGAGCAACTTCATGGAAGGCATAAATAAGTTCATAAAAAGCCGCAGTTCGTTTTTGTAGAGATTATTCATGGCATCTACCGCCTCCCGCTGGGCATAACGATCCCATCCCATAAGCTTTCTCACATGAGTCCAGTTTTTTTGCTCAATATGGGCATTATCGTCTTTCTTGTAAGGCCGTCCGCGGAAAGGCTGTATCTTGTTTGTTTTACAGTAACGCCATAAATGCCAGTTGATAAACTCAGAGCCGTTGTCGGAATCAAGCCCCTTTACGGTAAAGGGTATCGCCTAGCCATTTCATCAAGACCATCAACCACCACATCTTCTCCTTTTCCCAATACTGCCCGACTCTCCACCCATGTATGGAGAATATCTGTTTGATTCACTGTATAAGCGAACTTCCCTTCTGCATTGTTGCCGGAATGGGAGACCGTATCCACTTCTGTCCACCCAGGGCTCTTTACGTCCCAGTTGTCGGTTCTTATGGGAATATGATGCNTCAGCAGCGTCCCCGGCTTTGTGCGGCCATAAATTCGCCTGCCAACCTGAGCCTTCCTGTCTTTGAGCCTGCGGTCTATCTGCCTGGCGCTGATCGAAATCAATTGTTTCTCCAGTGTCTGGTTTAAATGAAATCGCTTTTGTATCCACGGCAGCCACAATACTATCGTTGCCTTCAGTCTTCCTGAACATGGATATCCCGCTGCTTCCCATACAGCCGTCAATATTGATATTACCTGTGACCCATATATGTTTTTCCTCCGGCGTCTTCGCTTGGAAGAATCTTTTCCAGGGGGCGGTCCGTTCAGTTTTCGGATGGCATATTTCCTGTTGTA
>Ga0051980_10002301_pt1 | contig 14421 bp, 14 predicted proteins | sample CryGey13umfilter_2_FD_55014 | JGI IMG/M metagenome (GOLD analysis project Ga0051980, IMG submission 55014) | Groundwater microbial communities from aquifer in Utah, USA - Crystal Geyser 4/9/14 3 um filter | ecosystem: Environmental > Aquatic > Deep subsurface > Groundwater | place: USA: Utah...
GCAATGCCACTGCGCACCTCGCCCCAAGCCCACTGCGCCTCGGTCATGGGTGCGCCAACCGGTGCGGGAGCATCGACGGGGCACACCCACAGTGCGCGGGGTACGTCATCAGCAGGGTAGAGCGCGATCAAAGATGCAGCTTCAAAATCAGTCTTAGCCCATATAGAACCTGGGTCAGTAGCTATGCTTTTTGAGGCATTCAATGCCGCTTCCCCGGCCAGTCCGTAGATGGCAAATTCCGAGCTGGCATCGCTGAGTTTGAGTTTGGCGCGCATCACAAACATGCTCAGGCGTTTCAAAGTGGTGGCCAGCAGGTCGGCGCTGCACAACAGCAGCAGGTCGGTCGGGCTGCGCTTGAAGCCGATAAAGCTGGCTTGCAAGCGCCCTTTGGCGTTGCAAAACCCGGCCAGGCGCGCCTCAGACAAGCCCAGCAAAGCAAAATCGTTGGTCAATTGGCCGTGCAAAAACTTGGCGGCATCCTCGCCCTGCGCACGAATCAGCCCTGAGTGTGTCAGCCGGGCTACGCCTTCAAGTGGGTACGTCATGGCTGAATTATCATGCGCAGTTCAATTTGAGTAAGGTTATAGGGTTGTGCGTAAATTGTTGATTTGGATGGTGCTGCTGACGCTGGCCTTTGGTGGTTGGGCGGTGTGGTGGGTGAACCAACCCCTGAGCTTGACGGCTGCCACGTTGGACTTGTCGGTGGAACCTGGCACGCCCCCGCGCGGTGTGGTGCAGGACGCGGTCGAAAGTGGGGTGCAAACCTCGCCCGCGCTGCTGTACTGGTGGTTTCGCTTGTCGGGCCAGGCGCGCCAAATCAAGGCGGGTAATTACGAGCTGCAAACCGGTTTGACCCCGCTGGGCCTGCTGGCCAAGCTCACACGGGGCGAAGAAGCCCTGCGCTCGGTCACGCTGGTGGAAGGCTGGACATTCAAACAAGTCCGCGCCGCGCTCTCAAAGGAAGAGCACCTTGCGCAAGATACAAAAGGGCTAGAGGCTGATTTGATCATGCAAAAGCTGGGCCAGCCGGCGCATCACCCCGAAGGCCGCTTCTACCCCGACACTTACACCTACGCTAAGGGCAGCAGCGACCTGAAAGTGTTGCAGCGCGCCCTGCGTGCCATGGATCTCCACCTGCAACAGGCCTGGAGCCAGCGCGCCGCCAACTCGCCGCTCAAGTCGCCCGACGAGCTGCTGACCCTGGCCAGCATTGTTGAAAAAGAAACCGGCAGCGCCAGTGACCGGCCGCTGGTGGCGGCGGTGTTCAACAACCGTTTGCGCATGGGCATGCTGTTGCAAACCGATCCAACGGTGATCTACGGCCTGGGCGACAGGTTTGACGGCAACTTGCGCCGACGCGATTTGCTGGCCGACACGCCCTGGAACACCTATACCCGTNCCGGTCTGCCACCCACGCCGATTGCCATGCCNGGCAAAGCTTCTCTGTTGGCAGCAGCCAACCCGGCCACCAGCCGGGCGCTTTACTTTGTGGCCCGGGGTGACGGCAGCAGCCAGTTCAGCGACAACCTCGACGCGCACAATCGGGCGGTCAACAAATACCAACGCGGCCAATGATTCATGACACTCGGACTTTTCATCACTTTTGAGGGCATTGACGGTGCCGGCAAATCGACCCACATCGATGCGTTGGCGCAGGTTTTTCGGGCGCAGGGGCGCAGCCTCACCTTGACCCGTGAACCCGGTGGTACGCCGCTGGCCGAAAAACTGCGCGCCCTGGTGCTCAATGACCCCATGGATGCCATGACCGAGGCGCTGCTGGTGTTTGCCGCCAGGCGCGACCATCTGCAACAGGTGATCGAACCCGCGCTGGCGCGTGGCGAGGTGGTGCTGTGCGACCGCTTCACCGATGCCACCTTTGCTTACCAGGGCGGAGGACGCGGTTTTGATCTTCAAACACTCTCTTTTTTAGAGCATCTTGTCCAGTCAAAGCAAGGGCTAGAAGGGCATTTTGTTCGTCAACCTGATATGACCCTCTGGTTTGATCTGGCCCCAGACATTGCGGCGCAGCGCCTCGCAGGGGCGCGTGTGCCAGACAAGTTTGAGGCCCAGCCGGTCGAGTTTTTTGCCCGCGTGCGTGCCGGCTATCAGGCGCGCTTTGCCGCGCAGCCGCAGCGCTTTGCCCGCATCGACGCTGACCAAAGCCGTGACGCGGTGTGGCAAGACGTGTTTGACACGCTGCTGCGCAAAGGCTGGCTGCATGAAGGTGCTAACCCATGAGCGCAGCAGACACCGTCACAGCCCTAGGGCCTGCGCCCTGGATTGCAAGCCAAACCCAGGCCTTGCTGGCGCAGCGCGGCCACGCCTGGTTGCTGGCCGGGCCGTCGGGTCTGGGGCAATACGAGCTGGCAATGGCGCTGGTGCGCGCCTGGTTGTGCGAACACGCCACAGCGCAGGGCGCTTGCGGCCACTGCGGCAGTTGCCATGCCATAGAGGTGCGTGCCCACGCCGACCTGTGCGTGCTGATGCCTGAGACGGTGATGCTGGAGCTGGCCTGGCCCTTGAGTGAAAAAGCGCAGGACGAAATTGATGGCAAAAAGCGCAAACCCAGCAAGGAAATCCGCGTCGAAGCGATGCGCGATGCGGTCGAATTCGCCCAGCGCACCAGCGCCCGGGGCCGGGGCAAGGCGGTGCTGGTGTTTCCGGCCGAGCGCATGAACGTCTACACCGCCAATGCGCTGCTCAAAACCTTGGAAGAACCTGCCGGCGACGTGAAATTTGTGTTGGCCACCGATGCCGCGCACCAGTTGCTGCCCACCATTCGCAGCCGCTGCCTGGACCACACCATGGTTTGGCCAGACCAGGGCAGTGCCATGACATGGCTGGTGGCGCAGGGCGTGCCTGAGCCACAAGCTGCCGTCATGCTGCGGGCTGCAGGTGGCCGCCCGCTGGACGCTTTGCAGTTTGCGCCCATCAGCGCGCTCTGGCCACGCCTGCCGCGGGCGGTGCAATGTGGTGACGTGGGCGTGTTCAAGGACTGGACTCCAGCACAAACGCTGGATGCCCTACACAAACTGTGCCACGACTTGTTGGCTCAGCACAGCGGGGCGATGCCGCGTTTTTTTGAGTCGGCTGATCTGCCCAAAGTGGGCAACTGGCGGGGTTTGACCACCTGGTCTAAAAGCCTCTCACAGGCCATGAAAACGGTAGAACACCCGTTCAATGCCGGGTTGATGTTGGAAGCCTTGGTCAGCCAGGCGCAATTGGCTCTAAACTCCAAAATATGACAGATCAGTCCCGCAGCCCTTCAGACAAACATGCTACTCGCGCAGGTGCACCGCGCCCCAGTGTCATTCAACTGGCCATCAAGGAAAAATCAGCCCTGTACGCGGCCTATATTCCTATTTTTGGCACCGGCGGCATGTTCATCCCGACCCAGCGTGACTACCGTCTGGGGGATGCCATCTANGTGCTGATCTCTTTGCCCGACGACACCCAGCGTTACCCGGTGGCCGGTAAGGTGGCTTGGGTTACACCGCCCAAAGCCAGTCAGAACCGTACCCAGGGGGTGGGGGTGGTGTTTCCTGATGACGAAAAAACCCGCGCCCTGAAACTCAAAATTGAAGAAATTCTGGGGGTGCATTTGTCCTCAGACCGATCTACCCAAACCATTTAAACCCGCGTCATAACGCGCTGGTATGTCGTTTCTTTTGCCATGTTCACCGATTCGCATTGCCATTTGAATTTTCCTGAGCTGTATGCCGATCTGCCCGCCATCCGCCTGGCTATGGNGCAGGCCAGCGTAACCCGCGCCCTGTGCATCAGCACCACCTTGGAAGAGTTTGGGGCGGTGCACCAGTTGGCGCTGGACTTTGACAATTTTTGGGCCACCGTGGGCGTGCACCCGGACAATGAAGGCGTGCGTGAGCCCGACNTGGCCGAGCTGGTGCNGCTGGGCTCGTTGCCACGGGTGGTGGGCGTGGGCGAAACCGGGCTGGACTACTACCGCCTCAATGGCCGCAGCGTGGCCGACATGGCATGGCAACGGGAGCGCTTTCGCACCCACATCCGCGCCGCGCGGCAATTGGGCAAACCGCTGGTGATNCACACCCGGCAGGCTTCGCAAGACACCTTGGCGGTGTTGCGTGAGGAAGGTGAAGACGGCAGCCGTGGAAGTGTGGGTGGCGTGTTTCATTGCTTCACCGAGGATGAGGCGGTGGCACGGCAGGCGCTGGAGATGGGTTTTTATATTTCGTTTTCAGGTATTTTGACTTTCAAGAGCGCCCAAAACCTGCGTGAGGTGGCGGCGGTTGTGCCGCTGGATCGACTGCTGATCGAGACCGATAGCCCCTATCTGGCTCCGATGCCCTACCGTGGCAAAACCAACAACCCGTCTTACGTGCCGCTGGTGGCGGCTCAGTTGGCGCACATCAAACACTTGCCGGTGCAAGCCATTGCCCGGGCCACCAGCGACAACTTTGACCGTTTGTTCAGTGGCGTGCTGCACTGATTTTTTTCTTGCTATGCGATTACATTTCATCAAAAACCTGTTGGCGTTGCTGGTGTTGCTGCTAGGGGCGGCGGCGGCTCAGGCGGGCTCGTTTGATGATTTTTTTTCCGCCATCACCCAGGACGACGAAGCCAAAGTGGTGACCCTGTTGCTGCGCGGGTTTGATGCCAACACCGTTGATGCCCAGGGCAACTCCGGGTTGCTGCTGGCTGCCAAGTTGTCTTCCGTCAAGGTGGCCACGGTGCTGCTCACCTTGTCCAATGCCAAGGCAGAAGTGCGCAACGCTGCCGATGAAAGCCCGCTGATGCTGGCCGCCCTTAAAGGCGAGCTGAAATTGTGCGAGTTGTTGATCAAAAAAGGNGCCGATGTCAACAAACCCGGCTGGGCTCCCTTGCATTACGCGGCCACCAATGGCCAGATGGAAGTGATCCAGTTGCTGCTGGACGAAAACGCCTACATTGATGCCGCATCCCCCAACGGCACCACGCCGCTGATGATGGCCGCGCATTACGGCAGCGAATCGGCGCTCAAGCTGCTGCTGGAGGCGGGGGCTGATCCGCTGCTGAAAAACGACCAGGGTTTGACTGCGTTTGATTTTGCCAACAGCGCCAGTCGAAAGGCCTCTGCGGCGCTTATTTCGGCCGCCATTCGGGCGCGTCAGCCCAAAGGCAGCTGGTAAAAATTGCGTTTGCGCTTGACCTGAAACAACGACCACTGCCGCCAAAAATGGCGGCTCGTAGGGTCGACTTCAGTCGGCCATGGCGGGTTGAAACCCGCCCTACGTAGGCCGCACATGCTTCATGCTTTGGGGTGTCTTTGTTGAACTTGGGCGCTTAAGCTAAATGCGTTGCAATTGGGTCATCAGTGTCTTGGCCAGCAACGGTCCAAAGTGTTCAATTTCAGCCAACGGCGCGTAGCCATAGCCAATCACCAGGCCCTTGAGGTCTTGGCGGTTGAGGCAGTATTTTGACAGGGGTCGCACCAGTAAACCAAGATGTTGCAAGTGTTGCGCTAGTGCTTGGTCGTTCAGGTTGTCAGGCAAACGCATGCACAGGTGCAACCCCTGTTCTGCACCGGTGATGCGAGCCTGTTCGCCCAGGCAGGGTTGCAAGGCCGCCAGCAGGCATTGCCGACGTTCGCCGTAACTTTGCCGGGCTTTGCGCAGGGCGCTGGCAAAGTGTCCCATGTCAATGAACTCCGCCAAGGCGGCCTGCACCGGCATCTGACCCGGGCGGTTCAGGTCGTAATGGGCTCGCTTGAAGGCCGCCGCCAGGTTTTTGGGCACCACCATGTAGCCCAGCTTCAGGCCGGGATACAGCACTTTGGAAAATGACCCCAGGTAGATCACCTGGCCTTGCGTGTCGAGCCCGGCCAGCGACGAGATGGGCGGGCCGCTGAAGCGGAATTCGCTGTCGTAGTCGTCTTCCAGCACCCAGGCTTTGTGGCTGCGAGCCAGCGCCAGCAGCTGCTGGCGGCGCTCCAGACTCATCACCGCCCCGGTGGGGTATTGGTGCGAGGGGGTGAGGTAAATTAGTTTGGGGGGCGTGGCCTGGTCGGCGGCCTGCGGCGCAATCCCTTGGCCGTCCACCGCAATGCCGTGCAGTGACAAGCCGGTGGCCATGAAGGCCTTGACGGCACCCCAGTAGGCCGGGTCTTCCAGCCACACCGTGTCTTGCGGGTCGGCCAGCAATTGGGCGCAAAGCCCCAGCGACTCTTGCGTACCGCTGGTGACGATGACCTGGTCGATGTCCACCGGCACGCTGCGGAACACGCGCAGGTAGTCGGTGATGGCACGCCGCAGCGGGCCGTAGCCACCGGCCGAGCTGTAGTCCAGCATGTCGGGGTAGGTCATGCGCCAGTGTTTGTTTTGCAGGCGCTGCCACAGCGCCAGCGGGAAAGCACTGAAGTCGGCAATGCCGGGGGTAAAGGGTTGCACCTCCAGGTCGGCGGCACAAAAGGTGTCGCTCAAGGCCTGGCCGCGTTGCGACAATTTCTCTGGTTGTGCGCAGGCGCTGCGACCCTGGGCTTTGAAAACTTGGGGCAGATCGTGGTGGACGTAGGTGCCGCTGCCGACCCGGCTGTCCAGGTAGCCTTCTACCGACAGCTGGTTCAACGCGGCCACCACGGTGTTGCGCGACATGTTCAGGTCGTGCATCAGGTCTCGGCTGGAGGGCAGACGCTCGCCCGCCTGCACCTTGCCGTTCAGGATAGTGCGCCGCAGGGCTTCGTAGAGCTGGCGGTGCAGTGGCAATTTGCCGTGCGCTGCGAGTCGGTGGATTTCAGTCAGGAGCAGTTCAGATAGCATGTGATCAGCTGGTGTCTAATTGGCACCTCATGTTTGCCGTAAGTGGCTCTGATTGTGAACCAATTTAACCTTCACAATGGGTTATGAGCAAACGGGGTGGCACGGCACAGTTCGATGCCCTGGTTTGATCTGGAGAACAACATGCAAGACAAGAAAACAATGAATTTCAACGACTTGGAGCAATGGCTCAACGAGCGTCGTGTGACCGAAGTGGAGTGCCTGGTACCTGACTTGACCGGCGTGGCACGCGGCAAAATTTTGCCCCGTGCCAAGTTCACCGAAGACCGGGGCATGCGCTTGCCACAAGCGATTGTGGCTATGGGTGTAACGGGTGAGTTCCCTGAAAGTGGGCCGTATTACGACGTGGTGGATCCCACTGACAAAGACATGCAGTTGCGTCCCGACCCCAATACGGTTCGCATCGTGCCTTGGGCTACTGACCCGACGGCTCAGGTGATTCATGATTGTTTTGACCACGAAGGCAATCTGGTGCCGTATGCCCCGCGCAGCGTGTTGCGTCGGGTGTGTGAGTTGTATGCGGCAGAAGGCCTGCAACCCATCGTGGCTCCAGAGCTGGAGTTTTACCTGACCGCNCGCAACACCGACCCCAACACGCTGCTTAAAGCCCCAATTGGTCGCAGCGGCCGCAGCGAAACCTCACGCCAGGCCTACAGCATTGATGCAGTTAATGAATTTGACCCGTTNTTTGAAGAAATTTACGATTTCTCAGACAAGATGGAGCTCAACGTTGACACGCTGATTCACGAGGTGGGTGCTGGCCAGATGGAGATCAACTTCTTTCATGCCGAGCCGCTTGGGCTGGCCGATGAAGTGTTCTTCTTCAAGCGCACCGTGCGTGAGTCGGCTTTGCGCCACGACATGTATGCCACCTTCATGGCCAAGCCAATCGCTGGCGAGCCCGGCAGCGCCATGCATGTACACCAGAGTTTGCTAGATGTGGCCACAGGCAAAAATGTGTTCAGCAAGCCCGATGGCACACCGTCCGAAATGTTCATGCATTTCATTGGTGGTTTGCAGCGCTACATACCGGCGGCGATGGTGCTGGTNGCGCCATATGTCAACAGCTACCGCCGCCTGTCACGCAACACCGCGGCACCAATCAACATCGAATGGGGCTATGACAACCGCACCGTGGGCATTCGCTCACCCATCTCAAGCCCGGCCGCGCGGCGGGNGGAAAACCGCGTCATCGGTGCTGATGCGAACCCTTATGTGGCCATGGCGATGACATTGGCTTGTGGCTACCTGGGGATCAAAAACAAAATCAAGCCCAAGGCTGAAATGAAGGGCGATGCCTATTTGTCGCCCTACGCTTTGCCGCGCAGTTTGGGCGAGGCGCTGGACTGGTTGCGCAAAGAGTCCGACTTGCACGAGGTGCTGGGCAAGGAGTTCATCACTGTCTACTCCGAGATCAAAGAGCTTGAGTTTGACGAGTTCATGAAAGTGATCTCGCCTTGGGAACGTGAACATTTGCTATTACATGTATAGCTAATNGCGCTTTATTTATAAGGGCTAGAAGCCTATTTATCTTATAAAAGGACAGAACCCATGAAGGCTGCAATAGCACCGCATCAACTCACCACGCGTGAAATTCAGGATTTGGACAGTGCCCACTTCATTCACCCGTTCACCGACCACGGTGACCTGGCCACGCGTGGCGCACGGGTGATCGTCAAGTCGGAGGGCATTTACATCTGGGATTCAGAGGGCAAGAAAATGCTCGATGCCATGAGNGGCCTGTGGTGTGTCAACGTCGGCTACGGNCGCAAGGAACTGGCCCAAGCGGCGTACGACCAGATGCTGACGCTGCCGTTTTACAACAGCTTTTTCCAGACCACCAATGTGCCTGCGGTCAAGCTGGCGGCCAGGCTGGCATCGCTGGCCCCCAAGGTGGACGGGCGCAGTTTCGAGCACGTGTTTTATTCCAGCAGCGGCAGCGAGAGCAATGACTCCAATGTGCGCATGGTGCGCCGCTATTGGGATTTGCTGGGTCAGCCCCAGCGCAAGGTCATCATCAGCCGCCACAACGCCTACCACGGCAGCACCATGGCGGGCGCGTCATTGGGCGGCATGAGCGGCATGCACGCGCAGGGCGATTTGCCCATTCCCAACATCAAGCACATTGGGCAACCCTACTTTTTTGAAAACGGCAAGCCGGGCGAGACAGCCGACGAATTTGGCTTGCGTGCAGCACGTTGGCTAGAAGAAGAAATTCTGGCCCTGGGCGCAGACAAGGTAGCGGCTTTCATTGCCGAACCGGTGCAAGGGGCTGGTGGCGTGATCATTCCACCGGCCACTTACTGGCCCGAGATTCAGCGCATCGTGGACAAGTACGGCATTTTGCTGATCAGCGACGAGGTGATTTGCGCCTTTGGCCGTCTGGGTCATTGGTTTGCCTATGAAAAATTTGGCTACAAACCCGACTTGGTGACCTTTGCCAAGGCCGTGACCAGCGGCTACATCCCGCTGGGCGGCGTGATGGTGGGCGACCGCGTGGCCAAGGTGCTGATCGAGCAAGGCGGTGAATTCAACCACGGCTACACCTACAGCGGCCACCCGGTGGCATGTGCGGTGGCGCTGGCCAACCTGGACATCATGGCGGCCGAGCAATTGCCTCAGCGCGTGCATGACGACATCGGCCCGTATCTGGCCAGGGCGTTTGAAAAGGTNGCTGCGCATCCCTTGGTGGGCTTGGCCGAAACCTGTGGTTTTACCGCCGGTTTGGTGCTGGTGAAAAACAAGGCTACCAAAGAACGCTTTGACGAGCACCTGGGCGTGGGCATGATCTGCCGCGGTCATTGTTTTGGCAATGGTCTGATCATGCGTGCGGTGGGGGACCGCATGATCATTGCCCCGCCGTTGATCATGACGCATGCCCAAATTGACGAGATGTTGGCGCTGATCCTTCACTGTTTGGACATGACTGAGCAAGATTTGCACCAAAAAGGTTTGTTTTGAGCGTTTGTACCCATGTTGAACGGGTGCGTTTTTTGCTAACCTTAAAGATGTTTCTGCACTTTCATTAACTTGTTTTTCAAACGGAGTGTTTTCATGATGAAAAAGTACCTTTGGTCATTTGCGCTGTCAGCGATCGTTCTGGCCGGTTGCGGTAAAAAAGAGGAGCCGCCCGCACCTGTGGCCGCGCCTGCGCCAGTAGCGGCCGCACCAGCGCCTGTGCCTGCTGAAGAAAAAGTGCTCAATATTTACAACTGGCCTGACTACATTCCTGAGGGCATGATTGCCGCGTTTGAAAAGGAAACCGGTATCAAGGTCAACTACGACACCTTTGAGACCAATGAAGCCCTGCACGCCAAGCTGGTGGCGGGCAGCACCGGCTACGACATCGTGGTGCCCGGTAGCGTGTTTGCCAAACCGCAAATTGAAGGCGGCATGTTCCAGCCGCTGGACAAAGCCAAGATCAAGAACCTGGCTAACCTGGACGCGCCGATCATGGCCACACTGGCCAAGTTCACCGACCCCGACAACAAATACCTGGTGCCGTGGGCCTGGGGCTTTACCACCGTAGGCATCAACAAGACCAAAGTCGCCAAAGCGCTGGGTAAAACCCCCATGCCAGAAAATGCCTGGGATCTGGTGTTCAAGCCGGAATACACCAGCAAACTCAAGTCTTGTGGCATTGCGTACCTGGATTCGCCCACCGAAATCATCCCCGTGGCGCTGCACTACATCGGCAAGGACGCGTATTCCAACGAGCCTGCTGACTACAAGGCCGCGACCGACATGTTGGCCAAAGTGCGCAAAGACGTGCGCATTTTCAGTTCGACCATGATCGACGACATCGCCGGCGGCAAGGCTTGTGTGGCCATTGGCTGGTCGGGCGACATCAACATTGCAGCGGCGCGTGCTGTGGAAAACAAGTCCAAAGACGAAATTGAAGCGCTGTTGCCGAGCACCGGTGCGTTGATTTTCTTTGACACGATGGCGATCACCAAGGATGCCAAGCATCCCAACAATGCGGCTTTGTTCGTCGACTTCTATCTGCGCGCTGAAAATGCTGCCAAGATGGCCAACGAGATGAACTACCCCACTGCCAACAAGGCGGCCATGGATCAGATCAAGCCGGAGATTGCCGGTAACAAGACCATTTTTGTCGAGGGCGATTACTTTGCCAAGATGATTGCGCCGAGCAGCTTCACCAACGAAGCGCGNGAGGCCATGGCCACGGCTTACAACAGCTTCAAAAAAGGCAAGTAAACCAAAGCTGTTCTAAAGTCATCGGGGCTGTTTGTACACACCGTATGAGCAGCCCTTTTTTATATGTGATGCGATCCAATAAAACAGAGGCTTGACCATGGCGGAACCTGACTCCAAAAAAGACTATCTGGTCACCGAAAAACTGGTCAAACGCTTTGATGAAGCGGTGGCAGTGGATGANGTTGACCTGTCCATCCGCAAAGGTGAAATTTTTGCCNTGCTGGGCAGCTCGGGCTGTGGCAAATCAACGCTGCTGCGCATGCTGGCCGGGTTTGAAACCCCCACCTCGGGTCGCATTTTGCTGGCCGGGCAGGATGTGGCCACACTGGCTCCGTATGAGCGCCCGTTCAACATGATGTTCCAGAGTTATGCGTTGTTTCCGCACCTGGACATTTGGGAAAACATTGCCTTTGGTTTGAAGCGCGAAGGCTTGCCCAAGGCCGAGCTTGCGCAGCGTGTGGGACAGATGCTGGANCTGGTGCAACTTGGTGCCTACGCCAAACGCAAGCCGCACCAGCTCTCGGGCGGGCAGCAGCAGCGCGTGGCATTGGCGCGCAGTCTGGCCAAAAAGCCCATGGTGCTGCTGCTGGACGAACCGCTGGGCGCGCTGGACAAAAAACTGCGCGAGCAAACCCAGTTTGAACTGGTCAACATCATTGAAAAAGTCGGTGTGACCTGCGTCATGGTGACGCACGACCAGGAAGAAGCCATGACCATGGCCAGCCGCATCGCCGTCATGAGCAAAGGCCGCGTGTTGCAAGTGGGTTCTCCCGAAGAAGTTTATGAGCACCCGGCGAACCGTTTTGTGGCTGACTTCATTGGCAACGTCAACCTGTTTGACGGCAAGATCAGTGTCGACGAGTCAGACCATTGTGCGGTGCAGACCGGTATTGGTGAGGTGCAGGTAGGCCATGGCGTGAGCGGGGCGCTGCACATGCCGGCGGCGATTGCGGTGCGACCAGAAAAAATTGAAATCAACAAACAACGCCCTGATGTCCACCACAACCTGTTCTCCGGGCGTGTCAAGGAAATTGCTACTTTGGCTCGTACAACACCTACATCGTCAAAGCCAGCGACGGCACCCGTGTGAAGATCACCGAGGCCAACACCTCGCGCCACGAATTGTCTGACATCACCTGGGAAGACGACGTGTACTTCTGGTGGGATGACCGCGCCGGCATTGTGCTGCGCGACTGATATGAAGTACACCCCTGACTCGGCCCTGCGGGGCCTCACCCCCCTCAAGGGAGCAACACCGGCAGCCCGGCAAAGCCGGTTCTGCGGTGTTTCTGGCTTGCACTCTATTTCACGGTGCTTTTCTGGCACTTCGGCTGAGGGTTAATTCATGGCTCTTTTCATTCCCATGCCCGGCAAGCGCTTTGTGATCGGCGTGCCTTACACCTGGCTGGTGCTGTTTTTTCTGCTGCCTTTTTTGATTCTGCTGTACATCAGCTTTGTCGACATGGGCAACGACATTTCGCCGTTCAAGCCGATCTGGGATTCAAGCACCGGCTTGCTCAAGCTAAAGTACGAAAACTACTGGTCCATCTTCCGCGCGGGAGACGGCGGCGCGTTGTTCCAGACGCTCTACATTGAAGCCTATGTGCGCTCGCTGTGGTACGCGCTGTGCACGGCGCTGTTGTGCTTGTTGATCGGCTACCCGTTTTCGTATTTCATCGCCCGCTCCAGCCCCAGCGCGCGTCCGGCCTTGTTGATGATGGTGATGCTGCCGTTCTGGACCTCTTTTTTGCTGCGCGTCTACGCCTGGAAAGGCATTCTGGCTGATCAGGGCGTGGTCAACCAGGTGTTGCTGGCCTTGGGTGTGGTGAATGAGCCGATACAAATGCTCTACACCAACGTCTCGATGCTGGTGGGCATGACCTATGTGTACCTGCCGTTCATGGTGCTGCCNCTGTANGCCAANCTGGTCAAGATGGANTTCAGGCTGNTGGAGGCNGCCCATGACCTGGGTGCATCGCCGTTCAAGGCCTTCTGGCTGGTGACGGTGCCGCTGTCCAAGGCGGGCATCATTGCCGGCTTCATGCTGGTGTTCATCCCGGCGGTGGGTGAGTTTGTGATTCCGTCGCTGTTGGGTGGCCCCGAGAACCTCATGATTGGCCGCGTGGTGTGGGACGAAATGTTCACCAGCAACAACTGGCCGCGCGCCTCGGCGCTGGCGGTGATCATGATCGGTTTGATCGTTGTGCCCCTGGCGGTTTATTACCATTTTTCTGGCGATGCCGCCGAACCAAAGCACTGAGGAGGCACATGAAAAATTTTCTGAACCGCTACTTTGGCAAGGGCTGGCTGGCGCTGACCTATTTGTTTTTGTATGTGCCCCTGATCTTCATGGTGGTGTTTTCGTTCAACAGCACGCGACAAGATGCCGTGTTCACCGGCTTTTCGCTGCGCTGGTACGAAGCCCTGACCCGTGACAGCAAAATTGTCGACGGCTTCTGGCTCTCGATCCAAGTGGCCACCGCGTCAGGCGTGGCTTCGGCCGTGCTGGCCACCTTTGCGGCTTTTGTGTTGGTACGCTTTCGGCGCTTTCGCGGCCGCACGCTGTTCTCTGGCATGGTCAACGCGCCGTTGGTGATGCCCGAGGTGGTCATTGGCTTGTCCTTGTTGCTGCTCATGGTGGGCATTCAGAACGCGTTTGGTTGGCCGCAGCGCGGCATGCTGACGATTGTGCTCGGGCACACGCTGTTGGGCATGGCCTACGGCATGGTGGTGGTGCAGTCGCGCCTGTTGGAGATGGATCACGCCATTGAAGAAGCCGCCATGGATCTGGGTGCCAAGCCCTTGCAGGTGTTTTTTCTGGTGACGCTGCCCAACATCATGCAGGCGGTCGGTGCGGCCTATTTGCTGGCCTTTACCCTGAGTTTTGACGACGTGGTGATTGCCGAATTTCTGTCCGGCCCCGGGGTCAACACCTTGCCGCAGGTGATTTTTGGCTACGCCCGCCGTGGCATCAACCCCACGATATATGCCGCCGCCACCTTGCTGATCATTTCGGTCACCGCCGTGGTGGTGGGCTACAGCATTTGGGTGGCACGCCAAACCCGCAAGCGTGAGCGCGAGATGGCGGCAGCGGTACGGGCTGAGACCGCGGCTTTACAGGCGGGTTAGATGGATGAGAGCGTTATTTAACCAGACACGGCAGCCGTGACAGCAGAATTGATGCCCTGTGGGATCGACTTCAATCGACCTCTTTCCCTTGATGATCACAGTGAAGCCCAAGTTGTTTTGGCGATGTGTATTTGAACCCGCAGCGCACGCTGGGTATCTGACTCCGCAAATGTCCCCCGGCTTGGGGCGCAGCCCCAAGCCTCCTCCTTTATTTTGCTGCGTCAGACACCCAACGCACGTTGCTCGACGTTTGTGGCGTTTCTTTTGTCGAAATAGAGTGATT
>Ga0051980_10002310_pt1 | contig 14374 bp, 10 predicted proteins | sample CryGey13umfilter_2_FD_55014 | JGI IMG/M metagenome (GOLD analysis project Ga0051980, IMG submission 55014) | Groundwater microbial communities from aquifer in Utah, USA - Crystal Geyser 4/9/14 3 um filter | ecosystem: Environmental > Aquatic > Deep subsurface > Groundwater | place: USA: Utah...
TACCGATTGTCCAAATTCAACCACAACATGTACAAGTAATTCTACTTGTTCACTAAGTGGACTGTGTAATATTGATGCGGGTGTCTGTTATGAGACGTGTGCAGATGACTATGGTTCAGATTATCGGTTGGTTTACAATGCGGGCCCATGTGATTCAGCAGAAGACGGTGGAGTGGGTCAAGGTGGTTCGTGTACGATTGGCTATTGTGCAAGCTCGCCCGCAGACGTGTGTTCTTCCAACAGTGATTGTGTCGATGAAGACTGCGTGATTGGTTACTGTCAAGCAGAGGGGGTAAGCGGCTATACAGATGATAGTAATCCAAGTTGTTCGACAGATGATGATTGTAGTGGTGTCGTTGATTCAGATGGAGGAGCCACATCCGTTTGTGACCCCATTCAATCCATTTGTGTTGATGTACTCACGAGTGACGAAACAAACCGTGTAGGGTGTTCTGATTTAGATGACCCAACAGAGTGTTCTGGGGCACAGGAATGTATTACATCTGACACCACAGCTGTTGGATCCTGTTTTAACAATCGCTGTCTCACAGACGTTGTTGATTCAGATGGAGATCATTTTGCAGATGCCATCGACAGAAGTCAGTTAGGCGTGGAAGAGTGCCGTGGATATCCAGAGACCGACTCCCCATTCCCTTACAAGGTTGTTGAACAGTGGAATAAAAAAACTGATTCAAATGACGATGGCATTCCAGATTCTTCCTCTATTACACTTGCCTCAAGTGAAGATGGGGTGGAGCCATGGTCCACTCCTTACAATTACGTTTCTGGTTATCAGGATGCGATCGTTTGTGCTCCAGATGAAGATGGGGTCGTGAATGATGATTGTTTGTGTAGTTACGATAAAGTTGAATACGGAGAAGGGACGAAACACCTTTATTACGAAGCCGGAACGATTGCGAATGATCCAATTGTTGAAGGATTCTGTGCTTCCGGAGATAAAGCGGGTTGGCCTTGCTCAGAGGATAGTGATTGTGACGGATCTGGATCAGCATCCAGTACCTGTGAGAGTGCCACAAGTATTCAGACGCTTTACGGTTGGCAGGGATACTGTATTGAACGAGATACCTCGATTCAACTCAACGGAAGTTCCCAAGATCAGGATCAGGCCTGCCTCACATGGCTCCCGGTTGACCAGCTTTCTGGGGCCACAGACCTTTATGGAAAGTACACAGAAGCAGGTTACCCACTACAAAATACCTACTTCTGTACGGAGGTCGCTCAGTACTTTGACCTGTATCCAACAGGAGCAAAGTTAGATAGTGATGGTGTGGTGGATGATATAGAGTGGGCCTGCGCAGATTCTGGGTTTGCTGGTGGGGCTTGTGATGGATGGGAAGAAGGTAAGGGAGATCCTTATGGAAAAGATGATATCTGTATTGATAATGCTCTGTGTCCTGATCAGTATTTTGCGATTCTTGGTCATTGCGACAACACCATCTCTGATGCGATCGGTGGAGAGGATAATTGGAAGGATGCAGATGGTGAAGATCATGCAGATGCGTTGTGTCAGGATAATGTGATTGATGATTACTTAGCTGAACACGGAGCTTCGGACGACTGTCCTTACATGTGCATCCATCGAGACAGTGTTCATCTCCAAGGTCCTGATGCTGGGGAATCGTGTTTGGATTCAATTAAAGATAATTCAGGTGATTACACATATCGAGGGGAGAACACACTTGGACAGTCCGTCTACTCCGCTGGTTGGCTTAACTATGGTCCAGATGATTATGAGAGTGATGAGAGTTTTTTAAGAGACTGTGTCACCCGTGGAGTGAGTGAGTGGTATGACGGGACATGGCCGATTGGGAGTTCGGATAAGTATATTGCGAGTGATGGACTAGTTGCTGATTTGGCACAGTTTTCTCACATGGCGTGGGGCCCAATGGATAATTTCGGATTTGGAAAGTGCAGTTCATCATCAAAACTCTGCACGTCCGATGATGACTGTACTTATTCATCATTTTATGGGAATTACTGTGCTGATTTTGATATCGATAGTGATCATGATGGTATTGTTGATATTCCAGCTCTTACTTGTATGAATGATCCATCGGTCAGCTGTACGGCGGCTACAGAGACTATTGACTGTTCCGGTACAACATACACAGGCACCTGTGTGGAAACAACCATGTACGCTCAAGCAGAGAGCTTTGAGGGGTATGGAAGCATGATGCCGTACTTGGCTTGTGCTCAGATTGTGCAAGCTTCATCAGCAGACCCGGATGATTCAAACAAGGCTTGGACCAATCGTTTGTGGGAAAGTTACTCAGATCTCTACACAGGCGGAAACAGAAGTGATTTCGCAGACGGTTCAGGGGATATTTATCCATTTGATTATGCGGTGACAGACTCACCATTAGAACTCGGTCGTGCGTTGTTTGAGGAGGTGTATGAAGAGTCTGGGGAGGGGTACATGATTATGTCAGAGCTTTCAAATGATAGCTTCCCACTCCCAACACGTTCATGTAATACCTCCAACAATGCCGCCTTTGATGATAGTGGTGATGTGGCTTGGTCTGTTGGAATCGCGACAACTCCAGACGATTATTGTGATGCCTCGTACTCGTGGTGGGAGTATCCGATGATGAAGCAATGGCAATGGCTTCCTCCAGGTTCAGATTATGATGCTGACGGACCGGAGAGTTTTCTTCCAGTGGAGGCGAATGGTGACTACGCCGTTCTCTCACTGCCGTTTGAGGATCTTGATTCAGAAGATGTTTTTGCCAGCGATCAAGTAGAAGATCCGATTGATGGTTTTGGTAACAGCACTTCATTGGATTACAAGAGTATTTCAGAATTCTTGAGTCAGTACTTTGCAGAGATCTTTGCTGTTTGGGAGTACGATGATGATAATACAGCGTATGATGACTGGGATTCTGCTGAATCAGGGGATCAAGGGGGTGCGTATGTGCTTGTTAATTCAGACCATGCATTTGACATCAGCTCTGGTGAGGATTCAGGAAGCTTAAAAGAAATTGATAACTTTGGGTCTGGAGCAAACAAATTCCCTAATGATGATGAACGAGCACCGGTGATTATCTCTGTGGGGGAGTGTGTTGGTACGCAATGTTATGAAGATGAAGAAGGGGCGTTCAGTGTGGGTGAAGTAGATAGTGGAACGCTTGTTGGTGAAGGAGAAAAGCGTGTGGACGTGAGCTTCTTTGTCAAAGGCGCTCCAAACCAATTGCCATTGAAGAAAATCATTGTTGATTGGGGTGATGCGTATACCTACACAAACAGTGGTCCAGATTGGCCAACAGATTCTCAAAGTGGTTCAACCGCCTCAAATAACTTCTATAAGAATCACCGTGGATTGGATGCGGGTGGAACAGAAAATTGTACAAAATCTGAAAAGTGGGGTGAGACGTCTGACTCATGTAGCTCAAGCTATGTGCTCTTCACTCACAATTACGTTTGTACAGCTGCCTATGTGAACTCACTCGTAGACAAGGGACGGGAGTGTGACGTAGGTGAGGATGGAAATCTCCTTATCTCGCCATGTACAGGAAACGCATCAGGTACCAGCGATAACATTTCCGGCGCTGACGGAGCCTGCGTCTACCAACCAAGAGTCCACGCAGTAGACAACTGGGGGTGGTGTACGGGAACATGCAATTCGAATTCAGAGGATGATTCGGATGCGTGTTATGGAAGTGAGTGTAACGTAGATGCATGCCCAAGCGGGGGGTATGCAGGGTATGCGTGTATTGAACAGAATTTTACAGGAACAACAAGTGATCCTTGGGTGTACTTTGACGGATATATCGTCGTGAGTCCGTAACAACAAAACGAGGCCAAGTGGCCTCGTTTTGTTGTTACAAGTACTTTCTTCTTGAGATGCATGCCACGGATCAAACATAAATCTTGTGTAACAATTGAAAAACCGGCAGAGGATTCCGAGGAATCATGCCGGTCGTTGCGACTGTACTGGTGCATCAGTCGCGGTGGAAAAGGAACTCGTCGACTTCGCCACTGGTGGCATTGAGCTTGGTCATCGAGAAGGTTTCTTCATCGATGATCGTACCGCTCCACCAACTACCAGAGTCAGTCGAGCCGTAGAAGTCGTAGTCACTCATCGTGGCGTCCGAGCCACCCGCGACGTTCTCGATCGTGATCGTGTCACCGATCGTGATCGTGATCTCCGCTTCACGACCCCAGATCTCGTCCGTGTACGAGCCCTCAAGCGGAGGGAAGCCGTACTCGCCGGGCACCCACTCGTCGCAGGGACCAGTGGCGTCCCAGTCGGGGTCGCTGGCGCAGCCGCCTTCGGCCCACTCGACGGAGAACTCGCCGGTGGTCTGGACTTCGACAGTCTTGGGCACGAAGGTGTACGTGTCCCAGGCCTCGACATCGTACGTGCCGGCTTCGTCCACCAGGTAGGTGCACGAGGTGCCGGCGCAGGTGGCGTCGATTCCGTCGACGGTCACTTCCACCCCTTCGAAGGGGGTGGTGGCCACGATGGTGGCTTCGAAGTCGTTGACTCCGGTGTCGTCGCCGGTGTCCACCGTTTCGTTCCCGTTGTTGTCGTTCGGATCGCCGCACCCCACCGCGAAGGCGAGGGGCAGCGCGATCAGGGCCAGGAGGCCGTAGTTGGTCGCGTTCATGGGTTTCCCCTTTCTGCCCCGCGGGGGTGCGTGACCCAGACAATTCTAGGACAACGACCTTTTGCGGGATTGTTGAAGGATCCCGCTAGATGCGGGAGGGCGGTGATTAGCCGCAGCCATTGGTGGGGGACACGTGTCACCTATCAGTGGCTACGACTAAGACGCTCAAAAACCCTTACTAAAGAACAGTGTATCTAAATACAGTAGGCCATNTTTAAGGGGTTTTGTCAATAGGCAAAGGGTTCAAAGAGGTTATNTTGTAGGAAAAAGTGTGTGGATTGTGGATAACACACNCATGAATCACGCAATGTTTATCGCTCATGTCATCAACATACAGAAATAATGCTAAGCCATCACGATAAGTAAAGTTCCATATATAAAAGCTTCTTAACCAGACAAAACAACACTCCTTCAAATAAAACTCCTCTAAACAAACTTGTAGCGATCGCTACAAGTTTGATTAACAAATGGTTTGAGCTAGCAATACTGACGCCCACTTCTCGATACCTAATAGTTTGATGAGTTGGTGGATTTCTGACGTGACGTTACTCTTTGTCGTCCATACACTCAGCTGTTTTTGTTCAAATCCCGAAGATTTCAAAAAGCGCCTAAAGGTTGTTCTGGCTGACTTTGCCGCCTCTGGAAAGTCAAAAATTATGACCGTTTCATAACCACCAGGCAGTTGTTGTGTGTTGGTTCTGACTTTGTGCTTCACCCCTTCAATAATTGCGTCTTTGCTTAGCAGATAAATGACTTGCTCACCCTCTTGATGATTTTGCACCCACCCTTTATGTTGCATCTGTTTTAACGCTCGAGCCTCCTTGTTTTTTCTAAAAATTGCATCCCATTCCTCTGAGCTCATACCTCCTCTCATCTCTCGTCTGAATGCATAAGGATTACTCGCCCAATCAAAAAGCATTCCACCACCATCAAGCAATGATCCCATCACCTCTCCAACAATTGATTTTTTCTTTTTATCTGGCATAGGACAAACATGTAGCGATCACTACAAATAGTGGCTGAGTAATGTTCACTCCCAGCAAAAGAAAAGCCCTCCAGCAAGGAATGTGGAGGGTATAATTAAAAGATACAGACGCAACAGAGATTGTCAATACTTGTCGCGATCGACAAGTATGTATCAGCGAATAGATGGATGAAAACGTTCTATACTAGGGGCTAATAGAGGTATCCATTGACAAATTTTACAGTCCTGATTACGTTTTTGGTAGACAGGATCTCATTTTAGTCAGACATTTTAACCGATGAGTACTATGAAGTTTTTTCTAGGGATCATGTTCGTTGTTCTCCTGGCTGGGGCAGGATGTGCGTCAACGTCGGTTCAGGAAACGGAAACCTCTCCTGTTTCCGAAGCGTCTGAACGTGAGGAGGATTCGCAAGGTGAGTTTTCATCCTACTCAATGAGTAAAGGCATACTCCTTTTAGCTGCTCCGTCCGGTTGGAGTGTTTCTCAATCTGATGGCGGGAGCGTGAGTGTGGTGCTTGCGCAAGCGAGTGACGAAGCGTGGATCAATATCCAGATTGAACGTGCGGATACCTTTAGTGGTGAAGTACGTGAGTATCAGGTGTGGCTTTCAGAGCAAGGCCTTCCTGAGCCAAGCGGTGAACGGGAAGTCGGGGGCGTCATGTTCGACTGGTTTGATGAGGTTGATAACAGAACGATCTTCACAACCGTCTATGTGGCCGAGATTGAGCATGAAGGTCTTGGTTACTTTGTGACGATCAGCACGCCAGAGGAAGAATTACTAGAAACACGGCAGGTGCGGGACTCGATCATCTTCTCTCCAAGCGCTGAGCAACTAAGTGGTTCACAAGTGATTGAATAGGATAAAAAAGACGCGACTAAGCGCGTCTTTTTGGTTTACGGGACTGTTCCCCAATGCGATGAGATTGGCTTGAACGGGCTGTCGATCGCTGAAAACGTCCTCAAACGGACGTTGAAGCGATGACTGGGTGCCTGTGAAAGCCAAGATCGCGCATTCGGGAATAGTTCCTTTACGGACGAAAGTAACGTGCTACTATTGACTTGAGCACGTAAAAATGCTAAAAAAGTGCGTCGTTCTTTGGCAATATGTGTGTGGAGTCCAATGGGCTCCTTGTGTTTTCAAGGGGGTCTTTTTGACTCCACAACAACACTTCTAGAGAGAGGGATGACATGAAGCATACCACCACCGTCGTCTGTGCCCTGGTGCTCTTCGGAGCCGAGGCAAAGGCCAAGGGGCCGGTCGCTGTCGAACAGCCTCCGGCATGCGAACAGGCCACCACGGTTTCTGTGTTGGCCAGACTGTCGATGGCGGGGGATTCCGCCTTCGCCTCCTTCGACACCGAGATGCTGAAGCAGACCGCACGCGATGCCGAAGCGGCTCTCGTGTGTCTGAACGAGCCGGTGACGCAGCCCGTTGCCGCATCCTACCACCGACTCATGGCACTTGCGGCCTTCGTGAACGGCGAGGATGATCTGTCTCGGCGTGAGCTGCACGCCAGCTACCGCTTGGAAGATACCTATGTCTTCCCGACGCAGATCGCACCTGAAGGTCACCCCCTCCTCGTCTTCTACGAGGAGGCCAAGCTGCTTCAGGGTGGGAGTCCCGAGGATCTCTATCCGCCCATCGGTGGGTACGTGACCATCGACGGCGAGAAGATGGACATGCGTCCGAGCGAGACGCCGGTCATTGTGCAGGCGTTCTCATCCACGGACGAGCTTCTCGAGACGCACTACGTCCTCGCAGGGCAGAGCGTGCCTCGCTGGGGTGAGCTGACTGCTCGCCTCAAGGTTGAGGACCTCTCCGCGCTGCCCAGCACCACTGTGCAGCGCAAGAAGAAGCCCGCCATGCCCTGGCTTGTCGCCGGAGGTGCAGCGCTGGCACTCGGTGGTGTTTCCTACGGAATCGCCATGGATCAGCACAGTCGCTTCTTGGACACGTCGAGTCCCGACGGAGATGGAAGCGAGGATACCCTGAACGGCTACATGAACCGTGCCAACACCTTCGGGGCGTCGGCGATCGGTCTTGGTGTCGTGGGGGTGGGCCTCATGGGCACCGGCGTGGTACTCCAAGTTCGCTTCGGAGGTCCGCGCGGAAACCCTGATCTCACCGTGGGCCCCGAGGTCTCGGAAGGAGGTGCGGATGGGCCGTGACATCTTTCAGGAGCGGATCCTCGCCCTGCTTGCGCAGCATGATGGAGGCCGCTTCCAGGCCAAGACCATCCTTGGTCACGGAGGAAGCGCGCGCGTGGTCCTTGTCGAGGACATGAAGCTCGGGGTCGAGAGGGCTATCAAGGTCTTCGATCCCCAGCTGATCACCCGCTCACGGATCGCACGCGAGCGATTCGGGGGTGAGGCGAGGATCATGGCCCAGCTCGAGCGTCGCAACATCGTTCGCGTCTACGACGTGGTCGACTGTGAGTTCGACGGCGACCAGTGGAAGTTCCTCATCATGGAGCTGCTCACCGGAGGTACGGCTCGGGACCATGTCACTCAGTTCGGGCCGATGGATCCACGCCAAGCGGTTGAGGTGGTGCTCGAAGTGCTCGATGCCCTCCGTGCTGTTCATAGCAAGAAGGTCATCCACCGCGATATCAAGCCCGAGAACATCCTGCTCTCGGGCGAGGGTGTGGTGAAGCTGGCAGACTTCGGGATTGCCTTTGCTCCGCGTGATCGGACCAGGCTGACCGTGCAGGGCTCCACCATGGGCACGGAAGTCTACATGGCTCCGGAGCAGCGTGAGGATGCTTCGAGCGCAACCACGCGTTCGGACATCTACTCAGTGGGCGTCGTCCTCTGGGTGCTCCTCATCGGAAGGGAGCCCTACGCTCCTCCGGGCTACAACAACTTCTTCCAGAACGTCGAGCGCAACCCTCTGTGGTTCGACGGCATTCCGGATGAGCTCAAGCAGATCATCATGATCGCGACGAGTGAGGATCCTCAGTTCCGGTTTGACTCCGCACAGGCAATGGAAGACGAGCTTCGCGCAGTTCTTCCCTTGCTCGCCTCGACACCCTCACAGGCTCCCAAGCTTGGGAGTGCACCTGAGGCCAAGCGTGCGAAGGAAGCTCGTGAACAGATGACCGCCAGGAACCTGGCGGATCTGGCCGACGACGGGGACGACTCCGAGATCGGAAACAGCGAGCTCGGAGTCGTCGAGTACGTGAGGCATTCGCCAGTGGCTGTCTCCGTCTCCGGTGGTCTGGAGGTCTCTTCCTCAAGTCCGGGGTCAACCAAGGTGCCGCTCAGCACCGGCGGGAGACTCGTCTCCGAGGAAGTTGACGATGGTTTCGAAGAACCACCCCTCCTGAACGCTCTCCCATCAGGCACCCTCTCGGATGCCCGTCCGCTCAGCGAAACCCGCATGGGCAAGATGATGGACGCCGAGCAGAGGACGTCGAAGCGCAACTTCGCCATCCTCGTCGGGGTCGTCGGGATTCTCGCCGTCGGATTGGTCAGCCTCCTCATCGTCGGTAAGACCTACTTGTTCGATGGTGAGTCCGGTCAGGTCGAGGAGCCTGTACAGATCGTTTCCACGGTCGAGGTGGAGCCTGTGAAGGAGCCGGCAAAGGAGGATCTGACCACGCCGGAACTTCCTGTGTTGGATCCGCCCGAGGAAGTCCAAGAGGCCGAGCCGGCGCAGAAGGAGTCCAAGACTCCGGTGGTCGCACAAGTGAAGGTGGAACCCAAGCAGACCGAACCGACGCCTCCTCGTGAAGTGAAGGTGAATACGGATTCTGCGAAGGAGACTCCACCCCCCGAGACCACACCGGTCCAAAAGGGGATGGTGCGCCTGGTGCCAAAGCAGGTGATGGAGGTCGACGATCCGGAGGCTCCCGAAGGGAAGCGGAGCGGTGTGGTCACCTACGTCCTCAGTGGCACCAAGGGAGAGGGGACGTTCACTCTGTCCTCGACACGCTCCATGGCCCAGGTGCCCCACGGTACCTACCAGGCCACCGTCTCGTTCGAGGGCCGGAGCCAGAACCAGACCGCCCCCACCATCAAGGTCGACGGGGCACTCACAACGGTTGAGTGCTTCTGGACCATGGCAAACTGCCGTGTCCAGTAACGAACGCAAGAGATGAGCACCGCCTCATCTCTTTTCAATTACAAAACCCCCGCAGCGAGCGGGGGTTTTTTACTAGCGTTCAAGGCTGTTGAGGTATTCCTGGAATTCTTCATCACTCATTCCTTCGATTTCTTCAAGCCAGGCTTCTATCTCCGCCAGTTCTTCTTCAGAGAGTTCATTGTCGGAAGTCTCTGAGGGGTTGTACAGATCATCGGTGTCCCATGTATCAAAATTAAATGAATCGCTTCCATCATTTCCAATTGAATCTTTCGTTTCTAGGACCGATCCCCAGAGGGCGCTTGAGAGACCTACGGATCCGAGCAAGATGACGTAGTAGAGTACAAACGCTCCGACGAGTGACCATTTGTATTTTGCGGCAATCATGGAACGAGCCGACTGTTGGTTGAGTCGCACGATGCGTTCAAACAGGTGATAGTAGTACACCCACATAAGTGGTGTGGCTGCGAGGATCAAAACGAGGTAACTGATTGGAAGTAAAAAGATCACCAAAATAGACGGGACAATAATCGCAAGGATGACAAAGACCACCGGAATGAGCATGTAGAAATAATACCAGCCGTAGCCACGCATCAGTTCGTAGCTCCGCTCAAGAGCCGCCATTCCACGCTTCCCTTCTTTGAGATACACAAAGAGTGATTGTGACCACCAAATGGCCATCAAGACTCCTGGGATGATAAAGAAGACGAATCCAATCATGATGAGCAGGGACTGGATGAACATGATCCAGATGAATCCTCGTGCCTTTGGCAGTTGTGCTTTCAGGTGAACAAATGAGCTTTTGAATCCAAGATGTGATCCTTTATTCATCGCAAGAGCAATTGGGGCCATGGTGGCAATCGCTGTGTAGATAAATGTGAGAACGGCTGCGGTGGGGTCGCTAACACTGTAAGGACCATGCTGAGTTCTTGAGCAGCTCCGCCCCCCAGCTCGAAGACGATGAGCATCAGCACGCCAAAAACGATCGCTGGGCCTGCAAAGAGCAAAATACCAAGGAGAGCCGTTGCGACCATGAGCCAGATAAATGATCCCCAGCGTGATTTATAATCGGTCCACGCTTCTTTAAGAAGCAGTTTGCTTTGGAGCTCCGATTCTGGAAGGAGACGTTTCGGTCCTGGCCCTGAGGTCATGTTGGACGCTACAGCCCCCGATGATTGTTGATCCATAAGAACAATGAAATTACTAATTTGATTAATTTTACCACTATTCTTCCTTTTTTTATCCACTTGAGGCATCATGGGATGCGTATGTTGGATATCAAACAATTCTTGGATGCCCCAGATATGGTGGCACAAAATGCGAAGCGCCGAGGGTTCGAGCTTGATCCATCGGTTGCTGTTTCGTTGCACCAGGAACGTCTTAAACTTGTTGATGCTGTACAGGCATTGCGTACGCGAGCAAACGAAATTGCTTCATCCATTCCTTCTGCTTCAGGTGAAGAGCGACAGGGGCTTATTGATGAGGGGAAGCAGGTTAAGGAGCAGGTCAAGGAACAGGAAACAACGTTGAAGGATGTTGAAAGCCGTTTGGAAGCAGAGCTTCTGAAGTACCCAAATATGCTGCGTGAGGATGTGCCGGTTGGAGCAGATGCGACGGGGAACGAAATTGTTGAAGTGGTCGGAGAGCCGACAACGTTTACCTTTGAACCAAAGGATCACATGCAGCTTGCGGAAACACTCGATTTAATTGATATGGAGCGGGCTGCGAAAATTTCAGGCGCACGGTTTGCGTTTCTCAAGGGTGATTTGGTGCTCATGCAGTTTGCCCTTTTACAGTACGCATTCACAGAACTCGTCAAAGAAGGGTTCACTCCGATTCTTCCTCCACACATCATTTCAACCGAGGCGATGGGTGCCATGGGGTATCTGCAGCACGGTGGAGAGGAAGAGGTCTATCATCTGCGTAATGATGATGCCGTATTAATTGGGACCGCTGAGCAGTCTATTGGCCCGATGCATATGGATGAGATATTGGATGCATCTTCGTTTCCCATCCGCTATGTCGGATACTCACCTTGCTATCGACGGGAGGCCGGGAGTTATGGAAAGGATACGAAAGGTATTTTCCGTGTGCATCAGTTTAGTAAGATTGAGATGTTCAGCTTTACGTCCGAGGAGGCGTCTGATGAAGAGCATGCGTTTCTCCTCAAGATGCAGCGTCGTCTGTGGGATGGGTTGAAGCTTCCGTATCGTGTGATGAAACTTTGTTCCGGGGACACGGGGGCACCGAGTGCTCGCACGTATGACATTGAAACATGGTTTCCGTCCTACGGTGATTATCGTGAGACGCACTCAACGAGTAACACAACGGACTATCAGACCCGTCGATTAAAAACACGCTACAAAACTTCAGAGGGCAAAACAGAGTTTGCTCACGCTTTGAACGGTACAGCGTTCTCGATGAATCGTCCGCTCATCGCCATCATGGAAAACTTCCAACAAGAAGATGGATCGATTATCGTGCCTGAGGTTTTGCGCACGTGGATGGGAAAAGATGTGATCAAGAAATAGCTTATCCACACTGTTCAGTCCGTACGGGCATGAACAAAGATGCTTCACTGAGTTTAGGAAAAAAAGTTGTCTAACGTACACGACGTGTATAAAAGTTGTTAACAGGATTTGTACTAAAATAAGCAAAAAACCGTTTGACACATCAAACGGTTTTTTGTTTGCTAAATCTAGATCGCACCCACGGGTGGTGACGACCCATGATCATCACCCACTGCAAGGCTCTACCTGGATCTCCCGTGTGCTTAGGGGAGTTCTGGCGAGAGAGGAGGAATCTCTAACAGCGACGACTCGGGGGTGCTGAGCAATGCGATCGTTCTGCCGACGGGGGGCGGCAAGCAATCGAAGTGGAAACACTTCTTTCAAACTGAGATATGACTATTTCTTAAAGCAGGTGAGATTGTGAGGGTCAGACTGAGATTGTGGTTCGATACACTCATCACCATGAGCCTGTCGAATTGTCGAAGTCTGAACGTGGCAAGATCGCTCATTTAGGAAACAGTCCCGTGTCGACTTTCTCGAGATGGTGGGAGAACGTTACCCCACCTCTCGAGGATGTTGACCATAACGGTCAACACTTCTCAACTTCAGACAACGGAGTCAGAAATGTTGACCGAGAACATCAGCCGCATCCTGTTCACCTTCCTGATCTGCATTGCAGGCTGCACGTCTTGGAACATGGGTGACACCATGGGCTTTGGGGGCGGTGGCGAGCTCGTGCTCGAATTGCCCGTGAGGCAAGGAAAGGAGCTCATGTGTGTCCAAGGGGCTGGGGGAGACTTCTCCCACAGTGTGGACAACACGCGCTACGACCTGGATCTCGATACGTCCAACTCGATCGACGATGAGGTCTACGCACCTGCAACCGGAATCGCCTACGTCCACACCGAGTCCGCAACCAGCGGTTTCGGCTATCACGTCAACATCGACGTGGGCTCGGGGCAGTACGTCGTCATCGCACACCTCAGCGACATCTTCATCACCGACGGTGCGGAGGTGGCGGCCGGTGAGCTGATCGGCTACGAGGGGTGCACCGGCTACTGCACCGGGGATCACATTCACTTGGGGCTCCACGAGGGGAGCGCCGCAGAGAATGCCGATCAAGGGGTGTCCATCCCAGCCTGGTACAACGTCTCGGATGCGAGTCTCAACACCGGTGTTCAGGCTCTTTCGAGCGAAGCATTCATCTGCGGCATGCGGAGCGAAGGCGATCCCGAGGACGGTCACTTCTACGAGTCGGAGCTTCAGGTGCCCATGTGGCACCCGGATGGCACACTCGTGAAGGCGCCGGACAACGCCCGGGTCTACCTGGTGGAGGACGGCAAGCTCAAGTGGCTCGAAAACGAGGCCGTTTTCTGGAGTTACAACTACGACTTCAGTGACGTGGCCCTCGTCTCAGACGAAGAGCTCGACTGCTTCGGTGACGGATCAGACCTCACCGAGGAGACCTTCATCGACGCAGTGTTCGACACCGAGGGCGATCTCTGGCTCCTCGTCGGGCTCTACAACGGTGCGGGTTCGGGCAACTACCGAATCCGAGTCGCTGGTACGGGCTGGGAAGCGGTGATGGCTTCCTGGGGGCTCGATTACAACCAGGACAACTGGCCCGAGACCCACGGTGACAGTTCCGGGCACCTGACGAACTGGCCGCCCGCAAGCGGGACGGCGCTTCTCAGGGACGGAACGCTCGTGACCGAACAGAACTCCTCAGCCGTCTACGTGATTTCGGGTGGGTGGGCCTTGCCGGTCAAGGACTGGGAGACCTACCTCATGCTGGGGTTCTTTGATCGCGCGATCTTGACCGTGGAAGACGGTCTGGTCGCGAGCCTGCACGAGAATCTGGGGAGTTGCACGTCCGACTTCTGGTGTCTTGACCAGGAAGCCATCACGACCTGTGGTGGTGGTCTCGACCTCGGAAGCGGTGAGCACGGTGGTGATCCCAGCGAGGGCGACGCAGGTACCGACTCCGACTCTGATTCCGATTCGGAGGAGGAAGACGAGGAAGACTCCTACGAAGACGAGGGTGAGACGGACACCGAGGGCGAGAGCCCCACGTGTTCGGGCGAAGATGCCTGTCTCGTCGATCAGGACGGGGATGGGGACGACGACACCCTTTTGATGAAGGACGACCTCTGGCTCTCCTCGAGCCTGA
>Ga0051980_10002312_pt1 | contig 14354 bp, 14 predicted proteins | sample CryGey13umfilter_2_FD_55014 | JGI IMG/M metagenome (GOLD analysis project Ga0051980, IMG submission 55014) | Groundwater microbial communities from aquifer in Utah, USA - Crystal Geyser 4/9/14 3 um filter | ecosystem: Environmental > Aquatic > Deep subsurface > Groundwater | place: USA: Utah...
CCCTCCAGATTTATTATACAGGGCGTCCTAAATCAACAACAACATTATTCCTCGACTCGTTTGCCCGCCGTTATTTTGGAGGGATCGGGGAATCCAGAAAACACTGGATTGTCCGGTCAAGCCGGACAATGATAAATTGATTACGATTTCTGACTATGAGTACAGAATATTAAAATAGTAGAGAATAATTTATGAATGAAGAATATACCGAAAAACACCGAAGGCTTTCTCTAAATGACAAATTCAGTTTCTCATGTCATAAAGGGCTTTCCTGTTTTAATAAATGCTGCTCTGATGTGAATATCTTTCTCACACCCTATGATGTCCTGAGGATGAGAAGGTCTATGTGGTTATCCTCCGAAGAGTTTCTAAAAAAATATACTGTTGCACTAATAGGAGATGAGGGGCTGCCTCTGGTAGTGCTTAAGATGTTGGGGGATGGAAATAAGAGTTGTCCCTTTGTTACTCCTGATGGCTGTATGATTTATCAGGACAGGCCGTGGTCATGCAGGATGTATCCGGTATTCCCTGTTTCTTCAAAGGAAGATGGGTTTTTAATAGATGAAAATTCATCATGTCTTGGATTCAAAGAGGGAAACAAATGGACGATAGAGGAGTGGAAAAAGGATGAGGGAATCTGTATCTATGACAAAATGAATGAATCATATAAAGAAATTACATTTAATAATTATTTTCAGCACGGCAATAAGCTTGATTCAGGAAGGGCGAAGTTGCTCTATAAGGCTTGTTATGACCTAAATGAGTTCAAAAAATTTCTTTTTGAGACAAAGTTTTTTGATATATATGATGTAGAGAAAGAGGTTATCGAAAAGATAAGGCAAGACGAAGAAGAACTTTTAAGTTTTGGCTATAGATGGATAAGATTCAATATATTTAATGAAGACACCTTTAAATTTAAAGATAAGGCGATGGATAAGCTATTGCAGGCAAAAAAGGATGCTATAAAATAGATTGTCACAGAAAGGATTATCTAACCCATGTTTCTGAGTAGAAGGCTTGTAGAACCTATTAAGCGCACACTGAATTCCAAATTCAAATTCGGGTGTTATAAGGGCATCGCCTGTTTTAGTAAGTGCTGTAGTCGTGCAGATGTGCTTCTTACGCCTTATGACGTCGTAAGGATGAAAAATAGATTGGGAATTTCATCAGGAGAGTTCCTTGATAGATACACATACACCCATACTGATGAAAAGTCCTCACATCCTTACGCAGTGCTTAAGATGATAGATTATGGAGGGAAATGTCCCTTTGTTACAGATGAAGGCTGTAGCATCTATGAAGACCGTCCTTCTAATTGTAGATATTATCCCATCGGTCAAGGCATCATGATGATGGGCTCAGGGAAAGGGCCGGTAAATGAAGAATTCTATTTTTTTGTAAAAGACCCCAATTGCCTCGGTTATCAGGAGGAAAAGGAGTGGACCATAGAGACCTGGAGGAGGGACCAGGGGGTTGAGCTCTATGATGAGATGAATAAGGAGTGGAAAGAGGTTCAGCTAAGGAGAAATGCCTCAGGGCAGCCCCAACTCGACTCAAAGAAGCAGGGCATGCTTTACATGGCAAGTTATGATATAGATAGGTTCAAAAAATTTATCTTTGAGAGCAATTTTTTTGCTCTCTTTGATATTGATAAAGAAGAGGTTGAGAAGATAAAGACTGACGAGCTCGCCCTGATGAAATTCGGATTCAAATACCTGAAATATATCCTGATGCTTGAAGAGACATTAAAGGTGAAAGAAGAGTATAAAAAGAAGGCAGTATAAGTATGAATGGTGTTGAAGAAAAACTTATTGACTTTATAACAGGGCGGGAGATTGTTGACACAACCGATGAAAGGGTAAGGCAGGGGATAGAACGGTTTCTGATTGAAGAGAAGGGTTATACAAAAGATGATATAGAGGTTGACAGGGGATTTGACGTCGTTCTCGACGAAAAAACAAACAGGGCAAAGGTGGACCTGGTTATAAGTCTTGAAGGAAAGAGATTCATGATTATAAAATGCATTGGCGGTTCATTGTCTTCATGGGAAAGGGAGGCCTTAGCCTGCGCAAGAATCTTTGATACTTATGTAATCCCCCTGGCCGTTGTAACTGATGGAGAGGATGCGGAGATTCTGGACGCAGCAACCGGCAAGGCAATCGGTCACGGTCCAAGGGAGATACCTTCACGGCATGAGGCCCTTGAGGCCGTCAAACGGATTGAATTTAAAGGACTGTCCGGGGATAAAAGAGAGAAGGAAAAAAGGGTATTTTGGGCCTTTGAATCAATCAAATCAGAAGAATGTGGTTTTCATCCACAATGACATTAATTCATTGTTTTTAAGCATATAAATATTTATGGAGGTTATAACATGGCTGCGGAGAAAACAAAAGGTATATTAGTTGTAGGCGGAGGGATAAGCGGAATAACTACTGCGGTGGAAGCGGCTGAGGTAGGGTATGAGGTAACACTCATTGAAAAGAATCCTTATCTTGGCGGCAGGGTAGCTCAGCTTAATAAGTATTTCCCGAAATTATGCCCGCCTAATTGCGGACTGGAGATAAATTATAGAAGAATCAAGAGCAATCCGAGAGTAAAAATCTATACCTCGGCAGAGGTAGAAAAGGTTTCGGGCGCTGAGGGTGATTTTGACGTAACAGTAAAGTTGAATCCCCGCTATGTGAACGAGAATTGTACGGCCTGCAGGGCCTGTGTTGATGTCTGTCCGATTGAAAGGCCAAATGATTTCAATTTTGGCATGGATAAGACAAAGGCTATTTATCTTCCCCATGATTTTGCCTTTCCTATGAGATATGTTATTGATGATAAGGTCTGTAAGAAAGCTGAATGCGCCAAATGCGTAGATGCCTGTAAATATAATGCCATAGACCTAAACATGAAGACTCAAAGCCTATCCTTGAAGGCCGGCTCTATTGTCTGGGCTACCGGCTGGAAGCCTTATGACGCCAAAAAGATTGATAATCTTGGATTTGGGAAATATCAAAACGTAATAACAAATATGATGATGGAGAGATTAGCCTCTCAAAATGGCCCTACAAAAGGCAATATCATCCGCCCATCTGACGGGAAAGAGGTCTCAAGGGTTGCCTTTGTCCAGTGTGCCGGTTCCCGCGATGAGAACCACCTTCCTTACTGCTCTTACATTTGCTGCCTGGCCTCTATGAAGCAGGCAACCTATGTGCGGGAGCAATATCCTCAGGCGCAGATATTTATATTTTATATTGACGTTCGTTCGCCCGGAACGAGATATGAAAAGTTTTATAAAAAAATCCAGCAGGATGAAAATATAAAGTTTATTAAAGGAAAGGTTGCAAAGATTGAGGAAGACCCCGCTACAAAGGATATTATCGTCACAGCAGAGGATACACAGACATTGCAGAAGATTCATGAAAAGGTGGACCTTGTGGTCCTTGCTGCGGGTATGGCTCCCAGCACGCAAGAATCGAAAATCCCTTCAAGTGTATCTTATGATACTGATGGTTTCATTACATCTAACACAGGAGTAGCCGGGATGTCCGCTGCCGGCTGCGCTGTAAAGCCGATTGACGTCTACTCATCGGCCCAGACTGCAGCAGCAGCAGCCCTTAAGTCAATTCAATCTTTGGTGAGGAGGTAATCCAATGGAAAAGAAAATAGGAGTTTATATCTGCACAGATTGTGAGATAGGGAAGGCCCTTGACATAGAGAAATTAACGAAGGTTGCTATTGAAATGAAGGCCCCTGTTGTCAAGTCCCATCCGTCCCTGTGTCAGAAGGAAGGCGTGGAGTTCATAAAAAAAGACATGGCCCAGGAAGGCGTAAATGCCGTTATAATTGCCGCCTGCTCACCGCGCGTAAATTACGATGTCTTTGAGCTCGGTATCCCGCTTGTGGAAAGGGTAAATTTGAGAGAAGGGGTTGTCTGGAGCCATCCGGCAAATGATGAAGATACCCAGATGATGGCTGAAGACTATATTAGAATGGGTCTTCTTAAGATGCAGAAGATGGAGGCGCCGGAACCCTATAAGGTGGAGGAGCCCTCTAAGAATGTTCTGGTTGTTGGAGGCGGCCTCGCCGGAATCACTGCTGCCAATGAGGCGGCTAAGGCTGGTTATGAGGTCTTCCTGGTAGAAAAGAACGAAGCCCTTGGCGGATGGATGTCCAGGATTTACAAACAAGCTCCTACCAAGGCCCCTTATGCAGAGATGGAAGAGCCGGAAATTAATAACTTAATTAAAGAAGTTCAACAGAATCCAAAGGTTAAGATTTACACATCTTCATTAATTGAAAAGATAGACGGCGCCCCGGGTTTGTATGACGTTACTGTCAAACGAAATGGAGGCGCTGAGACCTTTAGAGTTGGCGCTATAGTTGAGGCTGCCGGCACAGTGCCTTATGATGCAGCAAAAATTACCGAGTTCGGTTTTGGGAAATATCCTAATGTAATAACAAACTATATGATGGAGGCTATAGCTNCAAAAGGGACCATGGTGCGTCCCTCTGACGGCAAGCCTGTCAAAAGCGTTGCCTTTATTCAGTGCGCCGGACAGAGGGATGAGAAGCATCTGCCTTATTGTTCAGCAACCTGCTGTGTAGAATCTTTAAAACAGGCAAAATATATAAGGAATCAGTATCCTGATTCAAAGGTCTACATTTTCTACAGGGACATGAGGACGCCGGGACATTATGAATATTTTTATAAGAGTATGCAGAATGATGCAGGGGTATTCCTGACAAAAGGAGACGTCAAAGGCATTACAGAGGATGAAAATAAGAACCTTGCGGTAGAAGTAGAAAATACCCTCCTGGGTGAAAAAATCCAGGTGAATGCGGACCTGGTTGTTCTGGCAACCGGCATGGTTCCTGTATCTGCACTCGGCGAGGAAATACTGCCGCCAGGCGTAAAACCCGGGGATGAGTTTATTCCTTATGTGATGATTGAAACAGACATCTTAAATCTCGAATACAGACAGGGAGGAGAGGCGCCGGCTCTCATTAATGGTTATCCTGATTCCAATTTTATCTGTTTTCCATATGAAACCCGAAGAACAGGTGTTTACGCTGCCGGTTCTGTAAGGGCTCCTATGGATATTCCTTCAACCGTAGCAGACGCCACAGGCGCAGCTCTTAAGGCAATCCAGTGTGTTGAATTAACATCCAGGGGAGAGGCTGTGCATCCGAGGGTTGGAGATATATCTTATGCAGAGTTCTTTATGCAGAAATGTACCCAGTGTAAGAGATGTACAGAGGAGTGCCCTTTTGGCGCTATTAATGAAGACGAAAAGGCTAATCCGCTTTATAATCCAACCCGCTGTAGAAGATGTGCAATCTGTATGGGCGCATGTCCGGAGAGGATTATCTCTTTCAAAAACTATTCAGTTGATATGATAGGGAATATGGTAAAAAATATAGAGGTGCCCGAAGAAGAAGAGGAGAAGCCGAGGGTAATAGTTTTTGCCTGTGAAAATGACGCCTATCCGGCGTTGGACATGGTGGGACTTAACCGGCTCCAATATAATTCTTTTGTCAGGGTAGTCCCTCTGAGATGCGCAGGCTCAATGAATTTAGTATGGGTGGCTGACGCCCTTTCAAAGGGTATTGACGGCATACTCATCATGGGATGTCAATATGGCGATGATTACCAGTGCCATATGGCAACAGGAAGCTACCTGGCGAAAATCAGATTGTCAAAGGTTGCGGAAACACTTGACAGACTAAAGCTCGAGTCCGGCAGGGTCCAGATGGAACAGGTGTCTATCGCCGAATATTACAAAATACCAAAGATATTAGACGAGTTTATAAAAAAACTGGAGGGGTTCGGTCCTAACCCGTATAAGGGATTCTAATTTAGGTGTTAGGTGCTAGTGGTCAGGTGTTAGACCAAGAGCTAACACCTAAAACCTAGAACCTGAAACCTTTTATAAAAAAGAGGAGGAATACATGGCAGAGGCAAAAGTAATTAATCCGGATTTGGATTTTGTTAAAGAGATAATTAATAGCGGTGGGGAGTCATTAAAGAAGTGTTTCCAGTGCTCCACATGTACTGTTGTATGCAATGTNACCCCTGAAGACAGGCCGTTTCCGAGGAAGGAGATGATTTATGCGCAGTGGGGGCTTAAGGATAAGCTCCTGAACAATCCGGATATCTGGCTTTGTCATAACTGTGATGACTGCACAAAATACTGTCCGAGAGGCGCAAAGCCCGGNGATGTGCTTGCTGTGATGAGGAAGAAATCAATAGAGGAAAACGCAGTCCCCGGGTTCATGGGTAAGATAGTCACCGAGCCGAAGATGACGCTTGCCGCTCTTGCAATACCGTTTATACTGTTTTTAGCTGTGCTTGGATTGACCGGCCATCTTGGAATCCCGGACGGAGATATTGTTTACTCAAAGTTTTTCCCGATAAGGTATATAGAAGTAATTTTTATTTCAGCGGTTATTCTGGCAGGCATTTCCTATCTGTCAAGTCTTTCCAGATTCTGGAATAATATCTCTAAGGGCAGCTCACAGCCCTATTCAAAGGGTTTTTTCCCCGCGCTTATTGAAACCCTTGTTGAGTTCCTGAAACATTCAAGGTTTGGCAAATGCGAGGCAAATGCCGGACGGAAGAACGGTCATCTTCTTGTCTTCTATGCGTTTGCAGGCCTTGCCATCACAACAATATGGATAACGATTTATTATTATCTGCCTGAGCCCTACAAGAAACACTCTCCCATATCTCTCGCAGACCCGATGAAATGGCTTGCGAATATAAGCGCATTAGCTCTTTTGGCCGGAACCCTGCTCATAGTTTTTAACCGTTTAAAGAATAAAGGATACGAATACAGGAACTCGTCTTTTGACTGGACATTTGCAGGCATGATATTGCTGCTCGGCGTTACAGGCGCGCTTACCGAGATAATCAGGTTAATGGGCGTCTCATCAATTGCGTATCCGATGTATTTCGTGCATCTCCTTTTTGTCTTTTATGTCATAGCGTATTTTCCATACTCAAAGCTTGCGCACATGGGATACAGAACACTGGCAATTGCCTATTCTAAAATGGCAAACAGGGACATAGCGGTTTAATGCGGAGGGAATGATGACGATAGGAGATATCATAAAAGATAAAGGGCTTGAGGTAATTGCAGTTGATGGCGCTGTTACTGTTAAAACGGTAATTGATAAAATGATAGAAAGGAATATTGGCGCAGTATTAGTGATGGAAGAAGGCGAACCTGTTGGATTGTTTACAGAACGCGACGCCTTGAGATGTTGGGGCAGGAAGGAAGATGTTGCCTGTGATAAGATAAATATAAAAGAAGTAATGACCATGGATATTCTGGTGGCAACNCCGGATGATGACGTAAATTATGCTATGACGATTATGATAGAGAAGAATATAAGGCATCTGCCTGTGGTAGAACATGGGAGGGTCATTAGCGTTGTATCTATTCGTGATATTGTAAAATCCAAGGTCAGCAGTCTGGAGGCAGAACTTCATTATCTGAAGGATTACATTACAGGGGGATAATACCAAGTTAAGAAGTTAAAAGTTGGACTGAAAACTGATTGAGGAGGAGGTGAGGCGGCAAAGCAATTAAAAGTTGTAAGTGAAGAATTAAGAGTTAAATCGGAAAGTTTTTGACTTATAATTTTAAACTCTAATTTAAATTTTTTTACGAAGGAGGAGAGATGAGTTCAACAATTCTTTTTGCTTTAGGCTGCGGATTGCTCGGCATTATATACGCCGTGCTCACCGCAATGTGGGTATCAAAGCAGGATGCCGGAAGCGCTAAAATGCAGGAAATCTCAAATGCTGTTAAAGAGGGCGCATATGCGTTCCTGACACGCGAATATAAGACAGTAGCGATGGTTGCAGTGGTTCTCGTGGTCCTTATCGCGGCGATGAATCTCGGCATTTGGACGGCTATTGGCTTTATCGTTGGCACAGTCGGTTCCGCCCTTGCCGGTTTTGTGGGTATGTGGGTTACGGTTCGCGCAAATGTACGCACCACACAGGCTGCGCACAAAGGGCTTCAGGCTGCGCTTAGCCTGGCGTTCAAAGGCGGCTCGGTAACCGGCGTTATGGTCGTGGGCCTCGGAATTATAGGACTTGCGGGTTTTTATACTATTGCAAAGGCAGCAGACCCTGAGATGGCCTTCCATGCTCTCGTAGGCCTCGGGTTCGGCTGTTCACTCATGAGCGTATTTGCCCGTATCGCAGGCGGTATTTATACAAAGGCTGCTGACGTAGGCGCGGACCTTGTTGGAAAAGTTGAAGCGGGAATTCCTGAAGATGACCCGAGAAATCCTGCGGTTATAGCCGATAACGTAGGCGACAACGTAGGCGACTGCGCAGGTATGGCAGCCGACCTTTATGAAACATATACAGTTACGCTCGTTGCAGCAATGCTCCTGGCAAAGACGGTTTTTGGCGTAGGCAGCGGCTGGATTGAGTTTCCGATGCTCCTCGGCGGAATATCAATTATCGCTTCTATTATAGGAACCTTTGCAGTAAAACTCGGCAAGAGCCAGTATATTATGGGCGCCCTTTATAAGGGGCTTGCCGTTGCCGGAGTTCTTGCGGCAATAGTATTTTATTTTGTGACAGGTGAATTTCTGAAAGGCGTAGATGCGGCTTCAATGGCCTCTCACCCTTCATTTACACAGTGGAATGTTTTCCTTATGGCAATTATCGGCCTTGTCCTGACCGGACTGATTGTGGTTATAACCGAGTACTTCACTGCTTCTAAGTATCCCCCGGTGAAACACATTGCAAAGGCCAGTCTGACCGGTCACGGCACAAACGTTATAGCAGGCCTCGCAGTCAGCATGAAGTCAACCGCTGCGCCTGTTATAGTTATCGTCGCCTCAATCCTCGGCGCATATTCTCTGGGCGGTGGATTTGCCGGTGATGCGGCGGGCGGTCTTTTTGCAATTGCATTGGCAGCAGTTTCAATGCTTTCAATGACAGGAATTGTTGTTGCGATTGACTCGTATGGGCCAATAACGACAATGCAGGCGGTATCGCTGAGATGTCTGGACTGCCTGAAGATATCCGTAAAATCACAGACCCGTTGGATGCGGTCGGAAACACAACAAAGGCTGTTACAAAGGGTTATGCTATAGGCTCGGCAGCGCTTGCAGCGCTGGTTCTTTTTGCGGAGTATTCAAGGTCCTTTAGCACGCAGCTTTACTTTGACCTTTCAAACCCGATGGTTCTGGCAGGTCTTTTCATTGGCGGACTTCTTCCTTATTACTACGGCTCGCTTCTTATGGAGGCTGTTGGAAAGGCGGCAGGCAGTATTGTTGAAGAGGTGAGAAGACAGTTCAGAGAGATAAAGGGCATCATGGAAGGAACAGGCAAGCCTGAATACGGCAAGTGCGTTGACATTGTNACAAAAGGCGCTATCAAGCAGATGATGGTTCCTGCTCTTATCCCTGTTGTTGTTCCTATCGTAGTTGGCCTTACCCTTGGCAGGGAAGCGCTCGGCGGAGTTCTTATCGGCAGCATCCTTACCGGACTCTTCCAGGCTATCGCCATGACAAGCGGCGGCGGCGCGTGGGACAATGCCAAGAAATCCTTTGAAGAAGGCGTTACCGACGACAAAGGCGTCGTTCATAAGAAGGGGAGCGAAGGACACAAAGCCTCTGTTACAGGCGACACGGTTGGCGACCCTTACAAGGACACAGCAGGNCCTGCAATTAACCCGATGATAAAGGTTATTAATATCGTTGCGCTTCTAATTGTCCCGCTGCTGTAAAAGAGATTTAAGGCTGAGATTAAAAGGGGGTGTTTCCAGATTCATCGGAAACACCCCCTTTTTAGTTTGTAAGGTTTTATCAGCATTCTGATTTAGAAAATTGTCATTGCGAGTGAAGCGAAGCCGGGGTCCCCAAAAAGTCAAAGACTTTTTGGGGTGAAGGTCAATCTCAAGCCTTTGACGATAAGATTGCCACGCCCCGAGCTGCTCGGGACTCGCAATGACAGACAAAACAAGGCATTGCGGGATTGGGCAGGGCTTGACTATATATCAGCTTTTATCGTATAAAAACTGTTAACATAATTTATGAATAACGGCGCGCAGGATAAGAGATGCGAGATATGNGCTATTGGCGGAGGCAAGGGCGGGACAGGGAAGAGTTTCGTCACAAGCGGCATAGGTACGCATCTGGTTTCAAAGGGGAAAAGGGTTGTCATGATTGACGCCGACCTTGGAGGAGCGAATCTCCATACCTTCCTTGGAGTAAGCAAGCCCAGAAATTCTCTCACCGATTTTTTTGAAAAGAAGGTGCCGCTCAATAACATCATAGTAAACTGCAGTATCCCTGATATGGGGTTGGTGTCGGGGACTCTCAGTTCACTTGATTCCGAAAATATCAAGTATGTGCAAAAACTCAAGCTCTTCAGGCAGATTAAGGAGATTGATACGGATTATATTCTCATTGACCTCGGAGCAGGCTCGCATAATAATACTATTGACACTTTTTTGCTGGCCGATAAGATGATAGTTGTCACAACGGCCGAGATTACAGCTCTGGAGAATATGTATCACTTCGTTAAAAATGTTTTTTTCCGGAAACTTAAGATTACCCTCGGCGCGCACGGGCTGAAGGATATGATTCAGGACGTCTGGAAGAACCGGGATGTGCATGGCATAAAACACCTTAAGGATGTTGTTGACCACCTTATGGGCACATCTACTCACATCAGGGATATTCTTGAAAAGGAATTATCATCCTTNAGAATATATATAGTCCTGAATCAAATAAGAAGCGGCAGGGAAACTATGATTGGAGTGTCTGTTAAAAGTGTGTGCCTGAAATTTCTCGGCTTTAATGCCATGTATGCAGGGCATATAGAATACGATGAGACTGTGTTAAGGTGCATTAACAAGAGGCTGCCTTTTATGCTTACGCATCCATTTTCGCATGTCGCAAAAGAGATAGGGAAGCTTACGGAAAATCTCAGGGATGGCAGGCAGGCNTCAGTAATGACCGATAAATATGCCCACAGAAGATTGTAAAAAATATTTTGAAGCGCTTGAACTCAGTCCTGACGCCCCCCTGTCAGAGGTGAGGAGTTCATATCTGCATCTAAAAGCATTGTATTCAAATGACTCTGTTGTAACTTCTGCCATCGCCTATGAATTATCCGAAGAAAAGCGGCATGACATAGTGGAACAGGTAGAAGAGGCATACACAAAACTTATCGACTTTTTTGAGAATAAAGACACTGACCCCGCAGGCAGCGAGAAACCGTCTTTTGTTGTGAGTGAAGAACTAAAGCAGTATATATCCGGCATTAAGTCATTCAGCGGCGGATTGTTAAGAGAGATAAGGGAAAAACTTGGGGTTAACCTGAAAGATATGGCGTCATTCACAAAAATCCGCAAGCAGTATTTTGAAGATATAGAANGCGAGAAATTTTCGTCCCTTCCGGCAGAGGTTTATCTGAGAGGTTATGTTATAGAGTATGCGAAGTATCTTTCTCTTGACTCTATAAAAGTCGCTAATGATTACATAGAGAGATACCGGAATCTTGGATGTGACAAATGACGACAGGGTTAGAGCAGGGGGAATGTTTAATTGAAGTTACTAATAATTTTTCAGATTCCCTCAATCACTGCCGCTGCCAAGAGCGGGAACATTATCTCATGATGGCCTGTGAGGGCATAGGCGCAGCCTTTTTGCAGCGTGGGGCGTCTGAGGACATTCTGAGTCGGCCGGTAGTGCTGCATAAAATCCATATTTACAGTGGTGATATTTTCAACCTTGCTGCAAAGGTTTCTTGCGATTGTTAATGCCTTTAAAAAAACCTCCGGCATAATGACGGCAGAGCCTAAATTTATATAAACGCCTCCTTCTAAATCAGATACCACGGATGTGAAGAGTTTGAAGTCTCTGAGGCTTCCCTCGCCGATTGATGCGCCATCCGCCTGCGGATGCATGTGGATTATGTCTGTGCCGATGGCAATATGGACGGTTGCCGGAAGTCCAAGATTATAAGCTGCTGCAAAGATGCTCATATCTTTATATTTGAATTTTGAATTTTGAATCATTTCGCCAAGCGATTTCCCTATGCCATATCCTTTTTTGACCCCTGCGTTTATTGCTTTATTAGTATATCCGCCTGTTTCTTTTGCCATTCCAAAGGCGCCTTTACACAGTTTCTCTGCAACATCCTCCGAGGTTTGTCCGATGAATGAAAGTTCAAAGTCATGAACAATGCATGCTCCGTTTGTTGCAATTGCAGTTATAATCCCACGCTTCATAAGGTCAATGATAAGAGGGGATAATCCCACTTTTATCGGATGCGCTCCCATTCCGAGGATTACAGGTTTTTTGTTTTTTCTTGCATTTATTATGGCCCTCACAACTGCCCTGAAATCCCTTGCTGCAAGTATGTNAGGCAGGTTATGGATAAAATCGGTGAACGACTTGCCCGGTTTATGCGGAGCCGCCGCCAGTGAAATCTCGACCTTGCTCTTCCTTTTTGAGATGGGATATGTCTTTAACTTTTTCAGCGAGACAGGCTTGTATCTTTTCATGGTGTAAGATTTTAACATAAAAAGGTTGATTTTATAACTAAAATTATGTTAAAAAATATGACTAAATTTTTCGGGGTCTCGGACCTATAAGGAGGAAGAATTGCCGGCTAAAGCAGCAAAAAAGAAAAATCTTTCAACGCTCAAAAGAGGAAGGCAGGCGGCGGAGCGCAATCTGCGCAATGCCTCTATCCGCTCAAANATAAAAACGCTTTCAAAAAAGATTGAGGAAGCAGCAGGCGAAAAAAATCAGGAACAAGTAAAAAAGTTTTTGAGAGAGACAATCAGGACTGTGGATTCGGCTGTCTCAAAAGGCGTATTACACAAGAATACAGCCTCCAGGAAAATATCAAGACTCTCAAGGCTGGCAAATACAGTTCTCAAAGCTGCAGCAGTCTGACCAGCAGGTGTTCTATCGGATAGGCGCCGCCTGATGTTTTTATCTGTATATCGGCATTGTTCAGGAGTTCAAATGCTCTGGAAAAGTCTTTCCGCTGCCCCGAGCGGCTCGGGGCAGCCTGCATGGACATCTTGCAGTAATGCCAGTTTATCGCGCCTAAAAGGCTATACGGTTCTGTTGTCTCAGCCAGCGTTCTGTATATCCTGAACACCTTTTCGACATTCTTTTCTCTCAGCGCATTTGTAAGGTCAAAAACGCTGTAATCCCTGCTTCCCTCAACAATTTCCTTTATGGCGCTTATTGTAATTGTTTCATTTCCGATTGACGCAAGTTTTTCAATCTCCGCTGACAGAAGCCCTATATCGTCTCCGACAACCCCGATAAGGTATCCCACAGCATCGTCTTTAATTGTAATGCCCTTTTGCCTTAGCTTTTCTTTTATCCATATAGGCATATCACTCGCTCGCATATCAAGGCAGATGGGCTTTAATCCTTTCGCGCTTTCTTTCATTTCTTTTTTTAATGCCCCGGCATAGGACATTAGAAAAACCGAGTTTGGCGACGGATTGGCGGCGTAGGATTGGAATTTTTTAAACTCCTTTGCAGAAATTTTCTGAAGGTTCCTGACAACTACATATCTGCGGCTTCCGAAAAAAGAGATTGTATTTAAGTTGTCAATTATTTCCACTGCGGTCGGGATGCTGTCGGCAGAATCCATGTCAAAAACATTGAAATTGAAAGGCAGCTCTGTCTCCGGGATTGTCCTTTTGACTGCGGACAGCGCCTCTTCTATCATATACTCGTTAGCTGCATATAGAAGATAGGCGGGCGAAGTCAGTCCCTGGTCTATTTCCTGCAAAAAGGTTTTAATGCTCATTGTTAATATATTTTAGCACAGGTGGATTTTAGTATGAGTCTGCCTGAAGGCAGAAACGCATGTAAAAAGTCTTGACATTTTCTATGAGTTTGCCCTATATATATAGCATTAAATTTTGCTCGGACAAAGGAGAGAGGAAATCAGTGAAAAAGATTAGTGTCTTTTATCTGGCTGCCGCGCTGCTGTGTCTCTTTTGCGGCTCTGCATCAGTTTATGCCGCTGATAATTTTCTTGAAAAAGGCATTGCCGAGTTTAAGAATGAGAACTATGAAGAGGCTCTTGAATTTTTTGAGAAAGGATATAAGGAAAACCCGATAGACGCAAGGATTACATTTTTTCTCGGGCTTACCCACAGGGAGATGCAGAATTACTCCGATGCTGTGAGGTTTTTCAGACAAACGCTGATTCTTGACCCGGAGGCGGCAGAGGTAAAATTCCTGCTTGCTGATGTTCTTTTCGGAATGGGGAAGTATAAAGAGGCTCTGGATGCTGTTGAATATGCGATTAAAAAAGGCGTCCGCTCCGGCCAGTCAAATTATCTGAAAGG
>Ga0051980_10002316_pt1 | contig 14348 bp, 10 predicted proteins | sample CryGey13umfilter_2_FD_55014 | JGI IMG/M metagenome (GOLD analysis project Ga0051980, IMG submission 55014) | Groundwater microbial communities from aquifer in Utah, USA - Crystal Geyser 4/9/14 3 um filter | ecosystem: Environmental > Aquatic > Deep subsurface > Groundwater | place: USA: Utah...
CTAAATGACTGATATGAATGAAGATTTCGTTATGAAACAGGACGCGGACACGGCATTGGGCAACCCGGCTGAGCCGGCCCCGGATGACGACGCGAATCCCGTTTTAACGAATGACGCGAAGCAGGCATCCGATGATTCTGATGGTTCGCTCCCTATAGTGCTACTGGATGACGGCACGGACGCAACTACGGACGGGCAAGGCGACACGCCCCCGGACGTAGACCGGCTCAGCCAGTTGGAAACATCATATCGTGAGATACAGTCGTATAATACGAAGTTGATGGATATGATGGACACTATTAGTGCGGAGAATCAGGAGCTGAAATCGCTTATCAATGGCGATGACAGTAAGGAAGTTGCAGACCCGGAAGACGATAAGCCGCTGACAAGAAAGGAGTTGAAGGAGCTTTTATCCTCACCTGAAATTATTCAGCGGTTTGAACAGACAAAACAAACCACGGCAAGGGATAAGTGGCAGGAGAGAATCGCATCGCAGATTAAGGCCTTGCAGGCGGTCGGGATTGCCCGGCCTGGAACCCGTGTGGCGAAGTACATGGATGAATTTTTCCAGACACACGGGGAATCACTCATCAACGATGATGACGCCGCGAGGAAGGCCCTTGATTTCGCGAAGTCGAAGATGTCCTCAGCTCCACCCGCGCCGACGAAACAGACACCTCCAGCGTCTGGCGGCGGTTCAAGCGCGGCCCATAAGAAGAGCGAAGCCGGTAAGGAGATTGTTGGCACAGGCGCGGAGGCGTTCAGATTTTAGGAGTATATTATGACGCAAATATCAGGAATGATACGGTCTGATAAGACCGAATCGTACAGAAAAAAGACAGCAATCAATGAGAATGTCATTGAGCAGGTAAAGAACATTGCCCGATTTTCGTATCTCTTGCGGAAGCTGGGCAAAAAGCCGGTTGATTACTGGCAATTCTACGTGCAGGAGAACCCGGACAGCACCCGCCACACCGCGGTAAACAATGCCGCCGGGTACGCTATCGGGGCAACGTCCGTTCTCGTGGACGACGCCTCCGTGTTCGGTGTGAATCAGCGGATTTGGAACATTTCCACGGATGACTACACTACCGTAACCGCGATTGATGCCGGCACCAACACACTTACAGTTGACGCGCTTANAGCCGCGTGGGNTGACAACGATGTTCTGGTCGGTCTCGCTCAGGGTGTCCCGGAGGGCGGTACTATCCAGAACATGCCGTTCCATGAGCTTTCGACAGCGTACAACTACACTCAGCAGATTGTTCGCACTATCCCGATTTCATGGCGTGAACAAATTGCACCGAAATACGGCCCGGACGAACTGGCGCTCCGACGGAAACAGGCGTTTAACCTCTTCTACGAGGACATCGAGCTCCAGCTTCTGTTTGGAGATTTGAAGACCAAGTCCGGAAGTGACGGTACCGTAACGACTTATACAGCTGGCGTCGAGAACGTAGTTACCACTCAGTCTCTCGCGGCGGCAGCCGGTTCNGTAACGGAATCGGCGTTTGTCGGCTTTCTCCAGGACCTGGCATATTACGGGTCACAGGAGTTTATCCTCCTGGACGGGGGGCCGCTCATGTCACAAATTGCCACATACGCGATGAATGACCGGGTTGTTGAGAACAAGACATTGACCGGTATGCTGGGCACTAAGGTCACTATGTACGAGAGCACGTTTGGCCGGGTAAATTTTGTTTACCACCCGCTTATGGCGAAGGTGTATTCGAAGCTGACGACTCCGACCTATAAGGCCTTCCTTATCCCGATGCAGGACGCCGGACTCGCTATATATCGTGACCAGATGCACTTAAGCGACATCTCTGACAATGACACCACGGCGAACACGGAAGCGTGGTTCATTGATTGCGGTCTGTGGTATTCACGGGAACCGAGCTGGGGCGTTATTACGGGCATCCAGTAACGATAGTTTAACGGGGGGGGGTGATTACGCCCCCCCCATTTACCGAAAAGGAGAAAACATGCTATACAAGTGGAAAGGGTACAAACGGCCTCAGATAGAGATGGAACCGCCAAAATGGGAGGGGGGAAGGATATTAAGCCCCCGGAAGGTAATCAAGTTCGGCCCTTTGCTGAATACGGCAATTGACGGTAAGAAGGTGCGTTTTGACGCGGATGCCGGGTATCTCGATACTGATGAAAAAAATGTGCGGGAATTTATTGAGAGTTTGCCGGATTTCAAAAGGGGGATTATCCAGAAGATTTCGTTCAGGAAAGAGGCGGTATTCGTTGAATCGCCGGTTGAGGAGGTGTCTGAATCCCCCGTGCCGGCTGATTCCAAAAAGGCGGTCGCCGAAAAAAGGAAACCAGTCAACTCAGTCAAGGACTTGTGACATAGGAGTCAGTGGTGCAATTATCAGAAATGTTGGCGGCGGTTCGGAACAACCTGAACGAGGTCGGTATTACGGAGATGTTCTCGGACAGTGACATCACAGAATGGCTGAACGCCGGCGCGAAGCTTGCGGCAAGGGCACTTCCGCCGCAACTGTTACCTGATTTGCAGAAAGTAGTTACCGGCTCAAGCACTTCTGTGGCATTGCCCGCTGGCTTTTTTCTACCCGTTCAGCTTTTGCTTGAATCAAGGCGTGTACCTATCATTGGCCCATCGGATGGGGGCCATGACCCCGGCCAGGCCTTCGAGTCGTTTGACACCTATGGCCTGATGTGGGGCAGTACTATCAAGTTCTATCCGGAGGGATTCGCAGGGTACGTGCTCTATTATCTCACTACGCCAACGGATATGAGCATAGCCACTGACGAACCGGGTATCCCGGACGCATACCATTATGCGCTGGTGTGTTACGCCACCTATATGGGGGCGTCAAAGGATAGGATGTTGCGGACACAATATCTTGCGATGTTCCAAGAGATACTGGGGGTGGCAAATGAACGCGCGTGAAATGATTGAAGCTGTTCTCTCCAGGGTCGGCGGTGACGCGACATCATTCCCGCGCCATGTTATCGCGATGCGAATCAATTCCGTTATGAAGGAATTTGCCCGTTTCTTCCGCGATACGTTCATGACCACCGCCACCGGTACTGTAACGGCAGGCTCAACCACAATCACTATCCCCACTGATTGCAAGGAGATTGTGTCGCTCCAGATAGGTGATTATATGTGGTATCCAATCCCGCCGGTTGACAGGGCGAATACCTACGCGGATGAGCGTGTGTACTGGGTGCTGGGCGGGGGTATTAACCTCCGGTATTCGACTGGTTCTTCAGCGTCTTACACACTGACCTATTTGAAGATGGTGACAGATATTACTGATAACACTTCTGAAATTGAGTTCCCGGAACATACACGCGAGTTTGTTGTGACGATTGTGGCCTCCCGTCTATCCCCAAAGATGGTTGACCCGTATGAAGTCAGAATGGCTCTGGATGGTCTTCGGATGGATAGCGGGGTACAGCCGGTTATGAAACGGTTGCGCGCGCGTTCCATGCGGGATGGATATGTCCGCAGTTGACCGGGAAGAGGCTCGCAGAAGCTATATACAGCTGATTGGGGACAAGACCGCAATTGTCTCTAACGCTTCGGAGAATGTCGCCCCCCATGAAGTGGCTTACGATATTGTCAATTTCATACCGGATAAAGTGGGCCAGCTTCGTAAGATACCCATCGGGTTCTATCGGCGTCAGTTTCCGGATAATATCGCGAAGATTATTTCATTCCATGAGAAACAGGCATCAAGATTACTCGTATCACTGGATAATGGCGCACTGTACACCCTGCTGAACCAGACAGCTACTCAGTTGACATTTCCCAGCCAGACCCCACTGGTGCATTCCGCTACTGACGAGCCAACCGTCATTGAGGATTACTTCGTCTACCGGAATAAGCTGTTCCTCGCTACCGGAACACATGTGAACTATGTTTATGACGGCTCCTCTCTCACGCTATGGGGTCAGGACGGCGCTATTGAGCCCGTGGACGTGTCAGATATCGTTTCGTATGCGTATGTGTCTCCTACGGCAATTTTGGCGGGCACAGTGACCATACCGTCTACCGATAACGGGTTTTGCTATGAGGTTACAACCGCCGGCACCACATCAGGGACAGAACCTGTCTGGCCCACCACGGTAGGCGGAACAGTTTTGGATGGGACGGTTACGTGGACGTGTAAATCAGCGGTTACGCTCAGTGACGCGATGACAACCCATGTAAATTACATTGTGACATGGTGGGATGGACAGTGCGAGTCCAATCCCTCATACCCATGTGCTAATACAGTCCAGCCAACGAACGCTCTTGCCGCTGTCACGCTCAGCACGGGCGGGGCTAATGTTGAGCAGATAAGGGTATACCGGTACGAGTCAGAGACGAAAACATACCGCCTTGTTAAGGGCCTTGATAAAGGTACTTATGGCATATCTGATGATTCAACATACGTGTTCGTTGATGTTATCAGTGAGAACAGCTTAGGCGACGAGGTGGAATATGATAACGACCTGCCGCCCCGTGTGTCGAATGTTGCCGTATTCGCGAATCGTGCATGGGGAGCCGGGGATAAGCACAATCCGAATCGGCTCTATTACTCAAAACTGGAGAATCCCTACGCGTGGCCGAATTATATCGAGGTGGAGGATAGGTCAGGGGATGAGATTATCGGGCTTGTCCCTTTGAAAACGGAGTTGCTCATATTCAAGAAATTCTCAACCCATGTCCTTACCGGCTTCTCGGAAGACACATTCAGCGTAAAGGAGCTGTTCCCGGCTGGCGCGTATTCGAAGAGCTCTATAGTTACGGCAAACGATAGTGTATTTTTCCTCTCCCGTGATGGGTTCTATGTTACAGACGGAATGTCTGTCCGTAAAATCAGCAGTGAGATTGAGGACCATTTCAGGAGAGAGAATATATGGACAATGCAATATACAACATCCCTCTATGTTCCACAGTTCAACGGGATATACTGGAATATCTCTAAGCCATTCGATTCGGCAGGCGGGGTAACGTGGATATACTTGCCTGACAGGCATCAATGGTTCCGAACAACGATGGGTATTACGGACGGTGTCGTCATGGACGGCGAAGCGTATCTTGCTTTGACTGACACTGTCTATCAGATGGTTGATACCGGGTATCCGACCGTGCAGTCTGTATATGAGACACATGACCTGCCATTGTCCACATCCACGGACAAGGCTATCGTCCGTCATGTCAGCGTCACAGGCGGCGGTATGGAGATTGGTACGCTAATTTACTTGTATTATAAAGCGGATTTCTCAGAATCATGGTCTTTGCTTGGGTCTGTGACTATTACCGCGGAGCAGGAGACCCATCGCGTTTCCTGTAACATCCACTGCAACTATTTGAAGTTGAAGCTGGAACATACCGGTGGCCTGAAGANATTAGTTCAAATCACACTTGAAACAATGTATAAACGTCTTGAGCCGCATGAATAGGAGGCTGTAACATGGCACTGTTTACGAACAATATCACGTCTGGGAGCACAATGGCAGATGTAGCCGCGCAGTTCTCCACTTGGGCGGCGAACATGACGCAGCTGACAGTCGCGGACAATTTCACTGGCAGTTTTTCCGCCAACATTTCAAATATTGTGAATGGTTTATCCGCGCTTGGCGGTACACTGTCCGGTAATCTCGCCTGCGATTCAGGGATACTGATTGACGGGCAAGATGTATCCGAGTTGGGGGACCGTGTTGATGTGATTAAGTCAGTGGTAGACAATGATTCCCTGACGAAGGACGATATTATTGTCATAGGTGGCACCGGGGCGAATGGGGATGACCTGTACTCAGTGTTCACAGCCGCATATCCGACATACTCCACAACCACGCATAATATTTATTATTCAATTACCGGGTTCCAGTTCACGCCTCTGACGAGTACGGACGCGAATTATACAGTTGGCAATTTCAGCGCGTATTGTAATGGTTCTGTTATCGTCATGTCTGGCACTGACAGGAATGGATTGAGNATATTAACGTCAGATTTGGTGGCATACTACCGTATTCTGGCAATCNCGAAGTAAGGGGGTGGCACGATGGGATTCTTCTCGAATTTATTGAGCACCGCAGCCCCGGTAGTTGGCGGCTTACTCGGCGGTGCGCCCGGTGCGGCTATCGGTGGCCTTGCCGGTGGATTGCTTGGCGGTTCCCCGTACAAGTTCACAGTACCTGATATTTCCGGTAGGTACAATGAATTAAGCCCTCAGATACAGGCTATCATCTCCCAGTTACAGCAGGGCGGTCTCGACACACGGCCATACGATGCCATGAGGAAGAACAACGAGCTTGGCGCGTTTAACACGGCGAAGAGAATGAATGAGGTTCTGAACCAGAACCTTTCAGCCCGGGGGCTGTCAAATTCGTCTATTAGGACGAGCGGGAATCAGGGCATATACGCGAAGGCTCTGGCTGATATGGCCACGCGGATGGCGCAGATTGACGCTCAGCAGGCTCAGGCTGAGAACGCTGACCGGTTACAGCGGAGCGGCATGTCATTATCAGCTATTCAGAACCTCTTGCGTTCCGGTACGAACCTCGACGCGAACGCGGGTAAATTAGCTCTTTCCGCGCAGGGGATGAATTATGGAGCGGAAGGCGATTACAGCAATCTCCTTAGTTCCCTTGGCGCGTTCGCAGGGCAATCCGGCTGGCTTGACAAGCTGAGGCAACTCCTCGGTGGGGGCGGTGGCGGTGGTTCCGCTGACACCTCATCCCTGTTTAACAATTCAGATTGGATGAGACGGCTGTTGAGCGGGAGCCCGGGGCTGACAACGCAGTACAGCTTCGGCGGGGGTACCCCGTGAACAGCAGAATAGCCCTTGCTTCCTTGAGCGGGCTCTTGCGAGGCAATCAGCAGTATAAGCAGCAGCAGGAACAGGACGCGTGGCGCGAGCAACTTTTCAATACGCAAGAGGATTGGCGCAATAAGCAGTTTGACTCGTTGCAGGAATGGAGGGATAAGACATTCAAGGCGGGGCGTGAGGACAGACAACGAGAATGGGATTATAAAAACACAANAGACCCGGANGCTACGGCGATTAAGAAACTGTCTGTAATCAGCGCGGCTTTCCAGTTGGCGAGGAATGGTGTACCGCCTAATGTAATATCCAAATTATTTAGTGGTACTCGATTTAGTGGCGACCTAACCGAGGAAAATATTGCCAAGTTCATTAAATCAAGTGATGAGATTGAGAGTAAAAAGGAACAGGCTAAATTACAGCGCATGCGCGAAATGGCACAAGCTCAAGCTGATAGATGGCTTGAATATCAGCGTAACAAGCCTGACAAATCGGGACAAGGTAAATTGACAAATTTAATCGGGTTACAAATGTCATCCCTTTTGAAGACGGTTAATGGAGGGCATTTTGACCCAAACGACCCGAATTCTAAGGCTACAATCGCAAGTATAGAAGCCGCGCTGAAGTACGCGGAGAACGCGGATGGTATGACGACGGAGCAAAAGCAGTTTATAGGTGCGCAGAGGCAGGCGTTTAACGCTCTTATCCAGGAATTAGCTGATACCGTTAGACCCGAACCAGACACAACCACACCTACTAAGGAATTGGAATGGAAAAAGCTATCTGACGAAACTAATATCTTCCAGCGGAGGTGACGACACGATGAGCGACGAACCGGATAGAACGATAGCCGAAGAGGAAGACCCAAACGCTGCATACGTCCAGAATTTCCGTTCATTTCTGGACGATAAGCGGCCTGCGTTCGACGCTATCGCCCATTCTGACTGGTGGGACGACCAGCCTGAGCAAGCGAAAAAAAGGCTGAAACTGGAATATTGGTCATGGGTGAAGTCACAGCCTGAATTTAAGGGGATTGACCAGAAGGCATATAAGGATTACATATTCAAGCAGGGCTTTCTGGACCAGCAGGGCCGTGCGCTCGGTGGCGCTTTTATGGAGGGCGCTGGTAGCGGCGGTCAGCTTCTTGGCAAGGTGTTTAATAAGCTGAACCCGGTTCTATTGCCTGTGACATTGGCAACTCAGACCACTAAATTACTGAACCCGCCTACGGATGAACTGCCGATTGATGTTATCTCTGGCGCACTGCGCGAGGGAGGCAAGGAAGCCTCCAGAATCGGGCAGCGTATGCAAGTGACGAATCGGCCCGAATCTAATATCGCTGAGGGCATTTTAAAGACGGAATCCGGTGTCGTTCGTGGCGCAACGGAATTGTGGAAGTACATGGCGGCTACTATGGCAGGTGGCCCTATCGCCGGTTTTGCGGGGCTTGGTATGTTAGAGGAGATAGACCCAGATATCCCACCTCAGGACCAATGGAAGAAGGTGTTAGAGGCGGGGCTGAGCGCGGCGGCAATGGGGGCTGTGTTTAAGTGGGCCGAACCATTGAAGCCATTGGTGAAGTCACTGGTAGTTGGCGGTTATGGAGCGGCAGTAACGAAGGCGAATGGCGGGACCTATACGGACTCCATAGCGCAGGGGACATCGCTTGTTCTACTCTCTGCGGCAAGCCCACGCAACAAAAACGCTGAGCTCGGTTTTGTTGAGAAAATCGGCGCTGACATACAGGCGGCGAAACATGTTTACCGCAAAGTTACGAACGCCAGCGCAGAACTTCGCGCTAAAGCGTCTAATCTCGCTGGCAGGATGAAGGCGGGCGAGGCGAAGGAGGAAGAGTTTTCCTCATTTGTTGATGACGTGAAAAATGAAATCCTCACAGACCCGGAGACAACCGCTGAGATTGGGAAGGAATTTGATTCCGCTATTACAAACAATTTGACGAACAGACCGGTGAAGGAAGTTTTAGATGCGGCTGTTTCAGCGGACACACATGAGCAGACAGCCAAACAGGAATTTATACAAGAGGCGAAACGGAAGGCTACAAACCAGTATGTGGAAGAATTACCCGCGGGCGTATCCGATACCATGTCAGGGGTGCTGAAATCACTTGGCGCGGAAGCCGCGGATATTGAGCCGGTCATGCTGACTGAGATGGAACGACTCGCTGTTCTGAATGAGGGGCAACCTGAGNTGGTGATAGAGGCGTTGGGTATTGACACTGGATGGTCAACTCGCACTGCGGAGAATATGTTGATGGACATGGGTGTCCCGGCGAGTGAACAGCGTGTCTCGAAAGTAGCGAGGTTAATCAGTGAGCAGAAAATAGCGCCGGAAGACGTTTCCAGCCCCACTGATACTTCATTGCTGACCGTTGTTGACCGTTCAAGAATTAGAGATTATATTGATAGGCCGGGTAATGAACTTGACCCGACTATCCGCAAGGCACTGGACAAGGCTTCGCGCGGCGTCCGTGTCCCGGGGAAGTATGCTAAGAGCGTACTTGATGTTGTTGACTCCTTCAGAGCCGATGCCCGCGCTGATATTAGGGGCAGATTGAAGGGCACCAAAGAAGCGGAAGGCGATTATATACCATCAACAATGATGGATACGTCAGCAGTATCAGAAGATGTTGCAATGAATGCCTTTGACACGACTGTGGAGAAAACCGTTAATCATGTCAGAGGCAACGTTATCCCCGCAGACAATGTGATTATGGTGGTAGACCCTGAGACCGCAAGCGGGTCACTCCAGTTGCCTGATACCCCGATAGGCAGGGGCGCTTCCACAAGGCCAATAACCGTGAAAAGGAGGGGCGAGCTTGAAGATTCCCTGAAACAGAATCTGGACACCGCGAGGTCAGCGGGTGATTCTCCAATCGCGCCTGATACTGTTGTTGAGTTAGGAGGAATGGATATTCTCACGGGCGAAGAAGGGTATTTGAATAAGGAGACGGTCGGGCATGAGCGTCCATTCTATGCACTCGAAGCTGACAAACAGGTGGATGTCCCGGTACATGGCGAGCGTCGCATGGCCCCGGTTGCGGTAATCGCTCCCGTAGAAAGAATATTACCCGGTAAGGCCGGTAAGGGAAAAGTCAGAATTGACCCTGACACCCCGACCAGCGAGCTTTTGTATATGCTGGGCGATGACCCCCGTGTGTATACACGGGACGAAGCACGCGCCGCCATCGAACAGAGGAACGCTGTCGCCGCTAAACATGTTGACGAACTTGCGCCTGCAAGTAGGGCAAAACATAATGTGCTGGTAGATGTAAAGCCGGAATCGCGTGGGCCGGGCGGAGAGCCGATGGTAACGGCGAAGTCTTTAGAGAACGGCAACGTTATCATGCCTGACGGGAGAAGCGTCAGCATGGAGCAGTATCGCGCTGAGTTTAAGAGACATCGAGCCCAGAACCCAACTGTCCGGAAATTCCGGAGAGTTGCAGATGCTATCCGTGACGGGGAGAACGTACCGGACAAAATACTTGACCAGTATCCCGCGTTGAAGGATATGTATGAGGACGAACTCAACGCGATACGCAGCATAAAAGACCCGTCTGAACGGGCAGGCGCTATCAGAGCTATACGAGCGAGGAAAGCGCTCCCACGAGGATATGCCACGAAGAGCAAATTTATGCTTGCTGAAATGGGCGACGATGGCCGTGTCACCGTGTCTGATACACGCATTTTCGGGAGCGCTATTGACGCGTTCAANGCCAGAGGTGGCGAGCAGGTTGTGATTAAAGTATCGCCATCAAGGTTCCCGCCGGGCACTACACACACCGGGGATATTAAGCAGACGAAAGATGGGACTGTCCTCACACTGGAGCAGACACCGCCGCCGGGTTCAATTACAAAGATATGGAAGAACCGGAAATGGCATGATATTAAGGTCGAGGAATCAACCGACCCCATATACCGGGAACTGGATGGTGACGCCAACCGGCAACAGTTTAGCAGAGCGAACAACGATGAGCCGAACCACGTGACACCGGACAAGGCAGCGTACACAACCATGGTTTCAAGGCAGGATGTAGTTGACGCGGTAAATCGGAAGACATTGTTCTCGGTGCGGTCTGGTGTTGAAGGCGAAGCATCTGGCGCAAGTTACGGCAACAAAGTAATTTACCTTAGCCGCTCAGGTGATATTGGAAGGCTGGCGCACGAGTTGGCCCATGGCGCGGAAGATGTCCTGCAACTGAGGTTAGACAGATACGAGTCAATGCTAAAAATCAATGGCCTTCAAAGCAGCGCGGAGGGGTTCGCCGAGTTTTCAAGGCTCTGGTGGACAAACCGCAAAATGGCCAAGAGCATGTTCCCGGAATTTTATGCCACGTTCAAGTCAAAATTCTATGGTCATAATACCGAATTGACGAAGCTCTATAATATTGTGGATGAGTATTATTCAGCGTACCGTAACCAGCCCTATTTTCAACAGTTTATGGCGCAAATCGAATTTGACCCGCACCTCAGGGAGACACGTAAGGCGTCACTGAAAACGGTGTTCGGGCTTGAGATGACGAGCCAGTATTATCATGTGGAGCAACTGGCAGCTAAGTATAGGCTTTCGAGACCTGAATTGGAGTTTATACAAAAGACTCTGTACGTTCTTGCCCCGCAAACCGATGCGGCGGTCATGGGGATATACGGCGTTGAGGGCTACAAGCCGATTGATATAGATATGGTTGAACATCCTGAGATTACGCCATTTTCTTATTTCTCGAACAAGTATTCTGATTTTAGTTGGAAGGCATATTTAAAGTCCGGTGGCGAATATGGGCTTGTCACAAACGATTCCGGCATGGAGTTTTCCGCGTTCATGCAGGCGTTATCAGTATTGCATGAAGGTGTGGATTTGTCAGCCTCTCAATTCTTTGACACGTACTCTGTGACCCGCCAGCAGGCGGCGGATATGGTCAGATATGTAAGGAGCAAGCCGAATGGCAAATCGCTGGAAGCGGAGTATCTGTCTGATGCGAAGAAATTACGCCAGCTCTTTGAGTTTGCGACTGACCAGCTTGTAGATTCTGGGTTAATATCAAAGGAAGAGGCGGACTCAAGAATAAATAAGGGGTACAAATTCCATGCCATCTTGAACCGGGTACAATCCACCATTGGTTCTCCGACTGTGTTCCAACCCGGTAATGTAGCCCCCGATTTTTTCAAGGTTCGGCACGGGTCAACAGAGAAGATTGTTGGTTATCTCGACGCGTACAGGGCGCTGATACCGAAGATGATGAGAACCGCGTTTGAGAACGTGAAGCAGCGGAAACTGGCGGAGTTTTATAGGGGACTGCCAGACAGCGAAGCATTCGTCAAGCATATTAAACCGGATAGTATTCTGGAGAGCCCTTCAGGTGATTCCGGTAAGGTGCTTTCTATTATAGAGAGTGTTGTTGACGGGTCAAAGGATGGTATAAANGTTAAAGCAGTAGAAGAGCTTCTTGAGACAAAGCGCGGTCATTCATGGGACTTATTCGATATGCAAACATCAGGTGACAGGTACATGAAATATTATGATGACGGCAAGCCTGTTGTCCATCAGATACTTGACCCTGACACCCATGCTCAAATGCTGTACTTGAAGCCGGAACATTATGCTGAGGTAAACAAATTCGTCAAGGCTCTCCATTTTATATTCTCGGAGACGGCGAGCCTGAGCCGTGTGGCATTTACAAAGAACCCGATATTCCCATTATGGAATATGCCACGTGACACCGCTACACGTATGNCAACCACCGAGACCGGTGGACTTGGATTACCGACACTCCGCAAGGCCATCAAAGCGATTGCGACGAATGACCCCATCGTTAGGCAGTGCCTGACCGATACGAATATGATGGGTTTCGCTTCACGTTCGCGGTCGAGTATGGACAAGGCGTTGTATAGGACGAAGGGGAGCATCACGGACAAGGTGGTTGCGAAGTATCAGGCATACCATGAGAATATGGAGTTGGTGAACAGACTCGCCGAGTACATCGGGGGGGTTGAGAAGTACGGCAACACAACCGAGGGCAGGGTTAAGGCGGCTTGGGACGCGCTGGACGTAACGTTGAATTTCCGCAGGATGGGTAAGATGGGCGGGAAAATCAACCAGTATGTCCCCTTCTTTAATGCCGGTTTGCAGGAGCTATCGAAGATTGGTCGTCTGTTGTCTGACCCACGAACCCGGATGAGATTTGTCATAAAGGGCTTGCTGACATCAGCCCTATTGCAGGGTACTTTGGACTATGTACANCACGGGAAGGATTGGTATGATGACAGGTCAAAGTTTTTGAAAGCGACAACGTACACCATCGCGAATGTGAATGGATATACCATATTCCTCCCGAAGCCATTTGCTATCGGCGCCATCTACTCTTCTATTGGGGAGTTGGCGGCGGTTCCGCTCACGACTGGCAAGCTTCCAACATTGAAAAATATGCAGAGCATCGCCAAGCGGGCTTGGACGCCAGTTGTGCCGAATCTAAGCGCTCCGGTCCCGTCTGCGGCGCTGGAGCTTGCGATGAATCTGAATAGGTTCATGGGGATACCCATCGAATCCAAGTCAGATGTTGATGNCAATGTGCCGAAGAGGTATAGATNCAACTCGTACACGCCAGCGTTTCTCGTATCGTTAGGGCCGATGCTGGAGAAGGTGAATATGTCACCGGCTCAGGCCGACTATGCGATACAGAAGTTCACGGGGGTTATGGGCCGCATTTTTGAAGACGCGGTGGATGGGCTGTATGGCAATCTTGGCGGCGATGTCGCGAAGCCTGCACCGGGTCGCGAGGGCTGGGCGGCTCCATTCGCACGGTTTGCAACACCGGACTATCTGCGGATGAGCGCGCCCTCTTCCGCATTGGCAGAAAGAATAATCAAGCTTGCGCAACTTGAAAAGAACCTCAAGAATAAAGAGTTTGGCGAGTCGTACAAGAAGAATGAATCCGAGAAACTGCCATGGCTTAAGAACAAAGATGGGCGGGCGGTGTTCGCCGCATCTTTCGCAGCGCGGAAGGAGATATTCTCACTCTTTGGCGCGAAGAGTTTTTTCATGAACGCTCGTTCAATGCCGATAGACGAGAAGACTGGTAAGCCGTCAAGATACCGTGTGGCATCGCAGGTAGCGGTTTTGTACAAGTTTTTCAGGCAGGACGACCATTTTTCAGAAAAGCAGAAGCTCGATATTATCTCGGCTATACGGTCGGGGAAACAGTTAGATGATGTTGTGCTCCGNAGGCTGGTATTGTCGCGCCTGACACGGTATGNCAATACCCGCAGCAAATATTATACACGCGCTCTTGATGACCTGATGGGAGAATAGTATGGATAGAGCCAGACTCGAAGACGCCTTGAAACGGATAGAGCGGCGCATTGCTGATATTGAGAAGCGGCATATCGGCGGCCCATTCTCCCAGACGCTACCCGGAGATACTAAGGACGCGCGTGGTCGGCGCATTATTGATATTGGCGGACCCGCTACTGAGACAACAGAAGTGGGCGCGGCTACAGGCCAATCCGATAATGTGACGAACGTTTACCATGTTGGGGGCGG
>Ga0051980_10002319_pt1 | contig 14336 bp, 14 predicted proteins | sample CryGey13umfilter_2_FD_55014 | JGI IMG/M metagenome (GOLD analysis project Ga0051980, IMG submission 55014) | Groundwater microbial communities from aquifer in Utah, USA - Crystal Geyser 4/9/14 3 um filter | ecosystem: Environmental > Aquatic > Deep subsurface > Groundwater | place: USA: Utah...
TCGCTCGACTTTGAAACGGTGTATTACGTGCGCAAACCTGACTACGGCGTGTTCATGGATGTGCAACAGGCCATCAACCTGCAGCTGGTGCGCAGCTTTGCCGAGCATNGCATCGAGTTTGCGTTCCCGACCCAGACGCTGCACCTCAACCACAGTGCAATACCCGGTCTGGCGCCCACCGCAGCGCCAGCGCCACCGTCAGCACAAGCGGCTGTGAGACCGGCAGAGGGTTGAGAGAGGGTGACGGGCCGCCCATCAGCGAATGGCGCGTTGCGTTACCCAGCCAATCGACAACCCCTGCACCAGAATCGAAAACGCCACCACGCAGTAAGTCAGGCCTAGCACCGTATCGCGCGCTGGCCCAGCGGGCAAAGACAAGGCCAGCGCCACCGAAATGCCGCCGCGCAGCCCACCCCAGGTGAGCACTTGCCATGAACCTTGCGGCAAATTGAAAACCCCCAGGCCAAGCCGCACCGGCAGCCCGACCGTAACAAAGCGCGCCAGCAGCGTCACGCTGCCCACCAGCGCCGAGGCCAAAACAATGTTTAGGCTGAGTGTGATCAGCAGCACCTCCATGCCAATCAGCACAAACAGCACCGCGTTCAGAATTTCGTCAATCAACTCCCAAAACATATCCACGTAACGCCGNGTGGTGTCTGACATGGCCAGCGCGCGGCCATGGTTGCCAATGATCAGCCCCGCCACCACGGTGGCCAGCGGGCCCGACACATGCAGGTGGTGCGCCAGCGCGTAGCCGCCAACTACGGCGGCCAGTGTCAGCAGCACCTCTACTTGGTAGCTGTCAACACTGCGCAGCAGCACAAAACTGACCGCGCCGAGCGCAAACCCCAGCGCCAGGCCACCGCCCACTTCATGCAGCAGCAAATTGCCCGCCTGCACCGCACTGGGCGCACTGCCGCTGGCCAGCATGCCCAGCATCAGCGTGAAAATCACCACGCCCACACCATCGTTGAACAGCGACTCGCCGGCAATCATCAGCTCTAGCTCTTTGGGCGCACCGGCAGATTTCAGGATGCCCATCACTGCAATCGGGTCGGTGGGTGAAATCAGCGCACCAAACAACAGGCAATAAATCAGCGGCAGTTGCAGCCCCACCCAGGGCAGCGCCCAGTACACGCCAAAACCCACCACCAGGGTCGACAACAGGGTGCCTACCACCGCCAGCGTGGCCACCTGCCAGCGGTAGGTTTTGAGCTCGCTCAAGTCAATGTGCAAGGCCCCGGCAAACAGCAGCATCGACAGCATGCCTTGCATCAGCACCTCAGAAAAATCTATCGACTGCAGCAGGGACGTCTCATACACGCGCAACGCATGGGCCACTCCCATCGAGTCAAGCGCCACCAGCCCGAGCGACAAGCCCAGCGCCGTCAGCATGACCCCGATGGAGGTTGGCATCTTGATAAAGCGGTGGTTGATATAAGCCAGCAGGGCGGTGATGACGAGACAAATGGCGGCAATATTGAGCATGAAAAATGAGCAAGGAATCACATAAATGAAAAGCATGAAAGGGCGCCAGCACGGCTGCCCATCAGGTCGGGTAGCCATGCAGTTTAGACGGCATGCCACGCCGCTTTTCGTGTGACAGCCGTCGCGGGCATCGGGCCTAAGGGCTTCAGACATAATTCCAAGCATGTGCACCTCTGCCTGGCTTGGGGCCGTCAACCGTCGAACCTGGCTTGCCGCCCTTGCGGGCGGCATGGCTCTGCCCGGTGCCGCTCNCGCTACGACCAAACCCGAGATCACTCTGCGCTTCTCGCATGTGGTGGCCGGGGAAACGCCCAAGGGCCTGGCGGCCAACCGCTTCAAAGTGCTGGTCGAGCAACGCAGTGGTGGGCGCATTGGCGTGCAGGTTTTTCCCAACGCGCGGTTGTACGGCGACCATGACGAAATGCAGGCGCTACAGCTGGGTGCGGTGGACCTGGTGGCGCCCTCGCTGTCCAANTTCGGCCGCATCGGCTTGCCTGAATTCGAGATGTTCGACCTGCCGTTCCTGTTTNACGATTTGAGTGCGGTGCGGCGCATCACCCTGGGGCCCTTGGGCCAGAAGCTGCTTAACGGTCTGCCGCGCCAAGGCTTGGTAGGGCTGGGATTTTTTGACAACGGCTTCAAGCAGATGAGCGCCAACCGGGCGCTGCTGGAGCCCGGAGATTTTGTGGGCCTGCGCATGCGCGTGCAGGCGTCGCGGGTGATCGCCGCGCAAATGCGCGCCTTGGGTGCGCGCCCGGTGACGCTGGCCTTCAGCGAAACCCGCCGCGCGCTGGCCACTGGCGTGGTCGATGGCACCGAGAACCCGGTGTCCAATTTTTGGACGCAAAACATGCACGAAGTGCAAAGCGATTTGAGCCTGACCGAGCACGGCTACCTGGGCTACGCGGTGGTCACCAACCAGCGTTTCTGGCAACACCTGCAAGCCGCCGANCGCGACCTGATTAACCAGGCAATGCAGGAGTCACTGGCCTTTGCCAACCAGATTGCCGACACGCAAAACGACCAGGCACTGCAAGCCCTGCGCCAGGCGGGCACCACGCACATCCACAGCCTGACCGCTGCACAACGNGTGCGTCTGCGCCAAGCTGTGCAACCGGTGCAGCAACAACTGACCCAGCGCATTGGCGAGCGCTGGATGGCTGATTTGAGACTGGCTTTGCGCAAGCTTTGATACAGCGCGTGCATCAGAATTCAGGGTAAACCCTAGCTGTTGAACGCCACAGTTGTCGCCTAATACGCAGGCGACTACATTTATGCCGTCGTTCGAGACATTCTTATTTTTCTAACTGAGGAGACCTTCATGAAATTAAAACTGGTTGCTGCTGGCATGCTGTTGGCATTTGGTTTGGCTGCCAATGCCGCCCCGCTCATCATCAAATACAGCCACGTGGTGGCCGATGTCACACCCAAGGGCCAGGCCGCCCTGAAGTTCAAGGAACTGGCCGAAAAGAAACTGCCGGGCAAGGTCGAGATTCAGGTGTTCCCCAACAGCCAGCTGTTTGGTGACGGTAAGGAAATGGAAGCCCTGCTGCTCGGCGACGTGCAGATTCTGGCACCCTCGCTGGCCAAGTTTGGCAAATACACCAAGAAAATCCAGATTTTCGATTTGCCTTTCCTGTTTGACGACATCCATGCGGTGGACCGCTTCCAGTCGAGCGCCGCAGGCCAGGAGTTGCTCGACTCGATGACCAAAAAAGGCATCAAGGGCTTTGGCTTTTTGCACAACGGCATGAAGCAGCTCTCGGCCAATGTACCGCTGGCCAACCCCGGCGACGCCAAGGGCTTGAAGTTCCGTATCCAGGCGTCTGACGTGCTCGAAGCCCAGTTCAAGGCNGTNGGCGGNAACCCGCAAAAGCTCGCTTTTGCCGAGGTCTACCAAGCGCTGCAAACCGGCGTGGTCGATGGCACCGAGAACCCCTGGTCCAACATTTACAGCAAGAAGTTCCACGAAGTGCAAAAGTACATCATGGACAGCAACCACGGCGTGCTGGATTACATGGTGATCGGCAACGCCAAATGGTGGGCTGGCCTGCCGCCTGATATCCAAAAGGGCTTGTCTGAAGCCATGGCCGAGTCCATCAAGTTNGGCAACAAAGTGGCCTTTGACGAAGACATGGCTTTCCGCCAAAAAGTCATCGACGAAAACAAGGCCCAGGTGCTGCCCATGACCAAGGAGCAGACTGCCGCCTGGCGCGCTGCCATGCAACCGGTGTGGAAAAAATTTGAAGGCGACATCGGCAAGAACCTGATCGACGCGGCCATCAAGTCCAACAAGTAAACCACGACGCATCGTGATACCAACCCCGGCTTAGCCCGGGGTTTTTTTGGAGTACGCAATGAAAATTCTTGATCACCTTGAAGAGTGGATCATCGGGTTGATGCTGGCTGCCATGACCGGACTGACCTTTTTGCAGGTTGTGATGCGTTATGTGTTCAACAGTGGCTTTTCGTGGGCGCTGGAGCTCACCACGGTATTTTTTGCCTTCATGATTTTTGTCGGCATCTCGTATGGGGTGCGTGTGGGCTCGCACATCGGCGTCGATGCGCTGGTGCGCATGCTTGGCCCCCAGCCGCGGCGCACGGTGTCGATTCTGGCGGTGCTGTTGAGNCTGCTGTACGTGGGCTTGGTGCTCACCGGGTCCATGACCTATGTGCTCAAAATGAAAGAAGTTGGCATAGAGTTTGACGACATGCCAATAGAGCGCTGGCAAGTGCTGGCNGTGATGCCGTTGGGCTTTTTGCTTACCGGCTGGCGTTTCATGCAGATTTTGATTGGGCTGCTCACCGGCAAGACCGATAGCCTGCGCTTGGCCGATGAGGCTGCTGAAGCCATGAAGCTCAAATCTGAGGAAGCCAAATCATGAATACGCTCGTTTTATTTGCTGTGCTGTTCTTTTGCATCGCCATCGGTATCCCGATTGCCGTGAGTCTGGGCCTGTCGAGCCTGCTGACCATCTTTTTCTTCTCGCAGGATTCGCTGGCTTCGATGGCCATCAAGATTTTCGAGACCAGCGAGCACTACACGCTGATGAGCATTCCGTTCTTTGTGCTCGCCGGTGCGCTGATGAGCACTGGCGGCGTGGCCAAACGCATGGTGGTATTTGCCATTGCCGCGGTGGGCCACTTGCGCGGCGGACTGGCCATTGCATCCATTTTGGCGTGCATGCTGTTTGCTGCGGTGTCGGGTTCCAGCCCGGCCACGGTGGTGGCCATTGGCTCGATCGTGATCGCCGGCATGGTCAAGAACGGCTACCCGAAAGAATTTGCTGCCGGTGTCATTTGCAACGCCGGCACGCTGGGCATCTTGATTCCGCCGTCGATCGTGATGGTGGTGTATGCCGCCGTGACCGAGGTCTCGGTGGGTCGCATGTTCATGGCGGGCGTCGTGCCTGGCTTGTTGCTGGGTTTGATGCTCATGGTGGCCGTGTGGTGGCGTGCCGGCAAGCTCAAGGTTGCGCCGCCGCCCAAAGCCAGCTTTGGTGAGGTTTTGAAAGCATTCCGCGATTCCATGTGGGGGCTGGCGCTGCTGGTCATCATCATGGGTGGTATTTACGGCGGCATTTTCACGCCGACAGAAGCGGCGGCGGTATCGGCGGTGTATGCGCTGATCGTTGCGGTGTTCATTTACCGCGACATGACTCCAAGACAAGTGCCCCATGTGTTTCTGGAGGCCGGACGCACCACGGTGATGCTGATGTTCATTGTGGCCAACGCCTTGCTGTTTGCCCACGTGCTCACCACCGAGCGCATTCCGCAAACCATTGCCGAGCAGATCGTCGGCATGGGCATGGCGCCGTGGATGTTCCTGATGGTGGTCAACATCATTTTGCTGGTGGCGGGCAACTTCATGGAGCCCACCGGCATCATTTTGATCCTGGCGCCCATCTTTTTCCCCATCGCCACCGAGCTTGGTATCGACCCGATTCACCTGGGCGTGATCATGGTGGTGAATATGGAGATTGGCATGGTGACACCGCCGGTGGGGCTCAACCTGTTTGTCACCAGCGGGGTCACCGGCATGAGCCTGGTGCAGGTGACCAAGGCCGCGTTGCCGTGGCTGATGGTGCTGCTGACCTTTTTGGTCATGGTCACCTACATCCCGCAAATCACGCTGTTCCTGCCTGACCTGATGTTTGGCAAGTAATAGGTCGGACTTTACGACTCGGTACTGAGCACCCGGTGCGCCACCAGGTCCAGTGCGGGCTTGGTGTTGCCCTGTTTGTCAGTCCACACCTTGGGGTTCAAAGCGCCGGCGGCGGCCACCGAGTCACCGTCGTGCAGCGCCAGCAAAACGGTGCAGGGCGCATCGTCAAAGGCGATCACGTTCACCATCACGTGCTCATTTTCGCTGCTCGGCGCGCGCACCCGGGCCACCACGTACGTGCTCTCGCCCTTGCCNTGGCGCCGCTCCGGGTCACCAATCAAGCGGCCGGCAATCAATCCGTCAATCATTCGTTTGCTCCTGGGCTTTCATTACAGATACGCATGGTAGCCGCAGGCGCCGGGCTGGTGCTGGCTATAGTGCAGGCTTGTTTGTTTTTTGGAGTGGTGTATGCGCATCTGGCNACAGCCTGTTTCAGTGGCGGACCTGACCCGACTCAGCTTGAACACTGCGGTCAGTCATTTGGGCATTGAGTTTCTGGAAGTGGGCGACGACTTCATCACGGCGCGGGTACCGGTGGATGCGCGCACCCGGCAGCCGTTTGGCCTGCTGCACGGCGGCGTCAGCGTGGTGCTGGCCGAAACGCTGGGCTCGGTGGCTGCCAATCTGGCCTGCCCCAAGGGCTACCAGGCAGTGGGTTTGGACATCAACGCCAACCACCTGCGCAGTACCACCAGCGGCTGGGTGACCGGCACCACGCGCCCAGTGCACCTTGGTCGCACCACCCAGGTCTGGGAGATCGACATGGTCAATGACGCCGGTGAGCCCACCTGCGTGTCGCGCATCACCATGGCGGTGCTGGCGCCGCGCTGATCAAGCCAGCGCCGCTGCGGCAATCACCTGCGCCACGGCGGCGGTGAGTTTTTTGGCATACGGCACATGCAAAAACTCATTGGGGCCGTGGGCGTTGCTCTTGGGGCCGAGCACGCCGCAGACCATCATCTGCGCTTTGGGGAAGCCGGTGGACAGCATGTTCATCAGCGGAATCGTGCCGCCCTGGCCGATGTAGCCGCAGGGCGCGCCGAAGGAATCTTGTGAAGCAGCATTGAGCGCCTGCTCGAACCACGGCGCGGTAGCGGGCGCGTTCCAGCCGGTGGCACCGGCGCCGCCTTCAAACGTCACTTTGGCCTGGTAGGGCGCGTTGTCTTCCAGCAGCGTTTTGAGCTCGGCCACGGCGCTGGCCGCGTCGATCAGCGGCGGCAGGCGCAAGGACAACTTGAATGCGGTGTAAGGGCGCAGCACATTGCCGGCGTTCTTCAAGTCAGGCAGGCCGTCGGCGCCGGTCACACTCAAGGTGGGTGTCCAAGTGCGCGCCAGCAAGGCCTGTAGCGGGTCGGCCGTGGTGGGCAACATGGTCTGGCTGCTGCCACCGCAGTCGGCATGCGCCCAGGGGAAGCGTTTGTAAAGCTCTTCACCCAGAATCGCCGCCGTGGCTTTGGCTTGATTCAAACGGTCAGCGGGCACTTCGCAATGAAAACTGGCCGGCAACAAGCGGCCACTGGCGCTGTCTTCCAGCCGGTCCAGCAAATGGCGCAGAACACGAAAGCTAGACGGCACCAGGCCGCTGGCGTCGCCCGAATGCACACCCTCGGTCAGCACCTCGACCTTGAGCGTGCCGCTGGCCATGCCGCGCAGGCTGCTGGTGAGCCACAGTTGGTCGTAATTACCGGCGCCCGAGTCCAGGCAAATCACCAGACCGACATCGCCCAGTCTTGTGCGCAGCGCGTCGATGTAAGGCAGCAAATCGTAAGAACCGCTTTCTTCACACGTTTCCACCAGACCGACGATGCGCGGGTGTGCGGCTTGCTGGGTTTTGAGCGCCTGGACGGCGGTGATGGCGGCGTAAATGGCGTAGCCGTCGTCGGCCCCACCGCGGCCATAGAGTTTGCCGTCTTCATACTTGGGTGTCCACGGCCCCAGGTCAGCGCGCCAGCCGGTAAATTCGGGCTGTTTGTCGAGGTGACCGTACATCAGCACAGTTTGATCAGACACCGCCTGGTTGCTGTTGCCGGTGGAAGCCGCCACTTCAAAAAACAGCACTGGCGTGCGACCGGGCAATCGAATGATTTCCAGCGTCAGGCCATCCACCTTTTGCGCCTGCACCCACTCAAAGGCGTTTTGCANCACTTTCTCAATCAGGCCGTGCTGCGCCCAGTCGGCGTCAAACATGGGGGATTTGGCGGGAATGGCAATGTAGTCGGTAAGCTGCTTGACCAAGTCAGCGTCCCAAGCCTGGCTGACCTGGGTCAGCGCCTGAGCGGAGTTGAGAAGCGATGGGGCGATGCGTGCGTTCATGAAAAAGTCCTTGCGTATTGCGTCAAACGAATGACCAGATCATGCCATGACTGGCTGGGGCGCGTGCTTGACCGAGCCCCGTAGCCCGGATAAAGCGAAGCGTAATCCGGGGGAGCCCTGCACGCTGGTAGCGACTCGATCAACAGGTAGGCTCGCCCCGCTTGGCATAAGTGCGCGCATACCGGATCATGTCACGCGCGTCATCAACAGAAAATATTAAGTTCGGACAAGTTGCGAAATTAGCCTGAAAAAGGCATGGCAAAAATNCCTGGACTCAGGCGCCTTTAAGCGCAGGGTAGTCGGTGTAGCCTTTGGCCCCGCCGCCGTACCAGGTGGCTTTGTCGCTTTCGGCCAAAGCCTTGCCCTTGCGCAAACGCTCCACCAAATCGGGGTTGGCAATGAAAGGCCGGCCAAAGGCCACCAGATCAGCACCTTCCCCAAGGGCTTGCTGCGCCAGGTTTTTGTCCAGCCCATTGTTGACCATCCAGGCGCCCTTGCCGGCAGCGGCGCGGTAGGCACGGCGCAGGCCGGTGTAGTCAAACGGGCGGTCGGGCAACTCGCGCGGGCCGCCGGTGGCGCCCTCAATGATGTGCACGTAGGCCAGCCCAAAAGCAGCCAACTGGCGCACCACGTAGTCGAACAACGGCTGCGGATCGGGGTCGAAGGCATCATTGGCCGGCGTCACCGGCGACAGCCGGATGCCCACGCGTGCGGCGCCCACCGCGCTGGTCACGGCTTGCACCACTTCGAGCAGAAAACGGGCGCGGTTTTCAATGCTGCCGCCAAAGTCATCGCGGCGCTGGTTGGAGCCGCTTTTAAGAAATTGGTCGATCAAATAGCCATTGGCCGCATGAATTTCAACGCCGTCAAAACCGGCCGTNTGCACCGCGTTGCGCGCAGCAGCCACATAGGTGTGCACGATGTCGGGCAGCTCGTAGGCTTGCAGCGCGCGCGGCGCCGAGGTTTCAACAAACACCGGCACGCCCTCCTTGAGCAACACGGTTTTGGTTTTGGCGGTGATGGCCGACGGCGCCACTGGCGCGTCGCCATGAGGCTGCAAACTGGTGTGCGAAACACGGCCCACATGCCAGAGCTGNCAAACGATTTTTCCGCCCGCTGCGTGAACGCTGCGCGTTACGTCCTTCCAGGCCTCCACCTGTTCTTCGGCATACAAACCCGGCACATCGGCATAACCCTGGCCCTGCTGGCTGATGGCAGTGGCTTCGGTGACGATGAGCCCAGCGCTGGCGCGCTGGCTGTAATACTGGGCCATAAGGGCGGTGGGCGTGGCATCNGGGGCGCGGTTGCGCGTGAGCGGGGCCATCACGATGCGGTTGGCCAGCGCCAAGTCCCCGGCATGCACGGGGTCAAACAGGGTGGCGGTACGGTGAGGCATAAAAAAACTCCAGCAAGCTTACTTTTGCAGCTTGGCGTCTTCAATCAACACCTGATAGGTGTAGCCGGAACCCAGGTTGACATTGGTGCGCAGAAGCCCTTTGAGTAGCACCACATCGCCCACCTTGAAAAGCTCTTGGGAGGTGGCCAGCACGTCGTCGGAATTGTTGGCGGCAGCGCCAGAGCCGTCACGCAGATGGACCCAGTTCTTGCCCATGATGCCCGCGTTGAACTTGACCACCTGGGCGCGCACCAGCACCGGCTTGTCCTTGAGCGAAGCGCTCTTGGTCACCAGTTCGGCCACGGTTTGTGCGCCGGTGCCAGTGGCTTTGGCCACTTTGATGGTGCCCGCGACGGCCGTCTTGGGTGCCGCAGCATGCGCCGAGGCCACCTGGGCTGCTTCTTCGGCAGCAGTCAACTTGGTTTTAGCCAAGCTGCCAAAATAGATTTTCGGGAACGTCTTTTTGAGCGTCTTGCTCTCGAAATTGTCCATTTGTTCGGCGTCTTCCACCGTCACCATGGCGCCTTTTTGCACCGGCGCCTTGCCCACGGCCGTCCAGACTTCCCCTTTGGCGGTTTTGAGCAGCAGGTAGGTGTAGCCTTCCACATCTTTTGCTTCCAAAACCTCTCCCGTGATCAACAGTGGAGTTGCCAGCGCGTTGACGCTGTAGCCAACACTGGCACTTACTACCAACAGGGTCGCAAGAAACCGTTTCATATCAAAACCATCCATTCTTGAAAAAAACTGCACGGGGCAGGCGGGTTAGCGACCCAAAAAAATTCTTTCGAATTGCTGAATTGGATTTTAGCTTTGCCTTGCAAGATAATCGCAACTTGTGGTCAAACCACCATCCAAACCCACTTCCCTGGAAAACAAGATGCCCAAAAACCCGGATCCCTCTTTTTATGACCGTGCCAACGCGCACATCAACCTGTCCAACGACCAGCTTGAGCAAGACGTGCACGGCCAGGTGAGTGCCTCCATGATGTATGCCAGCGCCCGGTTCAGCACGTCGCTGACCGCCAGCGGCTACAAAACCAGCGCTGAAATGGCCGCCCACAAGAATGCCAACATCGACTATTTTGTGCGCGAATACCGGATGGCGCTGGAAGAACACATGGACGATTACATCAAGAATTTCGACCGCTACATGGCCATGTCCAAAAACATTGGTTGAATCTGATGCCGGTTCGCCAATGAAGCTACCGTCCAGACCGCTGATCCTCAGGCGGCTGTTTTGTCTGTGCGCAGCCGCGCTGCTCTTCCTGATGGCCCCGGCCGGCGCGGCGCCCATCAGCGGTCCGATTCGCATCGGCCTGCCTGACAGCCTGTTGCACCAGCAGTACACGCTGTTATCCGAGTGGCGCCAGTACCTGACTAACCGGCTCAAGCGTCCGGTAGATTTTGTGCTCTACAAAAAACCTGACGAAGCCACTGTTCAGCTTGATACCGGAAAACTCGACTTTGCCTGGGTCACCGATTACCCCAATGCCCATGTCAAAGACCGTGTCCGTCTGCTGGCAGCCCCGCTCTACAAAGGGCAGCCCCTCTTTACCTCTTACCTCATCGTTCCCGATTACAACCACGCCACCAGTTCCCTGTTGCAACTCAAAGGCGCGGTGTTTGTCTTTACAGATGCCAGCCAAAACGGCAGCTTCCTCGACGTGCGCTACCAATTGCTCTTGGCCGGTGAAAACCCGGACCAATTTTTTAGCAAGATTTTTTTTGCGAGATCGCACCGTGAAGTCATCAAGGCCGTGGCTTTGGGATTGGCCCATGCCGGCGAAGTGGACAGCATGGTATGGGACGCACTCGCCAAGGCGCGCCCCGAGCAAACTGCGCAAACCCGCATCGTTGAAAGAACGCACGTGTATGCCGCGCCGCCATGGGTTGCCAATGGGCATGTTGACCAGAGCGATTTTGACGACATGCAGCGCGTGCTGATAGGTATGGCCTCGGATGCCAAAGGCGCTGAACTATTAGCGCGCATCGGCATTGACGGCTTTGTACCCGGCGACGAATCTACCTTTGAGCGCATCANCAACATGAGAAGGGCGCTGGGCGCAGAATGAAGCGGGTTTTCAACATTTTCAACCTGAGCCATCGCTACAAGTTTCCCATTTGGGGGAGCCTGCTAATCATTTTGACCACGGTGGCGATCTCTGGCGCCTTGCTATTCAAGGCCAATGAAGACATGCGGCAGGACTTGATCAACAACTCCTCAAGCCTCGCCAACACGCTGGTAACCAACGTCTTTCAGCCCCTGCTCGAAGACGACATCTGGCAGGTTTTTGAAATCATCAGCGCGCCACTGGCCGTGACGCACATCCAGGACCTGATGCTGCCCAAGAACATTCTGATCTTGGACAACGACTTCAAAGTGGTCGTCTCGACCACCCCCATGCTCATTCCCATGGGCACTCGCATCGACCAGCTTACCCCCGAATACGGCATCTTGATCCAACGCATTCTGAACACCGCCATCAGTCCGCAACCGACCTATGACATGGAAGACGTGCAAAACATTTATGTTGCAGCGCCCATCCTTAGCGAGGGCTTCAGTCTGGGCACCCTGATCGTGGTTCACTCCAAAGACGTCATGACGCCGCGCCTATATCGCACGGCTCTGCATGGCAGCCTGGTGGGCTTGGTGGTACTACTGATCTTGCTTCCCGTCAACTGGTCGTGGGGCCAGCGCCTGGCACGCCCGCTGGTGCTGCTGACCGAGCGCATGAAACTGCTCAGGACCGGCAGTTCTGACAATCTGGAGACCAAGGTTTATCCCTACCATGATGAAGTGGGCCAATTGCTGGAGGCCTACCACCAGATCGTGGAAGAGCACGGTAAAAATGAGACCCTGGAAAAGCAGATCATTCACTCCGAGCGACTCGCCGCCGTGGGCCGCCTGGCTGCGGGCGTGGCCCATGAAATCAACAATCCGCTGGGCGGCATGCTCACAGCCATCGACACCCTCAAGAGCTATGGCGAAATGGATGCGCGCACAACCAAGACCATTGACCTGATTGCGCGCGGCCTGACCCAAATCAAGGAAACAGTGGGCGCCCTGCTGGTTGAGGCGCGCGTCAGAAGCCGCCATCTGGATCCGCAAGACTTCGAGGACATCCGCAACCTGGTGCTGCCCCAGTCGCGCGACAAAGAGTTGCTGCTCGACTGGCGCTCCAGCCTGGCCCGGTCGCTGCCGCTGCAAGCCAACCAGGTGCGCCAGGTGCTGATCAACCTGCTGCTCAACGCCATCCATGCAGCCNACCAAAAAGGCCTGGTGGTGTGCGCCATTGAGGAAGNTGACAATATTTTGAAAATCCGCGTCGAAAACGATGGCGCGCAACTCAACTCTGAGCAAATGCTGCACTTGTTCGAGCCCTTCTCGCCCATCAGCCAGACCGGGCACGGCCTGGGCCTGTGGATCACTTACCAGATCGTGCAACAGCTTGGCGGCAAAATTGCGGTGGAGCAAATCGACAACCGTGTCATATTCAACGTTACCCTGCCCTTTGAGGAAACCCCCACCGCATGACAGTCAACCACATTTGCCTTATCGAAGACGACGAAATCATGGGCGAAGCGGTCTCAGACCGGTTTGGCCTGGAAGGCTTTGACTGCANCTGGTTCAAAACTGGCGAAGCCGCGCGCAAGTCACTTCAGAAAGACCAGTACGGCGTCGTCATCAGCGACATCAAGTTGCCCGACATCGACGGCGAGCAACTGTTTGAAGAACTCCGGGCTGCCGGTACCGAACTGCCACCCTACATCTTCATGACCGGCTACGGTGCCATCGACCGCGCCGTGCGCCTGCTCAAGCTCGGCGCCCAGGACTACCTGACCAAGCCGGTCGATATCCGGGCGCTGATCGACATGGTGCACAACATCTTTGCCAATGCCGCGCGGGGCAATGAACACGTATCTGGCGAACCCGGGCTGGGGCTCTCCAGCGCCATGCGCCACATCGAATCGGTGTTGCCCAAGCTGGCGCATGACCATATCACGGTCCTCATCACGGGCGAATCCGGCGTCGGCAAAGAGGTGGTGGCGCGGGCCCTGCACCGGCTGCGCGACCCCAACTGGCGGCTNCCCTTTATCACCGTCAATTGCGCTGCCATTACCGACACCCTGCTTGAGGCCGAAATGTTTGGCTACGTCAAGGGCGCCTACACCGGCGCGGTGCGCGACAAAAAAGGCTACTTCGAGCAGGCTAATAGCGGCACGTTGTTTCTCGACGAAATTGGTGAAATGCCCCTGTCCATGCAGGTCAAACTGCTGCGCGTCATCCAGGAGCGCAAGGTGATGCGAGTGGGCTCCGAGGCGCTCATCCCCATCGAAATCAACCTGGTCTGCGCCACCAACAAGGTGCTCAAGGACATGGTCGAAGCCGGCGAGTTTCGCGAAGACCTGTACTACCGCATCAACGTGCTGGAGCTACAGATTCCGCCGTTGCGCGAACGCCGGGACGACATTTTGTGGCTGGCCAGCCAGATGCTCGATGCTGANGCCAAGCAGCATGGCAGTCACCGCCGCGAGCTCAGCCCCGAAGCCGAGCAAGCCTTGCTCGACAACCCCTGGAAAGGCAACATCCGCGAACTCAAAAGCTGCCTTGAGCGCGCTTGCATTCTGTCGAGTTCCGCCGTGCTGACACCCGATTTGCTGTTTGGCCACGGCGCGCAGGCCAAGCTGGAGCCCATTACTTCGCTCACTGACTACCTGGGCAGCTACGAGCGCCACTACATCGAGCAAACGCTCAAAGGCAAAGAAGGCCGCATCGCCGACTCGGCCGCAGCGCTGGGCATCAGCCGCAAAACGCTCTGGGAAAAAATGAAAAAGCTGGGCATTGGCGAGGAAAAGTAGGTCGGCCATCGATAGCGCAAGCTCTATTCGTGCCGATTCAACCCAGCCGCCAGCAAGCCCCATCAATTCTTGCCCTATGGCAGAATTTTGTGCGTCGGATGCAAACCCCGCAGA
>Ga0051980_10002364_pt1 | contig 14191 bp, 19 predicted proteins | sample CryGey13umfilter_2_FD_55014 | JGI IMG/M metagenome (GOLD analysis project Ga0051980, IMG submission 55014) | Groundwater microbial communities from aquifer in Utah, USA - Crystal Geyser 4/9/14 3 um filter | ecosystem: Environmental > Aquatic > Deep subsurface > Groundwater | place: USA: Utah...
ATTTTCCATCGATGTGGCAGCAGTATAACCAAAATCGCCCTCTGCGCTCTTGAATGCTGAAACTGTCTCAAGGCCCGTGAGTCTTTGCCCGCTAGCCGATTGCCACCCGGAGAAGATGCCGCCGAACGCTCCTCTTGCTTCCTGGCGTAGATTGATAGGAAGCACCTGTCCCTTGTGAGAAATTGTGTATTCTATTGGGCTAGTAGGCGAGATTTTGCCGCCCTGTATTTTATACTCTGGGCCCAAGATACCCTGAAGCCGTTGATAGTAATCCGGTAATTCCGGTATACTGCTACGACCGCCAGGAATTGGTACGGCGCGCGTGGGTTGCTGGCGAACGAGTGCATTCTCCAAGTTGGAAGCAGGTGCAGATTGTCCACCACGCTGTGCTATTATTTGCTGCCAGGCGTCATATTTTTTTGCAAACTCTGCATCGGTTAGATTACGAGGATCCTGTCCGCCATAGTCCCAATTATATTTTCCTCCCCGCTCAATAGCATTTTCTAGCTCGCCCTGTGTATATCCAGGATGAGCATTTTTCCATATTGTTAGCCATTGCGGTTCGGGTTTATACGGCATTTGCAGAAGCTCCTGACAAACTCTCCATTAGGGTCATCTCTTGTTCTATTATTGACCACTCCAAAAGCCAGATGTATGGTTGGTCGAGTAGACCGCCTGCAACCAATGGAAGGCCAGTAGACCTGCATTTTTCGTATAAGACCATAGCCTCAGGTTTCTCTGGAAGAGTCGCCTTGAGGCCCGCTTTTAGTTCATTGATTACGCCGTGATATTCTCTGATCTTATCTCGAAGCTTCTCCAATTTCCCCGCGACTAGACTTCCCCCATCGGCCCAGCCCACGGAGGATTCATCTCAAGAACTTTATCGTGCATTTCTTCTGCAACGAGTGGCGCCAACAACGGCCAGCCCTTTTTGAAAGAGGCGGGGTCAACGACATTATTCCTAAAGATGAATAATGGCTCGCCCTTGTTATTCTCAATGTTACAGGCCGCTAGGGTCAGCTCAACCTCGAGCCGATAGAGTTCCTCGGGCGAGAAGTGCTGGGAGATAGTAAGTTGATCGCCATCAAAGACGCGGGTGAAATCCGAGAGTAATCCGTTACGTATCTCGCATTGCCCCTGAGTGGCCTGGCGGACGCGGATGGTGGTTGGGTTATCTTCCACCTTGAATTCCTTATCGGTTTTCTCAAGGACGAAGTCTTTCTCGATTGGAACAGTTAACTTCAGTGCCATTTGTTTCTCCTATAGGGTTTTGGGAGGGGACTCAACGAGTCCCCTCCTCTTGTTGTAGTTTAGCTATTAGGTGGGCCAGGTGTAGCTCGCGATCAGGTTGCGCAATGTGAAGGTTGCGTATGGCTGACTGGGATCGGTCTCCAACGCTACGCCAGCGAAGCGTAGCAAGATTGACTGGTTCCCGGCCAGGGTAATGCCACCTACCTGGGTCATCATGACTTTGGTTGCATCAATGATCAGCGACCAGGGTTCATTCATGCCATCCATATCCATCGAGGACATGGTCTTCACCTGGAAGGACGCCGTATATGGTTTCCCACTCCACTCAGTGCCAACAGAACTACCGGCAAGAATGGCGGCATAGAGATCGGGATTGTTCCACTTGACCATCAGATCGTATGCCAGGCGGCGCTGGACGACGGTTATATCTTCCAGGAAGGGATCGCCGTAGATACGTTCCTGTCGAATATCCAGGGGGACATTCTGGAAGCCAACTGTTGCGGATACCACGGGTAGTTCAGGGCCACCGGCGATCTTGACAAACCCGCCAGTCTGACATGCAACAGGAATAGATTCCCAAGACTCAAAGTTATTTGCCCAAGTCCAGGTGCTTGGATCGTGGTCGAGTAAGAATTCGCGACCCAGAATATCTATTCGCATGGACAGAGGCGCATCGTTTGGCAGAACCAAAGAGCCGCCAACGATTTTGCAGTCTTTGTAGATTTGCCCAAGATCGGTAGCAACACTGCCTTCCTTCCGGGGAATGTGCTTTCGGAAAGACATCCAGGGCACGTAGGAGGGTTCGCTTGCGAAGCCAAAAACATGGTTATGGGGATTATCAACTGTGCTATTAACGTTGCCCATAAGACCATAGAGTAGCCAACCTACTGTATCTTGAAGACGCGGCTGAATAGTAAAACCTCCAGCAACTACGGGCCCGGCCTTATATGGAAAGGTAGGTACTGAGATGCCGCCTACTTCAGGCGCGCCCTCGCGGGTCTCGTCCATTACATCCAGGTCCACCATCGTTGCGCGATGGCGATAATAACTTGTGGCTATTTCGCCCTTACCAGCTTGGGCGCCAAAGCCTATCGTAGCTGATGCAGCTGTAACTGACATTTTTACTCCTTGCCTGCCTGAGCAGGACTTAAAAAAAGGATAATTGCTATGGCCGTTCAGTAAGACATTGCCAGAGAACCTTGCCTCGGAAGATATAACTCTTTGGCGGTCCACCACTTTCAAAGAAAGTATTGCCAAAACAGAATATCTTGATAGCATGTTCTCCAAAGCTATCTGTCAGGCCATATAGATTTGTTTCTTCTATAGAACTCATTAATCTGCCAAGTACCTCGTAGCCATTATCATGCGCCTCCGCCTCAGTAAGACGCTCCTTGACGAAGAAACATTCGATGCGGGCTACTCCACGCCGCCACCACATTTGCCCTCCACCGACTTCTCGGGCCGGAATATTGAAGGCGATATTGGGTAGTTTTTCAAGGGTTACAATACCATCCGTGTAGAGCGGATCCTCATGATCGCCGCCGCTTACGCCAATTTGTACATTCTTCTTGGTCTTNTCAGATTGGAGAAGACCCTTCTTGACGACATCGGCGTAAGTGAGATCGCTCTCGCTGATTGCAGTTTGCATTGTCTCAACCAGATGGGCGACCAGTGCATCAAGGATCAAATTTACTACTTGGGTCATTGTACAATACCCTTTTGACGAGTTGGCAGACCTTGAAGTTCTAGGTTAAATCTTCGTAAGAAGAAGTCGGACATATCTTTTGCCGGGATGTCGGTTGGCTGTCCAGCATCTATCTTGGTTGCATATTGCCGGATGTTAGCCGATCCACTAGCTTGATTGAGTAGACAATAAGAAGCAGCGTATAAAATGATAGCAGTGGTTGTACTTTCCGGGGGGTCTAGTAGATCATTGTCCTCTTCCGGCTTAGTCCAAGTAGCACTGTAATAGAGAGTTGCGCCATCTCCGTCTAACTCGTTGATAAAGGTGAGCATTCCTTCAGGATAATTCGTCCAGGCATTTCTTTCGATACCAATGATGGTATTCATATTTGCCTTAAGACACATCTGCGGAAGGAACAATCCAGTAGCCAGATCGTAAACGCCCTCAATGCCCAATAGATCGCCAGGCATTTNGTATTCTGTCACTCCTCCGTCAATGGTGACTATTTCCGACTTCCAAACTCTTACGGTAATGGCATTAAGTGCGGCACAGATCGCATCCAGAAGTAGATCGGCGCTGAAGATGGCCCCACTAAGGGGTTCTCCGTATTCGCCAGTCATCACTTCATCAGCGAGAACTCTAATCACTTTCTCTTTGATTTCTGCTAGAGTTGCTTCCATACCGCACTCAATACCTTTATNGTTTAGCTGCCTACANAACGGCAGCGGGCGGAGCAATTATGCCACCAGGCTTCGGCAAGGACACGGCGCAGAAGTGGCACTCAAAGAGGCCAGGCTCCCAGATATTGTAGCCCTGCCAAATGTCCCACACGAAGCGGTAGACTGACTGGAAGTCATCAATGGCCACTGGCTCATAGAAAGCAAGAGGCGTATTGACATTGCAGACCACGCCGCCGCGTCCGCCAGCCACAAGAATGAAACCGACATGGGTCGCCTTCGTTATATAGGCATATACGCCAGTCGCAATTTCACTCTCATAGGGCTTCATGATTGGGCGGTCAAACGCCAGACGTTTATTTACGGCATCGATGGCCACAATGCGGCGAACAACGGTCTTGCCGCTGCGAAAATCGCAGCCATTGACAACGCCGAAAGTGTCTGTGCGAACAGTATGGAGAGAAACCTGATCGTTGAGTTCAAAGGCCGACATATCGGTGGCGCTAGCAAGTTGGATATAGTGAGTCACGTCTTTCTGGCCCACATACCAAACATCGTCAACCTTCTCGCTCTCCGGGTCTGGACAACCATCGCCGCGGGCGATCGCGGCAGAGACTTCTGCCTGGATCGCAATCGGGCCTGCATTATAGAGAACGGCCATATTCTGACCATAGCGGTCATTCGGGCATTCCACGAAACGAACACCCTTATACGTTCCAACCTCATACTGCAACTTGCCTTGATACAGAGAGGCGTCGCGGAACATTTGGCCTTCATTGTGGCCGCGCCAGCCAAGCTTTCCTGGAAATCATAGATGGAACCGGGTGGAAGGATGGCAATCTTTGCGGTCTCACCCGTGATGAGNGGGGTCGGGGAGTTGCCAAGCCGCAGCCGCCAACCATTAACGGCGTCCAGCGAGAACTTGGTACCCTCGTTGAGATCGCCGAAGTCAGCAGCGCTGCCAGCATAGGTCCAATAGGACCGTGGGCCGGCCAAGTGCGCATTGCGCGCCAAAATCTCTAGCTTGCGCCGGACATTGCTGCCTAGGACGCCGCGCAGGAGAGGACGCCAATCGCGGCCACCGCCCATTTGCCACATATTGAACGGGGTGGAAAACTTTGAGTATTGGACCTTATCGCCATACCTGGCCACAGAAACCTTGCGCTGGCGACTGTCAATGCCAGCGGGTTCATCGATATAGGCCGCGGTGGTTGAGATCTCATCGTTGTCAACATCGCCTTCAAGCAAGTCGGTCACAAAGGTGTTCTGCGCGCCAGACTGCTGGGAATAATTGACATAATCGATAAGCGGGGTGTAGATCGTTGGGCCAATCTGGAAGTTCATCGCGACTGTAGCCAGTCGCTCATCCCAGTTATTGGTATCGATTACAGATATTGGGTTATTGTTATAATAATCTTCAAATGCCATGAGGCACCTCCAAAAATTGCAAGTGGATTAGGATTTTTGCTTCTCAACGGCCTTCAGATACTTGTCATAAAACTCATTGTAGCCTTTTAGGTCACCCTTCGATACAGAGGCGTATGCCTGCTGCAAAAGCGCCTTAGGGCCTTCGGACTCAGGAATCTTTGCTGGAGGAGGTGTTCCTGTACCACCTTTGCCAAATTCCTCTTTGCCCTTCTCTTTGACGACGCCTAGTTTTTCCAGGAAAAGGCCGAAAGTCTCATCGAGTTTTTCTTCTTCGGCTTCCGGGAGCAATCCATCGGCCTCGAAAGGAGCAAGCTCGGGATACTTCTTGAAGATAAGCCCGGCTCTCTTTTCCTTACGGCGCAATGTCTCCAGTTCGATCTCGTACTCCGACTTCTCCGTTTCCAACTTGGAGAAATTTGTCTGGAGATCATCTTTCTCGCTAGTCAGGGTAGCAAATCCGCTTTTGAGTTGTTCAAGTTCTNTCTTGGTCGTCTTGTGAGCATCTTGTTCTGTCTGGTATGTCTGCTGTAGGCCAGCACGCCGCTTCTCGGCGGCATCAAGTTCCTTCTGGTGCCTGGCCTGCGCATTCTCGTATAGTTTTTTGTAGTCCTGTTGATCGGAATTGTCGGGCGGAGTGGTGCTTCCACCACCGGCGCCCGAGTCCCCATCAAGGGTCGGGAAAGTTCTAAACATGTTATTTCTCCTAGTAAGGTTCTTATTCAGCTTCAATTATCTTGAGTTCAACATAACGAAGCGGAATAGATATATTTAGGACCTCTACGCCTTCCTGGTCAAGATCAATATGCAGGAAACGGGTTGGCAAATTTTTGCCATTGGCGAGAAGTCGGGACCCAATAANGTAAAAGCCGTGTTCTTTCCTTAGTTCAACCACAACTTTTGCATCTTCCATTAGATCAAACCTGCCTTTTTGTCCTCATCCCACGCCTTTTTTGCCATGGCGGGGACAAATTTAGCAGCTTTGCGAATTATTGTCCTGCGCTCCTCTTTCGAGCGGGCATGACCTCGCAGCTTCAGCGCTGAAATGGCCTGTTGCTTTGTAGCGATAGGGAAACGACCTCCGCCAACAGCGCTGTGTTCCTTTCGATCCTTTGCGGTAACTTTCGCAGCCATAGTTACTCCTTCTTGACCTTTACCGGCTTCGTGTCTTTGTGAATGCCCAGCTTTTTGCTATTGTCTGATATATTGCCTCCAAGCGGTTGCGATTTGGGCATGGCGGCTTGTTCTTCTCTTATCTTATCCATTTCTTCATCAATATTAGGGACATCGCCAAATAAAGACATCAGATGTTCCTGGCTTCCAAGTTTATACTTGGAGCGAATACCAACCTCGTTGATAAGCGCTGTACGGTCAACTGGCAGCATTGGCGCCCAAGAGATGATCAATGGCGTCTCGGTATGTTCCTCTTTGATATCGTTGATTCCTTTGACGGCCATCATCTTCAAGAGGATCTTCGAGAACTTTGTCAGACCGGCAGTCCAGAATATGCGTTCCATCTCTGCGTGTGAGACCAGCGGCCACATTCTGGTAGAAATTGTCAGGGACGAGCGTTGCGATCCCTCATCTTCTCCGTCTGCGACTGCTGGATGATCTGCTTCACGGCGATAGAGATTGTACAACTCGCCGCCAAGTTTCAGCATCACATCTGAGGCTGTTTTCAGTGACACCGAAAACAAATCTGGGCCAGCCTCATTCCCGGCGAGGCCAGTGGTTCCACCCAGGTTTATTACCGGGCGATCATCTATATTCTCGACCTTGATAGCCCCTCTGATATTGCGCATTGCAATAGGTTGGTGACTATCATCGCTGACTGCATCACCGGTATCGGCCCAGCGCAGGTTCATTTCTCGAACGATCCCCTTTATCATCTCTGTAATAAGAGAAGTACCAAGAAAGCTCTTGATACGAATGTGTGGAATGTAGGTCATTGGCACTATACCAAATACATTCGCACCTTTTTGAGGACTATCATCGTCGAAGAGAAGTGTCCTCCCATTTATCGAGACTTCGTATTCGGCTTCTGTCCAATGTTCTAGGTAATAGAATTTATTATCNTTCTCGCTAATGCCGCCATCTACCCTATAAGACCTAACATCCTCTTTGGCGATCTCCCTAACAATCCATGCTTCCCTGAGGTCCCAGTAGTTTGTTCCTTTGGGAAATCCGACAAACTCACTCGGGGCCGGATTAAAAATGCCAATTCTCTTCTCTAGGGGCAGCCAATTTGCGGTAAAGACACAACCTCTTAGATATTGAGAAAGAATCCCATTTGAAACGAACAGAGAACCGCCGCCATTATCAGTCCAAATCTGTTGCAATGCTTTCTCTACAACCTTGCCAATTTTTTTCTTCCCCTTCTCGACATCTGCTAGTATTCTCACCGGCATACCCCCATAGCGGATACTGTCGAGTGTCTGTCCGAACAACGCAGAAGTGTGTCTTTCGCAAGTTCCCTTCAAGGGATTGATCTTGATAGGATACTTGTCAATTTGTTTCTTAGAAGCTTGGTCTATTATGTACTCATCGAGTATTTCCCCAGAGTACCACGACTCTAAAACGTTGTACGCATCCAGTTGATCCACATAATAAGTATATGGAAAACCCGGAACGTCCTGGAGGCTAAACGGAGCATTGAAACCGAATGATATAGACATAGAATCAAAAAGAGAGCAGGATGAATTTCTATCATCTAGTTTGCTCTCTTCTTGATCTTGTCTATTCTAATTGTACAGTGTATTCTCTAAAAAGTCAAATCATTTTCTCCAAGTTGGAATTTATAGATTGAGTAGTGGTTGGCAGATTTTTACCCAACCCATTCTGGCTATACCATTAGGGCAGAAATCAACGTTGCCGCCGCACCATTGAAGAGCNTNNATATATTCATCCAGTAACTCCGCGAACTTCTCNGCAAGGATTGGATTTAATACGAGAGAATCTGTCTCTGTGGCGCACCATAACTGCGCCACTTTGCCTCTTGCTAGTGTGCTTGCCATATTATCTTCCTTTTCTCTGATCCCTGTCAATATTTCGTCTCTCGCGTTCTTGCAAAGGCGGGATACCGCCATGTGAGACGAGGACAAGGTCCAGTTCTGTCTTATCGGCTGCTCGTGAGAGTTTCATGCCAAATGCCGTAGCCTTTCGTGCTAGTCTCCTTTGGAGAAAGGCCCTAATTAACAGATACCTATGAAGAATAGCTTGCTTCATTTCTTGCTTCCTTTGTCAAAGTATATCATATTTCATCTTGCGTTGGGCAACGCCTCGCGCCCCCTGCGTCTTTGACTGCCCCTGGAAGAACGCCGGGCGAGACGCACAAATTCTTCTTTTTTTTCGTCTTTTTCTTCATTGTTGANACTAAATACACCATAATATGCCCGAATAGAGAACATACCCATGGCAAGAGTGGCTACAATATCCTGGGCAAGTCTGCCGTTGAGAATTTTATCCTGTATCGGATCATAGCTCTTGAGTTGTGANGCGATTCCCGTACAGATGGACGGCCATGAAATCATATGTCCCTCCAATGAGAGCCGCAGGGCAACCAAATAGCTGTATCGCTTTGAACCGGAGAAGTCTAGGCCAACTATTGATGCCACTGATTTATTCTTATCATAGATATAGTCAGTGCTGATCAGTTCTGCCGTACTCTTTTGAGGCCCTGTATTATCTACTGCCGCCAGGATGGGCCCGTAGAAGTCCACCCACTCCACAAGGCGAGTTACAAATGGCATAATAGAACCGCCGCCATTGCCCCACCAAAAAGCGACAATTCTACTGGTCATTGGCGCTTCTGTGACATCAAAGACGATGATGCAAGGAGCATTCCTAGACGGCGCAACGCCGGTCCCGGGATCCCCAATAAGAAAATACTGGTGGTCANTTTTACGAGGCTGTTTGATATAAAATGCGCCCATATGTGGCAATGTTTCCATCTCATAACCAGCCTCTTTATTGGCAATTGCATTTAGAATAATCTCGGATTGACCAATATCAGCACATGGTTCAACAATTATTGATGGGAAATAACTACCCCTTCCCTCTGGGCGATCACCAGTCATGAAACGCTTATGTTGATCCTTGGGTATCATCTTCAGGGCGAACTTCACCTGTTTTTCTGTGGTGTTTTTATTATATTTAGTATCAATGTTGAATACCAAACCGTCTTCTTTGTCAGCAAACGCCATGTCATAAAGTTGCCATAGTTCGGGATTATCCCAGGGGTTCGAGATAATAGACAATCTTCCTAGATATGGCCTGTTTTCTGCGGTGCTGCCGGTAAGACGAGTGACCAGGTTTGTAACAATCTCTCCAAGCCCACTCATTTGACCAGCTTCTTCCAAGTTAATCCAGTCACCTCGATAGGAGAAAATATGCGTGGCATCGCCACTTTCTCCCAGTGAAGTCATTTCCATTATTGCTGAATGTTTCTTGTTGCCAATCATAAACTCCAGAGCAATTTGTGGATATGGTCGTTTTGGGCTAGATACAATCAGCTTTTCGAATGGGGTTCCCTCTGCTTGATCTAGCAGCATTTGATACATGAACGTAGATTGTCTGGCTGTCGGTGCGACATTCATGAACTTAAAATACTGTGATAGGACAGAGTGATAGGCGGCAGACATAATTGTGCCTAATGTTTTGCCGCTTGCTATTCCGCAGATAGCTATAATAAATGATTGACTTGCCATGCAGAATTCTTCTTGCCATTTTCCCTCTTCCTCGAAATTGTGATCCAGTAACCACCCGTGTTCCTGCCCGGGCTTCCGAAAGAAATAATCAAAGAAGATATTAGGATTGGAGGCCGAGGCAGATAGTATCTCCACCTCGGCAGGAGACAGGGAATACAATTGCGACATTAGCGACTCCGTTGCCAGTCACGGAAGAGCGCATTGGCATTCGCCCAATTTTCGAGCGCCAATATAACGTCATTGAAGTCTACTGGCATTGGCCGATTGGCAATCATTTCATTGCGTATCGGTTCTATCTCAGTTCTATCGAATATATAGACAAATTTATTTACCTGCGCCTCAAGACAAACAGGACTTATCTTATGAGATAGAAAACAAATCACTGTTTCCCGGCGATCAAATTCGGCGCGGTTTTTATCATCTATAATCTTCCCTGGAGTAGTTGATAGTGTGTCTCTTGGCATTTGAGTCTCCTAAATGCTTGGTTTTTTACAGTTCTTCATCTGTTTGTGGGGCAATTGATCGTGGATTTGCCCGGAGCGGCCTAACTGAATTCACAGAAGAAGGAGGATAAAGAAACGAGCGTGGCTCTTCCTCTTCTTTCGTTGGTATGCGAAAAGCCTTTAGCGCATTCGCGATATAAAACTCCGCGCCCCCGGTCAGCATGATAATAATGATCAGCGCCGAATAGAACAACATCGAGAAAACGGAAGGCGGCATTATATCCTTCATCGGATTTGCCCCGGCTGTCAAGAAGTAGATCGAGGTGCTGTCTACGATCGTATCTGGCACCACAAAGAATAATACACCCACGATAAGAAAAAGCTTCGACGCGACACTATAACTACCGGAGATAATCACGTCCCAGATCAGCAACTGAATACCCCAGGCGGCAAAAGATATTGCCCAAGCAATCGCCTCGGGGGGAATTATCCAGCTTCCGAAAGGCACACCCGTTGTGAAAAAATATTGAAGTGTGATAGCCCCGAGAACCCAATCGGCCAAAGAAGCCAGGAGGACTCCGCCAATAATGCCGAAACCTTTTAGGCCCGAGTTCATACCATCGATTGCTAATAGCACCCCTCGACGCCAACCCTGATCATTTATTACGCCCACGACGTCCCGAATTGATTCTTTCTTCTTCCTGTCTATTGACGATCTACTTCTTAATCTTGTATTCATTTTCTGTCTCCTATTAGATTTCTTTCAGGTTGGCCTCAGAACCAATCGAGATAATGATCCAACCGTCTTCAATTTTACCAAACATTCTGCGATCTGTCTCTAGTATTTCTAGGATATTTACCCTATCGCCCTCTTTCAGGCGGCCCAGAATAGAAGCCCCCATCGAGGGACTCGAACGAATGGCGGTAGAACGGATACAAACCATCGTATTGCCAATTTCCATTGTGTCTTTGATGGGGTGACCAAGAATAGACATATAAGGAAACAGAAATGCCTCATTGTAGACTTTGTCAAGAGTGTCTAGGGTGGTTGTTAGTTCGCCTTCGGAGCAACCGCCAATAAAAACACCCGGAGTCTGCTTGTATCCGCGTTTATTCGATTGGCCAAGCGTTTTCCACGATAAAAGAGGCGAAAAGAAAAGATTCTCGGCGCCAATCCGTTTTTGAAGTCCTATAAAAACACGTCCAAGCGCCGTAGTTGGCATATTTGGACTTGTGAGGGCTCCATAAATACAAATTTTCAATGGGTAGTCAATGGCAGCCACGAACCGAGTAAGAATTTCAACAATATTATCAGGATTTGTGCTGCCTTCGTAAATTCGCACAAAAATGCGGAGTATGTGCATTTTTTGCACTAACTCGATGGTCGGGACCAGGTTGACTAATTGATTCCTCCAAGTTGGAGAAAAGATAAGGTCTGCTTCCATCTTGTTTCCCTGTATTTCTCCAACAATCCTTTCAATGTCATTGAAATCCTTACTGGGATCAATGTCAACGATAATGAAATCTATCCCGTAATTAGCAAACTGTTGAATATTTTGAGAAGTTATCCCCCGAAGGATGTCATCTTTTGTGAATAGTGTTCCAATTTTCATTTTTGCCTCATGCCTAATATGGCCTCTAGCTCTCTATCGAACTTGTCAAGATTCGAGAAACGGGGTACCGAACTTTTCCTGTTCCAGGGCTGGTCTACCAGAAGCGCTGGAATATCTCCAAGAATGACCCTCAGGGCAAGTAAACTGTCATCTTCAACGATAAGAATTGGCCGTAGCTCAAGTATAACATTTATTTTGTACATTTCGGCTANTACGAGAGCGCCTCGGTCAAAGCCATTCTGCCCTAACCATATTTTGGTAACATCAACTAGAGCAAATGGCCTGGAAGTCACAAACCAAACCGAAAATCCTTTATCGATCAGGCTATTGTANACNTGTTTTCCAAGTTGGAGAACTTCTAGGTTGCGATATGTCGAAGGCGAATTGCCGAATTGCCTAATCTCGATGAGTTTATTGGGATAACGCTTCTCTAGAGAAAAGAACTCTCGCTTATCAAAACCAAAAGTAAGGCAAAATGCTCTTTCGTAGTCTGCCACCACTCCATCTATATCCATCACCACTCGTTTGTCGAGGATCATCCTTTTATAGTTCCTTGATATATATTGTGCCACTGTTGATCATTGCTGCCCATTGCCTATCACCAACTCTCGCCCATGTAATTGGGCCAATGGTAGAAGTTTCTAGGATTGTCACGATTGTCATATAGGGTAAACGGCCAATAATATTGCCCAGAGGATTATCTCTGAGACGAAGACCGCCAACAATAACACGGCCCCTCTTTTCTGTTGGGGTGGACGTTGGCGATGGAGAAATGGGGCCATTGACCCAGGCCAACATTTCCGCGGGAGTACCATTATAGACGTTCAAATCGATTGCATTGGCGCTACAACCCCATTGTCTGGAAGTATTGACAAATGGAGGTTTATTTATTTCGCACTGCCACTGCCAAAATGACCATTGGCCCGAAGTGCGTTTTTTTGGCAAGGCAATGGGTTTATCTGGCGAACACCAGGGCCAAAAGCGATACCAGGCCAACCAGAGAGGCCACTTAGAACAATAGTGGTATCCATACAAATTATACAATGAGAGGTTGGTATAGAAGAGGACTCTCTTGCTGGTCTCTTTTTGAACATAACTCATCCACTGGTCGCAATTATAAGATGCGCCAGCAGAAAGTTGATTGAATGCACTCTCGAAGTCCAGGGCAAGAAAGTGGAAGTCTTTGTCGTGAAGGCTGGCAAGGAAAAAGTCTGCCTGCCTCTTCCATTCTGAGGAAGTAGAAAAATAGTGATAGCCACCCCTGACTGGAACTCTCGCAACAGCCGGATACATTTTGCGATATGCGGGATCTTCGTAAACCCCGCCATTATATCCCCCATAGCTGATGCGCTGGATTACGAAGTCTATTTGCTTAGTTGCCTTAGCTGGATCAAAAGAACCATCGTAATAGGAAATATCTGGGCCTTGCGCCTTATTGCTCATATTGTTCCTCCAAGTTGGAAATTATACATTGCTTTTCTCGGCCTCATTAAGCAATTGAGACATATCCATACCAATATCTCGAAGCGCCTGATATAGACCCGCCTCCAGTGAAGCGACTGCTCGATGTTCAAGATTTAGCTCCAGATGTCCATTTAGGGCCTCGATGATCTCGTGCAAAACAGTTGATTCTCGATTCTGTTGCGCCTGATCGGGATCCACGACAATAGTTTGTTTACAGGTTGAGCATCTTCCAGAATGTTCCATCCCCCCATCTTCAGAAGAAGGCGAGTATTTTACATGATAATCATAACCCAAAATTCTAATTGTCATTGTTCCTCTGTTGAAATAGCCAAAATATAGTTAGATACTGATCGGCAATTCTTCTATCACTCTTTTTTTCGTCCTCGGGCAAACCTTTATACTTTGTCTGCATCTGTTTCGTCCATCTGTCTGTGTACTCCTGTGATAGTTTCCATGAACCATCTTCTTGGAAGACTCCTTTAGAGAACATATATTTCAGCCATTTCGTCCATATTCGGTGCGTATGGCCTGCTATTGCCTCTCGAAGAAGTTGTTTAGCGTCATCATTGAGTATCATTATTTGCTCTCTTTTTACACGGAGATTATATCACAATTAAGCCTTCCCTCGCTTGGGATGGTGCATATGAGGTTGGGCGTCGGGAATAAGCGTTTTCACTCTCCTTAACAACTCTTCAATATCGCCCGGAGTGCGAGAATGAAATTCGCCTCGCAACATTCTAATTCCCCTAAGCGGCGCAAGGTCTGCCAAGATCTCGAATTCGGCGGCCTCACAATCAATCAATAAAAGGGTGGGGATTTTCTTACACAGCCCTATAGCTTGCGCAAGAGTAACAGACGCTACTAATGGATCGCCTCTCTCTTTCTTGCCAAAGATGTTGTGGGCGCCGCTATTTCTTGCCATAACATT
>Ga0051980_10002401_pt1 | contig 14080 bp, 12 predicted proteins | sample CryGey13umfilter_2_FD_55014 | JGI IMG/M metagenome (GOLD analysis project Ga0051980, IMG submission 55014) | Groundwater microbial communities from aquifer in Utah, USA - Crystal Geyser 4/9/14 3 um filter | ecosystem: Environmental > Aquatic > Deep subsurface > Groundwater | place: USA: Utah...
GGGGGAGAGAAAGAAGAGAAAGGAGAGAAGAAACTATGAATCGAGAGATTACTAAAGAAGATTTAATAAAGTTCCTTAGTGTAGGATGGTATGTATACTGTATTATGATGTCTGAGCGAACCCTCCCATCAGAACATTTCCAGCCATCTCCCCCTATCTCTCCTATCTCTCCTATCTCTCCTATCTCTCCTATCTCTCCTATCTCTCCTATCTCTCCTATCTCTCCCGACTAATACAATCTCTACTGTTCTTCAGAATGAATTATGTTATTCTTTAGTTCTGTTTATGTAAATTACAGCTAATTGATCCCTGTTTCTATATCACATCATTTCTTCCCTATTGTTAAGTACTTTTGTAGACGACTAGTCGAGGACACCCTGATATTTCTTCCCTTCCTTATACCACTCCCGATAACCATGCGCGTTAATTCTTGCTGGTTGACCCCCGTCTCTATGCCGATTCCCTTCCTTATACCAGATCTTATGACCGTCTGCGTAGATTACTGCCGGTTGATCACCTTCTCTATGAAGATACCCTTCCTTATACCACTGCCGAGCACCATCCGCGAAGATTCTCGCCGGTTGATCACCTTCTCTATGACGCTTCCCTTCCTTATACCATTCATGAGTACCGTCCGCGCAGATTATTGCCGGTTGATCTCCTTTTCTATGAACCTTCCCTTCCTTCCACCACTCCTGAGTACCGTTCGCGTCGATTATAGCCGGTCCGCCATAATTATGAGGTTGGCGATGTAGACATACCTTATAAACATACCTCCAATCCTCGAGATATAACTCGTTGAGGTAAGTATTTACTCCACACATATTATTGATGTCTTCACGGTATAGGAATCGTGAAACAACAGATTGCAATATACTCCTGAGATCTAGTTGACAAATATTAGTAGAATTATTAGACATAGTGTTGTTATGTGAATATAACAAGACTTGATGTGAAAAATCATTTATAGTTTACATTATAACGATTCCACGATATCTTTTTTGTTCCTTGATCATTTCCCATGCCTTCCCAATCTTTATCGTCTCTCCTTCCATCTCTGGGTATTCGGGGTCGATATATTGCATACCTAGACGCGTGTATATATTATTCCTTTTTCGAGAGCGGTCTGTCATGTCGTCAAGAGTAACTTTTTCCACGTCCTTCTCGTATGCATCCAGACAAGCGGCGGATATGAGATACATTGCATATCCCTTCCCTCTCTCATTTTTCTCGGAATGTACGGAAAGGATATTTAGTTTGCTTCCTATTACCGCTATTAACGTTGATGGTAGAGTTGTTTTATTGAATTGGTCGAGAGATATTGCTCTTTCTCCTAGATAGTATAGCATGACCTCTGCATCTTCCATTTCTGCAGGAAGTGTGTGTGTCCATAGCTTCAACGCGAGTTTCCCTTGGAGTTGATTATTTGCGAGTGTGAACATAATAATATTTGTATATATCTCTACATATCTATAAATGAGTACAATCACGCTGCAACATGATTATCTTCAGGGATTACGAGATGCGGAACAGCGGCCGCTACCCAACGTCTTGGCTGGAGGCATAGTTTCCCCACAGACACTCCACGGAATTTTGATTTGACTACATTGGTATACACTGTCTAGTTCTCTCGTAAGCATAACGGCTCCAATAATCCTAATCGCAAATATATTTTGAAATGGATCCAAATATATTTCAAAAATTCTCAGCATGTTTAAAAATGTATTCTACACATTCCACGGAATGTGTAGAATACATTTTGGATTTTGATCTCAGATCCATAAAATTATTGGCATTTTCGTACAATAGCAATTGCAACATCTCGTCTTAATTTATTATGACACTTGCTTTCTTCCACTGCAATCGTAATACCCATGTTTCGTCAGTCCAAGACCCAATGAAAAACAAAGCCCTATTCAAGGAGAAGATCAAGAAGTTCAGACGGCTTATCGCCTTGAAAACATATGAGCTGCTCTTCCAATCACACCTTTATGTTCCCTCCACTTCCCTCAGAGAGGTTATAGCGTCATCGCATATTCCGATATTACGCAAAGTTTTCCTACAATCCTGATCTTCATTTGCGAAAACGAACACGGAACTGCGCCTATCTCCTCCATGGCTCTATCCCTCGTCCATACATTTTCCTATGATATGGGCAGCTGTCCAATATACGGAATGTCATATGAATACTCACCCCGATTAAAAACCTATTTTATATCTTCTTCATAAACGCAATATTCATATGCCCACCATACGTACCGGAAATATCATCTCCGAAGTCTTCGTCATCATACCCATTATCATCACAAAACTTCCATATAACCCTATCTATCTTTCTACGAACCTTCACATCACCAACCCCATTATTTGACCACGTAATGCCAAGAACGGTCCCAGGTCGAACCTTCATATTGTTCTCTGTTAAATACACAAACAACGGCTTAACATAATTATCGAAATGACCAGTGAAATCCCCGTATATCAGACTCATACATTCAAGAGATTTCTTCTTCAATTCACTCAGGAAATCTGAATATACGACACTCTCTCCAAATACATCATCCTTCTTATTCATATTATAGATCTCTTCTTCATACTCAGGAATTATCAAATCAGATATCTCAAATTTCTTTGCCAAAGCATTGCTAGTATTCATATTAGCTGCATCCAGATATATTGCTTTACCTCCAATAAACCGACATTTTTCCAACCATTCATTAATTTCCTTCTTCTTATCTGGATTCGACTCCTTATATCCGGTGGAACTAAGATTCTTCAATCTCTTAGTTTTTCGTTGACAGAGTTTACATTCAAAATATACATGGTCGTCATCCTCTGCTGTAAATGCCCAGTTATGTTTTGAACACTTCTTAACTATCTTACGATTATTGAGAATACTATCGTAATCGAGCAAAAACTCGTCCCATCTATCTCTTCTAGCATCTGTATTCATACTATGGGTTTTGTTCTTATAATTCGTTAGCTGGTGTTGTAGCCACTTCCCGAGTTTCTTTTCTTCATCATCCTTTGAACACTTAGGTGGTCTCTTCTTCTCANTATCCATGTACAGACATAGTTTCTCAAGAGTCTGCTCCCATATCTCATCTACCGTTAAAAGTAAATCCTTGTATTTATCCACAAACTCNTCCCATCTATCTCTTCTAGCATCTGTATTCATACTCTTGGTTTTGTTCTTATAATTCGTTAGCTGGGAAGATCGCCACTGTCCGAGTTTCTTTTCTTCAGCATCCTTTGAACACCTAGATGGTCTCTTCTTCTCAGTATCCATGTACANACATAGTTTCTCAAGAGTNTGCTCCCATATCTCATCTACCGTTAAAAGTAAATCCTTGTATTTATCCACAAACTCGTCCCATCTATCTCTTCTAGCATCTGTATTCATACTCTGGGTTTTGTTCTTATAATTCGTTAGCTGGGAAGATAGCCACTGTCCGAGTTTCTTTTCTTCATCATCCTTTGAGATATTAGATGGTCTCTTCTTCTCAGTATCCATGTACAGACATAGTTTCTCAAGAGTCTGCTCCCATCTCTCATCTACCGTTAAATTATCTTTAATTGTATGAACAATTTCCTTACATATGCTACTATTAAGTAGATCGTCAGTCGTAACATCCCACAGTACTTTTACATCATTAGTTGTATGTACATGAATGAGCTTTTTTCTAGACGGTGGTACAATTTCGTCTGGTAAATGATCTACTTTTTTGAATGTACCGTCTTCTCTTTCAATATAGTCTCGAGTAGCGTCCGCATTATTGTCAATAAATCTTATAGGTTCGTCCATATTTGTAGTGTGAATTTTACAGTTACAAACATTAGGTAGGTCTTCTTCTCTTTGTATAACATGGTCATCGATTATTACCCCACCCTGCACTTCAATATTTTTTTGTACTTCGTTATCTGAGAATGAGTTTGGATAATTAAGACACATATCATAATATTCGGTATCCGTTTCTCTTAGAGAAGATAAGACGTTGAGTATCATCCCAAAATCTCCGCCGTCTGCTAGTCCATCTCTTATCACTGCATCACGGTCTTCTCCAGATAGTGATGTATCATATTTTTCAGGGTCTACGAATGCTGGTATGAGCACAATAGATGGTTTATTTTGTTTTCTAACAACACGCCCAACGTTTTGGATGATATCGATAGTTGATTTTTTTGAATCGACAAACACACAGTTATTAGCCATTTTCGTATCTACACCTTCTCCAATAGTTCTACATGAGCTCAGGATGTAAATATTGTCATCACTAGTTGTATCGAAGTCATCTAGTAGTTTCTTTCGATCCTTTGTGTCGGCGGATATTCCTTTCATTTTAATTTTTGCTATATTATACTTACCAACAAGAGACGGGAATTCAGCCTTTAGGATTTTTTTGAACGTGCTTTTGAATTTCTTTTTATCGACAAAGTTTTTGACGGTTGTATCGGTCTCACCATTGACATTTAAATGGAATGTCATGACTCGATTACAGCCAGTAGTGAGAATAGAGCGAGCTAATGCTGATGGTATGTCTTTGTCGGTTGAGAAGTTGATACGGATTGAGAAATCGTTTAGGAATCCTTCACGAACAGCTTGTTGATGGGTGTATTCAAAGACAACTTTTCCGTAGATGTCGAGATCATTATATCTTTGGGTTGCACTCCACAGGATTTTTTTGGTGATTGGATCGGGTTGAAAGATAAGATCGCGTACATGTTGTTCGTATACATGGTGGGCTTCGTCGTAATTGACAATGTCGGGATATCGATTATTGGCAGCCCATGTTTCGATGGCTAAGTTATAGCTTTTATATGTTACAGCCATCATTATACTGTTATCTCGGTGTTTACAGAAGAATTTGTTTATTTTTATGGGATCAGTTGTGATCAGAGATTTGTTTTTTGTTTTCGATTCCTTGAGTTCGTTCTTTGAGCATATCGATATTGGCGTGTAATGGAAATTGGATCTATTTGCGTAGTCATAGTTATTTTGAGTAATTAGGGCTATGGATGGGACGACATTTACAACGAATTGGTAATCGCAGAGTATAGCGTTAGCAATCATTGTTTCAGTCTTACCTGTTCCACAAAACATCGTAACCTTTACGATTTTATCGTCACATGCGTGGATACACTTAATAGCCTCCTGTTGATATGGTCTTAGAGATCTGGTAATATCGTTATCTGACATTTACCGTTGTTTAATTATTTAGTTGGATTAATCAATTTTGAAAGTGGTCCGTCATGTCATCCAAGACGAATTTCTTCACGCCTTTCTCAGCAGCATCCAAACAAGCTGCTGAGATGAAGTACATAGCGTATCCCTTCCTCTCACTCTTCTCACTCTTCTCGGTGTGTACGGAAAGGATACCCAGTTCGCTGCCTATTACCGCTATTAACGTTGATGGTAGGGCTGTTATCTCTTTATTGAATTGGTCGAGAGATATTGCTTTTTTCTCCTAGATAGTATAGCATGACTTCTGTATCTTCCATTTCTGCGGGAAGTGTGTGTGTGTCCATAGCTTCAACGCGAGTTTCCCTTGGAGTTGATTATTTGCGAGTGTGAACATAATAATATTTGTATATATCTCTGCATATCTATAAATGAGTACAATCACGCTGCAACATGATTATCTTCAGGGATTACGAGATGCGAAACCTACGTACATGCCGCAACATTCTAAACCGGCACCACCCGGTAGTCTTGCTGAAGAGCGAATAGTCCCATCTCTGGTTATTCCTCCTGTTAATACCATTACGAACTTCAAAAGCACTCTACCACAATTTGCTCTCTCCGATCACCCAGAACTTGCGAGAATGGCGGAACAACGCCCGTTACCCAAAGTCTTTGACTGGAGGCATAGTTTCCCCACAGACACTCCATCAATCAAACATAAGAAGAAATTTATAGCGAAACCGGGAAATCAGGGTCTGTGCGGAAGCTGTTGGGCGATCTCAGCAGCCGGCATAACCGGTGATAACTTTGTGGTCTCTGGAAAAGTGAATTGGGTTCCTAATCTATCAACAACATATACTCTTGCATGTTACCCACAGCATCAATGTCAGGGTGGAAACCCTGCGGAAGCTTTCAAGGCATTTGCGGACCAGGGAATTGCTTCTAACAACTGTATTGATTACTCTTGGTGCTTGAAGAATGCTTTATGTAATGGAGATGCAAAGCAACATTTCAAGGAGGATGCAATACCAGATTTAGACGCATCAATTCCATCATGTGGATGCTATTTTGACAGCCAGCACTACCTCTATAAGATAGATAAGAGTCCGAAGACGGTGGCAATTGGTTCTCCTGGTGTAACGGATAAGAATATCGCAACAATTGTCAAAACACACATTTATAATCGGGGCCCAGTGATGGGAGGATTTGCCGTGTTCAAAAACTTTATGCATGGTTGCTTTACACATATCAACGGCGGAGTCTACCTTGAGAATGGTGTGTACGACAATCAACCAAAAGGATGTACAACAAAACTGACGTTTTCGGACAACGAGACCAATAGTAATAATTTCGTTGGCTCTCACGCTGTTGCTATTATTGGATGGGGTATTGCATATCAAATTCGCACTGATAATACAGATAAGAGATACGATGTTCCGTATTGGTATTGTCGGAACTCATGGACACAGAAATGGGGTGACGGAGGATACTTCAAGATGGCTATGTATCCTTGGAATAAGGCATCTCAATTCGACAAAGTTGTAAGAATTAAATCAAAAGGCCGTATGATGCAGGCTGGAGGGATGGTACTCATTAGAGTCAGTAATCCTCCTGTTCTGACATCCCTCCCAGTTACACAAACGCAAGGCGGCGAAAAAATTCATTCTGATGATTATTATAAGCGTCCCACAGACAAAACAGATGATCCGACAAATAAAGGGAAGAATGGAGGAGAGAATGGAGGAGGGGATGGAGGAGGGGATGGAGGAGATGGAGGAGGGGATGGAGGAGGGGATGGAGGAAAAGGGGGGACTGGAGGAGAGAAAGGGGGGAAAGGGGGGAAAGGTAAGAAGAAAGGGATGAAACTCCTGTATATCCTCTTGATCATTTTCATACCAGTCGGCATTATCCTCATTGGAGGTATCGTGACATTCCTTCTCTGGAAGTATAAGAAGGCACCATTCGCGCGCAGACACGGATCATATAAATAGGGATCATATAAATAAGGATTAAAGAAAGATAAGTAATAATCATGTCAATTCAGATTCATCTTGAGAAACTAAGCGAGGAACAGAGAGAAAAAGTGAACAAAGATTTGCGTATACGCATGAATATGAGAGGATTCTCAAAATATCTGTTTGCATTTGATTTAACCGACGATGATACGGTGATACTGCCGTTCGCATACGCACGAAACGAGATAGGAAGGCGTCGACCACCGTCGAAGAAATTCGCAAAAATGGATATCACATTTGCCGGTCAGTTGTACGTAGAGCAGCAGGAGATATATGATGAGGCTATCACTCAGTTACAACATACAGGGAGTGAACTTATCTCAGCTTATCCAGGAATGGGAAAAACTCTTCTCTCCATTTATATTGCGTGTGCAATACGCCTTCGCACTCTGATTATCGTTAACACTGTTGTATTAATGAAGCAATGGGAAGAATCAATACATCGGTTTGCTCCAGATGCACGAGTGTTGCAGGTCACTAGTAAGACTGAGAAAGAGGAAGCAGATTTTTATATTATGAACGCTCAGAATGTAGAGAAGAAAGGATTTAATTTCTTCTCCGACATAGGAATGGTCATTGTAGACGAAGTACACCTCATCATGGCAGCAACACTATGTAGATCTCTCCAATTCCTACAACCACGATATCTCCTAGGACTTTCTGCAACCCCTTACAGAGAGGATGAATTGGATATCCTCCTTCTCCATTACTTCGGACCGCATTCTATCATCAGAGAACTATATCATCCCCATACGGTATATAGAGTCGACACCGGATTCACGCCAACAATGGAGATCGAGAATGGGAAATTGAAGTGGGATACTGTACTTGCATCTCAAGCAGAAAACGAAAACCGTAATGAATTGATCTTGCGGATTATACAACATTACCATGATCGAACGTTCCTAGTAATTATGAAGCGAAAAACCCAAGGCAAATACTTATTGAAAAGACTTCAGGACATGGGCGCGAACGTTGACTACTTATGGGAAAACAAACAGGAGTTTAATAGATCATGCAGAATACTTATCGGGATGACACAAAAGTGCGGTACTGGTTTTGACTATCCGGCACTGGATGCGCTACTTCTTGCCACAGATGTTGAAAGGTACTTCCTCCAGGTTCTTGCTCGTGTAATGCGAAGGAGAGAAGTGAATCCAATTATATTCGACTTGATGGATAAGAATGGTGTACTAGAAAAGCACTACGCCACGCGAAAGGAAGCGTACAGAAAAGCAGGAGGAAGAATTAAGAGGCTAAACGTCTGTGATATTCCTGAACTAAATTGATACTTTTACCGTTTATGAACTAATGCCTTCTCTGCTCTCAAAAGAATGTAATCTTTCCTTTCGGACCTCTGCCACGCCATCATATACGCAACTTCCTTATCCATTCTCCCAACTTCGAAATGATATGCTTCATCTCCATTATCAGGGTGAAAACAAGCAACTTCCATCTTTACGACCTTTTCCCCATAGTATTTCTCCAATATATACGCATAACAATTCAGCTGCAGAGCGTAATGCGATTTTGATGTATCTTGTAACTCATCCAACGGATACACCATAGTCTTCCCAAGCGGATGCATATCTTTCTCCTTCAAGTTGCGTGTACGTTTCCAATCGATGAGCGCTAGACCGCCTTTCCCTTCACCTTCTTCCACCCGTCCAACAAAGTCGATAGATCCAGCAATATCTTCTTCTTCACCAAATATTTCCCATTCTGTGCGATATGGAGTGATATGCATCCCAAAGATGCGTTCATCGACGTATTTCATGAACATCCTCATCTCTACTCCATTGGTATGGCAACCATCTTTGTTCAGCCAGAGCTCACATTGGAGATGCATCCATGTTCCACGATTTGCGGCCTCGTCGCGGTTTTCTTCCCACTTTTGCCGAATTCTTGCATCAGTATCTGTTATACGAGATATATCTATATCACCGCCAATAGGTGACTCTTTTACGAGGTGTGCGATAGAAGAACAAACCGTTTCATGATCTTCAGGAGATAGATCTCCTTCTCCTCCCCTAATCGTATTCACTAGACGTGTTAGATGTTGTTTCCATGATCTAAGTCTGTTGTGCTTCTCGGGGATAGGTACATTCATAATCTCCTCTACAAACCGTGTCCATCTATCACGGTCACTTGTTGAGTATTCCGGTCTTGGCCAGTTATTGCCAGATCGCATAACCTCAATTGCTTCGTCCGCGATGAATAGTTGAGAAAAATTATGGATGAGTCCTGTAACTGAACCAGATGTCTCAATGCCATCGATCTCATATTTATGTGGTCCTTCGTAAAACATAAGTCGTTCATCTCTCGGATGAGGATTCATAATCTGTAGAAGCCGCTCGCGATGCTTTGGAAGAATAAAGTCCTTCCCAGTAAACCCTTTTGGAAATGGAGGTGCTTCTTGAGACATCCAACCCTTATGAATAGGAGAATCTCCTTCACTTCCTTCACTTCCTTCACTTCCTTCACTTTCAATCACGAACTCTATGTCTGTGGATATCATGACCATTTCGAAATATATAAAATTATATTTCAATTGAGTTTTCAAGAGAAATATCGATTATGATACAAATATGACACACTTTTCCCGTTTTAATTCTCCTATGAGGAGTGTGCTCTCTGGTTATACCTATATAGCCGGTCTCTCTGTATTTTTTTACTATCACTCATTTTATTCAGAATCAACTCTCTTCACATGGGGAATTCCAGTAGTATTTATGGGAAAGACGATCGAAGACGAATCAACATATTACCTCATAATCGCCCTACTTTTTATTCATCAACTGATTAATAATTGGGTGAATAGCGTGGCATATGCCTGGATCATAAATAATGTACAAGACGAGAAATCTGAGGATATTCTATACCCTGATGTAACAGCGATGATCCTTATCAATCTCTTTTCGTTATATTCAGAACTGGATATGATTTTACTTATTTCAGGCTCCATGTCTCAGATACCGTTCTTTCTTGCGATGATGCTGGCTAATGTCATTGCCTCATCAATTATCAATTGGCAGTATATTAGCGCAAAGAAGATCAAGAGAGCAAAAAAAGTATTAGATTTACTGTCTGAAGACGAACTTAATCTTGTATAGAATACAAATTTAAAGTCCGTATACTGTATAATAAATGATTCATTTCCAACAACGAGATATCTCTTGTCTACCAATTACCAGAAGAATTATTGATGTTATGAATGTTGACAACAAGGCTTATCTAGGTCATAAGAAATATCTAGAGGACGTTGTAAGCTCCGATATGATAGATAGCAATGAATTTAGAGAGCAGATACCATACAAGCTGGAGATGTCCTTCATTGTTGATGTCATTAAAAATGTAGGAGTGGACCAGGTCCAAAAGTGCGCAACTATGGATAATCCCGATCTGGATCAGCTTCTCATCCGTGAATTCCAAATAATTATAGATACATATGAATACAGGAAGGAACGGAAAGTCATGATAACTGATCATATATTCTTTCTTATAATTCCGATGTTGACTCTCGTCCCATGCGCGACACTATATGCATCACCAAATTTGGGTAAAAAAGCAAAATCGGCAATTCTTGCCTCCATGATAAGTAGTTTGGTTCCGATAGGGGGATCAATGACATCTGCGGTTGTTCAGAATTGGAGAATACACATACATCGTCCAAGGAACATGTTCTCAAGTGTTTTCCAGACAATATTCCTAGTCTCTACATGGGGATCTATGGCTATGTTGTTTTGCACACTACTTCTCTCTATGGATGAACAGATCTAGATCTCTTACTCCTCCGCTGTTTACCCCGTTGACTCTTCCTACTCTTCCTACTCTTCCTACTCTTCCTACTCCTACCCATACTTTTACTCATTTGTTCCCCTTTGACTCTCATCTTATTACTCTTTCTATGGCTTACACGTTTCATACTCATCCTACCGATCCTACTCCTCCTACTCTTCCTATTACTCTTCCTATTACTCTTCCTATTACTCTTCCTATTCCTTTGTATTCCCCCTTTGACTCTCCTTTTCCTACTTTTCCTATTTTTCCTACTTTTCCTATTTTTCCTACTTTTCCTACTTTTCCTACTTTTCCTACTTTTCCTACTTTTCCTACTTTTCCTACTTTTCCTACTCTTCCTACTCTTCCTACTCTCCCTACTCTTCCTACTCTTCCTACTCTTCCTACTTTTTCTACTCTTTTTCATGACCTGTGCTCTCCGCATCATCCCGATTCCTACTCCCTTCTGCAAACATGTTGGCGCGTTTCCAAAGCTGTCATATCCATCAGGCAACGGGGATTTGGTCCCACAATAAATTCGCGTTGGATCTATTGGTGCATACGGTCCTGCGTATCTAGAGTTGTATGGTAAATTCATTCCAACTCCTATCCCTTTTTTCATGCAGTCATACGGAGTTCCTAGGGTAGCAGTTCCCGCAACAAGCTTCCCATCCAATGCGTTATTTCCGCAGTAAAGCTCCATTTATATATCAAAAATGAATTTTCACGTAAAATTATTGTTATATATATATATGTCTAATATGTCTGCCATCTCTAATATATGTCAACCCTATATGAGGAGTACACTACAATGTGTTATTGCACGCTTCCTCTATCGTGAAGAGATCAACAATATGTGTGGGGCGAATACGTACCTCAACGAGTTATTCACAGAGGATTGGCAATATGTTTACAAGATATGCATGCATTACCAACCTCATAATTATGATGGACCGGCAGTAATCTCCGCGAACGGTGATCAGAAATGGTATAAGGAAGGGAATCTGCATAGAGACGGGGATCTACCAGCAATAATCTTCTCGAACGGTACTCAGTGCTGGTATAAGGAAGGGAATCGGCATAGAGAAGGGGATCAACCGGCAGAAATCTGCGCGAACGGTGAACAATGGTGGTATAAGGAAGGGAAGGTTCATAGAGAAGGGGATCAACCGGCAATAATCTACGCGTACGGTACTCAGTACTGGTATAAGGAAGGGAATCTGCATAGAGACGGGGATCAACCGGCAGTAATCGCCGCGAACAGTACTCCGGAGTGGTGGAGGGAAGGGAAGCGTTATAAATAAAGACAAAAATGATTTATCATGTCAAGTATTGTTATTCAAAATAACAATACTATGTCTACAATCTCTAATATATGTCAACCCTATATGAGGAGTACATTACAATGTGTTATTGCACACTTTCTCTATCATGAAGAGATCAACAATATGTGTGGGGCGAATACGTACCTCAACGAGTTATTCAGGGAGGATTGGCGGTATGTGTATAGGATATGTCTACATCACCAACCCCATAATTATGATGGACCGGCAATAATCAATAAGTACGGTGATCAGTTATGGTATAAGGAAGGGAATCGGCATAGAGAAGGGGATCAACCGGCAAGAATCTACGTGGACGGTACTCGGGTATGGTATAAGGAAGGGCATTTGCATAGAGACGGGGATCGACCGGCAATAATCCACGCGGACGGCAGACAGGAGTGGTGGAAGGAAGGAAAGTGTTATAAATAAAGACAAAAATGATTTATCATGTCAAGTATTGTTATTTTGAATAACAATACTATGTCTGTCATCTCTAATATATGTCAACCCTATATGAGGAGTACATTACAATGTGTTATTGCACACTTTCTCTATCGTGAAGAGATCAACAATATGTGTGGGGCGAATACGTACCTCAACAAGTTATTCACGGAGGATTGGGGGTATGTGTATAGGATATGTCTGCATCACCAACCCCATAATTATGATGGACAAGCAATAATCAATAAGTATGGTGATCAGAAATGGTATAAGGACGGGAAGCATCATAGAGAAGGGGATCAACCGGCAGTAATCTACGCGAGCGGTGCTCAGGAGTGGTTTAAGGAAGGGAAGTATCATAGAGACGGGGATCAACCGGCAATAATCGCCGCGAACGGTGATCGGCACTGGTGCAAGGAAGGGAAGCGTCATAGAGAAGGGGATCAACCGGCAATAATATATGCGAACGGTTCTCAGTACTGGTATAAGGAAGGGACGCTGCATAGAGAAGGGGATCAACCGGCAATAATTGAGACGGGCGGTAGTCAGGAGTGGTATAAGGAAGGGAATCGTCATAGAGACGGGGATCAACCGGCGAAAATTCACACAGACGGTACTCAGGAGTGGTATAAGGAAGGGGAGCGACATAGAGACGGGGATCAACCGGCAGTAATCTTCGCGACCGGTTCTCAGTACTGGTATAAGGAAGGGAAGCAGCATAGAGACGGGGATCAACCGGCAGTAATCTACGCGTACGGTACTCCGGAGTGGTGGAGGGAAGGGAAGCGTTATAAATAAAGATAAAAAATGATTTATCATGTCAAGTATTGTTATTTTGAATAACAATACTATGTCTGTCATCTCTAATATATGTCAACCCTATATGAGGAGTACACTACAATGTGTTATTGCACGTTTTCTCTATAGTGAAGAGATCAATATTATGTGTGGAGCGAATACGTACCTCAACAAGTTATTCACGGATGATTGGCGGTATGTGTATAGGATATGTCTACATCACCAACCCCATAATTATGATGGACCGGCAATAAGCAAGAATGGTGATCAGTTATGGTATAAGGATGGGAATTTTCATAGAGATATGGATCAACCGGCAATAATCAACGCGAGCGGCGATCAGGAGTGGTTTAAGGAAGGGAATCGTCATAGAGACGGGGATCAACCGGCAATAATCGCCGCGAACGGTGATCAGGCATGGTATAAGGAAGGGAAATGTCATAGAGACGGGGATCAACCAGCAGTAATCTACGATAGCGGTACTAAGTACTGGTATAAGGAAGGGAAGTGTCATAGAGAAGGGGATCAACCGGCAATAA
>Ga0051980_10002404_pt1 | contig 14071 bp, 14 predicted proteins | sample CryGey13umfilter_2_FD_55014 | JGI IMG/M metagenome (GOLD analysis project Ga0051980, IMG submission 55014) | Groundwater microbial communities from aquifer in Utah, USA - Crystal Geyser 4/9/14 3 um filter | ecosystem: Environmental > Aquatic > Deep subsurface > Groundwater | place: USA: Utah...
AAAACAGTGAGTTATAAAAATCTATCTATTTAATTTTCAAAAACATATTTAATAATATTAGCACCCATTTGTAGTGCTTTTAAACGGACTTCTTCCGGGTCGTTATGAATTTCTTTATTTTCCCATCCATTTCCTAAATCGCTTTCGTAGGTATATAGAAGGATTAGTCTTTCTCCTTCAAAAATACCAAATGCTTGTGGCGGTTTGTTGTCGTGCTCGTGAATTTTTGGCAAGCCATTTGGAAATTTATAATGGTAATTAAATATNGGNTGTGTTGCATTCAATTCTATTAATTCCTTTTCGGGGAATAGTTTATTTAATTCGGGACGTACATATTTATCCANTCCGTAGTTATCGTCTATGTGCAAAAACCCACCACTTAGCAGGTAGTTTCTCAAATTTGTAACGTCTTCTGAAGTAAAAAAAACATTTCCGTGTCCCGTCATATGTACAAAGGGGTATTGAAAGAGTTCCACACTACTGGGCTCTACCGTTTGAGGGGTTTCTTTTATGGTAGTAGTAATGTTTTGGTTACAAAACTTAATTAGGTTAGGCAAGGAAGTGGGGTTGACATACCAATCGCCTCCGCCATTATATTTTAGTACGGCAATTTCTTGTGCTTGTAAAAAGCCACTACAAAGCAAAAGTGCAGAGGTTATCCAGCTATATATTCGGTTATTAATTTTCATCAACTATGATTAATAGGTTGTTGTTACATTAGCATCCACTACAATAATAAAGTCAGCTTTGCCAAGATGTTGTATTTCTAGAGTATCTAATTGACTTTGTGTAAGAGTAGAAAGGGTAGCATATTTTAAGGATTTGTTTTTATTTTTTAAATACCACAAAATACCTTCATAATTATCGCTGTGGTAGGCACCATTGAAATGTATAAAAGTATGCTTTTTTTCATAATTGCGTAAAATGAAATGCGCCATAGTTGCATCTTTTATNGCCTGTGCCATCACTAGTTCCGGAGTGCCGTGTTCTCCCATCATCGTTAAAATATTTTTGTAGGTGGCTAGGTTGGCATCAAAAACGATGGGCAATGGTGCAATCCAGCTTTTATCTTCTACAGAAAGGGAGTCTAAGGCTTTAAAGCCATTTTTAAAAACTAAATTGGCAAAGTTTCTGGGAATATTAGTAGCAATAAATGGTAATGTATCGTTCTTTGCCAAATCTATAAGAGGTTTGTAATCNGTTTTATAATTTTTCCAAAGCCTAGCCAATGTATCTAAGCCTTTTTGGTCAATTTCACCCACCAAATAGCGGTTTAATACTTTTTGGTTGTCGGCTTCAATCATTTCTGCACCAAGGATTAAACGGTTGGTTTTGCTTAGATCTTTGCTGATTTCATATTGGAGCCAATGCGAAATAGCACTATTATGTTGTTCGCCAAAGAGGATAATTTCTTTTTTTTGAAGACTGTCTATAACCGCATTATATCCTATTTGCACGCCGGTAGAAGTAAAAATAGTATATGCTTTTTTATGTTGTGCAGATGCTAGAATGGAACTGTTTAAAACAAGAAATAAAAATAATCTAGACATATACATAAGAGTTTTCTTTACTTGCGAATTTAAAAAATAAAAACCGACCTAAGCAAATAGGTCGGTTTTAAAATTTAGTTTTTTTAAGGATTAATCGATAGTACCTTCTTTTTTCTCAGAGCAAACGCANGTGCATTTTTTTCCTTCAACAAGGATTTCTGTAGTAACGCGTGTTGGTGCACCACGTTGTACACCATCTATGGTTGGATTGCCTTCTTTTTTCATTTGATCCAATTGCGCTTGGTTTATTACATTTACGGTAGGATCTTCAATTTGAATATTCGTTTCCGTGCCTGATTTTATCACTTTTTCGGAAGAATCTTGATTGGTTTGGTTTGTGCCATCCACCTCAATGATGCTTTTTTTCTCAGAAACTTCTTGTGCTACGACAGTTTCCACTTCTGTTCCTTTTACAATTACTTTGGTTGTAGTGGTTTCTTTTTCAATATTTTTATTTTCTTGAGCATGTAGCGTGGTAAAAGAAGCCATTCCAAATGCTAGTGAAATAATGATTAAGTGTTTCATAATTTAGTTTATTTGTTTATGATACAAACTTAATCTATAAAGGTGTTAATTAATTATAATATACCTATAAAAAATTCACAATATTTTAAAAAAAATTATACTAAACAGTCATTATATTATTTTTATTTACTGTTTTTAACTGTTTTATTTCTCATTTTAAAAAAATAAGAAAGTATAAAATAAAAAGACCTTTTTTCGTAAGCTATCCATAAGGTATCCATAAGGTATCCATAAGGTATCCATAAAGTATCTATTTTTGATAGTTTGATAGTTTGATAGTTTGATGGATTTTTGCCGCGCTTCGCACGCAATGACGGTTTGATGGTATGATGAATTTTGAATTTGAGTCGTAAGTCGTGAAGTCTTTTTCGTGTACGGAGTGGACTTTATATGTTTTGCAAAAAAAAAGTCCCACCGAAGCGGGACTAAAGGTTTTCACCTACTCCGCCTAAGGCGGATTATTGTAATAAGATTAATGATTAGAAATTTTTTAATCATTTTATTGATACAATAAAATATTTATCCTGCAATGAGGAAAGCCGCAGTATTAGGTTATTTGTTTTTCTTACCTTGTCCTATTGTAAAATTAAAAGATACATTATGGCAAATTCAACACTTCAAAAATTCACGAATCTTTACCAACTTTCTAAAACATTAAGATTTGAATTAAAACCACAAGGTAAAACCCTAGAAAATATTGTAAACAATAGGTTGCTAGAAAAAGACGAGAAAAGAGCCGATGGTTATAAAATTTTGAAAAAAGTTATAGATGAATTTCATAAATACTTTATTAATGAATCTCTTTCCAATATAAAACTTAGTGGGTTGAATGATTTTGTAGCTTTATATCAAGTACAAAAAAGAGACGATATACAGAAAAAAGAATTTGAAGAAATACATAAAAAATTAAGAAAGCAAATTGTAGAAAAATTTAAAAATCATGAGTTGTTTTCGAAGCTAGATAAATCAGAGTTATTCAAAATATCAAAAGAAAAAGACTTGAAATATAAAGGACTTTTATCCAAGTGGATTTTTAATAATGAAAATATTAAAAACAGAATTTTAGAAATTACTGAACTTAATAATGAAGAAGAATTATTAAATGTATTAAGCGATTTCGAATCCTTTTCAACCTATTTCACAGGGTTTCATGAAAACAGAAAAAACATGTATTCTGATGAAGATAAATCTACCGCAATAGCATTTAGAGTGATTCATCAAAATCTACCAAAATTTATTGATAATCAACGCGTATTTTCAAAAATAGTAGAAAGTCCTTTAAAAGAGCAATTACCTGTTTTGTTGAAAGAATTAGAGCCAATTATTCAAGTAAATAGTATTGAGGAAATGTTTGACGTTGAATTTTTTAGTGAAACAGCAAATCAGTTAGGGATTGATCAATACAACCATTTATTAGGAGGTTTTGTAGCTGATGATGATAAAGTTAAAATTAAAGGACTAAATGAATACATTAATTTATACAACCAAAAAGTAAAAGATAAAAAAGATAGATTAGGTAAGTTAAAACCATTGTTTAAACAAATTTTAAGCGATAGAAACACTGCTTCTTTTTTGCCCGAAGAATTTAATGATGATGCACATTTATTGGAGAGCGTTGAAAAATTGTTTCAAGAATTAAATGAAGAAGTTTTTTCGATGGATAACAACCTTATGACGCTACCTAAACTTTTAAAATCGTTAGGTGAATTTGACTTGAATAAAATTTACTTAAAAAATGATTTAGGGCTAACAGACATTTCTCAAAAAGTATTTGGAAGTTGGGGTGTTATTCAAGATGCAATTAAAGCTGATTTTAAACGAATTTATATTGGAAAACATCAGCCTGAAACTGAACAATTTGAAGCGGAACAAAAAAAATTTATGAATAAAAACGATAGTTATTCGATAGCTTATTTGAATGCGTGTATTCTTCTATTGGAAAACAAAGAATATCATAAAAAAATTGAAAATTATTTTAGTTTTTTAGGCAATTATAACGACCAAGAACAACTAAATTATTTTGAAAACATTAAAGAAAAATATCTAGCAGTTGAAGATGTGCTAAAAACATATCCCGAAAATAAAGACTTGGCACAAGACAAGAATAATGTTGAAAAAATTAAAGACTTATTGGATGCTATTAAAAATTTACAACATTTTGTTAAACCTTTATTGGGTAAAGGCGATGAAGCATTAAAAGAAGATAAATTTTATGGCGATTTTACTCAGCTTTGGCAAACGCTCGACCAAATTACACCATTGTACAATATGGTTAGAAACTATGTTACCAAAAAACCTTACTCAACCGAAAAAATTAAGTTGAATTTTGAAAACAGTACGTTATTAGATGGTTGGGATGCAAATAAAGAGGAAGCAAATACATCAATTTTATTTGAAAAAAATGGTAATTATTTTTTAGGAATAATGGACAAAAATCACAATAAGATTTTTAGAAAAATACCTAAATCAATCTCTGATAATAGTTATTTAAAAGTAAACTATAAACTATTGCCAGGAGCAAGTAAAATGTTGCCTAAAGTATTTTTTAGTCAAAAAAATATTAGCTATTACCAACCAAATGATGAAATTTTAAGAATCAGAAATCATGGCTCACATACCAAAAATGGAAAACCACAAGAAGGATATGAAAAAATAGCTTTTGATTTAAAAGATTGTCGTGCAATAATTGATTTTTTTAAAGATTCCATTTTTAAACATCCCGAATGGAAAGCGTTTGGGTTTAATTTCTCTAATACAAACAGCTATAACTCTATTGATGAATTTTATCGAGAAGTAGAAGCTCAAGGTTATGGTATTACCTACACAAAAATTGATAATGAATATATCAACCAATTAGTCGATGAAGGCAAACTTTACCTTTTTCAGATATATAACAAAGATTTTTCGCCTTATACCAAAGGAACTCCAAACATGCACACCATGTACTGGAAAATGCTTTTTGATGAAAAAAACCTTAAAGATGTAGTTTATAAACTAAACGGCCAAGCTGAGATTTTTTACAGAAAATCGAGTATAAAAAAAGAAGATAGAATTATACACAAAGCCCATGAATCTATTGAAAACAAAAATGAATTCAATAAGAAAAAAGAAAGTTTATTTAGTTACGATATTATTAAAGATAAGCGATATACGGTAGATAAATTTCAATTTCATGTACCTATTACTTTAAACTTTAAAGCTTCGGGCAGCAACAATGTAAATACCATTGTAAACGAAACCATAAAAGAAAACGGAATACAACACATTATTGGTATCGACAGAGGCGAAAGACATTTGTTGTACCTTTCAGTAATTGACATGGATGGTAACATTAAGGAACAGTATTCATTAAATGAAATGGTAAATGAATACAACGGAAATACATACAAAACCAACTATAAATCGCTATTAGAAACCAAAGAAGGCGGGAGAGATGATGCACGAAAAAATTGGAAAACCATTGAAACCATCAAAGAATTAAAAGAAGGTTATTTAAGTCAGGTAATTCATAAAATTGCCCAGTTGGTAGTTAAATACAACGCCATTGTTGTTCTCGAAGATTTGAATATGGGTTTTATGCGTGGCAGACAAAAAGTGGAAAAACAAGTGTATCAGAAATTTGAAAAAATGCTGATAGATAAGTTTAATTATTTGGTGGATAAAAAGAAGCAACCAACTGAACTTGGTGGTGTATTAAATGCTTTACAACTAACCAATAAGTTTGAGAGTTTTCAGAAATTAGGAAAACAAAGCGGATTTTTATTTTATATTCCTGCTTGGAATACCAGTAAAATGGATCCAGTAACTGGTTTTGTGAACTTGTTTTACACCAAATACGAGAATGTAGAGAAATCTAAAGCATTCTTTGAAAAATTTAAAGCCATTGGATTTAACAAGAAAGAGAATTATTTCGAATTTGTAGTTGACAATTACACCCTGTTTAATGCAAAAGCCGAAGATACTAAACAAAATTGGACAATTTGCACCAACGCTGGCCGAATTGAAACCTTTAGAAACAAAGAAAAAAACAGTAATTGGGACAATAGAACAGTTGTGCTGACAGATGAGTTTATAAAATTGTTTAATGAATTTAAAATTAACTATTCAACTATTGAGTTGAGAGGTGCAATTTTAAGTCAAAACGATAAAGCCTTTTTTGAGCGTTTCATGTATTTGTTTAAACTTACTTTACAAATGCGTAACAGTATTACTAATAGTGAAGTAGATTATTTAATTTCTCCTGTTGCTAATAAAAATAACGAGTTTTACGATAGCCGAAATCTAAAAGAAAATTTACCTAAAGATGCCGATGCGAATGGTGCTTTTAACATTGCCAGAAAAGGGTTGTGGGCTTTAGAACAAATTAAAAAAGCACCAGATTTGAAAAAAATTAAATTAGCTATTAGTAACAAAGAATGGTTAAATTTTGTGCAAACTAAAAATTAAGGAGAATGAGTGAAGTAATTATCTATAAGGGAAAAGACAATAAAATTCAAATTGAAGTTCAATTTGAAAATGAAACGGTTTGGCTTATACAAACACAATTGGTGGAGTTGTATTAAAGCAGCAAAGCCAATATTAGCAAACACATTAAACATATTTTTGAGGAAGGAGAACTAACAAAAGAAGCAACTGTTCGGAATTTCCGAACAGTTCAAAAGGAAGGAAACAGAAATGTTGAGCGACTCAATACGTTGTAACAACTAGAAAAATCTATTTAGAAAAATAAGTAATGAAAGTTCTATTTTTCTAACCTACAATAGGTTATTAATACCGATTATACATTCAATATAGTCCAATTTCAGCTATCGCTTCATTGAACTATTTTCATGTTATATCGGCATTAACCATTGTAAAATTATATTTTAGTTTGGACTAAAATATAATTACAATTGGTATAACAATAAGGCACGATAATTGTTAACAACTCGTTCTTTGACATTTTGAAAAAAAATACTCAACTATGGAAACATTTTTACCCATTACGTATTTAAACGATTTTGTGTTCTGCCCATATTCTATCTATTTACATCAGGTTTTTGATAACAATAGCGAGGATTTATACAGTTCAGCTCCACAGCAAAAAGGTAAGGCAGAACACAATGCGATTGATACTTTTGAAGAGCCAAAAAGCCCATCAAAAACCGTTTTAAAAGGCATTTATGTAATTTCCAATAAATTAGGCGTTTACGGTAAAATAGATACTTTGTATTTAAACAAAAAAAGACTGGTTGAAAGCAAGTATTCTATTACAACCATTTATCAAGGGTATTACTATCAACTTTGGGCTCAATATTTTGCTCTTACCGAAATGGGCTTTGAAATTGAAGAAATTGCATTTTATTCAATTCGGGATAAAAAAACTCATATTGTACACATTCCTCAACAAAAAGAATTTGAGGAATTGCGTAATCACATCAAAAAAATTGCCCGATTTGATTTTGAGGCAGATTTAAAAGTTAACCCCGTAAAGTGCCAACATTGCATTTATGCGTCACTTTGCGATAAAACCGATATAGACCATGTTTACGCATAAAGATATTGAAAACAGAAGCCTGTTTGTGATTAATGGCACAGAGCATCAAAACCTAAAAGTATCAAATGGCAGATTAATGCTCGAAAATACGGAAACAAAAAAAGCAATTACCAAATTGCCTTTTCCTAAAATTTTAAGTTTAATGATTGTTGGTCACACAACGATTACAACAGCCCTAATTGAACATTGTAACAAACATGGCATACCAATAGTGGTGATGAAACCTAATTTCAGACCTGTTTTTTATTATGGTAATATGGCAGAAGCTAATTTTTTATTACGGAAAAAACAGTTTGAAGAAAATAAAGGAATACTGCCAATAGCAAAAGTGTTGATTAAAAATAAAATAAATAATCAGTTACAATTGCTAGTAAAGACAAGAGAAAAAAGCAATTTAGTTGAAAAAGCTAAATATTCGATTAACAATAGTTTTAGTTCAATTGATACTATTACCGATTATCGAGAACTAATGGGAATTGAAGGAAAATCGGCAAAGTTATTTTTTCAGGCTTATTTTGAATTTGCAGATTGGCAACAACGTTTGCCCAGAGTAAAACAAGATACGTTAAATGCCACTTTAGACATAGGTTACACCATGTTGTTTAATTATGTAGAATGTATGACCAGGCTTTTTGGTTTTGACCCCTATATGGGTGTTTATCACCAACTTTGGTTTAGACGAAAAAGTTTAGTTTGCGACCTAATGGAGCCGTTTCGATGTATTATTGAACACCAGATAAGAAAATCCTTAAAATACGGCACTTTTAAGCCTAGCGATTTCGAAAAAAAGAAAAATGCTTATTATTTAAAACCGGAATTTAGAAAAATGTATGTAAAAGTTTTTTTTGAAGCCATTATTAACTATAAATCAGAAATATATAAATATGTACAACAATATTATCGCTGTTTTATGGGAAGAAAAAGTGTAACCATTTATCCCAATTTTAATTATGAATAATGTAATTATAGTAACCTACGACATTTCTAAAAACAAAACCCGAACCCAGTTTTCAAAATTTTTAGAAAAATATGGTGTGAGAGTGCAGTTTTCTGTTTATGAAATTCAAAATTCAAAACGAGTACTACAAATTGTACAAAATGCCATTAAAATGAAGTTTAGTAAAAAATTTGAATCCAGTGATAGTATTTATGTATTTACAGCTAACCATAACGATACGGTAAGATATGGAAGTGCAAGCTTGTTAGACCATGATTTAATTATTTTATAACAAACCCTACGTAATCGATGTTTTCACTATACTTGTTAAGTTTAACTTATGATGCTGTATGTTAGTTTATTAGCACTTGTTTTGGAATCATTTTTTTATTTTATAGGGGGGGTAAAATAAACAATTAAAAAAACGACAAATATCCTTTGAATTAAAGAGATTAAGTTTAAATTTGCTTTAACTAGAGGCTACAAAGCCTTTTAAATTTCTACTATTGTAGATGTCTCGACTTATGTTAGATCTTAATGTGGCTACAAAGCCTTTTAAATTTCTACTATTGTAGATGCAACTTCGCCCGTGCCTGTTTGTTGGCTACAAAGCCTTTTAAATTTCTACTATTGTAGATAATATACCGAAAAGTCAGTAAGAAGAGGCTACAAAGCCTTTTAAATTTCTACTATTGTAGATCGTTTTCAGAATCGAAAATAAAAAAAGGCTACAAAGCCTTTTAAATTTCTACTATTGTAGATATCAGATACACGATAGATATTCCTAGGGCTACAAAGCCTTTTAAATTTCTACTATTGTAGATTTTACGTATTTGCGCTGAAAGTCGGAGGCTACAAAGCCTTTTAAATTTCTACTATTGTAGATACTGACTGCGAAACGGCTGGTGTAGCGGCTACAAAGCCTTTTAAATTTCTACTATTGTAGATTAGACTCCGGAGCTTTTTCAGCTGCTAAGGCTACAAAGCCTTTTAAATTTCTACTATTGTAGATGTCCTTAGCGTAACCTTTCTGTAATACGGCTACAAAGCCTTTTAAATTTCTACTATTGTAGATCCCCATAGTCAAGAGTTGAATATTATGGCTACAAAGCCTTTTAAATTTCTACTATTGTAGATAAATAGCTGAATTAGATGCACTGCAAGGCTACAAAGCCTTTTAAATTTCTACTATTGTAGATTCCACTTAGCTTGTTTTTTGTCGGGTGGGCTACAAAGCCTTTTAAATTTCTACTATTGTAGATCAAGATGCGAATGGCATCGAAGTTAATGGCTACAAAGCCTTTTAAATTTCTACTATTGTAGATAGCTTGCCGTCTATGTACATCAGTCTTGGGCTACAAAGCCTTTTAAATTTCTACTATTGTAGATACACAAACCAAGGGTTTGTTATAGGCATGGCTACAAAGCCTTTTAAATTTCTACTATTGTAGATATAGGGATGTAACGCAAGTTTCAATTAGGCTACAAAGCCTTTTAAATTTCTACTATTGTAGATTGGACCTATGGATCCAATTACATCGGGGCTACAAATCCTTTTAAATTTCTACTATTGTAGATCAAGATGCGAATGGCATCGAAGTTAATGGCTACAAAGCCTTTTAAATTTCTACTATTGTAGATACAATCCCAATCTAAATAAAGTTTTTTGGCTACAAAGCCTTTTAAATTTCTACTATTGTAGATACATAGGCAAATTATTTCGTATTTATTTTGGCTACAAAGCCTTTTAAATTTCTACTATTGTAGATTCATAATAAGAAAAACATTTCTCGTTTGACTACAAAGCCTTTTAAATTTCTACTATTGTAGATAAGTTTTGGCGTTATTTTAAGTTCTTTGGCTACAAAGCCTTTTAAATTTCTACTATTGTAGATTTCTATACCTCCATAAGAAAAAATGAAGGCTACAAAGCCTTTTAAATTTCTACTATTGTAGATAGAATTAGCAATGTTTAATCCAGTTTTAGGCTACAAAGCCTTTTAAATTTCTACTATTGTAGATTGGAACAAGTCTAATGGGTTGGATAAGGCTACAAAGCCTTTTAAATTTCTACTATTGTAGATAACAGTCAGAGAAAAAATGAATGATTTAGGCTACAAAGCCTTTTAAATTTCTACTATTGTAGATCACATACGACCATCGGACTTATGATGGGCTACAAAGCCTTTTAAATTTCTACTATTGTAGATGAGAATCTGGTAAGGTGGGGTTTAAGTGGCTACAAAGCCTTTTAAATTTCTACTATTGTAGATAGCAATAACGGTTGTGATATTTTGTGGCTACAAAGCCTTTTAAATTTCTACTATTGTAGATAAATAATTTACTAATGAAAACAAAAAGGCTACAAAGCCTTTTAAATTTCTACTATTGTAGATCTTGGCAGTTGCGGTATTTATTTGGGTGGCTACAAAGCCTTTTAAATTTCTACTATTGTAGATATGTGGATAAAGGGTGGGAGATGACGAGGCTACAAAGCCTTTTAAATTTCTACTATTGTAGATATTTCAGCCATTAGGCTTACCTTCGTGGCTACAAAGCCTTTTAAATTTCTACTATTGTAGATACAGAAGAAATGAACGGCAAATACGGATGGCTACAAAGCCTTTTAAATTTCTACTATTGTAGATGAAATAGCACACGCCTTAGACTTAGGGCTACAAAGCCTTTTAAATTTCTACTATTGTAGATGCTTCGGCGGCGTAGGAATAATTTATGGGCTACAAAGCCTTTTAAATTTCTACTATTGTAGATCGAACCTCCCCGATGTGTGGTATTAAGGCTACAAAGCCTTTTAAATTTCTACTATTGTAGATATCATTACAACTTCCTGCAATAATGTTATGGCTACAAAGCCTTTTAAATTTCTACTATTGTAGATTGGCGTGATTGCCCCGGTTTCTGTCAAGGCTACAAAGCCTTTTAAATTTCTACTATTGTAGATTTTGTGAGCCGCCCTGTGCAGAACTAGGCTACAAAGCCTTTTAAATTTCTACTATTGTAGATTCAATATCGATTGATTTCTGTTTGTTTGGCTACAAAGCCTTTTAAATTTCTACTATTAGATGTGCAGTGCCTTTTGCCAAGGATGCCCAAGCCTGTCTTGCGGTTTTAAATTGTTTTTTGCTTCGGGTTGTTTGGGTTGGGGCTTTTAAGCCTTTTTTGTTGGAATTGATTTTTTTTGTACCTTTGTTTTTAGAAATTAGGGTTTTGCTATACATTGGAGGCATTGTAAAACCAACACCATCAACCATTTTGTTGTGTTTCCTTAATTTTTCTAAATCAATTTCACTTTCCATTCCTTTTAATCCCTTTTTATTCAACGGCCGTAAATCAAATGCTGTTAAAATAAACTTTTTACCATTCTTGTCTTTTTCAATTAAAATTCTAAAAGTTTTGCCGTTTAAAATTACCCTACTGCTTTTTTGTTTAGAAATTTCATATTTTCCAAACATTATTACAATTGTTATAAAATCTTCAATTTTAAATTCTAGTTGCTCTATCTCTTTACCGTGCTTTTCAAATATGTGTTTTAAACCAAATCCTTTATTGGTTTTTTGGTCATTTTCTCCCCAAACAATATCAATAAACCCAATTTCTTCTCTATATAAAGCTGAAAGCGCATCTCCTTTTTTTTGTTTTTAATAGGTGTATAATTGCTTCTTTTGGTTTGTTTTTAAACTGTCTGTATTTAGGAAACCATGCATTGTTAACTTTATAACCCTATTAACCCAATAGTGTTACCACTTTTATCCCTTTTCAATTTTGCGTCTAAAACTTCAATTTTGTTTTGTAAGTCTGTATGTTTTTTAGTGCCTTTTTTGGTACGGTTGCGGCGCAATTTTAACTTTATAATTTCTTTGGTAACTTCAAGAGGGGTTGAGCCGGTCAGTCCTGGAAATAGTGCTAAGTTGTTTTTTTGGTTCAACAAACTTTTCCGGCGGCCGTTTACTGCTTTTATAAATTCTACTCCAAAATTTGTAAGTTCAACGGTTTGGCTGTTGTCGTAATATTCATGTAGATCACTATCTTTATTTAAAATAGCTTGTTCCTATTCCGATGTAATATCTACTAATTCTTCGCTGTCAGGGTTGTCCCTTTTCATTGTTGAAAACTAGATTGCTAATATTTGGAATGTTTTTTTTGTATCTTCGTTTTCAAGCATGTTGTTTTTACTAAAGTAATTGAAACCCGTGATTAAGAAATCAGATTACTTAAGTTTTTAAAATAAAAAGACCTGCTACCACGCAACTTGGCACTATTATTTGTAAGCAACAGATAGTAAATACTAAATATTACAATGTAGATGTTATTATTTCTGTAGGATATCAAGTAAATTTGTTAAGAGGTACTCAATTCCGCCAATGGGCAACAAATTAAATTAAAAAAGCATGCAAAAAGGAGAAATACAGATATACAAAACAAATTTGGGAACAGAAATTCAAGTAAAGCTTGATAAAGAAACCGATTGGCTAGATGCTCTCATCTTATTGCAAAATTGTTTGATATAAAACGCCCTGCAATAGTAAAACACATTAAAACAGCTACGCCGCAGGAGAATTAATAAAACAAGTAACCTATTCCATTTTAGAACAAGTTCAGTTTTTACTAACTTGTAAGTAAAATTTTATAGTAGAAAATATGAAAGAAATAATCTTATATCAAATAAAAGATAATCAAACGCAGGTTGAGGTGCAGATTGATGGAGATATGTTATGGCTGTCACTAAATCAGATTGGAGAATTGTTTGAAAGGGATAAATCTATTGTTTTCCGACATCTAAAGAACATATTTAATAGCGAAGAATTAGAACGAAATTCAGTTGTAGCAAAAATGTGACAACTGAATCCGATGGCAAAACATACGAAGTTGAATACTTCAATTTAGATGCAATACTTTCAGTAGGCTATCTTGTTAATTCCAAACGAGGTACACAATTCCGATAGTGGGCAACCCAACGCTTAAAAGAGCATTTAGTAAAAGGTTTTACATTGAATCAAAGGCAATTAAACGAACTGTCGCAAAATATGCAACTGTTGGAAGCTGCCGTTAATTTGATTAAACAAACGGCAGAAAACGAGGAGTTAAAATTGAATGAAGCCAAAGGGTTGCTCGACATCATTACCCATTACACCCAAAGCTTTGTATTGCTCAACCAATACGATAGCAATACTATTGAAACCCATAAGCTGCATGACCAAGTTACCTATGAAATTCAATATCCAGAAGCCAAACAAGCCATCACCGAACTAAAAAAAACAATTGATGGCTAAAAAAGAAGCCACCGAATTGTTTGGCAATGAAAAGGACGAAAGTTTTAAAAGCTCTTTGCAAAGCATAGTACAAACCTTTGGCGGACAATTTCTCTATCCAAGTATCGAAGAACAAGCGGCAAATTTGCTCTATTTTGCTACAAACAAAAATTCTTCGGCATCATTCGTAATAACTTGTGGGATTAACTCCGGCGTGGTATTGTTTTCAGGAAAAATATCTCGTTCATAGGAT
>Ga0051980_10002434_pt1 | contig 13987 bp, 17 predicted proteins | sample CryGey13umfilter_2_FD_55014 | JGI IMG/M metagenome (GOLD analysis project Ga0051980, IMG submission 55014) | Groundwater microbial communities from aquifer in Utah, USA - Crystal Geyser 4/9/14 3 um filter | ecosystem: Environmental > Aquatic > Deep subsurface > Groundwater | place: USA: Utah...
TTTAAAAAACATCTATCAGAAGTGGTTGGACGGGATGAAGCCAGTCGTCAGTTGCACTTTTTTATAACCAATCCTTCAATGGAAGAAGAAAATAAGGAGAAAAAGAAGGCTTAAACCCCTCACCCCATCCCTCTCCCTGAGGGAGATGGAGAAAGAGGAAGTTAATCTATAGGGAGAAAAAATGAAGGAAATTTTAGGACATTACATCACCAAAATTGAAGGCCACGGAAAATTGAAAGTTGATTTTTCTAAAGAGCGCGCCGAACTTAACGTTGATGAAGGCGAGCGCCTATTTGAGGGGTTAGTTTTGGGAAGAAATTACGAAGATGCGCCGCTCATATCCGCTAGAATCTGCGGAGTTTGTCCGACGGCTCATACTTTTGCCGCCATTGACGCTTTAGAAAACGCCTTGGACATTAAAGTACCGGAACATATTGCAGATTACCGAAAAATTATGCTGTCGCTTCAAACTTTTCAGAGCCACGTTCTGCACTTGTTTTTTCTGGCGACCCCCGATTATTTAAATATTGATTCGGCCTTAGATCTCGCGGAAAAAAATCCGGCGGTTTTTCAAATAGTTTTAGGCTTAAAAAGGCTGGCCGATGAAGGCATAGAGCTTATTGGCGGAAGGTCAATTCATCCGGTAACGCCGGTTGTCGGTGGCTTTACAAAATTACCGGATTATCATGAGTTATTGCTTTATAAAAACAGATTGGAAAAAAACTTGGTTCATGCAATTGAAGCAGCTAAACTTTTTGCCAAATTTCATTATCCGCATATGGAAAGGGAGAGAGAATATCTGTCGCTTCAGGATTCGTCCTATCCATTAATCGGTGAGGAGGTCATTTCTTCTATGGGAAAAAGTTTTAAGGTTTCTGACTATCAAAAAAATATTTCCGAAAAAGTTAATTCATACTCTACCGCTAAATTTTCTACCAAAGACGGTAAGGGCTTTATGGTAGGATCAATTGCCAGAGTCAATCTTAAATTTCAGCTATTAAATAAAAATGCGTTGGATCTGGCAAAAGGGCTTTTTCCGACTAATAATCCATTTAAAAACAACTTAGCTCAGGCGGTTGAAATGGTCCATTACATGGAAGAAATAATATTGCTTATTGATAAAGTAAAAGGAGCGGACGTGGCCGCTTCGCGCATTAGTTATGAGGTAAAAGCGGGTAAAGGTGCCGGTTGCATTGAAGCGCCAAGGGGTCTTTTATTTCATTATTACGAGCTTAATTCTAAAGGTATTATTATAAATTGCGATATTATAACTCCCACGGCCCAAAACCTAACCAGTATTGAAGATGACGCCGACGAGTTGTTAAAAATTAATCATCATTTATCCCGAAAAGAACAGGAACAACAAATAGAAATGTTAATTAGGGCTTACGATCCGTGCATCACCTGCTCGGTTCATTAGGAAGCAAAATGTGCTTAGCCATTCCCGGAAAAGTAAAAAAAATTGAAGACAAGCATGCCTTAGTAGATTTCGAAGGTCATACTCATAAAATTATTACCGTTTTAATTCCAAAATTAAAAGTGGGGGATTGGGTGATGGCCCATGATGATTTAGGAATCAATAAATTACCCGAAGAAGACGCCCTAGAAATTATCCGTCTTGCCTCTTCTTGTCATCATAAGCATTAGAGAAATAACTTATTCCTTCTGCCATAGTAGAGGTAAGCCAGAATTGGGTACTCTCTAAATATATAATCATCGTCGAAGTAGGAAATTCGTACTACAAGGTCGGAGAGTTTTAGTTTGAATTATAAGGGGACATATCGTTGCAAGAAAGCAATAGCTCGTGTCTCCTTTTTCTTTTCCTTGAAAAATGGTCAATTTTTCAGTATAATTACTTTGATTTTACAAGTATTTATTTCGGCCCGTAGCTTAAGGGTTGCGGAACACCGTTCTTAATTAGCTTTTTAGAGCTAATACCGCTGTCAATATGATAAAATATATAAAAAAAACGGCGGCTAAAGCGAGGGTCTCGGGTTTCCGCCAAAGGTGTGTCTCGTCGCCAAGGTGGACGGATCAGCCTTGGGCTGACAAATCTGGAGCTAACTTAATTTCAAATTATGTAATGGAATAGAATTATCGGCCTGTAGCTCAGGGGTTAGAGCACCGTTCTTATAAAGCGGGGGTCCTGGGTTCAAATCCCAGCGGGCCGACCAATTTATGCCGTAAGGCATTAAAGTGTGGGCGAGTGGCGTTGAAAACGCCATGCCGACCAATTAATAAAGACCCTTGGGCTTTATTAAATTTCACTATCCGTTATGGGTGAAAAACCTGTTTAACTCATATCAATCCAAATTATTACACTTTCCCCACGATCGTTGCAAAAGTGTAATAATTTTATATGTTTTGGGCCAATGCTTATGATATGAGGCCAAAATTCCGTCAAAAAACTTTGCCATTTTCTCCTCAAAGGTCTAAAATGATTCTGTTATCTGTTATCTGTTATCTGTTATCGGGGTGTAGCGCAGCTCGGTAGCGCGCAGCGTTCGGGACGCTGAGGCCGTGGGTTCGAATCCCGCCACCCCGACCAGTTTTCGCTAAAGCTTCAACTGGCAAGCCAAGTTTAAAAACAGAAATTGGATCCAGAAGACAGTAAACAATTTCATGAGTCCGGAGCATTTAACCAAAATCACCTTCATGTGGCAATTTTTATATCTTGTGCTAGAATAAACGCACAGTTTAAGTCCGAACTTTAAAAAAGGAGTGAGGGGATTGAAGTTAATGAATATCGATTTTTACTCTGTTGATGGTTATGATCTTAACGGCTGGGTGTGGCAACAAAGACATTTGTCCGAAACTACTACACAACCATAAAAAGAATGGATATTGTCGAAAAAACTCTAGGGAAACAGAATATAATTGAGAGAAATTATTTCCGTGACACCGAATATGCAGAAGCAAGATGTAATGATGGGGCGGTAAAAATATTTTATTTTATTGACGGATACAAGGGAGCTTTCTTTATGCTTGATGATCCCTTAAAAGCAGCAAAAGAGGAAGGAAAGGTAATCGGCCATTATCAGCGCATAAAAAAAAATGGAAATTATATTGATCCGAAAAAGAATAATAACAAGTAAAAATAATGATTTTCGCCGCTTATTTAAAAAGCGGCTTTTTTTATATCTTTTGCTGGTTTTATCAATCGATTGTTAAATACAATTCATGGTGGTAGTATTTAGTCAAATATGTTTGGTTGGAACCTTAAAAAAGGAGGGGTTGGTGATGAAAGACGGTGAAAACACTGCCGAAAGTCGGGAGCTATCCAATTATAAATTAAAAAAATTTGATACAAAAAAGTTAATTCTGCCCTTTGTCATCATAGTTGCTCTTGCTTGCGTCATTTATTTTAAACCCTATTTTCATAATCGAGAAATGCTGGGACCAATACCTTTTGTTAAAAAAGAACTGCAGGATTACAAATTGATTGGAACCGATTTAAGGCTTAATAAAGATGAGAATGGCTTGCCAATAAGAGACGAATTCGGAAATGCGCTTACCAGAAGCTGTAGTTTTCAAATGAAGTGCCGGGATGGTTCCTATTATTTCATTTATTACATCGCTGATCCGGTGTTTGTAAGAGAAGGACAAAATGGTTATTATTTTAGACGGAGCGATGATTACAGTTGGTATGATAACATCTTTATGTTTTCGGATCCGATTATGCATAAAAGATATTATCGTTTCCATTCCCTGCAATGGTTTTGGGCATATCCGGCGCCGGAAGATATGCTGCCTGAATATTATAAATTGTTAAGGCAATATCCGAAAACTAATGCAACTCAATAAATAGAAGCCGGCAAATAAAAAATGCCGGCTTTTTTATTTAAAATGTAATATGGGCATAAAAAAAGAGTGAAGTGCAATTTGCAATTCACTCTTGGCAAATATTAGTTATTTCTTGCGCGTCTTCCTCTCTTGGTCTTTTCTTTTTTGGGGGGTATGCCAAGAAATTCGTGGACATCTATTTCTATAGAATCGGTCATTATCACAACATCAGATTTATTGATGCTTTTTACATAAGTTTCTAGAACTAGATATTGTGGTATAACAGGGTTGCTTTTAAGCTCTCGTGGCCGGATTATCGGATGGATTGGGCCAATTTTTATATCGTGTTTCTTAAACTTTTTCCCCGTCTCAAGTAATAGCGCCTTGATAGCGTCAATATCAAGGTGGTCTAGCTCCCATAGGTGCGGAATTGGATTGGCCAGAATCGGCTTTTTGAGTTTAATTTCTTTACCTTCTTTTCGCATTTTCCTAATGTAAGGTTTAATTTCCCAAGCCCAACATATTTTCGAATATTTACAATGTCCAATACAGGTTTTCTTTTTTATACACTTATTTTCATTATCGAAAAAATGATGGTAATTTAAATGTCTTTCCCCGCACACTATTAAAACAAGACTGCGATGAATTCTATATAATGTTATTGGTTCAGGTATTTCAAGATATATCACTGGTTCATTATCAACTATTACTATAATTTTTTTAATTATGGCATTTTCATCAGCCCTGTCTTTTTCTAGCTGGGTCTCGCGATCACTTTCTTTAAGTCCATGATGGTGCTGGTTTTCGTCACAATCCGCTACATAGCCATATGATATGTCGGCCAAATTTTTCCACCCCCTGTTTTGTTAAGGATCAAACTGCTTGTGGTTAATATAACAAGAAAAAACTAAAAAAGTAAATATTTTTTGAATTCTGCTATAATAAATTTATGTCAAATACGATCGGGCTTAGAAAAAAAATGCCATTGTGGCTTATCGCCGCTATCATCATTATGTTTTATGAGGCTTTTTTAGTTGGCCAAAAGATGTACACAAATTATAAATTCGATCGGGACCTAGCGACTTTAGAAAAACAGGTTGAAGAAATGGATAAAAAAAATCAAAAGCTAAAAACCGATATCGAATATTTTAAGACTGACGAATATAAAGAAAAAGTAGCCAGAGAAAAATTAAATAAGCAAAAACCGGGCGAAACCGTAATTGTCATCACTCCGGATAACAAGCCGGCCGAAGTTGCGGGAGCAGAAACAAAGGAAAAATCCAACCCGGAAAAATGGTGGCTTTTTCTAACAAATAGACTTGAAAAAAAATAAAAAAGGTATATAATATATTATTGATGACGCGGGGTGGAGTCCCGACAAGTCGGGAGCAGCTTGGAGGGAATAATTTATTACATTTACATCATTTATAGTAAAATGTTAGACAAGTATTATGTTGGATATACTCATGATGTTACGGTAAGAATAGATCAGCACAATTCAAGTAATTCCTTTTTTTCAAAAACAGCTGCAAGAGCATATGATTGGCAACTGAAATATAAAGAACCAACATTTGGCTATCGAAAAGATAATTATTGACGCGGGGTGGAGCAGTGGCAGCTCGTCGGGCTCATAACCCGAAGGTCGCAGGTTCGAGTCCTGCCCCCGCTACCAGAAAAATCAAAGATTTTTACAAATAGCCTTTAGCTTATAGTTTTTGGCTATTTTTGTTTAGTGAAATTTGACAAATATATTTCTCTCAAATCATAATTAGCTGATTCCTGCTAATCTGTTATAATAAATCTATGAATAAAAATAACCAAAAAGGGTTGGTTGGCATAATTGTTGTCGTTGTTATTTTTGCTATTTTAATTATCGCTTATGTGTCTTTAAGGGGATACATTGCCGGTAAAGAAATTGATCAGATAGATAAGACTATAAACACCGGACAGGATGCCATCGACAAAGCAAATGATTTGAAAGACAAAGTTAACAATCAACAAAATACCCAAGACCAAAACCAATAAAAATATTATTGCTTAAGATAGTGTTTTTTTGATAACATTAATTTTAGAGGGTTGCGGACAGTTTTTTGAAATTTAGAAAAAAGAACAATTAGTTTATTCGAATTAGCCGTAGTTAGTTTTGAATAAATGAACTATATAATAGATGACCGATAAAAAAAATTATTCAGGGGGGTGGTTTGAGTGCGGAATCGGTGTCTTTTAGTTTTGATTATTTTGACGGTGATATTTATGGGAAGTTTCGTGGAAAATGCTTGGGCAGTATTATACGCTGATGGCTATGTTTATCCGTTAGGGCATAGCGGACAACCGGCCGGAGCAAGGGTTTATGTTATTAATGCCGGTGACAGATTAAGTAAGGAATATCTAAAATACGGAGGCGTTTGGCCCGGACATCCGGGTGAGGACTGGAACCGAAGTCCGGGCGATGATTTTAATGATCCCGTTTATGCTGTTGCTTCAGGCACAGTGATTGATGCCGGTTGGTATCCGGTGTGGGGCAATATAGTTCAAATTGAACATACGAATTTAGACGGCACTATGTGCTGGTCAATGTATGCGCATCTAAACATCATTTCCGTAGAAAAAGGGCAGGAAATTTATAAGAAAACGCAAATTGGCACGATAGGCAAAGGGGCGGGTAACCGCTATGCTCCTCATTTGCATTTAGAAATTCGAAAAGTAAGGCTTGCCGCAGACTATTGGCCCAGAACCATAGACGATATAAAAAAGAACTATTATGATCCTTCAGATGCGACAACAGACGAAGATCCTTCGGCGGGATATATAAACTCTCATAGGGGAACTGGACTAGAAGAGATTGGGCTGGTGCCCAGTCAGTATAAACCGGTTTTCGACATATTTAATTTCTTCACAAAAGCTGCTGAAAAAACTGAAAAAATACCTACACAAACAATGAACTTTTTGACTAATGTAACAGATATTTTCCAAAAAGCCTTGGAGTAGAAAACTAAAGCCTGCCAAACATGGGTAGGCTTTTTAAGTAAGGAATTATACCAAAACAATTGAAAAGATACGTTTTTTTTGTTAAAATGGTTGAGATAAATGAAAAATTTTGAATTAAGAATTTCGAATCAATTTCTTAATTTTAGATTTTAAGTAAGGGCTGTGCTCGTTCTTTACAAGTTATTCCATGCCCGCCTTGATGAGCAAAGCGAGACAGGCCCGATCCGAAATCCAGAAAGCCTATGGTTAGAGGCAAAAGAATGGATTCCCGCTTTCGCGGGAATGACAAAACTCATTAAAAATCTGAAAAGATTTTTAATGAAAGAGGAGGAATCTCGGAGAACATTCCGACGCGGCAGGGTAGCTCAGCTGGTCAGAGCACAGGACTCATAAGCCTGGGGTCGCGGGTTCAAATCCCGCCCCTGCTACCAAAGGAAAATCAAAGATTTTCACGGGTAGCCCATAGCTAATAGCTCATGGATTTTTTTATTTCTTGAAAGGGGTGCGGCACAGAACCCGCTCGTAAAATCTTTACCCGTCCGAATCCGGTGATAGCCGGAGTAGGCGGATCGCCTCTGCTATCATAGAAACATATAGTAATTCCCATTTTATTACCCAGTAAAATTTGCTATAATATAGATATGACAACGTTACAAAATTTTGCATCCAAAAGGCCCTATCTTTTTTGGTCAACCAAAAATTATAGTCATCTTTCAAATGAAGCTATCGTCGAGGGAATTTTGGAATATGGTGACTACGAGGATGTGCAGGAACTGATTAAAATTCTTGGCTGCCCAAAAGTAGCCCAGATATTTTTTAAAAAAATTGAGTCTCAGAGAAATAATTTTGACCCGAAGATAAAACATTATTTTAAACTCTTTTTCAAGCAACATGCATAAGGAAATACTTACAAGTAGTCAAGAAAGCCTTTTGCCACTCATTGCCGTATTTTCAAAGGATTTTGGTCTGGTTGGCGGTACGGCAATTGCACTTCAGATTGGTCATAGACAATCAATAGACTTTGATTTGTTTTCTAACAAACCTTTTGAGAATGAAAAGATTAGAAATATCCTTGCGGGGAAAGGCCAAATCAACCAAGTTATAAGAGACGAAAAAGACCAATATGAACTTATTATTAATGGTGTTCGATTAACATTTTTATATTATCCTTTCCCAATCCATTTTTCCGTAAAAGTTGATAGTTCTATAAAAATGCCTGATCTTTTAACTTTGGCAGCAATGAAAGCTTACGCTCTTGGCCGTAGAGCAAAATGGAAAGATTACGTAGATTTGTATTTTATTTTAAGTACTCACTTTTCCGTTTCCCAGATTTCTAAAAAAGGAAAACAAATTTATGGCAATGAGTTTAATGAGAAAAATTTTCGGGTTCAACTTGCCTATCATGAAGATATTGACCATTCAGAAGAAGTGATTTTTATGCCCGAGTTTGCAGTGGAAGACGAGAAAATAAAAGAAAAGTTAACTGAATTTAGTTTAAGTTAATTGTTTAACTTTTGTGCGTTGATTATATATAATTAATATGATAAACTTCTATTTTTAGAAAGGAGAATTAAATGCCAAAAATACCAAATATACCTAAAGTACCTAAGATGCCTAAAATGCCTCAAAAGCCGGTTCCGAACTCCAAGTCTTCGCGGGCGTTTATATATTTCTTAATCTGCCTATTTATCGTTGCCGCAATTTATACCTACTTGGGTGACAATCAAAAAGTTGAGGAAGTTCCTGTATCAAAATTGGTTCAGGAAATTAAAGATGGACAGGTTAAGTCAATTGACGAACAAAGCGGAAATTTAGCCATAGAGTTAAAAGACGGCAAGAAGCAGAAATCATTTACCAGTCCGGATCAGTCTTTTACTACTATCTTAAAAGACTACAATGTTGATCCGGCTAAAATCGATAATTTTAAAGTAACGCCCAGTGCAAATACCGGACTTTGGATAAATATTGCCATCACGGTGATTCCAATTTTACTAATCGGATATTTCCTTTATACCATGTTAAGGCAGGCCCAAGGTTCTAATAACCAGGCTATGATGTTTGGGAAAAGCCGGGCCAGACTTTTTGGACCGGACAAAAAGAAAGTCACTTTCGCCGATGTTGCCGGTGTTCAGGAAGCAAAACAGGAACTGACCGAGATAGTTGATTTTCTAAAAAACCCGAAGAAATTTACGGATCTTGGAGCCAAAATTCCCAAAGGCGTTCTGCTTATTGGCCTTCCGGGAACCGGCAAAACTTTACTTGCCCGTGCTGTTGCCGGTGAAGCGGGAGTGCCGTTTTTCTCAATTTCCGGTTCCGAATTCGTGGAAATGTTTGTTGGCGTCGGCGCATCAAGAGTGCGAGACCTGTTTGCTAGGGCTAAAAAGAATGCGCCTTGCATTATCTTTATAGATGAAATTGACGCTGTAGGACGACAAAGAGGTGCCGGACTTGGCGGATCTCACGATGAGCGCGAGCAAACCTTAAATCAAATATTAGTAGAAATGGACGGTTTTGAACAAGATACAAACGTCATTTTAATGGCGGCAACAAATAGGCCGGACGTGTTGGATCCAGCTTTGCTTAGGCCGGGCAGGTTCGACAGAAGAGTTGTTTTAGATGCACCGGATTTAAAGAGCCGGGAAGAAATTTTAAAGGTTCATTCACAAGGCAAACCTTTGGCAGATGACGTCAATTTAGCAGAAATTGCTAAGCATACACCGGGTTTTTGCGGAGCAGATCTTGCAAACCTCATAAATGAAGCAGCTATTCTTGCCGGCAGAAGCAATAAAAAGATTATTCATCAGGCTGAGATGACCGAGGCGGTAGAAAAAGTCCTTCTAGGCCCCGAGCGAAAATCCCATATTTTATCTGAAAAGGAAAAAGAAATTACGGCTTATCACGAATCCGGTCATGCCATTGTGGGCCATCTTCTCCCGCATACCGATAAAGTTCACAAAGTTTCTGTTATTTCCAGAGGTTCCGCCGGAGGTTATACATGGAGTATTCCGGAAGAAGACAAGTATCTTCATACCAAGGCTGAATTTGAGGATGAAATTGCCATGATGCTTGGCGGTCGTGTTGCCGAACGAATTATTTACGGCAAAGACAATGTAACAACCGGTGCCGAAAATGATCTTCGTCAAGCAACAAAACTAGCCAGAAAAATGGTGGTGGAATATGGAATGAGCGAAAAGATGGGCACCAGGGTTTTTGGTCACAAAGAAGATTTGGTTTTCCTAGGACGCGAACTTGGCGAGCACACCAAAGATTATTCTGAAGCTACGGCCAATGCAATAGATCAGGAAGTTTCTGATATTATTGCACAAGGATTAAAAAAGGCCGAACATGTGGTAAGTGAAAATCGTGAAACTCTAAATAAAGTGACTAAAGAACTTCTAGAAAAAGAAACCCTATCAGCCGAAGAATTCGAACAGGTCATGGGGAAGAAAAAAGCAGAAGCAAAGTAAATCAGAATGCCGTTGTGTCCCTTTCAAACTCCAGCGTTCTTTCTGTTTTGCTACTATTAACAGTGGATTTACCCGTTACCCTTATAATTGTGCTACTCGGGCCGGAACTTACTTGAAATTTAGTAGTCATTCCGCTTATTTCTCCACTGCCATGAAATTGGATTTCCGGCGATGGTAGCGCTCCAATTGCGCCGAGCTTTGCTAGGGCCAGTCCAACTTCAGTTGCCGATTCGGCACCATAGTATGCCTGTAAGGAATCTCTTGAGGCTCTAGACATCCTGTATTCGGCAAGTATCATTGTACTCATGCTGGGTGCTGCCACGCTAACCGTCATTACAATAATTATAACTATGAGTAATGCCGAGCCGTTATTTAGTTGTGATTTTATTTTTTTCATTTTGACCTCTGATTATAAATGTAAGAATTGTTCATAAGCCCTTGAGGTAACGGTAGTTTCCAAGGTAATTTTTGATTTTTTACTTCCTCCATTATCAACTATTAGTGTTATGGAGATATTTAGGAATGGGACGCCAGAATTAGCGCCTTCAGTAAATTTGAGGCTTCCAATATTGACGGTATCTGATGTAATATTCGAATTTGGGGTTGAAATTATTGGGGTATCGGTATAATTTTTAATAACATTTTCGATGTTTTGATACACATTTTCAAGGTCGTCTGCTCCTGGAGCATTACAGTAATTATTTAGGCAGTCTCCGGGATTGACAGGAGTTGTTAGGTCACTTGATCCTGCAATTTGGCGTAAGGTTTGCTCGTCGGATCCCCCGACAGCGGTGGATCCAAAACGTATTGTAAACATTTTTAAATCAAAATTTGTTCTGCCTTCATTAGCATGCATAATTGCATAAGCCTTGCATTTGTTTACCACTGTTGTTCCATCAGCGCCATATGGAGGATCGTTTCTATCGCACCAAGTGCCATTTTCTAATCGGTTAGCCGAACCATCGGTAAGTAAAATTTCTATTCTCTTTGTTGTGACCGGATTTCCGTCATTATCTAAAACAATGTTTCCGCTGGCATCTAATCTTGGAGGTACATTAGAGTCTTGGAGCAGACTATTGGCTAAACTAAGTCCATGTTCGATGGGAGTGCTGCCAAAAATGCAAGGATATAATGTTTCGCATCCGTTCCAACCAACATTGGCATAATGAGGGCCCGAAAAAAACTCCCGATCTGATTTTATATCATTAACTTTCTGGCGTGTAGTACCAATGGTATCGGTTAATTGTGACCTGACTTTAGTAAAATTATAAGTACCATTGCCGGCAAAAGTTACTAAAGAAGATCGGTCATAAACCGGGTCCAAAGTGTCGAGAAAATTTTTAGCGGCTTCTTTAGCGGCTTCGTATCTGGTGGTAGTACCTGAAGCATCGCCATAAGTCATGCTTCTAGAAAGATCAAAAATAAGAACAATATCTAAATAGCTTCTTTCGGTTGAGGCGACCGTATTATTGTTGTTTTCAGAGAATTCGATCGTATTGTTTGTCCCATTACTTGAAAGCTTATAAGTTTTATTGCTATTTTTGGTTGATCCTGTTGGGTTACTATAATCCGGTGTCGCTGATATAATATCTAATTGACTCCCGGTACCATCAATGCTTATCGTACCATCATCTTTTCTAAGTACCCACGGTTTATCTGTTCCTGATCCTTGGGATAAATTTATTTCTCTGGCAATTGAATCTAGCAAATATCGTCCTTCCTGAATTACTTTTCTTTGGGCATTAGTCTTTTGTTGGGCGTGTAAGACTTTAATGAAAGTGGTACAAGCAATTAGGACAACTGTTGCAAAAATTGAAACAGATACAACCATCTCTACTAATGTAAATCCGTAATTATTTATTGTAAAAGTTTTGTGTTTTTTTAACATTTTTATTTCCAATTAGTTAAATACTCGGTTATTTCGATTTTTTTGGTATTTGTATTTCCCCATTTTATTATTACCTTAACGTCAGCATAATCGATATCTGTGGTGTCATCAAACTTTGCCGTCTTATTCTTTATTTCGATTTCCCTTGTAAAGTTAACCCCATCAATTGTTATTGTTTCTTCCCTAGGAGTAGGGGAAACGACCTTGATTAATTCCCAGTATTTGTTAGTCGCGCTAACATCGTTAAATTTTATTTTATACCAATCATCTGTAGTGAAAGAATTATTCCATAAGACACCAGAAGCCCAATTGGAATCTCTGATATTCCTAACAACTTCCAGTCCTTGTCTGGCAATTTCCGTGGCCTGAGTCCTTTGGCGGCTTAAAGTTCCCAGCTTAATGCTGGAGGCACTTAAGCTTAATATTGACACCTCAACAGTAATAATAATTCCTAAGGCAACTATAACTTCTAAAAGGCCGAAACCGCTGCTATTTATTTTTCGAATTTTATATTTCATTATTTTACTTTGTGCTTATTAACCCTGAATAACAATTGATAGTTACGGTTTTGGTTTGGGATCCATCTTCCGATAATATTTCAATTGAACCGTTTCCTTCTTTGCCGGCAGCTACACTGCCCTTACCGTTTGCGGTACCGATAGGATTGAAAAAAATATCTTTATTATAAATTTCGTAGTTGTTTTCTTTTGGTATATTAAAAATGACCGATACTTCATTACTTTCCCCGTTCCCGGAAATTTTATCTATTTTGACTCTATAGTTTTTTAGCGTGTTTTTTTTAATTTCTTCTCCGGAATCGTAGTTTCTGTTGTTATTAGTGTCTTTAAAAATGTAATAGTCATCAGATGATTTCTTAAAATAGGCTCCGTAACTTTTTGAATTTGCGGGATTATTTGGAGCCATGGCAAGATTTTGGGTTTCGATAAGTGCAGATCTTATCTCTTCCGTTGCAATAGTTATCCTATTTCTTTTACTTAAACTTTTATAGCCGACTACTGAAACGCTTGATAAAATCCCAATAATAGCTATAACCGCGATCATTTCAATTAAGGACATGCCTTTTTGCCGGTTTGAAAAGAAATATATCTTATTCATATCTATAACGAATTGGTTAAATTATATATTGGCCAAATGATGGAAGCAATTAAAGCGGATACGGCTAAGCCGATTATAAGGATTAAGACAGGCTCAATTAAAGAAGAAATGCTTTTTACTATTATTTCTACTTCTCGGTGATAAAATTTCTCTAATTCATCGAGAGATTCATCGGTTTTGCCGGTTTCTTCGCCCACAACTAGCATTTGTGAAACCATTCGTGGAAATAACTTACTTTCCTTAACCGGAACTGAAAGCGGCGTGCCATCTTTAACCACTTCCCTAGCATTCATTAAAAATGACTGGTATTTTTTGTTGCCTATTGCTTCGCCGGTAATCTCGATTGCTTCTAATATCGGTAATCCTGCCGCAAGGAGAGTTCCGAGGGTGCCGGTAAACCTATCCATATATACTTTTTGAAATAATTTTCCTAAAACAGGGATTTTTAACTTAAAACTGTCCCATAAAAATCTACCTTGTTCCGTATTAATATAATATTTGAAACCAAAAAGAGCTCCAACTAAACCGCCTAGCATTATTAAGCCGTAGTGGATTATAGCATCGCTCAAGCCGATTAATAGCCGTGTAGGAAGGGGAAGAACCATTCCGGTATCAACAAAAATTCCTTTTATTTGTGGAATAACCCAAGTAAGCAAAGCAACGCCAACCGCAACAAGGATTACCAACACAAAAATGGGATACATCATAGCACTTCTAATTCTGGAGATTGTTTCGTAATCATTTT
>Ga0051980_10002442_pt1 | contig 13955 bp, 19 predicted proteins | sample CryGey13umfilter_2_FD_55014 | JGI IMG/M metagenome (GOLD analysis project Ga0051980, IMG submission 55014) | Groundwater microbial communities from aquifer in Utah, USA - Crystal Geyser 4/9/14 3 um filter | ecosystem: Environmental > Aquatic > Deep subsurface > Groundwater | place: USA: Utah...
ATTGCTAAGGGTTTTTCTGGGAAAGAACTTGAAATGATTGTTGATAAAATAACCTCTGACAAGAAAGTTTGGCTTGATACTATGCTTACAGAAGAACTGAACTTAAATTTAGAAATTGCAGGAAGTCCTTTGAAGAGTGCACTTCGAATGTTTGTTTCTTTTTTAGTTGGTGGTATGTTACCTATACTGCCATTCTTTTTTCTTTCTGGATTGGATGCACTTTTTGTTGCGATAGGAATTAGCGTTTCTACATCTTTTACTGTAGGTGTGATTAAGTCTAGAATGGCAAACACAAGCAAGCTAATTGGAGGTTTAGAAATGGCAGGACTGGGTACTGGAATTGCATTAATTGGATATGGTATTGGCAGCGAATTATCTAATTTGGGAATAATTAGTGTCTAGATCATGAAGTTGTATTTAGCATCTGCTGATCATTTCTGTGAATGATTTCTACGCGGTTATTATATTCAAAAACTATGCTATCATTAATATGAAATCTTGGAAATGTTATAGATGCGACCTTACATTCAAACAAGAACAACATGCCGTCATACACCATGATATAACTAATCATCCTTTTAATCAAATTGGGGCTTAGATTCTGGTATTTACTGCTCCTCTTGTTTGTATTGAAAATGTAGTTGCTACAGCAAACATTGATCAAATTCTAGATTTACATGAAATTAAAAGAAAATTTCCTAATTCCAGTTATGATCCTCAACAATTTCTAGGGGTTGTCTTTAAGATAGATTTGCCAGACTACGACGTTAATTTTTAGGACTGGTAATATGGTATATACTGGTGCAAAATCTGAAAAACATGCCTATACTGCATTAAATAATGTAGTCAAACAATTACGATCCAAAAACATCAAAATTAAAAATGATGCTAATATTTTAATCCAAAATGTAGTCACATCTGTTGATCTTGGGGGTAAAATTCTCATTGAAGATGCTGCTAGGACTCTTCCCAGAAGCATGTATGAACCAGATCAATTTCCTGGTTTAATCCACAGACAAATTAATCCAAAAACGGCTATGTTGCTATTTGCATCCGGTAAATTAATCTGCACAGGTGGTAAATCTTCTGAACAGGCATTTGATGCAATTCATCAGATTCATTTTATGTTGGAAGAAAAGAAATTGATCTCATATGGCTGATCTTTGCTTCTATTTTGTTTTATTCTGATCCTGATTTTGGAAGAACTTGATTGACTTGTATAGGATAATTAATATAGAAACAGTTTACAATAAGTAAAGTGCTCAAGACTGCCTTGCTAGTTTTAATTGTTATGTCTATTCCAATCTCTGTTTTTGCAGAACCCATGATAGAGTTGAGTACTGAACAATCTGAAATTCATTCTTTGGATTCTGTATTGGTTATCGGTAAAATAACCGGTGTTGCTACTTTCAAACCTGTTACTTTGACTGTGATTTCTCCTGATGGTGAAGTTGTTTATGCGCCGCAAATATCATTTGATAAAGATGGTGTGTTTAAAAGATTGTTTCATCCACCACTTCCAAGTTTTAAGGATGGTGTCTACACTATAATTGCTAGTCATCCAGACACTGAAAAAACTGCTCAGATACAATTCACAGTAACTGGCTCAATGATACCTCAAAAAGGAATCCCGGTTAAATCATCAGACTCGGTTGTAACTCCTGGAAAACCAAGTGTTATTACACTTTCAGCTGATACTGAATTTGGTAGCAATAAAATTCTTGTAAAAGGAAGTACTACTAGTTTTGTAACTGATATTACATTTATTGTAACTTCACCTCAAGGAAACTTAATTTCAATTGCTCAAATTACTCCTGATACACGGGGTAACTTTTCTGCAGAGATAATATCTGGGGGTCCTCTCTGGAAAGAAAACGGTTTTTACACTATTACTGCCAATCAAGGTCTTTCATCAGAGCATAAGCAATCTATTAAAGTTGAGATAGATAATGGAGTCGTTGTGCCAGAATTTGGCTCAATTGCAGTTATGATTCTTACAGTAGCAATTATATCGATAGTTGTAGTATCTGCAAAATCAAGACTTAGCATTATGCCAAGGTATTAGATTATCATTAGTTTTTTTCATTTCATTTTTTTGTTGTAAGTATTTTTCACAAAAACACATTCACTAAATAATTCTATGAGATAACCTGTGTTTCAAATAAATTCTAAACATTCCAAGTGATATTAATAATATGGAAATTGCAATGATGAATGTCGCTGAATAACTCATAGCATTTGAAACGTATCCTGCAGTTAATGCCCCCAAAAATATTCCTACACCAACCATGAAACTATTTACCCCAAGATACCTTCCTTCAAAACCTTTAGGGATTGCTTTGAAAAGAATTATTGAATTTGAAACACTAAAAATTGAAAATGCCGAAACCATCAAACTTGTTGAAATTATTGCAGTTAGTATGGAATTGATTCCAATCATACTTGGAATTAATGATGCTGCTATGATTACTCCTAACACTCTCGGTAAATATGCTATTTGTGTTGCACGCTCTTCTGTTACTTTTGAAATCAAACGTGGGACAAAGAAAAATATTACAAGTAATACGATCGTTTGAATCATGTATACTAGAAAAACTTCAGAGTTTGTAAAATTGAATTTTTTTAAAAATGGTATGAATGCTGTAGAGAAAATATTACTTCCAAAATAAAATAAGAAATTTGTAAGAAAAAGTATCCCTATTTCATGAGACATTTTTCTTTGGAAAATTGATATGATTGGCTTAAAATCATGTGGATGTGGAATTTTAGTAAAGATAAACTGAAAATTTAGCCTATTATGATTAAAAATATGTCTAATTCCATGTATTGAATGCACTAGTGTGTGTCTTTCTATGGTACTTTTACTACCTACCTTGATACAGAGAACTGTTGCAGTAGCACTCATAATTGCACAAAAAAGGAAATATGGTCTAAGATCAAAAAACGTGTCCCATACAGAACCTGCTAAAAATGCAGTTAAACTTCCAAAACTAGTTATGATTGAAATTTGTGTAAATAATCTGCTCCACTGATTGTTTGGCACTGATTCCATCACTAGTACTTGCGTTACTGGGCTTTTTCCAATAATGAAAAATCCTGTCACTGATGAAATTACAAAAACTAAGTTCAAATCATCCGTAAAAAATAAACCTACACTGCAAATTGTGATAGCTAAAAAACAAGTAACTAATATCGTTCTCTTTATTTGATATTTATCAATAACTTTTCCCCAAAAAACTGCCCCGATAGCTGATAATGCATAATGAAGTCCTACAACAATGCCTACATCTACTACGTTGCCTCCTAGAAAAAGAACATACAATGGTATGACTATGTGCAGCCCCTCAGCTGTTATGCTAGATGGTAAGACAAAAAACATCCATTTTTTGCTAGTTTCCAATAGTTTCTACACTTCCTCTTTGAATGCTTTTTAATATATCGACTTGAAAAAGACATCATAGCTTGAAGATTTGACAGATTAACAAAAAGAATTAATTCTTTTAACGTTTTTGTTATGATTTTTGTAATCATCTCATCGTATTTTGATCATTCAATGGCTTGTTTTTGTCAATAAGGTATTAGAAAGTATGCCCTAGCTAATACTTTACTACACGAAAGCATAAAATCAATAAAATCTAAGTTTAGTTGGAGATTTGACATTGGAATATCTTGATAAAAAATATGTGCGTAAAAATTCCATTGAAAAAAGAGATTATCAGGTAAATCTGGCAAATCAGGCAATTCAAGAAAATTGTATTGTAGTATTGCCAACGGGCCTAGGTAAGACTGCTATAGCATTACAAGTTATTGCAGAATATTTGTCAAAAGGCACTGGTGGTATTTTGTTTTTAGCTCCTACTAGAGTTTTAGTCCATCAACATTATGAATTTTTGAAGCAACATCTTACCATTGACGATATTGCCTTGATAACTGGTGAAGATCCTATTCAGAAAAGAACGAATCTTTGGGGTAGTAGTGTAATATGTGCAACTCCAGAAATTGCAAAAAATGATCTGGACAGACAGATTGTTTCTCAAAATCAATTTAGTTTGGTTGTATTTGATGAAGTTCATCGAACTGTTGGCGATTATGCGTATTCTGGAATTGCAGAAAGATTTGCAAGTTCAAATTTAAGAATTCTTGGAATGACTGCAACACTTCCAAGTGAAAAAGATAAGGCAACTGAATTATTAGTCAAACTACGAATATCAAGTGTAGCTGAAAGAACCGAAGATAGTCCTGATGTAAAACCCTTCACACAAGAGACAAATACTGAATGGATTAGTGTGGAGCTTCCACCTGAAATGAAAGCAATTCAGACATTACTAAAACTATCTTTAGATGAACGTTATGATACTCTGAGAAAAAATGGGATCAAACTGGCTGAACAACAATCATTATCTGCGTTATTACGAATTAGACAATTTGTCTTGAATCAAAATAGAAGATCTGCAAAGCCTCTATTTACTGCAATTCGAATTCATTACGCATTAAATATTTTGGAAGCTCATGGTGTGACATCGTTTTTGAAGTTTTGTGAACGTGCAAAAATAAAAAAAGGTGTTGGAATAAAGGAACTATTTGAAATAGATCCTAATTTTACAAGAGCACTACATCTTGCAAAAGATGCACAATCAAAAGGAATAGAGCACTCTAAAATTTTAAAATTAAAAGAAATCATAAACTCTATTTCTGGAAAAGCCTTGATATTTACAAGCTATCGTGATTCGGTAGATGTAATATTTAACAAATTGACTGAAATGGGCATATCTGCAGGTATCTTGATTGGAAAGTCTGGAGAAACTGGCTTGAAACAAAAAAAACAAATCCAAACTGTGCAAGACTTTCGTGATGGGCTCTTTAGAGTATTAGTTGCAACTCGTGTTGGTGAGGAAGGATTGGATATTTCTGAAGTAAATCAAGTTATTTTTTATGATAATGTACCAAGTTCCATCAGATATGTTCAAAGAAGAGGTAGAACTGGGAGAAAAGACACTGGCAAGTTAGTTGTGCTTATTGCAAAAAATACCATTGATGAGACTTATTATTGGATTGGAAAACGAAAGATGACTGCTGCAAAATCCATGGGTGAAAAAATGACAAAGGTGTTGGAAAAAAATCAGGAAATTGAATCTAAAAAAACTGGGTTAGATGCATTTTTGTAGTTTTAAAAAATATCTATCTTATTTTTGATAATTCATGTCTAAATGGGGCTGAATTAATATGAAAAATGATTGGCTGCTAATCTACCATTGTGTTCTACCCAAATCTCTTGATTACGTGATACCCAAATTCTGACTTGATTGGTTCTGAGATTTCTCCAATTTGTAATTTGAATGCAGCTTCTTCAAATGGTTTTACCATCATTCCTTTTGTAAAATATCCTAAACTTCCATCTTTTTTTGCACTGCCCGTATCTATGGATAATTCTCTTGCTAGTTTTCCAAATTTTTCTCCATTTTTGATACGTTCATAGATTGCAATTGCCTCACTTTGTTTTTGGACTAAGATATGGGAACATTTTATTTTATTTGACATTATATGTCGCAATTATTTTCATCTTTTTATTTCTTTTTTATTTTTTAAGATTTTTCATTATTTTAACAATATCTTCAATTTTAAACGGTTTGATGATTGTTGCAGTTGCTTTGAGTTTTTCTAGTTCATTTGCTGTGTTTGCACTATTGTCTGCTGTGACCATTATCACCTTGGCCTCGGCATCATTTTCTTTAATCTCTTTTAATGCTTGAATTCCGTTCATGACTGGCATCATTACATCTATGAAAATAAAATCTGGTTTGTATTTTAGAAATAATGATACAGCCTCTTTTCCATCTTTGCCAACCCCAACTACCTTATAGCCACAAATCTCTAAAATATCTGCAAATACATTTGTTATGTCTTTATTATCATCTACAATTACTACTTGATAAGGCTCTTTCATAATTTTTCACATTTTTTTAGAGTACACATTGCCTCAAAATCATAATGAACNATATTTTTTGTATTCACTAAATATGTGCTTGTGTTGTTTTGTATTATTTTGTAATTATTTGTAAAAATGAACACTGTTTTTGTTGCAACTCGTTTAACTGAACACTGACTGTGATTTTATTTGAATTTATGTCAATTTTTAGATTTTTAAATATGCTTATGTATCTATAAATTCTCTTATTTTCTTTAATCTCAAATTTTATCGGAATTAAGAATCCGTCATCAATTAATACATTTATTTTTCTATATCCTGACGTTTGAGGTAAATTACAATCTTTGATTATTTCATAAATAATTTTTGGGGAATTCATTACTGATTCTATGATCTTCTTTTTCTCCAAATCTCCAAATGTTTGTATTATGATTGAATTGACAACTGGATCAGAAATTGTTATCCAACTGTCTTTGTTTTTATTTGATTTTGCGTCAAATATAGATTGACAAAATCTATGTTCTAGTCCTTTTGCTCCTGTATCTCCAAATAATTCTTTTAAAACAAAATCTATTTTTTCAAATTCTTCTAATGCCNGAGTCCACGAAATTCCATATTTTTCAAATAATCTATTTTCAATCTTTTGNACTGTTTTTATCCCTAAATTTTCTTTAATAATGTCATTTAATGATTTGGCAATGATATGATCAAATCCTGGCATGGTGAGATTAAAAAATTCATGCTAATTAATCTTGATTGGATAATTTTTAACTGATGAATCTCTTTTTTGCCCCTTTTAGTATGCTATCATTTCCAAATTTGGCAAATATTTGTTATATTCTTTTGTTTTGTTAATTATCTAAATGAATATTTCTAAGATCGTAAAATTACCTGATTTTGTAAATACCATAATTGATGATATCACTGTGATTGGATTATCTACTCAAATGCTTGAACTACGTTATAAACAAAATCTTGATAATGAAACAAAAATGTACTTAAAACAAATTAAGAATCGCTGTAATGATATTGTAAAAAATATCTATGATAATTCCGATAAAATTACTGAAAATTAATTCATTACTCTATTCTGTTGCTTAATTCATTGTTCAATTAAATTAAAATTTGATCATTGTCTCTTTCTGTGTTTGAATTTCTGAAATCCTTATGTTATTTAAAAAAATAACATACGGCAGAATATTGGGCATGTGAGAATCATATTCATGATGAATGGCTCAGTTATACTAATTGATGATGATGAAGATATCTTGGATTTGTTATCTGAATATCTTCTACTTGAAGATTTCAATATTATAGGTATTGGTACTGATGGATTACAGGCAGTTAATTTGTATGCTGAACATAAACCTGATTTTGTGATAATGGATATTGCAATGCCTAATTATGATGGATTGTATGGTCTAGAACATATTAAAAAAATTGATCCAAATGCATCTATAATCGTACTTACTGGAAACAGTGATAAATTAATTACTCAAAAAATAATTCAATTATCTCCGACAGTAATATTAGAAAAACCATATCCTGTTGAAAAATTAGTATCTCTTCTAAAATCTATCCAGAGTCCTATTATCTCTTAATTCATTGTGTTTTATCTTAAAAGTTATTAGTGATGTTAATTTTTTCTATTATGATTGCCATTTAAGATCCAGTATAAATTTCAGGATGATCCACAAACCTATCATTGTGTTGTATCTTATGCCCAGTATAGAAATTTTTGTGGTTTACCAATAATTCGTGAATGTAAAATCATCCGAGGTAATCAGACAACTACAAAACAGAATCTTGATGAAATACAAAAGGCTCTGGATTTGGCGTATCAAAAAGATACTAGTCACATTCGTAAATTGGCTGAAAATACTTGATTGCTATCTTTTATGCGTAATCTTTATCCGCTTCTTTAAACTAAATTTCAGTTTGTGCAAATGCACAAACTAATTTTTATGAATCCCTTTCTGTATACAACACCATGAAAATATTACACGTTGAAGATGTTCCTGAAATAAGTGAAGTGTTCTCAGATATTCTCACAACTAAAAACCATGATTTTGAAAGTATGATTGATGGAAAAAAAGGCCTCGATATGGTTTTGAAAAATCATTATGATTTAATTTTACTTGATATGTGTATGCCTAACTACAGTGGAATTGATTTTCTTTTAGATTTGAATGATAAAAAATCATCTGAAATACGAAAAGTTGTTGTAGTAAGTGCTCTTGAACTTGATGAGTATCAAGTTAAATTTCTCAAAGAACTCGGTGTTCGTTCAACTCATAAAAAGCCTATTTCTATTCAAGATCTTTTGACACAAATAGATCTTGAACTTATACACTAAATTTCTATTTTTTAGTTAATTTCTGATTTATGCCCCAACTTATTTTATTTGTGGTGATAATTTTAAGAAATGGTGCTTCATTTTCCTTCCATGGTTCATTTCTGACCCACGCAAACTTTTTTTCAAATATTTTGTATATTTCTAAAAATTCATGTTCTTTTTCTAGTATTTCTACTCTGCCCTGAATGCAAACAGCTTTATGTTTTCCAGATTCATAGATGTCTATTGTTACACTTGTTCTTGGATTTACTTGCAAATTTTTAAATGTCCTGGTTTGGTAATCTGTTGCTATAAAAATAATATCATTGTGATAAATAAATGAAACTGGTTTAACGTGTGGTATATCTGCATGTGATGTTGCAATTCTTGCTTCTTCTATTGATCGAAGAAATATTTCTTCATCTTTGGTAAATTTTATCAATTGAAAATCTTTTCTCTTATTTCTGGAATGTATTTGTATATGATGTCTCTTACCTTCATTTGTTCTTCTGCAGTAGGCATTTCTGTATGTGTACTTAATAGTGCACCTGTCATTCCCAACGCCATGCCCATTATCATTCCGTAGACAAACTCTTGCGGATTTTCAACTTTAAGCATTTCTTGGTTTTGTTTTATGTCTTCTAGATATGCTGGTATTGTTAGTGATGCTCCATTGATAGTTTGAGTAATTAACCCCTCAATCTCTTCTTCATTCATAATTTATTATCAAAATCACTGATAATAAATTTGCACCTAAGATATTTAATCAAGTACACGGTGGGTACTACATGTTTTCATATTTTACAATAAACGAAGCAAATCAAGCACTACCTGATATAATCAAAAAATTTGAGTTTGCCCTTGCAAAAAAGAATGAAATATCAAAATTGGAGCACGAAATTCAAACAAGTATTGCAACTACTGATTCTTTTCAAGTCTATGTTTTGATCAAACAAAAACTCAATTCTGCAATAGCTGCATTTTATGAAGCACTAGAAATGCTTGAAAGTACCGGCGTCGTGGTTAAAAGTGTAGAGCAGGGATTACTTGATTTTCCTTCAAAGCGATTTGACCAAGAAGTTTGGCTTTGTTGGAAATACGGTGAAACTGAAATCAAATTCTGGCATGAAAAAGATTTTGGATTTATGGGAAGAAAACCAATTGAAGTAAGCGACGAATCTCTAATCTGAAAAATTCTTTTTTTGTATTAATTTAGTCTATGATCTTCTCTGAGATCATTCCATCCGTTTACCAAATGTAATACAAAGTTATCTTTGTCCTCAGTGCAATATCCGCAACTACATCTAGTCAATTTGAATCCTCTCTACTTTCATTTGACCAATAGTTGTTAAATAATAGAGATTTTGAATAAATTATTGTTTCTGAATTTGTACATATGGCCCTCATCTCTCTATTGCTTCCTGTTGAATTTTTAATAAAAAAGAGTACTTCATCATCATCTTTAATCAAAAAACAGAGATTGTCTTTTACAGTTGAGCATAACTCTTTGATTTTTGTCTTGTCCATATTCTTGAAAATGTATTGTGATTTTTTTGAAACTAGTGATAATATTTTATAATCTATCCCATGTTCGTTTAATGCTTCAAAGAAATTTGCATGATAGAATTTTATCATATCTTTTTCTGATCCAAATATTCTGCATTGATTTTTTGCATTTAAGATCATGTCAAATATCTTACTGTTTACTTGGTTTCCACCTTGTAATACTTGGAATTTTTCTTCTGGTTCTGTGTTGGAGTCTGCTGTGACCCCTGGAATTTTTTCCCATAATTTTTCTAAAATTGGACCTGATTTTTTTAATTTTTTTAAGCGCTCTGTTTCTGTACTTACTAAAACATGAATTGCTTCTTGAATCGGTAATACTGAGAATTTAATTGGATGTTCAAACGTGGCAGAGACTATTCCTTTGTTTTGTAATGCAGTTAACAAATGATATGTTTCACTTCTTGGAATATCTACAGCTTTGGCAATATCTGANGCTGATCGNTGACCTACTTTTCCAAGATAAAAAAANACCTTTACTTGATTTGCGGTCAANCCAAATGTGCTAAAATATTCCTTGATTTCTTCGTAATTTGCTTTATCTACAGGAAAATTGCCTAANTGTAACATACTTGTTGCTGTTTCCATTATTGGAAATAGTTATTTTTTTGTTTATAACTTTGATCGCGTAATTGTATACAATTACTTACAAATCATTACATCTGAATTATTTACCTGGTTTTTTATTTTTATTATGCGTGTTTTTTTCCTATGTTGCCAAAATACAATGTATTTTTTAAAATATTTAGATTTCTATTGAAAAGCAAAATTTTTGAGGCTAGTTTCATTTTATGGTAATGGGGATATTCTATGTATCTATCCTATGCCTGAATTTGGAAATACACGCCTAATCTCTTCTCCCGTTCTATCTTGAATCCATTTTGTGACGCTTGATACTTTTTTACTCTTTTTTGTAAATGTCATATGCTTTGTGTGTGTTTTATTGATATCTTGCTTTGTATCTGTATTTTCTGTTTCTGCAAGTTTGTTTCTTAGCAAAAATATTCCTGTTAATACTAAGATTGCTGAAATTATGTTTGTATATGTTATTGCTTCTGAAAGAATTATCCCAGAAAATAAAATTCCAAATACTGATGTAGTTGAATACAGCAATACTGTTCTAACTGCTCCTATGAGTTTTAATCCCATTAAGAAAAATAATGTAGACATGCCAGTACCTGCTATTGACATAACCAAAATGTTTGGAACCTGTGCTAATTCAATATTCATTGGAATTTGGAATAATATGATGATTGAAATTGTAATTGCTGCACATGTAAATGATANNANCTGTANTGTTTTTTTCACATCAAATCGCTCTCCCAAGTATTTACACAACGTAATATCTATTGCATACAATAATCCTGAAAAAATTATCAATAAATCTCCAGTTACAAGACTTCCTAAACTAAAATTATTCTGATAAAGATCATTTCCTATTGGTATTACCATCATTCCTATAATGATCATTGAGAATGGTATGCATTCTTTGATGTGTAATCTTTCTTTGAATACCAACATGGCAATAACTAAGGCAAAAATGATTTCACTATTACTAAAGATCGAAGCATTTACTGCTGTGGATGTACTTAATCCATAAAAATACGTAATTAATGCTGCACCCTCTGCAATTCCAATCATTATCATAAACATGATGTCTTTTCTGACGATTTTGCAATTTCCTGGTGATTTTTTTACTAATGGTGTAAAGAATATCCCACAGATAAAATATATCAAAAATGCCATGACGATCGGATTAATTTCAACTTGATTGATTCCTCCATCCAACATTGGTTTGCTAATTACATGAATTAGTGCTGCTAACGCTGCTGCTATGATGATGAAGTAATACCCATAATGGGATTTTTTAACAACATCCAGTACACTCATTCCCATATTTGGAAATAAAGCGATCCTTAAGAATATTCTCCTTTAAGTCTAGAAAATTTGAGTTTATTTATGCCTGATTTTTTTATTCATCTCCTATCTTTACGATTTCAAATGAGAACCCTTGACTGTTAGAGTCATCATTGATGATTCTGTATTCGATCTCATTTAGTACTGAATTCATCTGTTTAATTATGAAAAATGGCCAATTCTTGCCAAGATCATGCTGAATTATGATCTTGATTGAAGTGTTTATTGGAATTATTCTCAAATGAACATTCATACTTTGGCATCTTTTCTTGAATAATTCTAAAATAGAATCTAAATTGACATGCCCATAAAAATAGTTTAATGAGTTTTTTATATCCATCGCTCCTGTTGTTTCGGCAATTTTTTGAATTTTTTCTTTTGAATTTGAATCCATTAATTCCCGAAATGTAGATCTAAATATGGATATCCAACCCATCTCATTTGCTAATTCATTCCAATTAACCTGTTTTTCTAAAAGATGATTAATCAAAGTATTTAGACTAATTTTCTGCTCTGTTGATTTTTCATGTAGTTTGTTACTCAAATCAGAATCTATTCTGATTGATACGTTGTCTGTTTTTCTAAGCATGCCATTTTCTTGTAGTGTCAATTTATCCGATCTCCATTTCTATATGTACAATTCATGTCTCTCACTACTTATTTCCACTTTTGGTGATATGCATTGGTATGTTATGTTAAAACACTTACTACTTTGTACAATTAACTACAATGTATCAAATTGTATTGAAACGTAATTATTTATGCGTGGATAATTATTTTTATTATAAATAATTTAAGCGATCTAGTTTTTAACGTTAGTACTAGGAAGATTAGTATGTTATTTTATGATATATTATGATTTGTCATTTCTAAAAAAATATAACAATTAGTTTAATAGACATTGTTTGTACACTTAAACATTGACAAACAGTTTGGACAATCTATTGGCCCCAACGTTACGTAAATCGATCGAGATTAATCTTGGTAAAACCACGTTAAACAAGATAGAACAGCGTTTGATGGAACGTCATGGTCTAGGCATTGTGCAGGCAATAAAGGATTTTCATAAATTTGATGGCGTTTTAAGAGAATTTTTTGGAGCAGGTGCAGATGGTTTGGAAACAAAATTCTTACAAAATATCATTGATCTAAAACAACAAAAGAAATCATCTGATAACTGGATTATAATCAAAGATCAAGAGTTGGCTAAAATATTTTTGGAATCATTTGCAGACGAAGATAAAAAATCAATAATTGGAACTGTTTTAGACAAGTCTCTTATCATCGCTGATATTTTAGATGCTTGTAATGTGCCACAAACATCTGGATATAGAAAAATAAATCAATTAATTGATGCAGGACTATTGATCTCAAATGATCATGCTGTATCTACTGACGGTAAAAAAATAAAAAAATATGAGTCTATATTTGATAATGTCAAGATGGATATTGAAAAAAATATAATTGTAGTTAAAGTTCAACTAAAAAAGACTTCATTAAGTGATAGTGTAATACTGCAAGCAATTCCAACTTGTTGAATTTTTACTATTTTGATTGATAATTCTTTTAATGCTACTGTAGGTTTAAAGGGTTTTTTTATGTTTGTATAATGCATAAAGGATTAAAAGATACGCTGAATACCAAAAAAGATTAACTGGATGTTCTAGCGTATATGAATCCATCACTTCAATATAGTAATACCATACATCTCCAATCAAATTTATCGTAATGCCTATGACTAGAACAAGCCATGCAGTACCGACTAATCCTCCTCTGAAAATTTTAGCTGTTTGTATGGCAAATCCTAATGTAACTGATGCAGATGCAACAAAAATTATTCCATAAAAAAAGTCAAAACTTCCAAAATCATCTATTGTCAAATAAAGATATGTTACTGTCGAAATTAATGGGATGCCTATTATTGTAATTAGTTCCACTCTTTGTTAACTTAGGCGCAAAAAATCTGATGTTGATCACTAAGTAGGCAATTATCATTGGATAAAATAAAAAAAAGAATACATCTGCAATTGACGGATATGGTTCTAATTCCAAAATTTGTTCGTATATTAAATAAGTTCCTTCTGCAAATAACATAAACAAAAATGCTATTACTAACATATTGTATGCTTTTGAATATACTAATGTTCCAGAATACTTTCTTGCAACGATAAAGCTAAAAACAGATCACTTGCTGGAATGATCATTGAAAATCCA
>Ga0051980_10002454_pt1 | contig 13915 bp, 10 predicted proteins | sample CryGey13umfilter_2_FD_55014 | JGI IMG/M metagenome (GOLD analysis project Ga0051980, IMG submission 55014) | Groundwater microbial communities from aquifer in Utah, USA - Crystal Geyser 4/9/14 3 um filter | ecosystem: Environmental > Aquatic > Deep subsurface > Groundwater | place: USA: Utah...
GTATCAAAAATAACTCTTACCGTATAGCTCCCCGGATCTTTTATACTCCAAGTTGGTGTTGGATTAGTAAATTCACTATCTCCAGATCCTGGTGAACTATTAACATCAGCTCCTACATTGGCTTCAAAAGAACCGCCTCCAGGATTAAAAATCCAAGTATTAGCGGAATACCCGCTATCAATAAGAACACCATACTGGTATAGCATTATTTTTGCCTGGGTTGGACCTGCACCACCATATATTATTCGCATTAACCATTCTTGTTCTACTGCAAATGTATTAGATGTAAAAAAAAGAAACAAAAGTAGTAAAACTATTTTTGTAAAAGATAGGCTTAAACTTTTGGTATAGGCGATTCGTTGAGTTTGCTGCGCAGGGGGGGGGGAATTAATGTTTCTATTCATTTTGCACCTCCATTTGTTTAATGAATATAAAATAANGTAAATAATTTAAACAAAAGATGCAATGGAAAAAATTATCAACATGAAATATTATCTATAAAATAAANTTACTCAAGTCTCTGTCTTTAACAATATTGTCTAATTTTTCTTTTACAATTTTAGCATTTATTTTAATTTTCTTTTCTGGTACTTCATCAGGTACATTAAACAGAATGTCTTCAAGCAAGGTTGTTAAAATTGTATGCAGTCTTCTTGCACCAATATTTTCTACCTGACTGTTTACTTCGTAAGCAATACGGGCTACTTCTTTTATACCGCTTGCAGTAAATTCCAGATTTACTCCCTCTGTTTCTAATAATGCAATGTATTGTTTTAAAAGTGCGTTTTCTGGTGTAGTTAAAATTTTAACAAAATCTTCTTCCGTTAGGCTGTTTAATTCCACACGAATCGGAAATCTACCTTGTAGTTCGGGAATTAAATCAGAAGGTTTTGACATATGGAAAGCACCTGAAGCAATAAATAAAATGTGATCAGTTTTTACTATTCCGTATTTTGTGTTAACATTTGAACCTTCAACAATAGGCAGAAGGTCTCTTTGAACACCTTCTCTGGAGACATCAGGTCCTTGTCCTTTTCCTCCCCCCGCAACTTTGTCAATTTCGTCAATAACAACAATGCCTGAATTTTCTACTCTCTGAATAGCTTCTCTTTGAACTGCATCCATATCAATTAATTTTTGAGCTTCTTCCTGAGCTAAAAATTTTCTTGCATCAGCAACTGTAGTTTTTTTCTTTTTCTTTTTCTTGGGCATTATGTTGCCCATAATTTCGTTTATGTTTATTCCCATATCATCCATTCCAAATGGACCCAATATTTGCATACCGATATTATTTGCAACAGAAGTAGTATCAAACTCTATCATCTTATCATCAAGTTCACCTTTTTGCAATTTCTTTTTCATCCATTCACGGGTTTTCTGATTCTCAAATTCTTCTTGCTTTGCTTCACTTGCATCTTCTTGAGTTTGTCTTTGACCTTTTTGTACAGTTCTTTTTACAGGAGGGATTAGAATATCTAAAATTCTGTCTTCAGCCAAAGCTTCTGCTTTTGGTTGAATCACTTGCGTTTTTTCAGTTTTTATCATGTTTACAGCAAAATCTGAAAGATCTCTTATTATTGATTCAACATCTCTGCCAACATAACCGACTTCTGTAAATTTTGATGCTTCAACTTTTATAAAGGGAGCATTAGCAAGTTTTGCAAGTCTTCTTGAAATTTCTGTTTTACCAACACCTGTCGGTCCAATTAAAATTATATTATTAGGAGAAATTTCTTCTCTTAGCGGACTTGAAACCTGTTGTCTTCTCCATCTGTTTCTAAGAGCAATTGCAACTGCTCTCTTTGCTTCGTGTTGCCCAATAATAAATTTATTAAGTTCATTTACAATTTGAATAGGTGTTAGTTCTTTACTTGAATTGTTTGCCATTTTATATCCGTTTTATTTCATTAATTCCAAAACATTTATTTTATTGTTTGTATAAATACAAATTTGTGATGCTGTTAATAATGATTCTTTAACTATTTCTTTTGCACCAAGTTTGCTGTATTGTTTTAACATTTTAGCTGCTGCCAGTGCGTACATTCCTCCAGAACCGATTGAAACTATTTGATCATCCGGTTCAATTACATCACCGTTACCTGATATTACTAGAGCCTTATTATCAGCAATTACAGCAAGCATTGCTTCTAATTTTCTTAAATATTTATCCTGCCTCCAGTCTTTAGCAAGTTCAACAGCTGCTCTGTCAACATCACCTCTATATTGTTTAAGTTTATCTTCAAATCTTTCCATAAGAGTAAAAGCATCTGCTGTTGCTCCGGCAAATCCACACAATACTTTTCCGTTAGAAATTGATCTAATCTTAACAGCATTGTGTTTCATAACTGTGTTGCCCAGGGTTACCTGTCCGTCTCCACCCAAAGCGGCTTTTCCATTATGAACGATGCCAATTATTGTTGTTGCATGCATTGTCATTTCCATAAAGACTCTCCAAATTCCTAAATAATAATAATTACTTTATTTATAATTTAAATATTTTTATCAACTTTATATGGTTTAAAAATTTTTAACGGTAAAATTCTGGGTACAAACGACTGGTATTGAATATATAATTCACCATATCTTTCAACAAGTTTTTTCTCTTCGTAAATAGACCCGATATAAAAATAAACCATTGCACAAATAATAGATATTAAATAAAACAAATCCATTGTTGGACGAGCAATTAAAAATATTATAGAGAAAAAATAAATAGGATGTCTTATAAATTTATACGGTCCATTAATATTCAAAGTTGTTTTTTCATCAAGTTCGTCTTCTTCGTATTCATTATTCAGCCATCTTTTTATTTGGGCCAAACCAATTACCTCGGAAACACATAAATAATTAAAACACCAAAAGAAACCAATAAGTCCTAAAAACTGAGGAATTAAAATAATAAAATCGTAAGGACTTTTTAGATCATAAATTGTTACATCCGGGTGAGGAGCAATCTCAAAAATTATTAAAAGAAATAAAACTGAAAGTATGTTATAGAACAATCTGTAAAATGCAATTAAATTACCAAATTTTTCAACTACAAGTTCTTTAACTTTTTTTGAAGATAAAAATGAGTGTGATAAACCGAATAAAATATAAAGAAAGATTATAAGGCTTACATCTAAAATTAGATTCATTATAATTCTTTCCGCAATCTGGCAACCGGAATTTTTAACTGTTCTCTGTATTTTGCAATAGTTCTTCTTGCAACATGAATTCCTTTTTCATTGAGTATTTCAGATATTTTTTCATCACTTAACGGTGTTTTTTTACTTTCCTCTTCAATAAGGTCTTTTAATAATTCTTTGATGTGTTTGTTTGAAATATCATCACCGTAGTCTGTACTTAAACCTTCACTGAAAAAATATTTTAGTTCGTGAATTCCCATAGGGCTTTGCACATACTTGTTATTAACAACACGACTGATTGTAGAAATATCCATTTGAATTTCATCTGCTATGTCTTTGTATATCATTGGTTTAAGAAATTTAGATCCTTTTTCAAAAAATTGATATTGGTTTTCCAAAATTGACTGCATTATTTTCATCAATGTTTCTCTTCTTTGCTGTATGCAGGCAATAAACCATTTTGCTGATTCAAATTTTTCTTTTAAAAATTTATATGTCTCTTTAGCTTGTTTTGATTTTTTCTTTTTTTTATTTCCATCAATCATTTCCAAGTATGTCTTATTTATCGTTACTGATGGAACACTTCTGTCGTTAAGAGTAATAATAAAATTGTCTTCAACTTTTTCAATTAAAAAGTCAGGAGTTATTTGGTTCATTTGTTCTGAATCAATATCGCCTTCCCCTGGTTTTGGGTTAAGACTTTGTATCAATTCAACAGTAGTTTTTAAAGTCTCATCGGTTAGATTCATTTTAGCTTTAATAACATCATAGCGTTTGTTTTTAAAATCTTCAAAATAATCACGCAACATTTCTTCCGCTAAAAAAGAATAATACTGATCGAGAGGTAAATGTCTTAATTGTATAAGCAAACATTCTTGCAGATCTCTTGCCGCAATTCCAATTGGTTCGAAAGTCTGAATAGTTTTCAACAATTCAAGTGCTTCTTTGTCTGTTACATTAATATGCTCAAACATTCTTAATTCATTTACAATATCTTCAAAAGATCTATTCAAATAACCATCATCGCTGAGATTACCAATTATTTCTTCTCCAAGAAGAAAAAGATCTTCATTCAAGTTTAATAATCTTAGTTGATCTACTAAATATTCATTTAATGTTTTTTTTGCGGGTGTTAACGGATGATAATCTTCTTCATCGTTACTTTTATTTGTCCTTGTATCACCTATACTATCATCATTCATAAAATCTTCTATTTCAAATTCATCATCTTTGTTTTCATCAAATTCACTTTCTTCTGTATCACCATCATTTTTTTGTTCTTCTTGAATAATATCTATTTCTTCTTCTAAAATGGGGTTCAATTCCAATTCAGTTTTTATTCTTTGCTCAAGGGCAAGAGTATTTAGCTGAAGTAGTTTTTGATATTGAATCTGCTGTGGAGAAAGTCTCTGTTGTTGTGATAATCTTTGGTTTAATGATAACATTTTATCTGCCTGTTTTTTCTTTTAAAGATGAATACCAATTAACCCCGTAATTTCTTTTTAATGATTCTTCGCAAAATTCATAAACATACTTATTTGCTTCCTCTCCTTTTATTTCGGCGGGATTACATTCAGATATTTTTTCATATCTTAAAACATCACCGCCAAAGTTAGAAATTCTTATAGGAAACAAGTGACACGATATTGGTTTTTTAAAGGATGACTTATTTTCTAAGTAAGCTTTTTCAATACTGCATTTAGCAATATCATTTTCATAATAAACAAAAACACAGTCTTTGTCATTAATGCTTCTTACCATTAATTCGCCCTGTTTTTCTTCATAAAACCCATTTTCTCTAATTTCTTTAATATGTTCTCCAGTTAAATATTTTTCAATATTATCTACATTTTCTTGAATTAGTGAAATTTCATTTTCCAGCAAAGGAGCTCCAAACTCACTTTTTAATGTACAGCAGGCTCCTTTACATTTATTCAGATCACAGGTAAATTTTTGTGTAAAAATTTCTTCCCTAACAAGAACATCATTTATTACTATTTTGCTGCTTTCAAACATTGGAATAATTTTTGATGAAAGATAATGATTTGTTCATAAATTGAAAAGTTTGATAAAATATACAATTAATAAATTTGTTGTCATATTTGCATTTATTAATTAAGTTAAGATTTAATACTTAATAATAGATTGAAAAAATTATGAATTTTTGGGGTAAAGTAATTATCATCACCGGTGCTTCAAGTGGAATTGGTAAAGAACTTGCATTATCATTATCCAAAGAAAAATGTAAACTTGTTTTAATCGCCCGCCGAATTGAATTCATAAATGAATTAAAAGAGGAAATAGAAAAAAATGGATCAGAATTATTTACAATTAAATGTGATGTTACAGATAAAATACAAGTAAAATATTCCGTTGATTCTGTTTTAAACAAATTTAATCAAATAGACGGAGCAATATTAAATTCCGGGGTATCAGTTAAACAATCCTTTGCAAATTTTGATTCTTATGTAGCGGAACAAACATTTGCCGTAAATTATTTTGGAATAGTAAACTATTTAAATGAACTACTCCCGGTTTTTAAAAAACAAAGATCAGGATTTATAGCAGGAGTTTCCAGCCTCGCTGATGCAAGGGGTTTTCCTGTCAGTGGTATTTACTGTTCAAGTAAAGCCGCGGTTACAACTTTATTAGAAAGTTTAAAAGCAGAATACAAACCATTTAATGTAAAAATTATTAATATTCATCCCGGGTTTGTTAAAACACCAATGACAGATAAAAATGATTTCACTATGCCTTTTTTAATGGATGTTAAAAAAGCTTGTAAAATTATAATGAAAGGATTTAGGAAGGATAAAAACATAATTAAATTTCCCTGGCAAATGACATTATTAACCGGTATAATAAAAAGAATACCGGATTCATGGTTCCAATATATTGCAGATAAAAGAGTCAGCATAAAAAAATTATAACAGCAAATATATTTTGGGGTGGATAGATGAAGAAAATAAATACTATAATTTTATTTTTGTTTTTAGCAATTAAATTATTCCCACAAACAGACACTTCAATTACTTTTAACGAGGTGATGTTTTATACAAGCAGCGGGGATAATAGTGAGTTTATAGAATTATATAATATTTCTGCTACGGATACAATAGATTTAAATAATTTTAAACTTAAATATTATACATCAAGTGCCGATATTATTATCTCTTCAGGATATGGGACCCTACTTCCACCTCAAAGTTATGCAGTTATATTTGAAGGAGATTATGACCCGGTAATAGGTATATATAACGGTAAAGTACCATCATCTGCTCTAATTTTAAAAATTAGTGACAATGCTTTTGGTTCATCAGGAATGGCAAATACAACAAGCAGAGATATTACTTTAATGAATGCTGCCGGTGATACTTTAGACACATACGCATATTCTGCTAATAATTCTACAGGTATTTCAGATGAAAAAATTACGGCAAATAAAGATAATTCCAGCTCAAATTGGTCCAACACAACTCAAACTAAAGGAACACCCGGTTTTAGAAATTCTGTTACACCATTAAGTTATGATTTATTAATTTCTTCATTTACTGCTTCTCCATCAATCAATTTAGAAGACAAAGATATAAATTTAACAGTAACAACTAAAAACAGCGGCACCCAATCTGCATCAAACTATACAATTGAAATATTTAACGATACAAACTTTGATTCTGCTGCTGAAATTTCAGAAAGAATATTTACGCAATCATTTACAAATTTAGCAGCAGGTGATTCTACTACTGTTAATACAACAATCTCAAATCCAAGTAAAGGTGCTATTGATTTAATTACAAAAATAATTTATTCTATTGATGAAGACACAACTAATAACTCTAAGATCATATCATTAATAGTTTTTCCGATTCAACATTTATTTAATGATATAGTTATAAATGAAATTATGTATGCACCCTCTACAGGTAAAACCGAATGGGTGGAATTATTTAATAGAACTGACTCATCAGTTAATTTAAATGGTTGGAATTTTTCAGATAATAATAAAACGGTAAACATTACAAGTAGTGATATATTTATTCCGGCAAATTCATTTATAATTTTAAGCAGTGATTCGACAGTGCTGAGTAATTATATTGTGCCCGTACAATTAATTACTTTTTCCAATATGCCTGTACTTAATAATTCAGGAGATGCTGTTGTTTTACATGATTCATTAGGATTATTGATTGATAGTTTGGCATACACTTCAGATTGGGGCGGCACTAATGGAAATTCTTTGGAAAGAAGAGAACCCGATTCTAATTCAATTTTACAATCTAATTGGAGTGCATCTACCAGTTTAAAAGGTGCTACTCCGGGAGAAATAAATTCCTTAACTCAAAAAGATTACAATATAGGTGTTACCGATATAATTTTTAATCCTGATAAACCATTAAAAGGTGACAATGTAAATATTTCTACAGCGGTAAATAATACGGGTAAAAATTCAGTACAATATTCACTTGAATTATATGATATTACAGGTGCAGATATTTGGCCGGGTGGGCTTGTTGAAACAAAATTAAATCTTACTATAAATTCCGGTGAGGCAAAAATTGAATTTTTTAATACTACCATAAATAACATTCAAAATGATAAATTATTTACAGTTAGAGCAGTATTACTTATTGATCAGGACACAACGGATAACTGGAAGGAAAAAATAATTTCTCCCGGTTTCCCCACATCAACAATAGTGATAAACGAAATAATGTTTGCACCTGTTGGCGGCGAACCTGAATGGATAGAAATTTATAACTCTTCAAGTGATTCTATTAATTTATCCGGTTGGTCTGTTACTGATAGATTTGCAACTCCGGTTACAGCAACTATCAGCGATGAAATATTTATTCTACCTAAATCTTATTTAGTAATTACAAGAGATTCAAGCATTACACTTTATCATAAATCAATTCCATCTAAAATAATGGTTTTAAATTTCCCGGGATTAAACAATAATCAAGATGGTGTTTTGTTAAGTGATAATAGAGGATTAACAATTGATTCCGTACTTTATATAAGTACATGGGGAGGAACAAATGGTTTTTCATTGGAAAGAAAAGATATTACAGCAGGAAGTAATCTTGAAGTGAATTGGTCATCATCAACAGATAATGAAATGAGTACACCAGGAAGAATAAACAGCATTGCAAATAGAAATTATGATTTAGAAGCAAATGATATTTCTTTCGAACCAAGATATCCTGTTTTAGGTGATGATGTTATTCCATCTTTAAAAGTAATTAATAAAGGACAGTCAAAGGCAAGTAATTTTTCTGTTAAATTCTTTATAGATACTAATTCTGATAATGTCCCCGATCAATTATTATCTACAGAATCCGGTTTAAATTTAGCCGGTTTCGATTCAATTAATATTAAATCAACTTCTGAAATTACTAACTTGCAGCAAAAAATATTTATTGGAGCAAATATTGTTTTTGCACAGGATGAAGATATGCTTAACAACTATCTTGAAGCTTCTATCGAACCTGGATTTGCCATTAGTTCAATTTTAATAAATGAAGTTATGTATGCACCAGAAACCGGTGAACCTGAATGGATTGAGTTAATAAATAATTCTAATAATCCAATTAATATGAAAAATTGGTCTGTTAGTGATATTTTACCTTCTCCAACTAAAAATTTTATCACCAACTCTGATTTAATAATAAATTCTGATGAATATTTAATCCTTACAAAAGATTCGTCATTCTTCTCTATTTATCCCAATGTCCAATCTAAAGTTAAACTTGTAAATTTTGGTTCACTTGGTAATTCCTCTGATGGTATTATTATTTATGATTTTAGAGATGCTAAAATTGACAGTTTACTTTATTCCTCAACATGGGGTGGTAATAATGGTTTTTCACTTGAAAGAATTTCATTAACAAAAGCCACTAATGACAGCACAAACTGGACAACCTCTTTAAGTGCAAATCATAGCACACCCGGAGTTTCAAATTCAATAATAAATATTGCTGCCGGTACTAAAGGACAATTAATAATTAATGAAATTATGTATGACCACTCCGATGGTAATACTGAATTTGTTGAGTTTTATAATAACTCAAATGATAATATTGATATAGGCGGCTGGAAAATTTTTGACGAAAAAGGAAATAATTTTAAACTTTCCCAAACAAGTTTTATTATTCAATCAGGAAAGTATTTTTTATTGTCAGCAGACTCTTCAATTATTAAAAACTATAGTCTAACTAATCAAGATAAAGTTACTATTTTAAATTTATCATCGTTAGGACTTACTAACACAGGAGAATTAATTCATCTTAAAGATTTTCTTGGCAATACTATAGATTCAGTTTTTTATTCTGACAAATGGAATAACAAAAATTTTACAGATACAAAGAATAAATCTCTTGAAAGAATAAATCCAAGTTTAGATGGAAATGATAAAAGCAATTGGAGCACTTCAGTCAGCCCGCAAAGTGCAACACCCGGAAAACAGAATAGTATTTTTACAGATTTAAAAACCACAGCTTCAAATATTTTAATTTCTCCAAATCCATTCTCACCAGATAATGACGGGTTTGAAGATTTTACAATTATCTCTTACAATTTAACTCAAACAATTGCTCAGATAAAAATAAAAATATTTGACAGCCAGGGAAGATTGGTTAGCACACTAAATAATAACACAGCATCAGGACAAAACGGCTCTGTAATATTTAATGGACTTGATGATGAAGGAAATAGTTTGCGAATTGGTATATATATTATTTATCTTGAAGCATTAAACCAAAATGCCGGTACAGTTGAAGCATTAAAAGCTGCAATGGTTGTAGCCAGAAAATTAAATTAAATAATAGAGGAATAAATGAGCAAAACTATAAATCAATGGTTCGAAGAATACGGCGAAAGCCATCAAAATCTTACAAATAAATTATTTCATTTTGTTTGTGTACCAACAATCTTTTTTAGTTTAATTGGACTTTTATCTTTGGTTTCACTTCCCACTATGTTAGGTATTAATATAAAAACAAACAGTGTTTTTTTTAGTCTGGCTTCTCTAATAATTATTTTAAGTTTTATTTTTTATTTGAGACTATCATTCTCGATAGCTATCGGAATGTTGTTTGTTTCACTTATTTCTCTCTGGCTCAACTATTTAATTTTTAAAATGGACATAATTCCTCTCTGGCTTTTTTCTGTAATTATTTTTGCTTTAGCTTGGGTGGGGCAATTTTACGGTCATAATATTGAAGGCAAAAAACCTTCTTTCTTTAAAGACTTACAATTTCTTTTAATTGGTCCGGCCTGGATACTAAGTTTTATTTATAAAAAAATCGGTATAAAAATTTAATTATATTACACTTTTGACATACTAAAAAGATTGATCTTTGTAGATTATAACTTTCGTGTTAATGACAATTATGTTAATTTATATTTAATTGGTTGCTTCGAATAAATAAAAGTTAAATTACCACCCGTGTAAATTCAATTGATTTAGTTTCAGCTTTATAATAAATTCAACACCGGTTTAAGCCTATTAACAAAAATTAATTTACCTGTCGAGGAATTTTATGATGAAATATTCTTTCGTTGTTTTATTATTAGTGTGTTTTATAACCACAATTTCATTTTCACAAAAAGCTCAAAAAATTGAATATACTCTCTCAATGAGTAAGCCACACACTCATTATTTTGAAGTTGAAATAAATATTTCTAACTACAACAAAGATATTATTGATTTTCTAATGCCTGTATGGGCACCGGGTTCTTATCTTATTAGAGAATTTCCAAAAAATGTTTCCTTTTTTCAAGCAAATGATTTTGAAAAAAATCCATTACTATTTGAAAAGACAAATAAATACAATTGGCGTGTTTATCTAAATAAATCTAAAAATGTTATTATTAGATATAAAGTTTATGCTTTTGAAATGTCTGTTAGAACAAGTTTTTTAGATTCTTCTCATGGATACTTAAATGGTACAAGTATTTTTATGTATGTAAAAGATCTTAAAGATCAGCCATTAACATTAAAAATAATCCCTTATAAAGATTGGAAAAAAGTCAGCACTGGTCTAACTAAAGTAAAGGGCAAACTATGGGAATACTATTCACCTAATTATGATATACTTGCAGATTCACCGATAGAAATTGGAAATCAAAATATTTTTCAGTTTACAGCTGCAGGAATTCCACACAATGTTGTTATGTATGGAGATGGTAATTACAATATAGATTCTCTAAAAATTCAAATGGCTCGAATAGCAGAGGCTGCAACAAATGTAATTGGAGAGAATCCAAACAAAGAATATACTTTTCTTGTACATAATTTAAGCAATAGAGGTGGCGGACTTGAACACTTGAATTCAACCACTCTTCAATTCAGAAGATGGGGTTATGATACAGAAAACAGATCAAGAAGTTTTTTAGGTTTAGTTGCTCATGAATATTTTCATCTTTGGAATGTAAAGAGAATAAGACCTATTCAACTTGGACCATTTGATTATCAGAATGAAAATTATACAGAACTACTTTGGGAAATGGAAGGGGTTACATCATACTACGGAAGTCAAATATTATTAAGAGCAGGATTTTATTCACCAAATCAATATTTAGGCAGAATTGAAAGTTCAATTTCTTCTTTGGAAAATCAACCCGGGAACAAAGTTCAATCAGCAGCTATGTCAAGCTTTGATGCCTGGATAAAATATTACAGAAGTAACGAAAACAGTGACAATACAGAAATTTCATATTACTCAAAAGGTGCTGTTTTGGGTATGCTGCTTGATTTAGAAATAATAAATTCTACGAATGGATTAAAAAGTTATGATGATGTTCTCAGATTACTTTATCGTAAATATTATAAAGAATTGAAAAGAGGATTTACTGAAAAAGAATTTAAAACAACAGTCGAAGTAATTGTGGGCAAAAATATGGATGATTTTTTTAATAAATATGTAAATGGGACAGAGCAAGTTAACTACAATAAATATTTAGGTTATGCCGGGTTACAATTAATAGATCAAAAAAATGACAACAATGAAATAGATTTAGGCTTTTTTTCAAAAACTAAGAATGGTAATTTATTTATTAAAAGAGTAATTGATGGAACTCCAGCTTATAATTCAGGGTTAAATGTTGATGATGAAATAATTGCTGTTAATGATTACAGAATTGATGAGAAAACACTGGATAATATTCTTGAAAATTTTCCAATTGGTTCTGAATTAGATTTTCTTCTTTCCAGAGATGGAAAACTAATGAATATAAAAGTAAAACTTGAAGTTAACCATGTAAAGAAATTTAATATTGTAGATTTAAATAATGTAACTGATAAACAAAAATTAGTCTATAACAAATGGCTTAGAATTAAATAATTAATTTATTGAAGCTTAAATGTTGCGTTTTTTTTAAGTTAATATTTGTCACTCTGAACTTGTATCAGAATCTCAATTTAAATTGTAACATATTTTGAAATAAACCTGCCTGCACAAAGCCGTTTCGGTATAGGCAGGTTCAGAATGACTGTTATAATCAGTTTTTGTAATCATTTGGATTTTTTGTAATTCTAAAAAAGGTAAACATAAAATGAAAAAATTAAAAAGTGTTGTATTATTCTTTGTTGCAATTTTTATTTTATCTGCGTGCAATACAAATTCTAATCAAGTAGTTAACAAAAATAATGACTATAAAACTGCAATCTTTGCCGGCGGTTGTTTCTGGTGTATGGAACACCCTTTCGAAGACCTTAAAGGAGTAAAAGAAGTACTTTCTGGTTATACCGGAGGCAAGGTAGTAAATCCTTCATATCACCAAGTCTCATTAGGAGTAACGGGACACTATGAGTCGATTCAAGTTACTTATGACCCAAAGAAAATTTCTTATGAAAAATTACTTGATGTATTTTGGCATCAAATAAATCCTACCGATAACGGAGGACAGTTTGTTGACAGAGGGCAGCAATACGCAACAGCTATTTTTTATAATTCTGAAGAACAAAAGAAATTAGCTGAAAAATCTAAAATGGATATGGATAAATCAGGAATATTTGGCTCCCCAATTGTTACTAATATTTTACCGACTCAAACTTTTTATGAAGCTGAAGAATATCATCAGGATTATTACAAGAAAAATCCGGAGGGTTATCATCGCTACAGAAACGGATCTGGCAGAGATCAATATCTGAACAAAATCTGGAGTAAAGTAAATAAAGAAAAAACAAACGCAGGATTTAAAATGCCATCAAAAGAAGAATTAAAAAATAAATTAACTCCTCTTCAATATGAGGTTACACAAAATGAAGCAACAGAAGCAGCTTTTAACAACAAATATTGGAATAATCACGAAGAAGGTATTTATGTTGATATAGTTTCAGGTGAACCGTTATTCAGTTCAACTGATAAATTTGAATCTGGCACAGGTTGGCCATCTTTTACAAAACCGATAGAGAAAGATAACATTATTGAAAATTATGATTATAAATTAGCAGTAGAACGAATTGAATTGAAAAGTAAAAATGCTAAATCACATTTAGGTCATGTTTTTGATGATGGTCCTAGACCAACCGGTTTAAGATATTGTGTAAATTCTGCAGCCCTTAGATTCATACCAAAAGAATATCTTAAAAAAGAAGGTTACGAAAAATATTTATCCTTATTTGAAAATAAATAAGACTAACCTCTTTTATTAATCCCAGATTTTCCATTGGAAAATCTGCCATCTGGGCAGACAATTTGTAAGTAAATAAAGATCATATACTTAGTTATATAAAAATCTCGGAATTCGTTATTTGAGTAATATGTTTTTCTTACAAATTGCCA
>Ga0051980_10002479_pt1 | contig 13854 bp, 12 predicted proteins | sample CryGey13umfilter_2_FD_55014 | JGI IMG/M metagenome (GOLD analysis project Ga0051980, IMG submission 55014) | Groundwater microbial communities from aquifer in Utah, USA - Crystal Geyser 4/9/14 3 um filter | ecosystem: Environmental > Aquatic > Deep subsurface > Groundwater | place: USA: Utah...
AACTGGAAGTTTAATTATTATTGATGAGGCAACCAACGAAACAGTTGGAGCTGGGATGATTATTTGAAAGAGAGTCATTTATTTAAAAGTTATTAACACAATTGAAGGTGTTATTAAAAAAACAAATTCAAATAGACTAACTTCTTTTTGGTCGTTTCGTATTCTTTTATGTAATTTGGTTTTTTTTGAACCTAATAATTTTATCGTTAAAACTTGATTTATTTAAGATTAATGATGATTAGGCAACCAAATATAAAAAAACTCGTCCTGAAACCATAAGAATATAAATTATAAAAATTATGAATAAAATTATAACATTATTACTAGCTTCATTTGGTCTTATTGCAAATTCATATNGTCATGCAGTACAANTAGGATACTGTTTTAATTGTAATGGAGATTTACGAATTTGGATAGAACATTGGCATGGTAATGAAACTATTGCTAATACAAATATGACTCTTACTTTAAATGTGAATGGAGTTACATCAACTCAATCTGGACAAGCACTTACAAATATTCAAAATGTCCCTGCTGCTAATCTTCCTGGGTGTACAACTCCTATTAGCATATTTGGGTCTTGTCCTGGTCAGGCTAACACTTATAATGATTGGGTAAATTATGATTTTCCTGGAATGCCTTCAGGAGTTCCTATTACAATTACTGTTAATTAAAATGCTAATACTCAAGCGTTTACTATGGATGGTTGTGGAATGTATCCAGCATCAACAGGAATAATTGTAATTCCACCACCACCAACCTTTCCAGATATTATAGAATGTGGAGGATTAGGCAACACAGTTGGTCCTTTTGTTTTTCCTGCAGGTAATACATGGACAAACAGCAATCCAGGTATTGGTCTAGCAGCAAGTGGAACAGGAAATATTCCAGCCTTTACTCCAACCAACAGTCCAACCATACAAGTAGCTACAATTACTATGTCTAATACTTGTGGAACATCATCTTTTGATATAACCATTATACCAGCTCCAACTGCTAATTTTACTGCTCCCAACATTGGAGCAAATATGCTTTGCCCAGGACAACCGGTTCAGTTTACAGATTTATCCACTCCTGTTCCAGGTAGTAATATTGTAGCATGGGACTGGGATTTTGGTGATGGATCGCCTAATAGTAACCAACAAAACCCCACGCATACGTATCCATTAAATCCACTTACTTATAATGTAACCCTTACAGTTACTGATCAAAATGGGTGTTCAACAAATACGACCTTTGCTGTTAATTTTGGTGGTCCCACAGCAGAATTTTCAACAGCAAATGTCTGCGATGGGAATGTCGTCAACTTCACCGATGCCTCCATGCCTTTAGGAACAATAACCAACTGGAACTGGGATTTTAACAATGATGGAATTGTGGATAATACCAATCAAAATACTTCATATACTTATCCTGGACCTGGTACTTATACAGTTGAATTAATGGTTGTAGCCAATGGAGGTTGTATGGATTCAATCACACATACTGTAGTAGTCCACCCAAATCCTGTAGCTAATTTTAGTGCAAATAATGAATGTTTGGGGACTGCCGTTACGTTCAATGATATATCAACCATATTAACAGGCACCATAACCAATTGGGCATGGAATTTTGGAGATGGCTCTCCTCTTGATAACACTCAGAATCCAACACATAATTATGCTACAGCTGGAATTTACAATGTGTTATTAACAATTACTTCAGATAGTGGATGTACAGATAATATTACTTTACCCGTAGAAGTTTACAGTAATCCAATAGCATCATTTTCTGCTGATACTGCTTGTGCAGGGTTTAATACTAGCTTTACAGATATAAGCACAGCAGGTAGTGGTGGAAATATTACTAACTGGGAATGGGATTTTGATAATGATAACAATCCTGATGACTTCACTCAAAACCCTACCTATATTTTTCCTGGACCTGGAACATATTCTGTGAACCTAGCCATTACTGATTTAACAGGTTGTGTTCATGATACTACTATAGATATTAGTGTTTCTCCTCAACCCACAGCCGATTTCAATTTTGATTATGTATGCTTTGGTACAGTAACTAGTTTNACCGATTTGTCTTTACCTAACGGAGGAACTATTTCTAACTGGAATTGGGATTTTACCAATGATGGTATCGTTGATAATATCAACCAAAATCCTACTAATGGATATCCTGTTTCAGGGTCATACACAGTTGAATTACATATTGCAACTGCTTTAGGTTGTGTGGATTCTATCACAAAAACGATAGTAGTTAATCCAGTTCCTGTTGTGAATTTTGGTCCTACAGATGTATGTTTAAATACCCCCACACAATTCACAGATTCTACTCAAATAAACACACCTGGTACATTTAATAACTGGGCATGGGATTTTGGTGATATGATTGGTACGAGTGCGTTGCAAAACCCTATTTATACTTATACCGCTGCAGGTACTTATAATGCCTCGCTTACCGTTACCTCTGATAGTGGCTGTATTGGAACCATTACACTTCCTGTTACTGTGTTTCCTAATCCAACAGCCGCATTTACTACTGCAGATATTTGTGAGAATTTGACTGCTGGATTTACAGACCAATCGGTAGGTAATGGAGGCGTCATTAATCAATGGGATTGGGATTTTGATTTTATAACACCAATACATACAACGGATGATGTAAACCAAAACCCTACTAATAACTATATTGCAGGATCCTATATCGTTGAATTAATTGTTACTACTCAAGCAGGTTGTGCCGATACGGTAAGTAATCCTATCACCATTCATCCAATGCCAAATGCTATTTATACCTTTACTGATGAATGTTTTGGAACAGCAATTGATTTTGTTGATAATTCTAATGTTTCAACAGGAAATATAGCCGCTTGGAATTGGACTTTTGGAAATACGAATACGTCAAACACCCAAAGTCCTTCTGAAATGTATGCTAATGATGGGCAGTATAATGTAACCCTAATTGTTACCACAGATCAGAATTGTAAAGATACAGTTACACAAACAGTAAATGTTTGGCCACTACCTGTCGTAGATTTCACACCTGTTGATGTTTGCCTTAATTTTAATACACAATTTACTGATTTATCTACTGTAACCTTAGGGTCTAATGTGCTTTGGACATGGGATTTTGATGATGGAACGCCTTTAAATAATTCTCAGAATCCTATTCATACTTATACAAATGATGGAACATACCAAGCACAGCTTATGGTAACCACCAACTATGGCTGTAAAGATTCATTAACCAAAACAGTAACAGTTCATCCATTACCACAAGTTAGTTTTATTGCTAGTGTTTTNGATAGCTGTTCGCCTGTTATTGTAGATTTTACAGACCTTTCGGTAATAAATGCACCTGGAAATAATGTAACTTGGAATTGGAATTTTGGAGATGCAGGAACTTCTTCTCAACAACACCCAAATGCAATTTCATTTACTAATTCTTCACATACCTCCGTTGCTTCTTATGGAATTAGTTTAACTGTTATTTCAGATATGGGTTGTGTTGGAAAAGATTCCATTNCTAACATGATAAAATCTTATCCTATACCTACAGCAAGCTTTAGTTATGGTCCTGCCCCAACAAATATCTATGACAGCGAAATAGACTTTACTGATAATTCCATAATTGCCAGTCAGTGGCTTTGGGATTTGGGTGATGGAGCATCTTCAACAGAACAAAACCCAGTTCATCTTTATGCTGATTCGGGTTTATATACTGTAATTCTCTATATGGAAAACATATATGGATGTGAAGATACTACTGAAAAAATAATTAAAATTAATCCTGTTTTTGCAATTTGGATTCCTAGTGCATTTTCGCCTGATGACGATAATATAAATGACTTCTTTTATGCTCAAGGCTACGGAATTAAACAACTTGAAACTTTAGTTTTTGATAGATGGGGAGAAGTTGTGTTTGAAGGCTACCAATTAGACTCTAAATGGGATGGTATTTATAAAGGAACATTAGCTAAAACTGAGGTTTATTCTTATAAAATTAGAGCTTTAGATATTTTTAATGAATGGCATGAATTTATAGGTAAAGTAACTTTAATGAAATAAAACTCATCTTCAGTATTATAAAAAGCCATAGGAATTTAATTCCTATGGCTTTTTGATTTATTTTTCGGGTTAATATGCGTAATATTGGAGTCTAAATAAAACCTTTATTATGTCAGAAAAAAAAGAGTCCATCAATAATTATATTGCTTCAAATAAACAACGATTTTTAAATGAACTTATGGAATTATTGAAAATTCCTTCAATAAGTGCTGATTCAAATTACAATAACGAAACACTTAGAACTGCTCAAGAAGTAGAAAAGAGATTTATTGAAGCTGGAGCAGAGCATGTAGAAATCTGTCCAACAGCTGGTCATCCTATTGTTTATGCTGATAAAATAATTGACACTAATTTACCAACCGTTTTAGTTTATGGACATTATGATGTTCAACCACCAGATCCAATTAATTTATGGACTTCTCCACCTTTTGAACCAATAATTAAAAAAACAGAAATACATCCTGAAGGAGCAATTTTTGCAAGAGGAGCTTGTGATGACAAAGGACAAATGTTTATGCATATCAAAGCATTTGAAGTGATGATGAAAACAAATTCACTTACTTGCAATGTGAAGTTTATGATAGAAGGTGAAGAAGAAATAGGCTCAAAAAACTTAGAAACTTATGTAAAACAAAATAAAGAAAAACTAAAAGCCGATGTAATATTAATTTCTGATACTGGAATTATTGCTAATCAGATACCTTCCATTACTGTAGGTTTAAGAGGGTTAAGCTATATGGAAGTTGAAGTTACAGGGCCAAATAGAGATTTACATTCTGGTTTATATGGTGGGGCTGTTGGGAATCCAATAAACATTTTGTGCGAAATGATTACCAANTTAAAAGATGATAAAAACAGTATCACAATTCCTGGTTTTTATGATAAAGTAGAAATAATTAGTACAGAAGAAAGAGCTGAAATGGCAAAAGCTCCTTTTAATTTAGACGATTACAAAAAATCTATCGGATTAACAGATATTGATGGAGAANCAGGATATACTACCAATGAAAGAAATTCCATTAGACCTACTTTAGATGTAAATGGAATATGGGGAGGATATACTGGTGAAGGAGCAAAAACTGTTTTACCTTCAAAAGCCTACGCTAAAATTTCAATGCGATTAGTCCCTCATCAAGATTCTGAAGAAATTTCAACACTTTTTACTACTTATTTTAAATCCATTGCTCCTCCTTCTGTAACAGTAAAAGTTACAGCTCATCATGGAGGGACTCCTTATGTTACTCCAACAGATTTTTCGGGTTATGTTGCTGCAAAAAATGCAATGGAAGAAACATTTGGTAAAACACCTATTCCTGTTAGAAGTGGGGGAAGTATTCCTATTGTAGCACTGTTTGAACAAGAATTAGGTTTAAAATCTGTACTTATGGGTTTTGGTTTAGATTCTGACTCTATTCACTCNCCAAATGAACATTATGGAGTTTTCAATTATTTTAAAGGAATAGAAACGATTCCATTATTTTTTGAACATTTTTCAAAGTTATCTAACGAATGATAAAAAAAGGGTTTTCACTTTTTTTGGTGTCCATTATAATTACCTGTAGCTTCTTTATGGTTAGCTGTAACTCATATAAAGATGTGAAAGTTAATAAAATCGAGCGTGTTGGGGTGAAAAAATTTTCTGTTTCAGAAATTGAGTTTTTTGTTGAGCTGCAAATTGAAAACCCCAACAATTATAAAATAAGCATTACTGATGGAGATTTAGATTTATATATTAAAGACAAAAAAATTGGTAAAACCATTTTACAAAACAAACTTATACTTCCAAAAAAATCAAATGAGATTCATGAAATACTAATTTCCACACCGCTAAAAGATGCTTTAAGTGGAACAATTCCTTTTGTTTTAGGGATAATTGGCAAAAAAAATGTTCTTATTCATGTGCAAGGAGAAATAAAAGCTAAAGCCAAAGGAGTGGTAAAAAAAATACCTGTCGATTTTAAAGAAAATGTGGCTTTATAAGAAATTATAGCGTTTTTAAAAAAGCTCTTTCAATAGCTTCGCCTCGTTTAATGACTTTTTTTGTCCATTGAATTAGCTGAGTTATCTTTTCCTCTTCGGTAAGTTGCCAATCAATAGTTGATTCATGTAATCTTTTAGTTACTTCGTATAAACAAATCGCTGCAGACACAGAAATATTCAAACTTTCAGTAAATCCAACCATAGGAATTTTCACAAGTTCATCAGCATTAGATAATGCAATTTCAGAAAGACCCTCTTTCTCTGTTCCAAACAATAGGGCAAACTTGTTATTAATAGGAATGTCTTGAATTGAATAATTTATTGCATGGGGTGAAGTTGCATAAATCTTATACCCTTTGTTTTTCAACGCATTTATACAAGAAAGTGTGTTATTTTCAAATTCATTATATTTGTTTATGTTAATCCATTTTGAAGCACCTTGCACTACTTTTGGATTAACATTGTATGTATTTCTATTTTCAATAATATGAACATCTTGAATCCCAAAAACATCACAACTTCGCAGAACGGCACTAGCATTCTGAGGCTGAAAAATATCTTCTAAAATGACTGTGCAATGTTGTGTACGTTCATTTATTATTTTTAGAAACAGTTCGTTTTTATTTTCAGAAATGAATGTTAAAAGATGTTCTAATAATTTTTTTTCGTAGGTCATGGTACAAAAATAAAAAAAGCTTTCCTTAATAAATAAAGAAAGCTTTTTAAAGAAAAAGAAAGAAGGTTTTTATTTAACTGAAGCAGCTAATTTAGAACCAGCTTTAAATTTAGCTACTTTTTTTGCAGCTATTTTAATTTCTTTTCCAGTTTGTGGATTTCTACCAACTCTTGCATTTCTTTTAGCAACAGACCAAGTTCCAAAACCAATAAGTGCTACATTATCATTTTTTTTCAATGATTTAGTAATAGTTCCAGTAATAGCTTCTAAAGCAGATTTTGCATTTGTTTTAGATAGTTTTGCCTCTTTTGCGATGGCATCAATTAATTGTGCTTTGTTCATAATTTTTAAATATTAGGTTAGTACTTTTTCGATTAACTACAAACAAATATAGATGATTTTATTAATTTACAAGATTAATTTGATTATAAATTTGCATTTTGTTGATAAATTAATGCTTTTGTTAATACCAATTAATGCTTTTATGAAATATGCAAATGAAAATATGTCAGTAAGAAAAGAAACACAACCAACTATAAAATCAATATTCAACATTAGTTCTGTAAAAATGTCACTAAAATAGTTGTTAAAGTCTATTGGCACAACTTATGACAACTGAGAGTTCTGTTAAATAAATTATTAACCTATAAAATTTATAAATATGTCATTAAAAATTAAACCACTAGCAGACAGAGTAATTATTGAACCTGCTGCTGCAGAAGAGAAAACGGCTGGGGGTATTATTATTCCAGATACAGCAAAAGAAAAACCACAAAAAGGAAAAGTAATGGCAGTTGGTACTGGAAAAAAAGATGAACCAATGACCGTTAAAAAAGGAGACGTTGTTCTTTATGGTAAATATGCTGGGACAGAAATTACTGTTGAAGGAAAAGATTATTTAATAATGAAAGAATCTGATATTTACGCAATTGTTTAGGCTAAACACAAATAAAAAAATTAGCATCAAAACATTTAAAAAATAGTACTAATTAAAAAAATGTAAAGAAAAATGGCAAAAGATATAAAATTTGAAATAGAAGCCAGAAATGGTTTAAAAGCTGGCGTTGATAAATTAGCAAATGCAGTAAGAGTAACATTAGGACCAAAAGGTAGAAATGTTATTATTGATAAAAAATTTGGTGCACCTCACGTAACAAAAGATGGAGTTACCGTAGCTAAAGAAATTGAATTAAAAGATCCTATTGAAAATATGGGAGCTCAAATGGTTAAAGAAGTGGCTAGTAAAACAGCCGATGATGCTGGTGACGGAACAACAACCGCAACCATTTTAGCACAATCAATAATCACATCAGGATTAAAAAATGTGGCTGCAGGAGCAAATCCAATGGATTTGAAAAGAGGTATTGACAAAGCAGTTGCCGCTGTTGTTGCTGAATTAAAAGCCATTTCGAAAAAAGTTGGTAATGACAATGAAAAAATAAGACAAGTAGCTACTGTTTCTGCCAACAACGATGAAACCATAGGTAAGTTAATTGCTCAGGCAATGGAAAAAGTGAAAGCAGAAGGTGTAATTACTGTTGAAGAAGCTAAAGGAACCGAAACTTATGTTGATATTGTTGAAGGAATGCAATTTGACAGAGGTTATCTTTCTCCTTATTTTGTTACCGATGCCGAAAAAATGATAGTGGAAATGAGTAATCCTTACATATTAATTTATGACAAAAAGATTACTGGAATGAAAGACTTACTTCCAATATTAGAACCAGTTGCTCAATCAGGGAAACCATTATTAATAATTGCTGAAGATGTTGAAGGAGAAGCATTGGCAACTTTAGTAGTTAATAAAATTAGAGCTGGACTAAAAATAGCAACCGTTAAAGCACCTGGTTTTGGTGATAGAAGAAAAGCCATGTTGGAAGATATTGCTGTATTAACAGGTGGCACGCTTATTTCAGAAGAACAAGGCTTTAAGTTAGAAAATGCGACTATTGATATGCTTGGAACAGCTGAAAAAATCACAATAGATAAAGATAACACTACAATTGTAAATGGAGCTGGTAAAAAATCTGACATCAAAGCAAGAATAGAACAAATTAAAGCTCAAATAAAAACAACTACATCTGATTACGACAAAGAAAAACTCCAAGAGCGTTTAGCTAAATTATCTGGAGGAGTTGCTGTTCTTTATGTTGGAGCAACAACTGAATCAGAAATGAAAGAGAAAAAAGACAGAGTTGACGATGCCTTGGCTGCAACAAAAGCTGCCGTTGAAGAAGGAATTGTTCCTGGTGGTGGAGTTGCCTTGATTAGAGCTGAAAAAGGATTGAAAGGATTAAAGGGTGTTAATGAAGATGAAAATACTGGTATCGCTATAATTAGAAGAGCTTTAGAAGAACCTTTGCGTCAAATAATTATAAATGCTGGCGGTGAAGGAGCAGTTGTTGTTCAAAAAATTAGAGATGGCAAGGATGACTTTGGATACAATGCAAGAACTGAAGAATATACAAATATGTATAAAGCTGGAATTATTGACCCAACAAAAGTAACTCGCATTGCATTAGAAAACGCTGCATCTATAGCTGCACTTTTACTTACTACAGAATGTGTGATTACTGATGAACCTGAACAAGAAGGAGCAGGAATGCCTCCAATGGGTGGGATGGGTGGAGGAATGGGAGGAATGATGTAATTCCTTTTCTCTAACAACTAATAAAAAACGCCTTGATAAATTTTTATCAAGGCGTTTTTTATAGCTTTAGTTAGAGGCAGTCCACTTAGTCGAGAGTTTGGTTCAGAATGTTCGAGATTGAGGTTTCGATGACTTGAGAATCAGGAGTCCCGATAGTTATCGGGACGGGATGACTGATTTGAAAGTCGAGAATAACGAAGATATCGAACATTATGGACAAACTCTAATTATTTTGAAGCCAATCCATTCATTATTAATTGAATTGTAAGAGCTAAATTTTGTGTGTCCTGCTCTGTTAAACGTGTGTCTGTAATTTGTGCCATTACATACACATTTTCAATCTCATTATTCATATATTTTTTTCTTGCCAACACCACTTCTTCAAGCGTTGCATAATTACCTATAGAATAAATATTATCTTCCAAATTAATTTCAATAACCTTTTCATTACCAATTAGTTCAAATAATTTATCTACTAAATCTACAGAAGTAACTGGAATTGCCAACGCATAGTAATGTTTCAAACCCGATCTTTGAACTTGTAAAAGATAATTTGCTTCAACATTACTAATTAAATCGGCATCTTTTACCGTATTATTTTCTGCCGTTAGTAATGTATTTTTATACTGATAATTTATGGCTTCGGCAACCGAAATTTCTTCTTGATTATTAAAAGCAATAATAGATGCATTTTCACATCCTGCAGTAATAAGTTTTGTTTTTAAATCATCCGCATCATTAAAAACAGTAAACTTTCCAAACTGAAAAAACTCTTTATTATTTACAATGACTTTTGTTAAATAAGGATACTCTTCAACAATAGTAGTCGTTTTATGAATATCAGTAGCCGCTATTTCTATTTGGTAAATTATTCCTTTCGGTAGATTTGGATTTGTTGCTTTTGTATATCCATTTAGTAGGATGAAAGCAATAACGATGAATGTTTTAGTAAGTGTTTTCATAGCGTTGGAGTTTTAGAGGTTTATAAATAGACTTTGTTGAAATTATAACAATTTAATGTTAATTTGTTATAATTTTACTATTTTTACTATAAAAAGTTACACGCAAGAAGTGTTTTTTATAAAAAAAGAAATTAAGAAAGCTAAACCTCCAAGGTTTCCAGTAGCATCAACACGTTATAAAAAAATAAGCAAGTCGTTNATAACCTGTCCTTCGATTAGACAGATTATCATTGTTTTTTTATTGTAAATTAAGGTATTGATGCTACTCCGTGGTGCTTCAGATCCAACACTCAATCCAAACGCTTGACTTCGCAATGACGTTCTTCATCGGACTTCCGACTTTACAGACAGACTCTGATTAGGTTTTTTGCTTTTTCTTTTTTGCGGCAGGAAATAAAATATTGTTCAGAATAAGACGGTATCCAGCAGAATTTGGATGTAAGTTTAAGTCAGTTGGAGGGTCCCCTACTTTGTGTTGATAATCTTCTGGGTCGTGCCCACTATAAAAAGTCCATGTGCCTTTTCCCATAGTTCCATGAATATAGCGAGCAATATTGAGCGATTTGTTTTCTCCCATAATTAAGACATCTTTTTTAATGTATTGCTTATTAAAAGAAGTAGTTTGACCATAAAAACCTTTAATTAGTTGTTTATGATTTTGGCAAAGCATGGTTGGTACAATATCCCATTTAGCCGAAAAATCAAAAAGTGTGAAATTATCTAAGTTTTGAGGAGTGGTTACATGAACTGGAACGGTTGCATCGATAGTAGAAAATTCATATTCATAAGGATTTGTTTTCAACGTAAAATCAGTAAATGCAAATGTTTTGCTGTAATCTAATTTTGAATTATAATTAGGAGTTGAACCATCTCCATCATACATCGCTTCACAAATATCCAATCCTTCGGCTGCTAAAGCAATGTCCAATGCATCAGTTCCAGAACACATGGCAAATAAAAAACCTCCACCTAAGGTATATTCTTTAATGTTTTTTGCTACTGCTAATTTTAATTGAGATACTTTTTTAAAGCCTAAACGAGCCGCATTGTCTTCATTATATCTTACTTGCTCTCTGTACCAAGCCGCATCTTTATAATTTGAATAAAATTTACCATATTGCCCTGTAAAATCTTCATGATGCAAATGCAACCAATCGTATAAAGGTAGTTTCCCTAAAATAATTTCTTCATCATACAGCACATCATAAGGGATTTCGGCATAGGTTAAAACCAACGTAACCGCATCATCCCAAGGTTGTTTGTTTTTAGGTGAGTAAACAGCAATTTTTGGAGCTTTTTCTAATTTAACTACATCCATATTCACTTCTGGATCGGCAATTTCTTGTAAAATAGCTCCAGCTTTAACATCGGCAATAACCTCAAAAGAAACGCCTCTAATAATTAATTCTTCTTCTAATGTTTTGATGTGTTTTACTAAAAAACTTCCACCTCTATAATTTAAAAGCCATTCTATCTCTATATTATTTTCTAATACCCAGTAAGCTATTCCATAAGCTTTTAAATGATTTTTTTGAGCATCATCCATAGGAATAAGCAAATAAGTTGCACTTGCTTGAAGCGAAAAAAGAATGAAAAAGAGAAGAAAAATTAGTAATCTCATTGGGTTAAAAGTTTGTGAAGTCAGTTTATAAGATTAATAGGTTAAATAGGCAAGTTACTAATTACTAATACCTAACTACTAGCACCTCATTTTTTTCTTAAAAAGGAAGTGCTTCTCCATCTCCACCATAATCAAAATCATCAGTACTCTCATTCATTTTTGATGGTAAAGTGAGTGTTGGATTTGTATCAAAATCGGTTCCAATAGGCATAGTGGTAAATTGATTGTCATCAAAATTAGCACTACTGTTATCAAAATCTTCAAATTTTGCTAATTCATCAATAAAACGGAGATGTACATCACAAACAGCACCATTTCTGTGTTTAGCAATTAAAATTGTTGCTTTTCCTTCGGTTGAGTTTCCTTCTTCATCTTGGAAAATTTGATAATAAGCAGGTCTGTGAATAAATTGCACCATATCAGCATCTTGCTCAATAGAACCAGATTCTCTTAAATCGGAAAGTTGAGGTTTTTTATCTCCTCCTCTTGTTTCTACAGCTCTACTAAGTTGCGACAAGGCTAATACAGGTATGTTTAATTCTTTAGCTATGCTTTTTAATGAACGAGAAATCATACTAATTTCTTGTTCTCTGTTTCCAGCACCTTTTCCTCCTTCACCATTTCCAGACATGAGTTGAAGGTAATCGATAATTAATAATTGTATGTTATGTTTAGTTTTTAATCTTCTGGCTTTTGCTCTCAATTCAAACACAGATAATCCTGCTGTGTCATCAATAAATAGTGGTGCGTCTGCTAAACCAGTAATTCTTGATTGAATTTGTTGTATTTCGTCATTTCGTAAATTGCCACTTCTTAGTTTTCCTGATGAAATTCCAGATTCGGCTGAAATTAATCGAGTAACTAATTGTATAGAAGACATTTCTAAAGAGAAAAATGCTACGGGTATTTTAAAATCTACTGCTGCATTTCTTGCTAAAGAAAGTACGTAAGAAGTTTTTCCCATTGCAGGACGGGCTGCAATAATAACTAAGTCGGAAGGCTGCCATCCAGAAGTTACTCTATCTAATGCTGTAAATCCTGAAGGAACTCCAATTACCCCTGTTTCTTTGTTTTTTGCTGTTTCAATTTGTTCCATGGCACTTCGAATCAAATCGGTCATGGATTCAAAGCTTTTGCGGATGTTTCCTTCTGCTACGGAAAACAAACTCGTTTCGGCTTTGTCTAATAAGGTAAAAACATCTGTTGTTTCATCGTAGGCATCGGTTATAATTTCTGATGAAATTCGTATCAATTCGCGTTGTATATATTTTTGAGCGATTACTCTTGCATGAAATTCAATATTAGCTGCCGATGCTACTCTATTGGTAAGTTGAGTAACAAAATAGGCTCCTCCAACAATTTCTAACTCACCTCTTTTTTTAAGTTCATTGGTAACCGTTAAAATATCAACTGCTTGCGAACTTTGAAAAAGATATTGAATCGTTGCAAATATTTTTTGATGACTTTCTTTATAAAAACTTTTTGGTTGCAAAATGTCAATAGCCGTGTTTACAGCTTCTTTTTCGAGCATTAATGCTCCTAAAACTGCTTCCTCTAAATCAATTGCTTGAGGTTGTAGTTTCCCATGTTCTAACGCGTTACCTATCTTACTTAATGATAAATTTCGTTGTTTTGCTTTGTTTTGTTGCTCCTGATTTGCCATAGTTCAAAAATACGAATATTGTGCTGACAATGTTTCCTTAAACACAAGAAATTAATTCTTTTATTAACGGAATTAATGGTATTTGTATTTCAATGAATTAACATTTTTTAAACAGGATTTAAACAACTTTATCATCTGCCTATGGCAGACAATGTTTATGACGATAAATAACTTACTAATTAAATTTATTAGACGTAGTATTTATTTATTTATTTACATGTTGTTTTAGGTAAACTTATTT
>Ga0051980_10002508_pt1 | contig 13786 bp, 11 predicted proteins | sample CryGey13umfilter_2_FD_55014 | JGI IMG/M metagenome (GOLD analysis project Ga0051980, IMG submission 55014) | Groundwater microbial communities from aquifer in Utah, USA - Crystal Geyser 4/9/14 3 um filter | ecosystem: Environmental > Aquatic > Deep subsurface > Groundwater | place: USA: Utah...
GCAATTTATCTTTTGAAACGGTAAAATGATTTCCCACGCCACGGGAGGAAATCAATTCGGAAATTTTATTTTCACTCAGGAGATAAATAGCGGATGAAAAATTATCGGTAAAAAGTATTCCATTATTAACAAATTGGAGATTTTGGATTTCCGATTCAATTTGTTGCATAAAAACAGGATTAGAAAAAACGAACAAACAGGCAATTGCTAAAACTTTTTTAGTCAATTTATATTCCTCAAAAAAATTATTGTGGCCATGTAATTTTAGTCAATAATTAAACCATTTCTAAATATTTTAAAAATTTTTGCAAATGCCCTAAACTTTTCCTAAAACAATTCGATAATGTGTGTGGCTTTAAAGCCTGGTTTTGGTCCTCAGCAGTGTCAGAGATTACTTTGTCAATAAAATCTGACACTGCACTTTATTACAAATAGCCTCAATATGAAACACATTTCACATTTGAAACATATACTTTAACCTGAATCAGATTAAATTTACACCATTTCACATTTGGCATAACTCATTTAATTACAATAAGTTACATGGTGTTCATAAACCATGTTAACAGGCTTGGCACGGTCATTGTAAAGCTCATACCGACAAAGTAATTAACAAAAACAAACAAAAAAATATGAGGACCAAAATGAAAGCAACATTAAAAACCACAGCCATCTTAGCAATGTCATTAATTTTGACATCTAACATTTTCGCACAATCAAGTGCAAACGCTTCAGCAACAGTTACAGCAAATCTCAAAAAGGGATTATCAATGTCAGCCATTGACCCTTCAATCGATTTCGGTGAAATAATTTTAACAGCCGGATCAGCACAGACAAATTCTGTCGCAACAAACGTTGGAGCCAAATTTGAAGTTATCGGTCATCCGGGAAAAGCAGTCAACGTTTCATTTGCCAACGCAGCATTAGATAACAATGCCTGGGTATTAGCAAACGGCGGCTCTACTGGTTCATTGACATTCGTTCCTTCAGTTGAACAAACAGGCGGAAATAGTTCTTACGCTGGTGCATCTGCAGTAACAAGCGGTAACAGCATCAACTTAGTAAATAACTCCGGCGACGGTTATCTTTACCTGTGGGTTGGCGGTTCGATAGCAATTGCAAGCAATCAGGCACATGGTGATTATTCAGGAACTTTCTCTGTAACAGTAGCTTACTAATAATATAAAATTAATCTGAGGACCTAAAAAATTAAAATTGAGTTGGTCCTCTTAGGGCGCCGAAGGAATAAAACCTCCGGCGTTCTTGCTTTTAAAGATACATAACTTTATTTTTTACCAACATTTTAATCTATTTAATATGAAATTATTCTTTGTTTTAATTGTAATAAGCTTCTCAACCATATTCTCGCAATCAATTTCAAGAAATTCGAGTTCCTCAGCTTTTGCCAATTTGATTGTTCCCCTTTCGATATCTTCAACTTTTGGCAGTTTGGATTACGGTGAAATTATTCTCACCAAAACTAAATTTCAAAGAAATATTCCTCCACAAAGTGGCAAACTTTTTGTAATTAACGGACATCCCGGGCGAGGAGTTACGATCATGTTTAACAGTATTACACTTTCAAATACAGGTGTATCTTCTTCTCCAATTGGAAATATTACAACTATCCCCTTTTCTCCTAAAGTTGTACAGGAAAACAACTCAAATGTAAAAAACGGTCAGACTATTAATCTTGTTAATAATGGTAAAGCAGGGGAATTAAAACTTTGGGTTGGAGGCATAATTTCAATTGAACCAAACCAGGCAAGCGGTTTATACAGCGGTAATTTTACTATTACTGTTTCATATTAGAACAAGCTAAACATTCCATTTTATTTTTCGATAATCCTTCAAAGTATTGACAAAGTGTGATTCTTCAGTTAACTTTGAATTGTCCAGCCGAAAGGATTATGTAAAAATGAAAACACTTAAAATATTTATTCTTTTTATGCTTTTGTCTTTGTCTGTTTTATCAGCTCAAAACAGATACGTTGCCTCTGTGCCAATTCATGTTTCATTGGTTAAAGGGCTAAGTTTAAATATAATGAAGAATAACCTTGACTTCGGTGAAGTAATATTGTCACGGACAGGAACTCTTATTAAGAAATCTGCAACTGAAGGAATTATTTTTGAAATTTCCGGCAATCCAAATAAAAATGTTGCTATAAATTACTCAACAACAAATCTTACGAATTCGGCTTGGTCTGAAATTTTTGGCGGGACAAAAGGTAATATCAATTTTATTCCTGATGTTTTTGTTTCCACTGAAAAAAAGCAATCTGAACTGCAAAAAATTGAAAATGGGAATCTTGTCAATATAGATAAATCAAATGACGGAAAAATCCTTGTCAATATTGGCGGATATTTAAACGTGGCAGCGAATCAACCTGCGGGCAATTATATCGGAAACATTTACCTTACTGTGTCATACTAAATTCTAATCCTCAAAAGTTTATAAATTGTTTTAAATGAGCAATTTTTCTAATTTTGCCTTATGAACAATTTATTCTATTCATATTTTAGATTAATTTTACTTGTACTATTTATGTTTTGTACTGAGCAATTCTTTGCACAGACAATTTACATTACCAAATTAAACGATTTGAATTTCGGTGATGTATTTATCGGCTATACAAAGGATATTCCTCATACCGACATAAATTCTGCAAAGTTCAAGTTTTACCATACTGCATTCGGAAGGAAAACTATTTATATTTCCTTTACTCTTCCAAGTAATTTATCAAACGGTATTGATCAGATTCCAATTACTTTTGACCAGAATCATACTGCCTGGTCAATCAAAGACCAAGTTTCCGGAAGAAAAAATTTCAATCCTTTTTCAAGGTATAAAATAAAAAACGTAAGAAGTTACAGGAATTATTACATCTGGCTAGGCGGAATGCTGAGCGCTACTCCCGGCGTTTCCTACGGTTTATATGAAGGGACAATTATTTTAACAGTAGAAATGTAAAATGAAAAAAATAATACTTTTTGCAACTTTGTGTTTATCATCCAACTTGTTTTCTCAAGTTATCATTTCACCTTATGTGGTTTATATGGATGAGCAAGAAAAATTCGGAACATTTATCGTTCAAAATGAATCCGATCAGGAATATGAAATCTCGATTTCGTTTATTTTTGGTCATCCAAAATCTGATTCGCTCGGAAATGTTTCAATGCAATATTATCAGGAACCAACAGACACATTGCCATCAATAGTTAGTTGGCTCCGGGCTTTCCCGAGAAATTTTATTTTGCAGCCCAAACAAAAGCAAATTATAAGAATGACTGTCCGTCCTCCCGACAGTTTAACCGCAGGAACGAGATGGGCGAGAATTGTAACTCAATCTGTTCCAAAAGCTCCTCCGATCTCGAATCAAAGCACCGGAATTTCAGCAAAAATTAATTTTGTCTTGAATCAGGTGACAACTGTTTTGTATCGGAAAAATCCGGCTGAAACGGGAATTGAAGTCTCATCAATTAAAACTCAGCAAGACAGTTCATTATTAAATATTTTGGTGAAATATATCAGAAGTGGCAACTCGCCATTTTGGGCAGATATTACTTTGAACCTGCTTGATTCGTTAGGCAATTCAGTTGCTGATGAAAGCGAGTATATGCCGGTTTATCTCGATATCACGAAGAAATATTCAATGGATATCAGCAAAGTTGCAAAAGGAAATTACACTCTCGAAATTCAGTTAATACATAACGAGAAAGAAGACATTCCGCAAAGCAAACTAATTCCGAAAGAAACACTGATAAGAAAAATTGACGTAGAAATTAATTGAAAAGATTTATCCCATTTTTCTTTTTTTTATGTTTTACTTTTACTTCCGGACAAGAGAAGTTTGGTTTAATTTTTCCCGGTTCTGCTGATACAGGAAAGTTTTTCCTTGATAATTCAAGTGTAGAATTCAAATGGCACCGGTTGGAATCTGCTGTTTCATATTCAATTTTAATTGCTGAATATGAAAAAGATTTTTTTAAGTTGGCTTACAACTCTGCCGACTTTGTAAAAATTATTGATACAAGTTTTGCTTTGCCCGGCGGAATTATTAAAAACAACTCAAAATACCGCTGGAATTTAAAAGCCAAACTATCAAACGGCAAAACGGTACTTTCCGATTTTTTTTATTTCACAACTGGTAAACTAAAAACTTCTGACATTCAAATAACTAATAATACAGATGAAACAAATTTTTACAATCAGCCATCTGAACCTGGATTTAAGCTATCAAAACCAGTATTGACTATAAATTTTGATAAGAAAACCGGGATAAAATATACTCAAGTTTATGTTGCACGAAAGATTAAAAACAAGTACAAACTTATTTTCAAGTCGGCTAAGTTACCGCCGGGAAATAAATCAATAGGAATTCCATCAAAATTCTTANTCGATAAAGAATTCTACCGATGGAATTTGAAGACAGTTAATAAAANCGGGAAATCCATTTTTACCAAAGCGAACTATTTTTATACTGATTTCTCAAATCCAAAACCGATTTCCAAAAGAATTTTTCATCCATCAATACCGATTTCACCAGGAAAAGCCAAAATCAATTTTGAAGTTATTCAAACCTTAACTCCAGAACTTAAATGGATTCCTACCGGTGATTCTTTGATTAGCCGAATTTTCATATTTGAACTTTCGCAGGACAAAGATAAAATTGTTTTTGCCTCAGATAAATTTGCTCCGAAAACAAGCAATTATTACGTGCCAAGTAGTGTGTTGAAATATGATTCATCCTATTATTGGCAAATAAAATCATGGCTTCCGGATGGATCGGAAATCTATTCCGAAAACCTTTATTTCAGAGCCAAAGAAAAGAGGGATTTTTTTATTCCGCCAAGAATTATTCCCAAAGAAAAGGAAGAAATATTTTTAGCTTTGAAATATGCTGGAATTGTTAATACAACTTTAAATGCCTTATATGAAAACGGCGTTGTTTATTTACCTTTACTTGAATTATTTTCAAATTTAGAGGTGGAATCGAAATTTAATAACTCCAAAAACAGTTACGAGGCGAAAACCATTTTTACCCATAAGAATTTGTCGGTTGATTTAGTAAATAATCAAGTTCATTTCGGTGATTCAGTTTATCAATTAAATCCTTATAGGTTTCATAAAAATGATTTCGACATATTTCTGCCTGAAAATTTTTACAGAGAAATTATTGGAATTGACACTCGAATTGATATGTCGAATTTGACTGTCAATATTAATTCGGAAGAGCCTCTGCCGATTTTAAGCAGAAAAATGCGGGAAGACAAATATGGCTATCTTTACCAAAATGGGAACAAAATTGAACAAGGCAAAATAGATTTTAAGCGTGAACAAAAATATTTCAATTTCGGAGTTGCAGACTATCAGTTGACTTATAATGTCAATAAGTATTCATCTCCATCCACTTATTATATGTTTGGCGGAGGAGGAGAAATTTTAGGCGGTGATATTCATTTATTTACCAGAGGAAATTTCAGGGAATCAAAATTTGGTGAATCGCGGACTGAAGCTCAGTGGAAATATGTTTTTGAAAAGAACAGTTATGTGACGTCTTTCTCTGCAGGAACTCTTGATTTTGAAGGTTTGCAATACACAACATTTGACGGCATAAATATTACCAATACTCCGATTGAACCGCGAACTGAATTTGGTAAAATAAAAATTTCTGATACCGGAAATCCGAACAGTACGATTGAGCTTTATCTGAACAATCAATTATTTGATGTGGTTAAGTCTGATGCAACCGGAAATTTCTCTTTTGATTTGCCATTGAATTACGGAACTTCTTTAGTCAAGCTAAAATTTTTCGGCAATTTTGGCGAGTATCAGGAAAAAACGAAACTGTATCAGATCCCTGTTTTGCTGCTTCAAAAGTATGAGATTAATTATAATTTAAGCGTAGGAAAGCAGAATATCACAAGAAATGATCTTCGGAGTTTCGATATCGCTTATGGAGTAAATGATTGGATCACAAGTAAATTCGGCATTGAACATCTTGAGACAAAAAATCAAAAAGCAGTTTTTTACAATACTACTTCTGCAAGATTATTTGACAGCTATTTTGCAAATCTTTCTTTCTCGCCCGATAATTTTTATAATTTCAGTATTGATGCAATGCTTCCATCACAGCTCGCCTTGGATTTTGAGTACTCAAAATTTTTACGCAATGGATTTTTCAATCAGGCGAATCTGATGGATAAAATTTCTGCTCACATCTTTTATCCGTTGATTTTTTCCGAAACACAATTCAATCTTCAGTCGTTTTATTCTCTGTCAAAAACAAAGCAGAACACACTTAATGATTTTTCTTTGGGAATAAGTTCATATTTTTCATATTTCAGTCCGTCGGTTAATTATCATCTTGTTAATGTGAACACCGGCAAATCAGTTTTTAATAACAACACCATCGATGCCGGATTTAACTGGTCGCTGAATTTTCTTCACTATTACTTAAACTACATGCAGGGAAGTATTTTAACGGCACGATATTTTTATAATTTAACTCAGTCCCGTTCTGAAAATTATTCTGTTTCTTTTTCATTTAATCTTTTTGAAAAAGGACGGCTTCAGATTACGCATACTGAAAACATTGCTAATTCATTTTCGTTGACACAACTGAATGCTTTATTCTACTTTGATCAGACACAGTTTTCCACCTCAATTAGCAAAGAAACATTCACTGCTTCAGTTTTAGGCTCTGTTAATTATAATATGAATGATCAGCAATTCAGTTTGCTGAACAAACATCAGATTGATAAATCAGGTGCTGCTATCAGATTGTTCGTTGATGAAAACAACAACGGAGTTTTTGACAAGACAGAAAGCATAATCAAAGAAGGGAAAGTTGATATTTCAGTTGCCGAATTAACATACACAAAAAACGGACTGATAATCGCACATGAACTGAATCCCTACACAATTTATAAAATTAAAATCCGCGAAGAAAGCATTAAGAATCCTCTTTTAATCCCAAAGAAAAAAGAATTTTCATTTGAGACAGAACCCAATACTTTCCGCGAAATCAATATTCCTTTTTACGAGGCGGGAGAAGTTTCGGGAAAAGTAATCCGGAAAATTCCCCAAAAAGATATTCCGATTGCGGGATTAAAAGTGCAAATAATAAATATTCTTACTGAAGAATCAAATACAATTTCAACTTTCTCTGACGGAACTTTTTATTATTTTGGATTACTGCCCGGTAAGTACAAATTAGTATTGAACAAAGAGCAACTTTCAGCAATTAATGCAACTTTGGAAAGCAATGAATTCTTTTTTGAAATTTCGAATGCGCAAAAAGACAAAGTAAATGACTTTGATATTATAATTAAGAATTAAGTCACTTTACGCAAAGTTTACAATAATGTCATTCTGAATTTATTTCAGAATCTTCTTTTGTTAAGTTTTGTAGATGCTGAAATAAAACCTGTCTGACGGCAGTCAGGTTCAGCATGCAAATGCGTAAGGTGACGAATTAATATAAAACGAGGTAATAAAGTGAAGACTCTCATCACCATTTTTTCAGGTTGTTTAATTTTCATGTCATCTGCCTTTGGACAGACAAATCATAAAATCCTTTCACCGGACAAAAGAATAACTGTCGAGGCTGGATTAAATAAATCAACACCATTTTACTTTGTTGAATTTAATAACGAAAGAATAATTGACACTTCTTATTTGGGATTCGAATTCAAATCAACCGAGCCAATTAAAAACAATCTGCAAATTAAAAGTGCCAATGTAACTTCGTTTGACGAAACATGGCAGCCTGTTTGGGGTGAACGCAAATCAATCCGCAANAATTATAATCAGCTTGAAATTGTTTTGCAGGAAAGTGATAATCAAAACAGAACTGTTAATTTATTTTTCAGAATTTTTAATGACGGTGTTGCTTTCAGATATGATTTTCCCAAACAGGACAATCTGAATTATGTGGAAATCACAGATGAACTGACTCAATTTAAATTAGCAGAAGATTATACAAGCTGGTGGATTCCCGCTGATTATGACAGCTATGAATATTTATACAACAACACAAAAGTGAGCGAAATAGATTTAAGAAAATATAATTATCCAACAAGTGGCGACAGAAATCATCCTAACCCATTTGCAGTAAATACTCCGATTACTATGAAATCAAAATCAGGAATTTATTTAAGCATTCATGAAGCTCAATTATATGATTACTCTGATATGGCACTTGAAAGAAAAGACGGATTGATTTTGCAAAGTCATCTCGTACCATGGAAAGACGGAATCAAAGTCAAAACACAGACTCCATTTAAAACTCCGTGGCGGATAATTTTAATTTCACAAAATGCCGGCGGACTTATTGAATCAGCAACAATTCTAAATCTTAATGAGCCAAATAAACTTACAAACACAAGTTATATTGAGCCAATGAAATATATTGGTGTTTGGTGGGAAATGCATATTGGAAAAAGTTCTTGGGCATATAAGCAACGAAAAGATTCATGGTCATTCAGGGAAACAAACCTGCATGGAGCTAATACAAATAATGTAAAAAAATACATTGACTTTGCATCAGCACACGGAATAAGAGGGGTTTTGGTTGAAGGATGGAATACTGGTTGGGAATTCTGGGGTGCAGATTCAGAAGGTTATTTTGATTTTGTAACTCCATATCCTGATTTTAATATCAATGAACTTGTTCAATATGCGAAATCAAAAAATGTTGAAATCATTGGTCACCACGAAACAGGCGGGCAGGCTGCAAATTATGAAAAACATTTGGATAATGCTTTTAAGTTTTATCAAAGTCTTGGAATTAAAGCCGTAAAAACAGGTTATGCAGGAACAATTATTCCAAAAGGCGAACATCATCATGGTCAGTACATGATAAGACATTATAGAAAAGTACTTGAAACCGCAGCCAAGTATAATATTATGGTAAATGCTCATGAACCGATTGAAGATACCGGAGAGAGAAGAACTTTTCCGAACATGTTATCGCGGGAAGGTGTGCGCGGGATGGAATGGAATGCTTGGAGCGTTGGTAATTCTTCTGAACATACAACAATAATTCCTTTTACACGCGGACTTAGCGGACCAATAGATTATACGCCCGGAATATTTGATCTGACATTTGATAAATACAAAGACAAAGAGCGAGTTCAATCAACAATAGCAAACCAATTGGCACTTTACGNTGTCCTCTACAGCCCGATTCAAATGGCTGCCGATTTGATTGAGAATTANGAGAACAATCCCGCATTTGAATTCATTGAAAAAGTTCCTGTTGATTGGGACGAGACAAAAGTTCTTTCAGGAGAAATTGGAGATTTTATTGTGACAGCAAGAAAGAAAGATAATTCATGGTATGTAGGTGGTATTACAGATGAAAATTCAAGAAACATAAAATTGAATTTTGATTTTCTTGCATCAGGGGAAAAGTACAATGCAAAAATTTTCAGAGATTCGCCAAATAGTGATTATTTGACCAATCCAACAGAAATAATAATTGAATCAAAAGAAATTAATTCAGATTCAATCATGGAATTAAATCTTGCCCGCGCCGGCGGATTTGCGATGATAATAACACCAATGAATTAATATTTCAATTTTACTTTTTTGAACGGGAATTATTTCTAATTAACCCGAGCGGATCAAGTCTTTTATCAAACCATTGCACCCCCCAGTGTAAATGGGGCCCCGTTGATCTGCCTGTTGTGCCTACTTCTCCAATTACATCACCCGCTTTCACTTTGTCTCCGACTTTTACAAATTTCTTCCTCATATGAAGATAAAAACTGTTTAATCCGTCACCGTGATCAATCAAAATATTATTTCCGGCATAATAAAAAGTATCCGCAGAAAGAATTACAATGCCATCTGACATTGCAAAAACAGGTGTTCCTGCTGATGCAGCAATATCAACTCCGTTATGAAAATTTTTCTTTTCGCCATTCAATATTCTTTGATTTCCAAATCTTCCTGAAATTCTTCCGCCTTTAATCGGTCGTATAAATCCCNCCTCGTACATCGGNATNAAATTCTCACCAATCTTTTTCCTTGCTTCCTGACTGATTTTTCGTTCTCTAATTACTCTTTCATTTTCTGCTTCGGGATGAGTAACCAAAGACGGTTTCATATTATTNATACGCTGAATATTGTATTTACGTTTTTTCGGTTTGAATTCTTTTGTAATGAAAGCATTATTTAAGTATTTCACTTTCAGTGTATACTTTATTGAATCATCTCTGTCAAAACCAAATATGAAATAAGAATTATCATTTACTTTCAGTGCAATATCATTCAGCCATGCAGAATCAATATTGTCGCCTGTACACTTTACTAAACTTGCCTGCTTTATTTCACCAGAGAATTTCAACTTTTGTGAATATAAAACCGAGCCAGCTATTATCAAGAAAATAAAAATATTCTTCATTTGTACCTTAATTAAATTTTTGAATTAGACTTCAGATAGTTAAGCAGTTCAACAATATGTTTTGTTTTGAATCTCTCATATACTTTCCGGAATCCGTCCCCATAAATCGGAGTGGGATCATTAAACAAAGATTGAATTATATCTTTTTTGTATTTGAAATTTTTTGTGCTCAAATACTTATAACTGATAAAATGACAACTTCCCTCTTCTAAAATCGGTGTGTGCTTGATTTTTGTATTTTGATCAATCCAGATATGCATAAGTTCATGTGCAATTGTTGCTTCTACGTAATCCTGGGGAACTTTATTTAATGTATAAATTACGGCGCTGAATTTTCGTTTTGTCTCTCTTCCAAAAGTTGTCTCGACATTTTCAATTTTACAATAACCACGCATATTATCGTTATACTCAGATTTTGCGGCTGCTTTCAGTCCAGTTCGATCAACAGCCCGGATTTTAATTTTATCTTTCGGGACATTAATTCCTAATCCGCGTAAATCATTAATTACTTTGACAAGCAAATAATCATACACCGAGTTTGAAGGCACTGCATCATCATAACATATTTTACAAATGCTTCTTCCGTCAGACAAATTATATCCTCCGCCGGTTATTTTATCTGAAATCAGTCTGTCACAATTGTCGCATCTTTTGCTTTCTTTCAGATGTCTTGCATGATATTTATTGCCATATAAATCCTGAAAATATTCCCCTTCCAATGCATGTCCGCATACATCACATTTTGGAACGTAACTTTCTTTGTAGCAGTCCGGATGATAAAATTTGTTTTCGTTCTTGACATATTCTCCTTCAATCTGCTTTTTACATTTATCGCAGATAAAATGACCGGGATGAAAATATTTATCTTCAACAATCAAATATTCATCAGTGATTTTCTGTTTGCAGTAATCACAGATTTTACTTTGCCCAAAAGACATGTTTGCAGTTAATATAAAAAATACCAGAATCTTTTTAATCATTTATTTCAACACTTATTTTTATGTTTGAAGTGAATTTAAATTTAATTTCACAATAAGTAAAGACAAAATCAAAATGACTTTCAAACAACATTTATCAGGCACATTAAATCTTGCCATACCTGTTGCAATCGGTCAATTGGGTCATATCATGCTTGGAGTTGTTGACAGTTTAATGGTTGGAAGATTAGGCGCAGTTCAGCTTGCAGCTTCATCACTTGTCAACAGTATTTTGATTTTAATTCTGATATTTGGAATCGGAATGAGCGTTGCTGTTACTCCGCTGATTGCNATTGCCAAGNGTTCTGATAATCATGATGAATGTGGATTGATATATAATCAGGCAATGATTGTTAATTTTCTTTTTTCAATTTTCCTCAGTGGGATTGCATTGATTTCCTCCGAATTTATTGATTACTTAAATCAACCTGCTGAAGTGATTTTATATGCAAAGTCATATATGAAAATCATGAGTCTTTCAATGATTCCGCTGATGATTTTTCAGACATACAAGCAATTTTTTGACGGGCTATCAATTACAAAACCCGGAATGTACGTTGCAATCATTTCGAATGTTGTAAATATAATAGGGAATTATGTTTTAATATTTGGAAAGTTTGGCGTTCCTGCACTTGGTTTGGATGGAGCCGGGATTGCAAGTTTTCTTACCCGTTTTTTTATGGCTTTATCTATAATGATTTATTTCTATAAATCAGAAAAATTCAAGAAATATTCAAAGGTAAAATTTCAGTTCAAACTAGAAAAGAAAATTACAAAAAAAATTATCAGCACCGGACTTCCTACCGGATTTCAGATGTTTTTTGAAGTGGGAGCTTTTTCATTCGCTGCAATAATGATAGGCTGGATGGGTGCGAATCAACTTGCTGCACATCAGATTGCACTTAGTCTTGCAAGCACAACATTTATGATTGTCCTTGGGATTTCAAGTGCGGCAACAATTAGAGTTGGAAATTTTCTCGGCAGGAAAGATTTGGTTGAAGTCCGAAAAGCGATTTACTCAGCAATTTTACTTGGAGTTTCTTTGATGTCTTTGTTTGGAATTCTTTTCATCATTTTAAAAGATTTTTTCCCAACATTATTTATCAGCGATATAAGCGTAATTAATTATGCTTCTGAGTTATTAATAATTGCTGCGCTCTTTCAGATTTTTGACGGAACACAGGCGGTTTCTCTCGGTGTTCTCAGAGGAATGCTTGATGTAAAAATTCCAATGTATCTCGCATTTATTTCTTATTGGATTATCAGCATTCCGCTTTCATATTTGCTTGGTTTTACTTTTCATCTTTATGTGAACGGCGTTTGGATAAGTCTTTCAACCGGATTAATCTTTGCAGCAGTATTTTTTGTTTTTCGAATAAGATGGAATATTAACAGAATTGAAAAAAGTATTGAGGTTTAAATGAACATATTTAAAAATAAAGAAAAACGGGTAATCGGAATGATTCATCTTCCGGCATTACCTGGAACACCAAACTCAAAATATTCCGTAAAAGAAATTATAAACCAATCAATCAAAGAAGCCGAATTATATTTAACAGAAGGTGTCCATGCAATCATGATTGAAAATATGCATGACACTCCATATTTACTTCGCAAAGTTGGACCGGAAATTATTTCTTCAATGACTGCTGTTGCATTCTCTGTCAAAAATAATTTTAATATTCCATACGGAATTCAGGTGCTTGCAGGTGCAAATAAAGAGGCAATTGCAATCGCCCAATCAGCAAATCTGGATTTTATTCGCGCTGAAGGATTTGTATTTGGGCATGTTGCCGATGAAGGTTTTTTTCAGTCAGACGCGGGTGAATTACTGAGATATCGCAAAATGATAAACGCAGAAAATATTTATATTTACACAGACATTAAAAAGAAGCACAGTTCGCATTCAATCACTTCAGATACTGATATAGTTGAAACAGCAAAAGCAGCAGAGTTTTTCCAAAGTGACGGGATAATAATTACAGGCGTTTCAACAGGAAAGGAAGCCGATGTGAATGAGTTGATAAATGTCAGAAAGAATGTAAAACTCCCAATACTGATAGGCTCTGGAATAACCAAAGATAATTTGCATAAATATTTTTCTCTTGCAGATGGATTTATTGTAGGCTCTTATTTCAAGATAAAGGGATTCTGGAAAAATAAGATTGATAAACAAAGAGTGCGAATTTTAATGAGTGAGTTTAACTCACTGAAAAATTAATACCAACAAATTAATGGAGATGATATGAAAAGAATAATTTTTATTGTCATTATTTCGTTTTCTTGTTTTCCCTCCTGTGATAAAATCTGCAGTACGGACGACAACAAAGTCGGACCATGCGTGCATGAATACAGAGAAGCTATTTTCCATATAGCATCAGTTCAGGATTCAGTTAC
>Ga0051980_10002567_pt1 | contig 13672 bp, 15 predicted proteins | sample CryGey13umfilter_2_FD_55014 | JGI IMG/M metagenome (GOLD analysis project Ga0051980, IMG submission 55014) | Groundwater microbial communities from aquifer in Utah, USA - Crystal Geyser 4/9/14 3 um filter | ecosystem: Environmental > Aquatic > Deep subsurface > Groundwater | place: USA: Utah...
ATAATCGTTATATAACAGTAGGTTACATCTATATTAACTTGTTTCCGGCAGCTCCGTCATGTAGAATATTTCAGCGTAAGCTATTGATATTTATGCCAAAATGAGCCTTCCCTATGTTTATTTTACATCATATTCTGCCACCTCTTCAGCAAGAGTTTTCCTCCACCAAGTTGGGGCGTTTGCGCGGTCGCTGGTTTAGCCATGTGATATTGGCTTGTATCATCCCCTTCACAAGTTCGATGTCATCCAATCTTCTGCGTTCTTTGACGCACCTGTTCGGCGTGGATGTGAATCACCGTCGTTTCTATGCCTTCATGGGATCGAACAAGCTTCCTATGGCATAACTTGTGGCCGACGTTGTGGCGAATGATTCCCGAGCCGGAAACAGATGGACGCCTACTGTTGGCGCTGGATGATTTCACCAATCCAAAAGTGGGTAAAAATGTGTTCGGCTGCTCGCATATCTTCGATCATGCCGCCAAAGCCAACCAGTCCACATATCCATGGGCACAGTGCATCACCAGCATCGGCTTGCTCAAGCGAATTAAGGGTCGCTGGGCGTGTATACCACTGGCGCAACGATTCTATCTGCCCAACAAGGAGATTGTGGCCCAAAGGGAGAATATGAAGGTTAAAGGCATGCTCCCGGTATTTCACACCAAGCTGGAGCAAGCCGTTGATATGATTTCCATGCTGGCCGGGCACTTCTCCGGCGTGTCCGTGCTTACCGTCTGCGATAGCTGGTTCGGAAACTACGGATTGTTTTCACCAGCCAGAGCGGCGATTGGTGATACGTTTCACCTGCTGTCACGTCTGCGTGCCAATATCGTGTTGTACGCGATGCCGACGGAACGAGTGCCGGGACAACGCGGGAGAAATAAGAAATATGGTCAACGGCTTGGCTCCACAACCGATCTGGCATCCGTGCTCAGGGATCAAGCGGCAAGCCTGTGCGTATTCCTTTATGGAAAATCGCGTGAAGTGACAGCTTCTTCCAATGTCGTGATGCTCGGGACCCTTCGTTGTCCCGTACGCGTGGTCTTTGTCTATCGTCGCAGCAGTTGGGTCGCACTATTTACCACTGACTTATCACTGTCTGTTGAGCAGATCATCGAATTCTACGGCGCACGTTGGAAGATCGAATCGGGCTTCAAGGAAATCAAGCAGGACATTGGCGCCAGCCGAAGCCAGATGCGGAATGCGCAATCGGTGATGAATCATCTTAACTTTTGCATGATGGCTACGGCTGTGACATGGCTATATGCTATCCACTTGGAAAATACTCCCGAACGGCGCCATATGATCCGAGGCCGAAGCAGTTTCGCCTTCTCTGACATCCGTCATATTATTGCCAGGGCTGCGCTGAGGGATGATTTTAATGCCGGTTGCTCCAATCTCGGCAAACCCGCGAAAAATTTGCCCGTGGATCTCTTGCTACGCATGGTTGCTTGAGTGAAGCAACTCAAAAACGGTGAAACTTCAGTTTAAGAACATCATCGAGGAATAACTCAGCCGGAAAAACTTCTTCACCTTTACCTAAACCAATTCGCCTATCTTTTTTATAAAAAGTAGTGGCAGGAAGAATCCACCCAGCAACCTCATCATGTCCAATATGAATGGCCTTCGGGTGAAAAATATCAATCACCTCTTGAAGAACGGCGAAAACTTTGACATAAGTCTGCTCATTACGAGGATCATAAATCCCCTTACTATACATAAGCTCGGGGTAGTTATTTTGAAAAAATTTTTGCTGATGAGTCAAAAGTGCCAACTGGGGAATAACCTCCATCCCCAAAGAATTCGCCAAATTTGACCATTCAATCAACTGGGATTTCGTCCAGGCATCTCTCTGAGCTTTCCAGGGAGCGTGCTTTAAGCGAACTCCATCACTTAAGGTAAGCTGGATAGTATTGAAGCCTGAACTATGAGCCTGAACAAGCATTTTTTTAGCCGAATCAAAGTCCACATTCCTCAATACAAAGTGGAAAATTCGATATATTTTGTTTATTCCCCCTCCTGTTGATGTAGATGCAGCATCAACAGAAGGAACATAAAAGAAACAAAACATCAGTAGAAGAACCGTTCGGGCAACTACATAGTTTATCATCTGTATCCGAGTTCCTTCATGGTCTGAATAAATGGTTCCTTGATGAACTCATGAAGTTCAAAGGGTTTGACTGATTTTGCTGCACTCAAAGTATGCGCTCCAAAATTGAGATAAGTTTGATCAAATTCAAAATTGGCAAAGGAAACTATATCCGTCAGAATTTTCCGTGGATGACAACACAAATCTTCATAGTCAACCCTCAACACATCCTTCGGGTACTCTTTTATCAGCTTCATTCCCTCTCTCATAGTAACTATCCACTCTACCGCCGCCATATCCGTTTGATTGAGCCATTTGCGCATGTCTTCAGCATGCAAAGCCAGATCATTGTATTCAGGGACAATTTCGTCTAGCAACAAATTCCACTTACGCTTATCTCTCCCCCACCAATCATGAACTTCTGAATTATTGGATTCCCCCAGACGGGATGACCAAGCATCAATAGAGTGACAAGTATCCCAGCCATTACGCACTAAGAAAATAAATTTCGCATCTGGAAAAATTTCGCGCACGAAAGGCACTCGGAAAATGAGCTCAGGATATTTGTCTACCAATCGGGGGGAAAAGACAGTGGCAAGATATGCCCCAAAGAGCTTATGTGCATTTTTCTTCACCTCATCATTCGCATCAGCAGCAGCAAGCCTGTAGTGGGCAGCCCCACGACTATAGCTACCAATCACATCTTCTTCCGGGAAAATCGCATGCCACATAGCCTTGGGCTCATTAAGAAACCCTACTTCTCTGTGCATCGAAAGCACTACGCCTAAAATCGTAGTGCCGCTGCGACCGGTACCTAAGATAGAAATTGGCGTTTGGACCTTCTTTAATTGAGGAAGCTTTTTTTCTAGTGCGAAATGCGCAAAAAGAAACGGGTTAATCCACTGCCCACGAGTCGTCAAAGGGCGACCTTCAAACAGTGCATAACTAGCCAAGCGAGACACTAGCTTGCTTGGCCTAGTTTTAATATATCGAAAGTCTACCTGTGCTACCATTTCACAACCTATTTCCCCAAATTAAACCGACGCTTAAGCGTGTCACTCAAGTTCTTTGTTCTTCCTAAATTCATGAGAAGAGCCATACCCCCCTTAAGTATTAGCATTGCCATAACTCCCATATACTTAAGATTGGGCTTCTTAATATACTCTACATCATACCCAAGCCTTCGCATTTCAGCTCCAGCGACTTGTTGACATATATATATTTCCACCCGGGAAAGCGCGCCTTTTTTCCATGCTTGGAATCGACTAACGTCTATTCCCTTTTGATCTGGCTTATCCTGCCCAGTCGATGATCCAATTTGTGGTATACTTAACATCTCAACCTCAAATGGAACATCAATATATTCGCATAAATGTCTTACAGTCTTTTCAGGCATTTGAACCAGATCTTCAAACTTAATAGATAAAAACCGCTCGTGACCGTCAAGTTGTCTTGCTGCACGAACAGAGGACAACCACAGACGACTAATTATCCAGGGATGATAATTTCCCCAAGCTCGAATAGCTTCTTTGAAAGGAATATTTTTTGCACCCAAGAACCTACGACGCCATTTATTTTTTTGCGNAAGCAAAACATCCCGAGGATCTCGTGCCATATTTACAACTATCGCATCCGGAAAAATCTCTAAAATTTCCTTTGCAAAGAAGAGGTATCTAGGTGTTTGTTCGCACGGAATGCTTTTCCCGTGCTGTTTCGCCTCGTAGTGCAAAAACTGCTCATAACAGGCAATGGCATTTTTTGTCTTAACGGCACGATCTATTTCCTGAGCCACATGTCGATATTTTCTTGGGATAACCTTAGAAAAGAAACCGCTCCTAGAAGAAGTTAGCAATCTTTCCAGTAACGCGAAGCGCCGCTCTTCATCCCAGACAGGCTTATCCAGCGTATCTCGCGCACTAATCTGGTGCTCGAAAAAATGTAACTCTTCGAAGGTATGTACTTGTGAATTTTGACCCAAAATACGCCCCAGCATTGTGGTTCCACTTCGGCTATTACCAACAATAAATATCAACTTATTCAATGAACTCATGTAAGCACAACCTTTTGAAAGGACATTACCCTAATAACCAATAAACACACCATCAAGCGCCTTCAAGCCATGACCAAGAAACATCTAGACCTTCTCCAAAACACGTTAGTGGTCGCCAGTTAAATGCAGCTTCCGATTTCTTAATATTCAGCACAACTTCAGGCACATCGTAAGCACGACCAACTTTAAAGGTTGGCTCGATTGAAACATTAGCTGCTTGAATCACCGCATCAAAAACCTGCCGCACAGATTGCCCCTCACCAGCGCCAGCATTAAATATTCCTGTTTCAGCACTATTTCCAGCACAGACGCAAAGTTCAGCCAGGTCTTTTACGTAAATATAATCACGCACCACACTGCCATCGCCCCAAATCTCGATATCCTGCCCTGCCTTGATTTTACCCATAAAGGTGCCAATGACACCCTGCACACCGGCATGCCCTTGTCTTTCACCGTATGGGTTTGATGCTCGAAGAATAACCGCATCAATGCCGTATAAGGCTTGATACATTTGCAGATAATTTTCTATCGCAACCTTGACCACGCCATATGAGCAAATCGGTCTTAGTGGGTGCGTTTCAGGAATCGGGGAAACCTCTGGCACACCGTAAACCGTTCCCCCAGAGGACAGATAAATAATGCGTCGCACGCCTGAATCCCGCATAAGATTCAGTAAACGTACTGTGCCTTTCAGATTGCTTTCAATGTCGTATATAGGATCTTTGTTGGATGTGCTCGGCACGGTGGTACTAATCAAATGATACACCACATCAATATCTTCAAGTGCCTCGCTTAATGCGGGTGTGTCATCGAAAGCAGACAAACGATAGTCGACTTTTTGCAAAGGCGACCTGAATTTTTCAGGGGCACGGTCAAACACGCGAACACTATGACCCTCAGCCAACAAGGCATCCACCACATGTGATCCGATAAAACCATTACCTCCCAGTACCAAAGCTTTCACGACAGCACCTCGGTATAAATCTCTTTCAGCGTTCGGTATAAGTTTTCATCATTAAATTCCCTATCGGAGAATTCTTTGGCTCGTTTACCAATAGCTTCTACTCGCGCTGGCTCCATCCAGAGTTCGCGAACGGCTTCTGCAAGAGCAGCAGAATCTGTTGCTTCATAAATCAACCCCCGCTCACCATGTTGAACCAATTCAGTTATTCCGCCTCGATTAGACCCTATAACTGGCTTTCCAAAAGCAAATGATTGGTTGATTACATACGGAAAATTCTCATGCCAAATTGAAGGAACCACAACAAACGAACAGGCTTTTAGCTCTGCATCCATCTCATTCCCCCACTTAGACCCAGTAAATACGACATTGTTACACCCTAAATCTTTTGCCAGCTGTTTCAACTTTCCAAAATCAGGGCCATCACCAACAATTCGAAACGGAACTTCTGGGAGTTTCGATGCTGCTTGCATAAGAATATCTACTCCCTTTTCATCTATCAATCGGCCAAAAAACAGCACTGAGCCACCAGTGTTATAGGTTGCAGTATATTTTGTACTATCAAATGGGTTGCGCAATTTACGCCATCGGAATGTACCTTTTCCCCAAAACTCTTCGGTTTTATGGGCCATAAATTCACTTGAAAACAAGAACGTGTGAATATTCTTTCGATAGATATTCATCATATTATGTGCATAGGCCTCTATACTGCTGGCAGCACTATAGGTTAGAGAGTCATGGCAACAGCGGTTCACTATTGCCTTGTAAAAGTGACCGCCTTTACATTCTTCACAAATCTTGCCGTGATGATAAAGCTTATAACTGGGGCAAATATGCTTGTAATCATTACAACTCATAACTACAGGCACCTCTGCTTCACGAGCAGCATCCAGAATAGAAGGTGTAAGTTTGACATAAATAGCAAAAGCATGGATAAGATCAGGTTTAAAATCAGCAATAAGTTTAGCCATAGCTTGTTTTGCACGTAATGAATAAACCATGGAAGGGAATGTTTTTATTTTACTAAAAAGACCAGAATTTTGATAATCGGCAGCTTTAGGAAAGTAATCAGACCAAGGCGCATTCAGATTATCCTCATGACATGAGAAATAAGCAACTTCATGCCCTTGCTGCTCAAGAACACGGCCCACCTCATGATAAAAAACCTCAGCTCCTCCTGTAATAGAATAAGCATTGTGAGTAAGAAGTATTTTCACTTTCTATAATCTGCTTAGTTTTTTCTGTTTATGGAATCTAACCAAGCCTCTCCACATCGCCCGAAATGCATCTATTCTTCTATTAAGAACATAACTCACTGACCACTTAGACCATCGAATCAGCAAGCTTATTTGTCCCTGTATCCTTTCCACAAAGGTTGCATGAAGAGACAAGTTGAGAAGTGAACCATAAACCAGATGCTCCAGGAAGAAAGTTAGCCTAGGATTTGTTATGCTGTGGGTGAAAAAATGTTTACCCTCATCCCCTCTTAAGCTTGAATGAGCTTTATGTAGCAGCAAGCTACTCGGAACATAAGATATTTTATAACCCGCTTTGATAATCCTTGCACTTAAATCTACATCTTCACAATAAATAAAAAACCTTTCATCAAAACCTTTAGTTTTTTCTAATGCTTCCCTGCGCAAAAACATGGCACAACCAGAAATAAAGGTAACATCCAAATTATCCATGCAGTCATCAAATGTCTTGTTAATCATTGGCGATCTCGCACCACCCTTCTTCCAGTTAAGATAACCTCCTCCATACCACACAATATCCGGATAATCCAAACTCATGATTCGCGGAGAGCATGCACCAACTTCAATATGACTTTCCATATACTGCGTTAAAATAGAAATTGAGTTCTGTCTTAAAATAGTATCATTATTGAGAACATAGACATACTTACAGACAGTATTCTCCAAGGCCCAATTAATGCCAAGGTTATTCCCTCCTCCAAAACCTAGGTTTTCTTCACTCTGAATCACATGAATATTAGGATAGATTTCCTTTGCAACATCCACATCTACTCTATTTCCAATAGCTGAACCATTATCCACCAGAACAACAAATGGTAAGGTGTCCGACTCTCGCAAGCTATGCAAGCAAGCTAGGGTATCATCTAATCCGTTATAATTTATTAGTACTGTAACCACATCACATCGCATGTTTTATCCTCTTCTGCAAATCCATAAGGCTAATCATAACCATCGTAATCCCAAGTAAAACATACATTATAGAATACACTTCTGTAATTGATACTATTAACTCAAAAATAAACACCATAACAAACGAGATGATTAAATATTGAAAAATGGACTGCCAAGCGCGATGCCCAGCGTCAGAAGAATAGGCTTTTTTCAACAACCTAATCATCCGCTTTTGAAGGAACAGTAACAAAATCAGACCTACCAGACCTTTTTCCAGCGCAACTGTTAAATAATAGTTATCTATAGCATTAAGATAAGGGATTTGCTCTGCCCCCTGGTGAATACCATAACCATACAGTGGCGAGGAAAAAACAGCTGGTATCCCGTACATTAACTGAAGCAATCTAGCATAGCTGCTTCCTTCCGCTCCCCCCGTTCCAAGTAGTATATCAATAAGAATCCTGTCCAACTCCAAAATAATACCTAAAATTAAAGTTGCACATATTACCAACGATACTAAAAGAACCCGCTGAGCACGAATAACTTGTCCAGATTGCAGCCACAGAATCCAGACTAAAGATAGAACTAAAAGCCCTAAACCAGCGCGGGAACCTGTAAACCACATACATATAGGGATAAGCACAATCTGAGATGCAGCTAAATTTCTATACAATCTCTTTTTAACCTGTCGAACAACATAAAAACAGATTGGATATAAAAGAACCATAAACTCTGCAAATGATAAAGGGTTACTAAATGTCGAGGTTACTCTGTATCTGCCATCTCGAACCTTTCCTTCTAAAATTTGTTCAGCTGTCTTAGAAGCGGCATCAACGTACTGAGCAAAAAAAGACCCATTCATTGCAACTTCAAGCAAAGCAATCGCTTCCGCAATGAAGAGCGATATCATAACAACCACTGAAAAAATAACCACATGCCTGAGTGACCTTATATAACTCACTGCAAATAACATAAACACGGGGAAATAAAGTATTTGAAGGATTGCAGCACTCAGCGAAACGGACTTGTTGGCAGAGCCAAGAATTGCAGCAACAATCCCTTGCAAAAAAAATGCTGTTATAAGCAAAATAAGCACCTTGTTTTGCTTATAAATAATCCGAATATGCCTTTGTAAATTTCCAAACAGGAAAAAACTTATAGACCAGATAATCAGTAAACACAATAATACTATCCTAATAGGGTTAACTCCTATAGGGCCAACTACTATTACAACATAAGATGGCCAGATAATGCTTAACATAATAAGTAGCAAAAACAAATTACGCCCGATAGTCATTTCTCACTCCATCCTCTAGTATTATGGGGATACCTACCTCGATAAAGCCCCAAAGCTGCTGTAAATTCACTTTCCACTAGGTTCGGTGTTCTCATTTGATGCTCCGCACCTTTTCATCAGCCTTTTGCGTCTGTGTCGCCTTCCATTCAAAATATTCCTGCATATCGAAATATTTTCTTCCCGTACTCCATGTTTCATGCTATTCAGCCAGCAACGCACCGATTAGGCGCATGGCTGAGGCCTCATTGGGGAAGATGCGAATTACCCTTTCACGCCCGCGAATCTCTTCATTTAGCCTCTCCTGCATATTGGCTGTGGCTAGTCGTTTGCGATATTTTTCTGGCAGGGGGTCATCACCGCCAGCGCATCTTCAAGTCCATTCTCTAGGATATCAAGAGCTTTGTCCGCCTTGCCTTCAAGTTCCCCAGCAAGTTGCCTGAAGCGTGCCCGTGCCTCAGTCCTGCCCTCAGCACCAAAGACTCTCTTCATGCCCACAGCCAGAATGCCACGATAGCGATTGCTGGATGACCCCTCCAACACATTACGTATCAGGTGAGCCTGACACCGTTGCCATGTTGCACCCTGAAAGTGCCGAGCAGCGGCTTTCTTTAGTCCTTTGTGATCATCAGAGACCGCTAAATCCACGCCCTTCAATCCACGTTACTTCAACCAGCCAAACAGTGCGGCCCAAGTGGACTTCGTTTCTGAGTTCCCAACCATCATGCCGAGAATCACACGGTTGCCATCTTCGTTGATACCAGAGGCGATGAGTCCACTCATCGGCACAACCCGACCATCCGTGAGAACCTTGATTACCAGTGCATCCACAATCAGAAAGGGAAACAGGCGGTCATCCAACCGGCGTTCATTCCACGCTGCAACTCGGACATCCAGATTGGTGCAAAGGCGACTCACCGCTGATTTGGAAAAGCTTTCCCCACACAGCTCTTCAGTAACCTTCTCAACCCGGCGCGTACTCACTCCCTGCATTACCATCTCCATCATCGCCAACACCAACGCTTGCTCTGACCGCTGATAAGGACTGAAAAGGTCGGTGCTAAACTCTCCACCGCGGCTCTGTGGAACACGAAGCACCAATTTCCCAATGCGCGCATAAATCGATCGTGTCCGGTAGCCGTTACGATAACCCTTGCGATCGCTGCTACGCTCATAGTGCCCAGCCGTCAAATGCTCACTCATCTGTGCATCCAATACCTAGTTCACAACTGCTTCGACCAAACCCTTCAACCCTTCAACCCTTCAACCCTTCAACCCTTCAACCCTTCAACCCTTCAACCCTTCAACCCTTCAACCCTTCAACCCTTCAACCCTTCAACCCTTCAACCTTTCGTCACTTGTTAAAAGTACTTTCACCTGATCATCATTCAGGGTAATCTCGTACTCGGCCATCTGCCCTTCCTCCTTAGTGTTTAATGTTTCGCAACACCAAACCTAACGGAAAGCGGATGACCAAACACCCGAATCAAATTTGCAGCACTATAGGGACTTAAACACCCACCTCTGTAACATATTTCATTTGCAATCGCTTTCATCGGGGGATTACTGTGCTTTCTCATTCACAATTTTTAAGCCAATTTATTGGTCTGTTCAATAACACCTCTAACTTTTTAATATCTTCCGAAAAATAGTTGTCAAGAAATACTGCGGATTCAGAATCAATAACAGGTTTATTTTTTGTGTTATACGAAAGAATTGTCTCCCTGATTATGGGCCTTACTTTTGTAGGAACCAAGTGCCTAATAAAACCCTTAATAGCATTCTTCTGCGAAAATAAATTTGTAACAAACTGCAACTTGGACAATCCCGATTTATTATATACCCTATCGGTGTCAGCTTTAAAGGAACTATCAACTTTAAGAAATTCGTAAATGCGTGATAACACAATGGGCGGTTCATCTACAAAGTCCTCAAAAAATTCAACATGCACATTCTCTGCACCAAAAGTCTCAATATATGTCTTTACTCTTTCTGAATATAATGAACTTTCTGCATATCTCCAAAAGTCACCCCAGTTTTTATCTTTACGTTCATTCTCTTTGAGAAGCGCATCTATAAATGGTAAATTTTCTCTACCATCTCTTATTAAGTGCATATATTGAGAATATGCTTTATCTCGCGGATTACGCAGCATAATCAATATTTTTACATTACCAAGCTCTTTTTTTATTTGAGATGCCACCTCTGAAAAGTAAAGATAAGAAGGTGATACCTCACCTACAATTGGCTGATTGGATACGTTAGAATAATGCTTGTAGTAATCTTCTTTTGTTTCACACAGCCCCTTTACTACATCAGCATCTCCAGGGCCAGACTGAAACCTATTAATAAGCTCACATGTGAAATAATGCAACTCCTTTTTATCTGGTAAATATATATCAGGGTGCTGTTTTAAATAATAATATAGAGAAGTCGTCCCACTTTTGGGAGCCCCAACAATCAAAAAGTTTGGTTTTACCATATTAGAATAAATCATCTTTAGTCCTGTCATAGCCCAATTTTTTCATCAACCCATATCCCTTGGTTCCTTTATAAAATCAGATTCACCTATCAACAATTAAGGGTGAGAATACACCCATGAAAAAATAAAACTGGCTCAGCTTTTGTCTAACCAACCACATTTCGATTTTTGGATTTAAAAAAAGACAAAACCTGTTTAATAATAAAAATAGCATACTGCTCCGGATATAAAAAATCATTATAAAACTTTATTTTATTTGATCGATCCATTGGAAAATTATAGATAAAATATCTTTTATCAAAAAATGAAAAATTATACGTAGTCAAAATGGAAAGATATAATTTCTTTAAATCCGACCTTACAGTCTGATTTGGTATATTTGATACGCCATTTACTCCAAACCGAATGATATTTCTGTCAAAGAAATCTATATGTTTACCATGGAGTAGTGCTTTAATATAAAATGGGCGGTCTTCAAGCAACCTATAATTCTCATCAAATAAACCGATATCTGTAAAAACATTCTTATGATAGGAAGTACATGCTCCGGATATGCAATTTCCCTTTACGACAAGATAATTTAAAAGTCGCTTCTGATCAGAAAAAAGAGCCACTTGATTTAAGCCTGGGAGCTTCACGAGACTAGTTGCTTCCAAATTCGGCACCCTAAACCCTGTCAAAATTAATGACTTTCTAGCATTAAATTCATTTGCAATATCATTAACTACATGTGCATCATAAAAGACGTCATCTGCTGATAATGGTATTATTATGTCTCCAGATGAGACATTAATCGCACCATTAAATGAAGCTACAGTACCCATGTTTTTTTCATTGACTATAATCCTGTATGGAACCTTCAAACTCTCACAAAGACTATTCACATACTGGAAATCAAACTCTTCAGATCCGTCATCAACTATTAAATATTCAACCTCATACTCTTCCGAAATATTTTGAGTACTCACGGATTTTATGCACGCACCCAAATCTTGATGGTTATTGTACGTCAAGGTAACGATAGTTATTTTTGAAACAAAACGTGCAAACTCAGACATCAACAACCTTCAAAGCTATGAATCGCATCTTTCAGCTTATCAATATCGATTTCATAAGCGTGATTATACAAAGCTTTAGCTTTGGATACACCAGCCGCATACCTCAAGTACCTCATATCTGCACCAGAAAGTTTTGCCAGTGTCGAAAATGCTGCGAAATCGCCATATTCATCTGCCATCCAGCATAAACACTTCACACTTTCCTGAGCAAACACAATATTACTCCAGGCCGCACCTGTTGGGCCAACTATCCATTCCGCATTATTGATCAACTTTACCTGCTCAGAAAATGAAATTCCTTCCATGAGCACGCCCTCAAATCCATAACCGGCCAGAAATTCCATGACTTCTCTTTGGTTATATCCCCTTCTTGAGTTCCCTCTAAGTAAAAAAACTTTTTTCGGAAATAGTTTAGAGGACGCTGCCCCTTCCACACTATCCTCAAGATGGATGCGCCTTAAATAAGAAATCGAACTTTTTCGAAGAAAAAAGTCTTCAACCTGAAGTTTATAATCTGGCTTAAAATTGAAAGGCAAATTATTGACCGCATCAATATATATCAAATCATGGACCAGATACGAAATATCACTATCAAGATAAACCACCTCCCTGGATTCAACAAGCGGTGCCAATATTTCTTTAAATGATGGAATAGATTCAACACTGGCATCAACAAGGATTGGATACCCGACGAATTCATTTGTCATTTTTTCAAGGCATTCGAATTTCGGCACCATCTCGATCAGCCAGTGATAATAATTACCACTGCCATTCCCTCCCAAGAAAATTCCTGCATCTATTTCCTGAACAGCATATGTCCTAACCACAGCGTGAGTAGCACTGTGCATGACAATATGACCGGCAGAAAACACAAAGCTCTCAGTATTGCCATTTAAAACTCGCTCTATCACAACTTTTTTGTTCTCTTTATCTATAACAGAGGAGGACCTGGATGAAACGATTACATTTGAAAAGGGCCTGCATAAGACATCTCCATGAAAAATATCTTGTTTGGACTGACAGCAGGACTTCCAATCTCTGGGGGCATACGCACTCCCCACCTCCTTGTTTTTGACAATATTACCTTCTTCCGAAGCCACTTCATCCATCCATTCAATCGGCACAACCTCAATATTCCCGTTACTGAACAGATTTATCAAAAAAAGGCACAATCGCCCAACCACCTGACCAGCGATTGATTTACTCAAGTTCAGCNCTAACAACTTATATGCTATTTCCTTCCAGCAACCCATTTTAACACCAAAAAAATGCAAGTAGTAATGGCGCCAAATATTCACTGACGCAACAATAAGAACAATTAAAATTCATAGAAAAACTTTTTACTCTCGACTTCCAAGACAACATGACACAGAGCTCTTAAAGGCATCCGCCTCATAAAGAATAAGCACTCCAATAGAAACTTACCACTACAACTCAGAGTGTTTCTACAGAATAGTTCACAGCCCCCCCTAGGAAACACAGCAATCATCAAAAAACTACTCATATGAAATTCCAAAATACTCTTTAAGAGCCAAGGTTTCATTAGACAGAATCACCTTTAGCTTCTGCACATCTTCTTTTGAAGGCCGTTCAA
>Ga0051980_10002582_pt1 | contig 13651 bp, 9 predicted proteins | sample CryGey13umfilter_2_FD_55014 | JGI IMG/M metagenome (GOLD analysis project Ga0051980, IMG submission 55014) | Groundwater microbial communities from aquifer in Utah, USA - Crystal Geyser 4/9/14 3 um filter | ecosystem: Environmental > Aquatic > Deep subsurface > Groundwater | place: USA: Utah...
AGCCAGCGTCCGCCGCCTCGAGCTCGATGGCTTCGGGCAGGGTGTAGAACCCTTCGATGGGCAGGACCATCAGCGTGCGGGCCCACTCGGCGTCGTCCAGTGGGGTCGTGGGAGCGTGCCAGAACCAACGGTTGTTCTCGTTGTGGTGCGGGCGCACGACGAAGTCTCCCTCGGGGCTCGTGCCCACGTAGACCAGCGCGTTGGCCGGGATCTCCCGTGGCGCCAGGGGATGGGCGAGGGTGGTGCGGTAGAGTCCGGGGGGCGGCAAGTCACTCATTTTACCAACCTCGAGATGGCCTTGAAGGCGTCGCCACCGGCTCGACCGAGCCAGTCGAAGAGCACGGTCTCCACGGCGCTCACGACCGCGCCGTCGTCACGCCACAGACCTCGCGCGAGGTCGACGTGCAGCGCATCTCGCGAGCAGGTGGCGTCCAGCGCCACGTGGACCTGGAAGCCTTCGGCCAAAAGCCCGCGGGCCGATTGATGAACGCAGATGTGGCTCTCCATACCCGCGATCACGACCTGCGTTGCGCCCGTGGCGCGCAGCGCCGCCAGGATCGCCGGGTCTTGGGAGACGTCGAAGTCGAGCTTCTCGAGACGCAGCGCCGGCGACGAGAGCTCGTCGAGCGCTTCCTGCACCACGGCCTCCGTGGGGCCGAGCCCTTTGGGGTATTGCTCCGTCACGATCACGGGCACTGAGAGCGCGTTCGCGCCCCGGACCAACAGGGCGGTGCGCGCGGCGGCCTTGGCGCTCGCCTCGGGAGGCATGGCGGCCACGAGGCGCTCCTGCACGTCGACCACCAGGACCACGCTCTGGCGCGGCTCGAGTTTCTGCATCGGCATGCCGAGGCTCTACCACGAACCTCCCGACGTTCAAAAAGTCCGCGGCGCCTCGCTCGCGGAAGAGGCGCCGACGTTCAGGAGGGCGGGCGAGCCGCGACGCGCAAGGTCGTCGACGTCTCGAGCGTCACCGCGTGGCAGGTGTCCTCGCAGGACCAGCCCGTGAGCTGGGCGTGCACCAGCGCGACTCCGCGGCCACGCGCCACGATGGGCACGCGGAAGACCATGGGTCGCGCCTCGGCGTCGACCGCGTCGGAGGGAAGCAGGCGTCCCCGCACCACCTCCACGGCGGTGCCCTCCCCGCGCAGAGTGAGCAGGAAGCTCCGGCCCCCGGCCGGCGGCTGCACCAGGAGCTGGAGCTCGGCGCGGTCGTCCTCGAACAGGCGCTCCGGCGGCGCGAAGGCGATCGAGCCCTGGTCGCTCGACTGGGCGGCGACCCGTGCGGGAGTCGGCCCAGGGAGCGAGCTCGCGAGCCACAGGCTCAGGACCCCCATCGCCACCACGCGGGCCTGACGCATCACGGACGCACCACGCCGCCCCTCAGTCCGCATAGGGGATGTTCTGCCAGGGCGACTGGGCGCCGTTCCAGCGCATCAGACGTGTCCTCGGCTTGCCCTCGTCCGAGTAGTCGATGAGCGCGTAGGTCAGGCCGCTGTCCTGGCCGAGGTAGCGCAGATCGAGGTTGATCATCTTCACCCAGGTGCCGGTGTTGACCAACACCTTGCCGCTTGGCAGCTGCATGAAGCGCGGGGCGTGGCTGTGCCCCACCACCAGCGTGTGCGCGCCCCGGACCCGGTTCAGCTCGCGCGCGGCCGCGTCGTCGTAGCCCTCGCCCAGGCTCATGATCTCCTCTCGCAGCAGCTTGGGGATGGCGGCCAGCCGCTTGCGCCAGGCGTGAAGGGTGAACACCCGATGGCGCAGGAAGTAGAGCGTCGACAACCACAAGAAGCGCATCACGAAGGAGGTGTCGAAGAGGAAGGAGCCGGCGAGGAAGCGTCCGAGCGGTTGGATGCGATCGATGTGGCTTCGCAGCAGCTTCATCGGGTTCATCACCTCGAGGATCCACAGGCTGCCCCAGGGCAGGTCGAGCACGATCTTGCCGTCTCGGCGCTCGCGGGTGATGGCGCGGTAGTCCACGCGGTGGATGCGCTCGAGCTGGTGGCCGTGGCGGATCTGGATGCCCTCGGGCAGGTAGTAGGTGTCCGACGCGGTGATGAAGCGGACGCGGTCCGAGGCGTCGCCGGGCGCCACGTAGCGCCGGAACAGCTCCTGAGGACCGGGAAACCACATGTCCAGGTCGTGGTTGCCGGGCAGGTAGGTGATGCGCCGACCGGGGCGTCTCAGGAAGCGCGCCAGCGCGCCCACGAAGCGCGGATGACCGTCGAGACAGAGCTGCAGCTTCTCCGTCGCCACCTCCTCCGTGATCTCGGTGGGCCAGACGCCGCCGATGCGCACTTTCAGCAGGTCGAAGATGTCCCCGTTGAGGATCAGCTCGACCTCTCGCTCGTCGCCTGCCTTTTCGTCGTAGTGGGCCAGCAGCTCCGCGAAGCGGTCGTCGTGGAAGAAATCCTCCAGCGGGTTCAGCTCGCCCTCCCGGGAACCGGTGACGAGATGCAGGTCGCTGATGATGAGGCGCTCTAGCTTCATGCGAGTGGCGTGACCCGATTCCGCGCGGGGGGGGCCGGCCTTGACTTGGCCGAAGCTACCCCGATACTGACCCCAGGGCCAATACGGTGGCGCGGGGGTCTTGGCCAACATGCACCCTGCCGTCAGCAGTGAGGCGATCATGTCAGCTCGAGTAAATTCCATGCCTTCGTCCCGCGCAGCGCTCCTCTGGCTCTTGCCTCTGCTGCTTCTCGGTTGCGGTGATCCCGCCACGCTGAGCGCACCGCCGATCATCGGCCACACCGGCGTGGACGCGACCATGCCGGACATGGACGCGGCCACCATGTTCCCGGACTCGGGCATCGGGGGCACGACCCTGCTCGTCAGCCGCGTGGCGCCCGATCACGGTCCCTTCACCGGAGGCAANGCCGCCCTCGTCCGCGGCACGGGCTTCACGGCCGACGCCACGGTCACGGTCGGTGGTCTGATGGTGCAGCCGGCCGATACCGAGCTCGTCGATCCCAACCGACTGCGGATCATCCTGCCGGCAGGTGAGCCCGGCCCGGCGGATGTCTCCGTCATGGTGGGCGGCGTCGAGTCGACCCTGCCCGCGGGCTACACCTACGACAAGATCCAGGTCGACCCGGATCGCGGCGCCGTCTCGGGTGGCACGGTCGTCACGTTGATCGGCTCGGGCACCGCCTTCGCCGACGGGGACAGCGTTCGCTTCGGCGGCTCGCCCTGCACGGATCTCATGGTCGTCTCCGAGACGCGTATGACCTGCAAGGCGCCTCCGGGTGCGCCGGGCCCGGTCGACGTGGTCGTCACCCACGCCGTCGACGCCTCCACGCTCACCATCGCGGACGGCTTCACCTACTACGACTCGACCGACCCCTTTGGCGGCGGCTTGGGCGGAGGTCCCCTCACGGGCGACATGAACGTCAGCGTGATCGACGCCACCACGGGCAATCCCGTGGCCGACGCATTCGTGATCGTGGACGAGGACCTCACGACGGATCATCAGGGCCTCACCTCCTTGATCGGGGAGATCACCTTCTCGGGGGATGACCTCGTCGGGCGCCACACGGTGCACGTNGCCAAGCATTGCTACGAGAAGACGAGCATGGTGGCTTTCGACGCCACCGACGTCACCGTCTTCCTCGTGCCCTGGATGGATCCCATGTGCGGCATGGGCTCGGGCACGCCGCCCACCGGTCGTGGTCGCAGCGGCGCATTCGTCTCGGGGGAGCTGATCTTCTTCGGTCCCAACGAGCTCGGCCCGAACCCCTGGGACAACATCCCCGATCCGCGCGAGGGCGAGACCAAGGTCGCCTACGTCTACACCACGCAGGCGTGCGCGGGGCAGGGCTCGTGTCAGAACCCCGACCCGTCCATCGGTGGCGCCCATCAGCGCATCCTCGAGACCGAGGTGGGCTCTCGCGGCTATCCCTATCGCATCTTCGCGCGCCCTGCGGGCCTGGCCGTCTACGCGCTCGCGGGCCTCGAGGACGCGGCCAACGGCAACTTCATCCCCTACGTCATGGGCGTGGGGCGCAACGTGCTCGCGGGTCCCGGCAGTGAGGTCACGGGCGTCGACNTCGACATGGACATCCCCCTCGACCACGTGCTCGACGTGCGCCTCACGGAGCTCCCCGGTCCGGCGCGCAACGGCCCGGATCGCTTCGTGGTCAACGGTGAGGTCGACCTTGGCGGCGAGGGCATCATCGAGCGCATCGTCAACGGCGAGAACATGGACACGACGCGCGGTCGCAGCGCCGAGAATCCCTTCCGCCTCTTCGCGCAGCCCGCACTGCTCGGCGCCCTCGCGGACGGTCGCTACCGCGTCGAGGCCAGCTGGGAGACGGGCGACTACGGCTCCGATCCNTCCACGCACGTGGTCGCGTCGGGCATCCGCGCGGNGGACGCCGAGGTCGTGATCGGTAACTTCCTGGGCATCCCCCAGGCCACGGCCCCAGCCTTCGGCGAGCGTCTGCCCGCCGACCGCATGCTGCGTTGGTCCAGCGACGGTCCCGACCCCGATTTGCACATGGTGCTGATGATCGGCGGCGACGGGAACCCGGCGTGGCGCCAGTTCGTTCCCGGCAACGTGCACGAATCGCCCATCCCCGATCTCTCGAGCATCCCGGAGATCGACGACATCAGCACCGGCTTCATCACCTGGGTCGTGTATGCGATTCGCATCCCAGGCTTCAACTANGACGAGCTCACCTACACCTTCTTGCAGGATCGCTTCTGGAGCGCGTGGGCGCTCGACGTGTTCGTGGCGCAGCGTTGATTCACGTCGCAGCGTTGATTCACGCCGCAGTGCTGATTCACGCCGCAGTGCTGATTCACGCCGCAGCGTTGATTCACGTCGCAGCGTTGAGTCACGTCGCAGCGTTGATTCACGCCGCAGTGCTGATTCACGTCGCAGTGCTGATTCACGTCGCAGTGCTGATTCACGTCGCAGTGCTGCCAGGTTGCTCCGACGACATGACGCTTTCTGATCCGGCTTCGCCTCGCTTCGCTTGCTCATGGAGGACCATGCCCCGGCTTCGTTCCACTTTCCCTGCCTCGCTCTTCGTGCTCGTCGTTCTCGCCTCGCTGCAGCCCGCCTGCGGCGGCGGAGGGCCCAGTCGGCCGGATTCGGGCATCCCGCCCGGCGTCGACGCGGGCTTCCGCTGCACCTCCGAGGCTGACACCGCCTGCGAAGCCAACATCCTCCGCACCTGCGTGCCGGATGGCGAGTTCCTGAGCGCGCAGAGCACCGACTGCACGCTCACGGGACAGCGCTGCATCACGGGCTACGGCTGCGTCGTCTGCCGACCCGACACCATCGACTGCGATGGCGCGGACGTCGTGAAGTGCAACGCCGATGGCTCCGCCTGGGAGGTGCTCGAGACCTGCGACATCAGCATGGGCCTCGCCTGTCGGGACGGATCGTGTCGCAACCTGTGCGAGCTCGCCGTCCAGGACAAAAGCTACGTCGGCTGCGAGTTCTACTCGGCGGATCTGGACAACGCCGCCATCGGCGCCGGTCGCGACGCCTCGAGCCAGCAATACGCCGTCGTCGTGTCCAACCCGGGCAACTTGCCCACCGAGGTGGTGGTCGAGGCCAATCGCGCAGCCCAGGGCTCGCCGCCGGACGTGTTCGAGGTGCGGCGCACGACCCTGCTCCCCGGCGACCTCGAGGTCTTCGCCCTCCCGCGTCGTGAGGTGGACGGTTCGAGCAGCAATGAGCTCTGCTTGCCCGACGATCGCAGCTGTCCCGGCACGGAGGTCTGCCTCTGCTCCTCCGGAGACACGGCTCCGCCCTGCTACTGCCGCATCGACGCGACGGCCAGCGGGATGAACGACGGCACGGGCACGGCGCTGACCTCCCAGGCCTATCGCGTGCGCTCCCAGCTGCCGATCATCGCCTATCAGTTCAACCCGCTCGACAACGTCGGGGTCTTCTCCAACGACGCCTCGCTGCTCACGCCCACGAGCACCATCGGTCGCACCTACACCGTGGTCGGTTGGCCCCAGACCATCGCGGACGGGCACTGCGANCCCTCGGATCCGGCCTGCGCGCAGATCGACTTCGATCCGAGCCGCACCGACGAAGACCTGCGGGCGTACCTCAGCGTGCTCGGCACCTCGTCGAGCACGACCGTGCACCTCGACCTCGGCATGCGCGCTTCACGCGTGCTCGGCGACGGCGCGAGCCTGCCCCTGCTCGGGCCGGGCGGGAGCCTGGACGTCACCCTCGGGCCCTTCGACGTGCTCAACCTCGAGACCGACGGACTCAACGCCGACTTCACGGGCACCCGCGTGGTGGCGAGTGCTCCCGTCGTGGTGTTCGTGGGCAGCGAGGCGTCCGACGCGCCTCGCTTCAACAACTACTCCACGCGTCAGTGCTGCGCGGACCACCTCGAGACTCAGCTCTATGCGGACGACACGCTGGGCTCGACCTTCTACATCGCGCGCATGCCGCCGCGCTCGGTGGCGCTGAACGACGCCTTCCTCGATCCCACGGTCGACTCCGTGGCCGAGGTGAACGAGCCCGAGTGGATCCGCGTGGTCGCGGTGGCGGCCGGCGAGACCACCTTGCACACCACCTTGCCGGCGCCCGACGATCGCATCGTGCTCAATCAGTATCAGGACGTGATCATCCCGGCGCCGCAGGACTTCTTACTCTTCAGCGAGGGCAACCAGCCCGTGGCCGTGCTGCAGGTGCTGCCGAGCCAGGAGGCCGTGGGCATCCCGAACTACTATCCGGGCGGTGATCCGGCGATCATCGCCGTGCCGCCGGCGGAGCAGTACCGTCAGGACTACGTCTTCTTGACTCCCGACAAGTACGCCTTCGACTTCATCACCATCACGGGGCAACGCCAGACGTCCATCCGTCTGGATGGCGAGCTCATCTACGAGAACTACGAAGTGCGCGATCCTAGCCGCTGCACCGTCTCGGCTGCGGACGGACGCGAGCGCATGCTCGGTGATCCGCTGCCGGAGCAGGTGGTCGTGCGTTGTCAGCTCTCCTTCCCCGATGTGGTCGGTCTGCCCAACGTGCGTGTGACCGCTGGCTTGCAGGACGACGGCGTGCATCGGCTGGTGGCGGACAGGCCCGTCGGTCTGACCGTCTACGGCTTCGATGCCTTCGTCAGCTACGCTTACGCGGCGGGTCTGAACCTCAAGCCCATTCCGCGCTGAGCGCACCGTGATGTCCGCGGTCGAGTCGAAGCCGTCGCTGTCGAGGCAGATCCCGAGCGTCCTTCGGCTCGGCCTCGCCCTCTGCCTCGCCATGCTCGGGACGCCACGCGCCTCCTCGGCGCAAGCGCTCGCTGCCTTCGAGCTCGTGCTGACACGCGTCGCCGGTCCGCTGGCCGAGGGCGCGATCCGGACGGGGCTCTCGGCTCGGAAGCAGGCGCTGCTCACCTGTCTCCGAGCTCACGAGGCGGTGCCGGCGCTGGGCGAAGCCGAGGTCAGCCTGCGTGTGATGGTCGCGTCGAACGGCGAGGTCGTCACCGCCGAGGTGCAGGACGCCCGCGGCGTGGAGGTCGAGCGCTGCATCGCCGAGGCGACGGAGACGGCCGTGTTCTCGGAGCAGCCGGCCTTCACGACCTTCATGGTCGTGGTCAGGCTCGGGCTCGCGGTTCGCTTCGCGCACGGGGAGGCCGCGGGCCGCGCGCACCCGACCTCGGCGGCGCCCGCCGTGGCGCCCTCGGCGGCCGCGCAGGTCACGTTGCTGCTGACGCGCGTTCGGGGCCAGCTGCGGCCCTCGGCGGCACGGCGCGGCTTCGTGGCGGCGCAGGCTGGGCTCCGCGCCTGCTACCTGGCCGAAGTGCGTCGAACGCCCGTGGCCGAGATGCGCTTGCGCTTGGTGGTCGACGTCGACGCCGCCGGGCACGTGCAGCGCGTCGGCGAGAGCGCGGGCGCCACCTCGAGCCCGGCCTTCGAGGACTGCCTCGACCGCGCGTTGCGTGCGCAGGCGTTTCCGGCGCCGACAGCGGGCGTGGCCGAGATCGAACAGTCCGTGCGCTTCCAGAGTCTGACCGCGGCCGAGTGAGCGCGGAGCTCGCTGGGCCCACCGCGCTCGCGGAGCCGCTGCGCTCAATGAAAATCGTGACTTCGGCTGGCCTCGGCGCCGTGGCCTTGGTGCACGAAGTCCACCTGCTCGGCGAGCAGGTTCACCACGTCGTCTCGTCGCTCGAGCTTGCCTGCGATCACCAGCACGGGATGATCGGTGATGACGTCGCGGCGTCGCGCGAAGAGATCGGGGCGCACGATCACGTTGAGCATGCCCGTCTCGTCTTCGAGGGCGAGGAAGACGAAGCCCTTCGCCGTCCCGGGACGCTGGCGTGAGGTGACGAGGCCGGTGACGCGCAGAGGTCCCGCTTGCCGCGCCTGCGCCTCGGCGAATGTGGGCATGCCCTCGCGCTGACAGCGCTGTCGCAGATGCTCCATGGGGTGGTGGCGTGTGGACGCGCCGTAGCTCGCGTAGTCGAAGGCCGTCTGTTCCATGGCGGTCGGTGCGGGCAGGGCCAGGGGTGCTTCGCCTGGAGGTCGACGGTCGAGGGGTCCGGCGGGGGCGCGCGCCACGCGCAACACCTCCCACAGCGCGCGTCGACGATCGCGCGCCTCGGTCTCGGGCAGGAGCGAGTCGAGGGCGCCGGCGCGGGCCAGCGCCTCCAGCAGATGACGCGGCAGCCGGCTTCGGCGCGCGAAGTCTTCGATGGAGACGAAGGCTCGCTCGTCGCGGGCGGCCTCGAGNGCGTCGCGCGTCTGCGCGCCCAGGTTGGTGATCAGTCCGAGGCCGAGGCGCAGCGCGTGGCCGTGGGCGCCTTTGGGCGTGGGCTCGAGCGTCGCCTCCCACGCGCCGAGGGCGACGTCGGGTGGCCGCACCTCGACCTGATGACGCTTGGCGTCCGCCACGATGGAGCCGACGGAGTAGAAGCCCATGGGCTGCGCGTCGAGCAGCGCGGCGTAGAACTCGGGCGCGAAGTGCCGCTTCAGGTAGGCCGAGGCGTAGACCAGGAGCGCGAAGGAGGCGGCGTGACTCTCGGGGAAGCCATAGCTCGCGAAGGCGGCGAGCTGCTTGACGATGCGCGCGGCTGTCTCGGGTGCGATGCCGCGCGACTCCATGCCACAGGTCAACTCGCGCGCGAGCGTCTCCATGCGTTCGCTCGAACGTCGATGACCCATGGCGCGCCGCAGTTCATCCGCTNGAGCAGGCGTGAAGCCTGCGGCCACCACCGCCACGCGCATGCCCTGCTCTTGAAAGAGGGGCACGCCGAGGGTGCGCTTCAGCACGGGTTCGAGCACGGGGTGGAGGTAGGTCACGGCNTCNCNGCCGCGGCGNCGCTCGAGGTAGNGGTGCACCATCTCGCCCTGAATCGGTCCCGGCCGGATCAANGCGACCTGCACCACGAGGTCGTAGAAGCGCTCGGGTGCGTTGCGCGGCAAGGCGCTCATCTGCGCGCGGCTCTCGATNTGGAAGCAGCCGACCGTGTCCGCGCGTCGGATCATGGCGTAGGTCTCGGGATCGTCGGCGGGCAAGGTGTGCAGCGCGAGCTCGACGCCGCGTGTCTCGCGTGCGCGGTCGAAGGCTCTTTGGAGCAGGCTCAGCATGCCCAGGCCGAGCAGATCGATCTTCACCAAGCCCACGGGCGCGAGATCGTCCTTGTCCCATTGGATCACCGTGCGTCCGGGCATGGAGGCGGGTTCGATGGGCACGACGCTGCCCAGGGGCTCGGCCGTGAGCACGAAGCCACCGACGTGGATGGAGCGGTGACGCGGCAGCCCCTCGAGCCCATGCACGATGCGCAGCATGGCCGCCACGCGAGTGTCTCGAGGGTCGAGCCCGGCGGCAGCGAGCCCTCCTGCCGCGAGGCGTTCGGCCGCGCTCCGGGCGCCCTCGCTCGGGACGTCGCTGGCCACGCGGTGACCGACCTCCTTGGCCAAGCGGTCGCCGATGCTCACGGGCAGGCCGACCACGCGCGCGGCGTCGCGCACGGCGCTCTTGGCGCGGTAGGTGATGGTCTCGGCGACCATGGCCGCGTGGTCGCGTCCGTAACGCTCGTAGACGTACTGCAGGATCTCCTCACGACGCTGATGGGCGATGTCGAGGTCGATGTCCGGAGGCTCGCTGCGTCCCTCGGAGAGGAAGCGCTCGAAGAGCAGCTCGAGCCCGATGGGATCGACCGAGGTGACGCCGAGGCAGTAGCAGACGACGGAATTGGCGGCGCTACCGCGACCCTGCACGAGCACGCCCTCGCTGCGCGCGAAGCGCACGATGTCGTGGACGATCAGGAAATAGCCGGCGAGCCCGAGGCGCCGGATGGTGGTGAGCTCGTGCTCCATCTGCGCGCGATGTCGCGCTTTCGGCTTGGTGTAGCGTCGACGCAGACCTTCCTCGGCCAGGCTGCGCAACAAGGCGTCTCCGTCTTTCACCCCTTGGGGTAGAGGGAAGCAGGGTAGCCCCGGGCGCAGCTCCTCGATCAGTCGAAAGCGACAACGCTCGGCGACCTCGAGCGTGCGCGCGCAGCCCTCGGGGGCGTGGCGGAAGAGCGCTCGCATCTCGCGTGCGGAGTGAAGGCGCCGTGCGTCGCTGGGGAAGAGCTTGTCGCCGGCCTCGGGCAGGGTGGTCTGATGCGCGATGCAGGTCAGAGCGTCGTACACGGCTCTGTCTTCGGCGCGCGCATGGCGCACGTCGCTGGTGACGACCCAGGGCAACGCCAAGCGCTGCGCGAGGCGGAGCGTGTGCTGCGTGCGTCGCACGTCCTCGCTCAGGCCGTGATCGTTGACCTCGAGATAGAAGGCTCCCGCGAAGATCTCCGCGAGCTGACCTGCGAGCTCGAGGCTTCTACGTTCTCCGTGCCGGACGTGGAGCTGCTCGACGCCACCGCTGCGCCCGCCCGAGAGGCAGACGAGGCCGCGATGATGAGGCTCGAGGTCGTGCAACTCGACCGAGGGTCTGCCGCGCTCCGTCTGGCTGCGTGCGCGGGTGATCAGCGAGGAGAGGTTCCTGTAGCCCTCGACGTCCTGGGCCAGGAGCACCACGACGCCGCTGCCTTCGAGGCTGACCTCGGCGCCGAAGAGGGGCGTGATGTTCGCCTCCACGCAGGCCTCGGCGAAGCGCACGACGCCGCCGAGTTCGTCCCGATCCGTCAACGCCAGGCTCGAGAGCCCGAGCTCGGCCGCTCGCTGCACCAACGCCTCGGGGGTGGCCGAGCCGTCGAAGAAGGAGAACGCGCTGTGGGCGTGCAGNTCCACGTAGTCGCNGCGGGCCGGGGCAGGCTGCGCGTCGCGGTCGCGCGTCAATCGACCCACGCCACCACCTCCCACAGGTCCTCGCAGCTGTCGTTCACGTCACCGCGCAAGAGCGCGAGCAGCGGACCTTCGAGCTCGGCCCAGGCGAAGAGCTCCACGCGCGCGTGCCCTGCCTCCCAGAAGGGTTGGCCCGCGCGTTCGCAGCGCCCGACGCGCAGCACCATGCGTCGCTTGCCCAGGAGCGTGACCCCGCCCTGCTGCAGTTTCGCGGGTGGATCGAGGCGACGCCAGGGCAGCGCCTCGCCGCGGCCGGGTTCCCCCTCGAGGATCCAGCAGGCGCGGGCGAGCAGGCGTGGATCTTCCTGACGAGAGGCGCGGTGCACGGCGCCGTCTCCGTGGCGTTCGCGCAGGCGCGTCAGGGCGACCTCACGTGCGCCGGGATCGCGACCGGGGCCGTGCTCGAAGAGGGAGCGCTCTTCGGGGCGNTCTCGGGCGACCCCCGGACAGGAGAGGGTGAAGGCGCGGATGGGCGACTCGAGCCGAAGCGCGTCGAGGCGTGTTCGCAAGAGCTCGAGCAACATGCCCGCCTCCGCCGACGGAGTGGCCAGGCGCAGGAAGAGCTCCTTGTCGCGCTCGCCTTCGAGCCGGAGCGCGAGGCGTNTCACGCCCAGCCCACGTGAACGGAGGGCGCTGGCCAAGCGCGTGAGCGCNGNAGAGAGCAAGAAGAGCAGCGCCTGCGTCNCTGCGATCTCGTCGTCGAGGATCACGCGCACGCTGAGCTCATCGGGCACGCGTGGGGTGTGCGGTCCGCGAGGGTCGTTGCCCCACGCGCGGTCGAGGGCGGCGCGGGCGTTGGGTCCGAGCCTGGCGGCGAGGGCGGCGGGCGCGAAGGCGCGCAGCTCACCGACGCGTCTCAAGCCAAGGGCGGCCAAGGTGTCGAGATCGTCGGTGTCGAACTCGAGCACCCCGAGGGGTGAGGCGTCGAGGAAGGCCTGGGCCTCCGCGGGAGCGACGATGCGTGGGCTCTTGGACATGGAGGCGAGGGCGGCGGCGTAGGCGACGCTCGCGGTGGGTCCGACGCCGAGGGCATAGGGCGCGTGGGCGCTCAGGNGCTGCGCGAGCGTTCGCGCCTGGGGCGCCGCGTCCTGCCAACGCCGCCCGATGTCGAGCCAGAGGCGCATCGGGCTCGNNTGCGCGCTCGACAGGCTCGACGTGCNGCTCTCGACGCGNGGCGAGACCTCGAGCAATTCCGCGATCAGATCCTGGTTGGCCTCCGCGAGGCGCTCGGCATCGAAGAGCACGCTGTGGAGCCCTTCGAGGCGAGCGCGAGCGCTGGCGAGGCTCTGCCCGGGACGCAGACCTCCTCGCTGACAGGCGGCGTCGCAGTAGAGCAGACGCGCCGCGCTGCCTTGTCCTCGATGAACACTGCGCGGGGGAACACTGCGCGGGGGAACACTGCGTGGGGAGTCACTGCGTGGGGAGTCACTGCGTGGGAAGTCACTGCGTGGGGAGTCACTGCGTGGGGAGTCACTGCGCGCGCCTTCGAGGCGTCGGCTCTGCGGAAGGTGTGCGCTACTTCGGAGTTCGCGACTTCGTGGGGCGCTTGCTGGGGCGCTTGCGGGGGCGCTGCTTGGAGGAATGCTGTGCAGCACGGCGATCGGCCACTCGGGCAGCAGGGCGCAGGCGATCGGTGCGCGTGTCTTCACGAGGGATCACCGCGATGGGGCCCATCGCTTCGCGTGCCTCGAGATGTCGTCGCGCGGGAGCATCGCCGAGGGGAGACTCGTCCCAGCTCGAGTCGACGCTCCAAAGCGCGAGCGTGCGTGCGCGGGGCAGCGACGGCCCGCCCAGGAGCAGCAGTCGGCCGTGGTGTTCGCGCAGCAACTTCTCGAGGCGTGGTCCGGCACCACGGGGCGCGGCGGGGGGATCGATGAGCAAGGCGAGCCCGAAGGCGCCCGAGCGCAGGCCCACGTCCAGCGCAGGCCAGGCCTCCTCGGGAGCCGCTGGCGAGACGACCCAGATCGGGGCTTGGGCGTCTGGGGGCTCGACCCAGGCGTGGGGCAGGGTGGTGGCGCGGGCGTCCACGACGAGCACGGGTTCGCCGCGACGACTCGCCTCCCTCGCCCAGCTCGAGCCCAGGCTGAGCGCTCCCGCACCGGCGTGGCCTTCGAAGCGCAGCGCCTCTCCAGGGCGTAAGCCCCCATGGGCCAGCACCGCGTCGAGCTCCGAGACGCCGCTCGGCAGGGCAGGCCCCTCTGGCGCGCGCGGCGTGGGGGTGGCGTCCGGAAAGCGCGCGGCGATGCGCGCACGGAGAGCTTCGACGACGTCTTTCTTCGCGGCCAGAGCGGACATATCTGCCTTGTGGTCTGAACAAGCGATCAGTGTACGCCGTGCCTCCTGCGGATCAAGACGCTGCCGTGATACCTGCGAAAACGTGCTGGAAGGTTTGGGG
>Ga0051980_10002591_pt1 | contig 13627 bp, 14 predicted proteins | sample CryGey13umfilter_2_FD_55014 | JGI IMG/M metagenome (GOLD analysis project Ga0051980, IMG submission 55014) | Groundwater microbial communities from aquifer in Utah, USA - Crystal Geyser 4/9/14 3 um filter | ecosystem: Environmental > Aquatic > Deep subsurface > Groundwater | place: USA: Utah...
GTGGCGAACCACAGCCATAGGCAGAGCGACAGAAGCGACAGAATAGAAACCGCACGGGGGAGACTGCGTCTTCCCCGTGCTGTTGTCGGTCGCAACGAAGGCCTCACACAGAAGCTCAAGTCTGGGCAGACACGCCCTTATCAGAGCCCTCTGGCGGCTCGCCATCCAAGTGCGCCGCGGCCTCGCCAAAGGGCTTGTCCATGTGCATCCAGCGGGTGAGGAATGGCGACAGGACGAACAGAATGAGCGACGAAAGCCCTGCGGCTATGGCGATCTTGAGGAAGACATCTCCATAGATGTCGATGGTCTCGTTGGGTGCAGGGATGATCTGCTCCTCGCCTTCGCCGCCAACCCCAGTGAGGGCGGCGATCATGCTGGCGAGGTAGTTCGAGAACGCCGTCGCCAAGAACCACGCGCCCATGACGGTGCTGACGATACGTTTGGGCGAGAGGTTGGTCACCATCGACAAGCCGACAGGTGAGAGGCAGAGCTCGCCGGTGGTGTGGAGGAGGTACCCTAGGAGGAGCCATCCCAGCCAGACCATGCCGCGGGCGTCGGCGGTCGCGGCGCCGTACCAGAGCGCAGCGAAGCCGAGTCCGAGCTGCGCCAACCCGGCAGCGAACTTGAGCGGCGCCGAGGGCTCCCAGCCTCTGGCCGCCAAGAAGCCCCACAAGCCGCTGAAGACGAGCCCGAAGATCAAGATGAAGATCGGGTTCGCCGACTGGAAGACCGTGGCCGGGATGACTCCGCCCTCTTCGGCGACGCCCATGCCGACATCATCGGCCGAGACGGTCCATTGCACCGTGGGCGCTTTGGCCATGTGGGCGTCGTCGAGCTGATTCATGAGCACCATCGTGTGACCGTTGGTGTAGCCGAGCTGCTCTTGCGTCAGGGTAATGGAGAGCTTCGTGCCGATCTCGGACTCGTCGATGATTCGGGTCTCCATGACTCGGTCGACGTTGCGATCGGTGAAGTTGTTGACCGAGCTGCCGGCTTGCTCGAAGAACGCCCAGAAGAGGAGCGAGAAGAACATCAGGATCAGCACGACGTACATCCGCTCCCGCTCGATCTTGTTGGAGCGCAAGGCCTCCCGGACCAGAGACCCCAACGCGATGACCCCGAAGACGGTCAGCAGCATTCCCGCCACCTCGCTGCGCTGAACGAGCACGGCGACCACCGGCACGGCGGCGGCGACGCAGACGTAGACGGCGTGGGTCGTCGAGAGCCAGGGGATGACCAGTGCAGCCACACCGACCGCGACGACGATCCAGCCCCAATGCGACTCGGGCGAGATAATGAACTGCAGCAGCAGGGCGATGGCGATGAGGGCGAGGTAGTAGGTCTTGGCCTCGGCGCGCAGCTGCGGGAAAGCGGGCTCTTTCAGTCGCTCGGGGTGTGGCGGTGCGCCGGCCGTCTCGGGGAGTCCACCGCGTCCCAGCGCGATGAACGCGACGACGCCAGCGACGAACAAAGCGATGGCGACGAAGGTGTTGATGGCCAAGAGGTAGAGGTTGTCCGTCAGCACGATGAGGGAGATGGCCGACGCCAGAGCGCCAGCGAGGATTACGACCTGGGTCACCCGTTTGGGCGCCACGAAGACCGCGAGACCGACGAGCATCCCGAGGGTCGCCAGACCGAAACCATAGTGCCAACCGTAGGTCTCACCAATGTACCCACACAGGAGCGGGGACATGGCGGCGCCGAGGTTGATGCCCATGTAGAAGATGGTGAACCCACCGTCTCGACGGGTGCTGCCTTCTGGATAGAGCCCACCGACGATGGTGGAGATNTTGGGCTTGAAGAAGCCGTTGCCACAGATCAGGAGAGCGAGGGCGAGGAAGAAGGTCGTCTCGTTCTGGATGGTCATGGCGAGGTGACCGGCCGCCATGAGCAGACCACCGAGCACCACCGCCTTGCGGGCTCCCAGCAGTCGGTCGGCGAGCATGCCGCCGATGAACGGCGTGGCGTACACCAGCGCAGTGTAGGCGCCATAGACGGCATAGGCGTTCCCGTCGTCGTAGGCGAGGAAGCCTTTGATCATGTAGAAGACGAGCAGGGCGCGCATCCCGTAGTACGAGAAACGCTCCCACATCTCGGCGAAGAAGAGTGTGAACAACCCTGTCGGATGGCCGAAGAGGGTCGAATTCTGGGTTGTCGCTGCAGCGCTCATGAGCTCCCCGTTGTGGCAACATCGTGGGACTGGCTCACCCCACTGTGCTTTTCAATGCCATCGAGCACCACGAGCGGCCGCAGGCCCAAGACGGACCTCGACACTCGACGGTGCTTCATTCCATGCGAAGAGCGGATCTACACGATGTATTCGCTTTGGGACAAGCAGGCGGACCGAAGCAGTGGCGGCGGGCGCGCACCAGCGGCCCTCGCCGCACTGGGTCAGGTTGCCAATAAGCGGGCTGACAAAGGGGTCAGGGTCTCGAGCCGAACGAACCTCAGATTTCGTCTTCCTCGTTACGAGGCTTGCGACGTCGAGGGTGGTAGTAGCCCCGCTCGACCTGCTCTTGATTCTGCTTGCACTCGATGCACATGCGGGCTGCAGGTCTCGCGAGCAACCGCTTGAAGCCGATCTCGTCCGAACAGTTCTCGCAGTAGCCGAAGTCCTCGTCGTCCATCCAGCGGATGGCCTCTTCGAGCTTCTTCAACAAACGGATGTCGCGACTCTGCAGTCGGTCGAGAGTCAAGGCGATCCCTTCGGAGTTGGCGATGTCCGCCTCGTCGCCTTTGACCTCCGGCTCGAAGTCGTCCTCGATCCAGGATTGGCTCTTGTACAGAATCGCGTCTCGCTGGACGTTCAATGCTTCCTTGATCGCGGCCAGCTGTTCTTCCGTCAAGTACATGGTGCTCACCTTCTTCCTTGCACGTCCTTCGTGCCAGCTTCGATGCCCTATTGAGCGGGTCGACGGGGCATCTCAACATCGAACGACGGGTGTATCTCANTAAACAAAGGTGACTCGGCCATTCCGAGTACTCGANTCCGCGACGAAAAAGAAACCTACGACCCAATACCGCGTACCTGTGCCGTTGGATTCCCTTTTCTTCGCGGCGGCGTAAGTTAATTAATCCACAGCACAATGTCAACCCGACGACTTCGTTCCCAGGAGGGCTGTCCAACGAACATTCCAGCCTCCTACGGGACCCGCAGAAATTGCCAGGGCCTCTCGCGCAGATAGAGTAAGTGCCCTCAACATAGCACGCTCGATCGTGTCCAAATAGGGGTGACAAAAGATCGGCCGGCCGACGATAACTTCATGATATCGCATTTAAACCCAATAGCTGCGGTGCCCGCCTCGGTGCTCCTGCGCCAGGGCTCGGGCCCAACCCGACAAGAAACACCCACTCGGCTCGGCATTTGGTCCGGCTATGTCGGGCTCTGGCCACAGCTCGCCGTCCTCGCGCTGCTGCTCAACGACCACGTCCTCAAAGCCTCGGGCGCCCTCCCCGGGGCGCTGACCGGAAAACTCTCGGATCTGGCCGGGCTCTTCTTTTTCCCGCTGCTGCTCGCGGCGCTGTGGCACGCCATTGGCGCACGCCTCTCGGCGCGGACGCTGCTTTGGGCGTGTGGGCTCACTGCCCTGATGTTTTCCGCCATTCAGCTCTCTGGTGCGGCGGTGAGAGCTTACTCCCTGGTGCTCCGCGGCTTGCCATTGTTGTACTCTAGCTCCGCTCCCAGCGTCACCATGGACCCCTCGGATCTGTTGGCCTTGCCGATGGTCGCGCTCGCCTACCTCTACGGACGCCGTCATCTCCACCGGGACCTGGAGAGCTGAGGAGTCGTCCGGAAACAAAATGCTCATTTGGGCGAAGTCAGGGGTGGGAGGGCAAGGAGGTCGATGCAGACGATGCCCAGCATCGTCGAAGCAGACCGACGCCGCCATCACGCCTCTGGCGATGCTCAAATGAGTAGGTTGTTTCCGGACGGCTCCTAAAGCCGAAGGATTCTTGCGATGCCCTTAACACTTGCCATCGCATAACCGTCCTTCCACCGTTCGCGGGCTCGAGGTCCAAGCAGAGCGTAGGAACGATCGATGAGCTGTCTCCCTAATACGCCCGAAGATTCCGTCCGCGCCGCGGTGCGCGCCGTGCGGGCCGGAGACCGGGCGGCGTTTCGGGTCCTCGTCGAGACGTATCAGCACCCCCTCTACGGCGTGCTCTTCCGCTACTTGAAGAACCGCGACGACTGCCTCGACGTTACGCAAAGGGCGTTCGTGCGCGCCTTCGAGCGCCTAGAAGACCTGACCGACGATGGCGCGTTCAAGCCATGGCTGTTTCGCATCGCCATCAATCTCGCGCTGAGCCAAATCCGCTCGAGCCAAAGGGGCCGGGAAGAGGACCTCGACTCCATCCCAGAGCCGAGTCGCGAGGCACAGCAGGAGGAGCTCGTCGCTCAGAAGCAACGCTCGAAGGCGCTCTACGAGGCGCTCGAAACCCTCAGCCCGACGCAAAAGAAGGTCATCCTGCTCAAGCTCGAGGGGGGGCTGAACGCCAAGGAAATCGCGGCATCGGCAGACCTGAGTGAAGGTGCGGTGAGAGTCCACGTCCACAACGCGATCAAGCGTCTGCGAGCCCACCTCGACCCCGAGAGTGGCTCGATTGAGACTGAGTCATGACGAACCCAAAGAACGAACTCGACTGCGAGAGCTCGCTGCCCCCTGACTGCTCGCGGTGCCAGGCGCTGCTGCTGGACTCGCCGTCGCAGGAGTCTCTCGAGACGCTCGAGCACTTGGGCTCTTGCACCGCGTGCAGAGCCTTCGCCGACGAGCTCACGTTGTTGGAGCAGCGATTCCAGGACGCGCCGGTTGAGTTCCCGCCAGATTCGGCCTTTTCGGCCATGACGGCCTCGATCATGAAGCACGTCGACCCGCAGCCGGACGCGCACCCAATCAAGGTCGAGGCCGGCACCTGGGAACGGCTCGCGAGCTGGCTCGGCGAGGCGCTCTCCGTGCGCGTTGCGGTGCTCGCGCTCGCCGCCTTGTTGTTGGCCGTCGGTCTCTGGTCGTGGCAGACCAGCGAGCCGAACCCGCAGACACAAGTCACCACGGAGAAAGGCGCTGAAGCTCGAGCCAGCCAGGAGCTCGGCGAGGTCGAAGACGACGCCGTGGAGGCGGCGCTGGCAGAGCTCACCTGGACCGCGGAAGACTCTTCGGTGGTGCTCGGCGACGACGAAGACGAGGATGAACTCGAATGGGACCTCGACGACGACGAGCTCGTCGCGCTCGAAATGCTGCTGGAGGACGACGCTCCCTTTTGAGGACACCTTCAGGTGAGGATTGCCGCCAGAAATCCTAGGCCAAGAAAGACGACGAAGAGGCCGTAAAAGCCGAGCTGCACGACCGCGATCCAGAAGGCCGCTTTCGCGGTCCCGAGGTTGTTGGGGGCGCGTCGCCCAGCCTCGATCGCGTTGAGCTCTTCGCGAGCGATCGCGAGTGCCGCTACTCCGAAGACCCCACAGACGACCCAGCCAAGGATCGCGAAGAGCAGGGCGAGGTTTGCTGAGCTCGGCTCGCCAAAGGCTGAGTGGTAGTCCAAGAGAGGCCGAATGGGAACCTCCGGCTCGCTGAGCTTTTCGGCGACGGTCGGCGGAGCTTCCGGTTGGATGATGCGCGCGCCTGGTGGCAGTTTCGGAGACATCGGCTCACTCTTTTGGGTTTTTAGGCTCGCCTGCAGGCGGCGAGCTCTTGGCGTGGGCTTTCTCGTTCGAGTTCAGGTCAGAGAAGCCTCCCCACTGTCGGCTACAGGCAAGGAACGACGGAGGTTTCCCTAAGGCAACTCGAATTCGCGGGGAGCTAATCCTTTTGTTGACACTCCCGACCCTGATCTGTAAGTTACCGCGTCCGCGCAGGCATTCCGCCTAGGTCGACGGCATTTCGGCATGAAAGTTCACCTGAACAGCATTCCAACCGGCTCTCATCTCGAGGTTGATCTCAGCCTCACGCGGGATGAGGCGAACATGATGCTCGAAGAGGTCGGCGGATGCGAGCTGCTCTCGGACCTGGAAGCTCGAGCACGCCTGGAAAGGGAAGGGACTCGGGTCACCTTGGCTGGTGAACTCAGCGCGGTGGTCGCCGCCTCGTGTCGACGCTGCCTGAAGGATCTCGAGACGAACCTCGACGTGGATTTCCGTACGACTTTTCTGCCTCTGCCCGAGTTGTTGCCCGAAGAGGATGAAGAGGAGCTGGAGTTGACCAGCGAAGACGTCGAGCTGAGTCACTACGAAGGCGATGAGCTAGACCTCATCCCACTCATCCGTGAAACCCTTTTGCTGGAGATAGACCCAAGCCCACTCTGTAACGAAAACTGCAAAGGCCTCTGTTCGAAATGCGGAGACGATCTGAATCAACGGGAGTGCGGTTGCGACCGGGCGTCCTACGATTTGAGATGGTCTGCGCTCCAAGATCTCAAAAAGAAGCCCAACTGAACCGAACACAGAGCGTCCGGGGTCCAAGGAGAAGTCGAAATGGCCGTACCAAAGAAACGCAAGAGCAAGTCCAGAACCGCAATGCGTCGCTCGCAGCACGACAAGTTGGCCGCCCCTTCGGTGAGCTTCTGCCCGAGCTGCGGTGAGCCAAAGCTCCCCCACCGAGTCTGTTTGGCTTGCGGTCAGTTCAAGGGCGAGTCCGTCCTGACCGTGGTCGAGTACGACTGAGTTCACGTGAGCTGCCGTGCGCCCTTGGCCCGATAGCCCTCGGAGACTGAACAAAAAACACGACGCGCCGACTTTTGCCGGCGCGTCGTGTTTTTCTTGTTTCCCTCCTTAGAAACAAAGCTGCGCCTCCCGTCCCTGGAGGAAAGAACAGGTCAGACTAGGCCTGAGGCCCTAAGGCCTGAGGCCCTGAGGCCTGAGGCGGTTTAGGAGAGGCACTGGATGTACCCCCGGCAGCAAGCTGCCGGGGGCTAAGGCTGTGTCGGCGCTCCGCGCCTGGCGGCCGTTGGGCGCGGAGCGCCCGCACAAGATTAGCCCCCGGCAGCTTGCTGCCGGGGGGGCATCAACAAGGAATTTCGGCGCGGAGCGCCGACACTTCGCCAGGCTTCGGCGCTCCGCGCCGTCTCGATGTCCTGCGTGACCCCCGCGTCACCCACGACTCGTGCACACGCGACGACCACGTCCTTGTGCACGTCGAGCCCTGCGCACCTCGGGTAGAGCACTTCCATAGTGGCCTCCTTTGTACGGCGGCCGGCAGGGAGCCCACGTCGTCGAAATCTCTAATCCGTGCTCCGGGACCCTCGCGGGTCCGTGGCGACAATCTGGGGTGCTCGTGGGGCTCCGGGTCCGACTCACATACGGGCTGCAAGCACCAAGTTGCTACCGACCTCAGCGCCAGCCGCACACGGCCACGCTACAACAGCGCCGCGCGCGATCGCAACCCCCGTTTCATTCCCTGTGGGTGGCGGCAGGCCATGGTGGGGCTCACATGGGAAATGGTCCGGCATGGACCCCATGAGCTTTGCGATAAGATCGAAGCAATATCCGCAACATACCGCTCGATCCCGGCGACCTTCAGACCGTGCTATTCGGGGGCCTCGGAGCGCTGTGTCGCTTCGCGGCAGTCTTCGAGGGCATCGCGCGTCTGTGAGCGCGTGGGGTCGAGGCTTACGGCAAACTCCAGCCGACTCAACGCCTCTTCGTCGTAGCCGCGCTGACACAAGGCTAGTCCGAGGTTGGCGTGCACCTCGGCGTACGGGAGCAACGACGCCGCACTCCCAAGCGCCTCGAGGGCGCCGTCTAGGTTGCCCTCGAGGAGACGCAAAGTGCCGAGCTGGAAGAACGCGCGACCATTCGGATAGTAAGAAATGGAGCGGGAGAAGAGCCGCTCGGCCTCCGACACATCGCCTGCTGCGGTCGCCTCCAGACCCTCGACGACGATGCGCTCAGAGAGATACTGCCGCACGCTGTTGGTGAAGCTCAAAACGACCAATAGGCCGACGATGACGCTCAAGGCGCGGTGCCAGCCCAGACCGAGAGTCCAGCGGCGCGCGGGAAAGCACGCCGCGTACATCAGCGCGAACAGCACGACCTGTGGCGTGAAGAGCGCGAAGTGGCCAAGACTCAGGAGTACAAAGAGGCCAAGACCGCTGAGCGCGAACGCCGGCACCGCTTCCTGCGCCAGAGTGGGGTCACTGCGGGCGCCCCTCCTGCGCAACAGCCAAATTCCCGCCAGGAAGGTGCACAAGCCCAGCAATCCATGCTCGGTAAGGAGCTCGAGGGGATCGCTGTGCGCGTGCTCCAGTCGAGTGTGGAAGCGGCTGTCGTCGGGCACCTGCTCGAGGTGCTCGGCCTGAGTCATGGCGAAAGCCCACTTGTATTCACCGACGCCGACGCCCAGCACGGGCGCCCGGCGAAACGCCTCGAGGCCGCGCTCATAGAGGTAGACACGGCCCAGGAAAGCCCGGCTGAATTTCGTCTCCCCAGGAGCCGGTTGCTCGACGAGCATGACGTGCGGCTTGGTGTGAATGGCCAACAAGCTGCCCGCTCCGAGCACGCCACCGACGAGGACCGCCAGCAGAAGCAGCAGCACCACCAGCCTTCGGCCGAGGGAGCGATGTGGGCTCGCCGCGAAGAACCCCAAGGCCGCTGAGGCCCCCAGCATGGCCAGGTGAGACCGGGTCAGGGTGATGGCGAAGAGGGTCAACGCCGCGAGCGCGACGGCACTGTCGGGGTGCTTGGAGCGGTCGATGCTCGCCGTCACCGCAGGCAGCATGAGCACGAGCGCGGCGCCCAGGTGGTTGGGGTTGCCGAAGGTGCTGACCGGGGCGCCCGAGAAGAGCGGCTCGCCGCCAAACCAGAGCACCTCGAGCACCACCGAGAGAGAGACGATCCAGGCCAACGTCGACACGGCCCACGCCAACGCCGACCACGCCGCCGGACCTCTACAGCGGCTTCGCAGCAGTACGAAGGTCAGCGCCAGAGCCATGAGATAGACGGGCTGCTCGAGGAGGTTGATGGTCGGAATCCCACGCAGCAGGCCAGGCACGAACGCCCACAGCACGACGAAGAGAGGGAGCTCCCAGGAGAGGCGTTTGGCCGGTCGGTTGAAGCCGCGGAAGAGCTCGGCCAACGCCCACAGGCTCGTCGCGCTCAAGAGGGCGAACTGCTTGGTAGAGCTCAGGTCGACCACGCCGGTGTCGTAGGCGAAGCAGACGACACAGGACAACGCAATGATCGGGCCCACGCCTCGCAACGAGGAACCAGCGGGCTGTCCGATATCGACGATGGCGACTCTCAATTTGGCTTCATTGCCTGGCTGCCCCAATGTTGGCGCGCTTCGATGAACCGCGGCGCGAAAGCCGGTCGTCATCGCGGTAGCCTCGAGCGAGCGTGCTCATGGCGGCCCGAACATTGGCGATGACAGGGACTGGAAGCCTCCATCGGGGAAGATGGTCACCAAGCGCTTGCCTTTGCTCTCGGGCCGTTTGGCCACCGCGATGGTCGCCGCGATGGCGGCGCCGGAGCTCACTCCGGCGAAGATGCCCTCTTGCTTGGCCAAAGCTCGGCCGGCTGCATACGCCTCCTCATCGTCGATCCCTATCACCTCGTCGACCAAGCCCATGTCGAGGTTCGCAGGGACAAACCCCGCGCCGATTCCAAGAATACCGTGTCGGCTCGGCCGGTGGCCCGAGAGCACGGCGCTGCGTGCTGGTTCGATGGCGATGGCGATGAGGTTTGGGTTGCGTCCTTTGAGGAAACGCGTCACGCCCGTAAACGTCCCCCCCGTCCCGACTCCAGCCAAGAAGATGTCGACATCCCCGCCACACTGCTCCCAGAGCTCAGGGCCAGTCGTCTTAAAGTGTGCGCGCGGGTTTGCCGGGTTATCGAACTGCTGCAAGAGCACCGCACCCGGTTGTTTGCTCTCGAGCTCGAGGGCGCGGTCAACGGAGCCCTGCATGCCAAGGCGTGCGGGGGTGAGCTCCAGAGTGGCGCCGAGGGCCATCAACACACGTTGCCGCTCGTAGCCCATGTTGTCGGGCATCGTCAGGATGCATTGGTAGCCCCGAGAGGCTGCGACGAAAGCCAAGGCGATGCCTGTGTTGCCACTGGTCGGTTCGATGATCGTGCCTCCACGTCGAAGGGTTCCAGCGGCCTCGGCAGCGAGAACCATGGACACGCCGATGCGATCTTTGATGCTGGCGCACGGATTGAAGCACTCGAGCTTGGCCAGAAGCGTAGCGTGAAGGCCATGTCCGAGGCGCTGGAGGGCGACCAGCGGCGTGCCCCCGGTCAGCTGGGTGATGTCCAGAAGTTTGGTCATTCGTAGTCGACGTAGCTTTGTCGCCAATCAGCCAGGTCGTTCTCCAGGATCGCGCTGACTCCCATCGGATCGTACTCGTACCACCCCATGAAGCCGACATCCTTGAGCACCGCACCACCATAGGAGGCGGAGTACCCCCAGTTGGTCGAGATGTATTGCATCATGTCTGCGAGGGAGTCGGGCTCGGGCTCGTCGAGGACGAAGAAGGTCGCTGACGCCGAACGTCCGTCGGTCGGATGGTAGAACGAATATTCGATGAGCTTGATCACCAGGGTCTGCGCCTGAGTCGGTGCAGTCAGCTTCTCCTCGCGGGTCTTGGAGGCGGTGAAACCCAGGTCGCGCATACGCGCGACCAGCTCGTTGACGACCACTTCAGGATCTAGTCGCTGTTGGCTCAGCACATGCTGGCGGAGCTCAGCCGAGGCCTCCCCGGGCAACGGCACGAAGGACAGCGGCACGAGAACGAGGAGCAGACCCGTTCGGAGAGAGCAAAAGTTCTTCATGGTAAGGTCCTGGGTGTCATCGACCCCTAGGTGATGGAGAAACGAGCCGTTATGTTAGGGGGCGGCTGTGCGGTGTGCAAGGCAACGAACGAATTTGCGGGTGGCGGCCGTTCCCACGAGCAGAACCTCGCTCGACGCCCGGTTGAAGATCTCGCCCAGACTCATTAGATGTTCAGGAAGCTCGCGTGCGACGCAACATCGCGCAGGCGGCGGCACCTGTCAGTGGACCACAACCCGGATTCACCCATGGATTGTATTCGTTGCGGCGCATTCCTGGACACGGACGAAGGCATTTGCCCGACCTGCGGGGACGTCTTTGGCCGAGTGACCGCCTACCAAATGCCTCAGTTGACGAGCGACCTGATCGCCGAGCAAAACGCCGCCAAAGCGGCTGAGGCGCCAATTCCTCCTGTGTTGCCCTCGACCACGGCCCCGGCCCCAGCCCCTGAGGTCATCCCCCCGAGCGCTCCGTCATCGAAGATGACGATCTTCATTTTCCTCGGGATCCTGCTCGTCGCCGTGGCCTTGGGGCTCGGGATCATCTTCGTCCTCCTGACTTGAGGTTTGCCGGACCTGCCGCCATCGAACACACCCCGTTCGCAGCGCTGGCTTTGTTTCGCGTCCCCGGATTCTTCTAGGAACTTCGGCGAGTCTGGAGGCTGAGGTCACCCAGCGCCAGCGACGGCTCGAAGAAGACCTTCATCAAGCACAGCCCGTCTGGCAGCACGGTAGGCCCTGCCTTCTCGCGCTCTCTTGAGGCGAGGATCTCGGCGACCTCCTGGGGCTTGCGACGTCCTTGTCCCACGTCGAGAAAGGTCCCGACCAAGATGCGGACCATGTTCTTGAGGAACGCGTTGCCCCTGACGTCGATGTGGACACAACGGCCACTCTCTTCTTCGATCGGGTAGAGGTAATGGTCGGTCCGGGTTATGTCGATCGAATAGAGGGTTCGCACTGGGTGAGTCGCGTCACAGGTGCTGGCTCTGAACGCGCTGAAGTCGTGCTCACCCAAGAGCAACCTCGCCGCCTCCCGCATGGGCTCGAGCTCGATGCACTGCTTCAGGCCCAGAGCGCGGCGGTAGAGCTCGGGTGGGAGGTGCGGGCGGGTCCACAGCGTGTAGCGGTAGTGTTTGCCGATCGCGCGGAACCGCGGATGAAAGTCGTCACTGACGCGGGCGACCTCGCGCACGCTGATGCTGCGGGGGGTCAAGGTGTTGAGGCCGCGAAAAAAGCTGCGCTCGTTGATTGGGCCCTCATAGTCGAAGACCGCCACTTGACCCTCGGCGTGCACTCCGGCGTCGGTGCGGCTCGCTCCAGCGATGGTCATTGGCCGGCCGGCGTTCATGACGGTCAGTGCGCGCTCCAAGGCGCCCTGGACGGTCTCGACCTCCGGCTGGCGTTGCCATCCGTGGAAATCCCTGCCGTCATAAGCGATGAGTAGGCGGAATCTGGGCATGTACCGATCGGGGTCAGGCGGCCGAGAGACGGACCGATTGCCGAGCCGATTTCGTACCGCGAGTCGTCGAAATGAAGCGAAACCGGTCGAGAGGGAGCGAGACCTGAGAATCCAACCGGCCGAAGCGGTCGATGAGGGATTCTTGACACTGAAATAGCACATTGCTAGCGTGCCGGAAGCTTTTTGTTATCCGTAGAACCGTGCGTCAGTGGCACCGAATCGACGTCGCTGAGTTTCGGCAGAGTGGCCGAGGTATTTCGGAGAACGAGGCCGCGACGCGGCTGAGAGCAAAGTTTCACCCGAGTTTTTCACGAGACCGCTTAGACCACGCGATGGAGCCCGCGGGTCGGCGACAAGAGTTGGCTAGGAGGCTGCAGAATGGCACGAGGTTTTCACGGAAGACGCTGGCTGGCCATCTTGCCGGGCCTGTTGCTCGTCTGTTCGAGCGTACAGGCCGCCGAGATCACGGATGTCATCGACGCCGCAGACGAAGACGTCTATGATGGCAAGATCGTTGAAGATTTGTTCGATTTCCATATCGAACCCACCTTCAAGCAAACCTATGAGCAGGCAAAGATTACTCGCGAGGCCAACTGCACTGGCGGTGCCGATAGGTGTCAGAACGAAGACACCATCCTCATCAACAAAGAGCTGCGCTATCAACGCGTAGTCAACGAGCTCGACCTCGAGTTCGAGCTGTCCATCTACAAGGACCTCGAGTTCCACGTCCTGCTCCCCATCATCTTCTCCGACACGACAAGCTTGAAGTACGCCAAAAACGCGGGGAAGGCGTGCGAGTTCGACATCGACCCGTACAACCCCAAGTGCGTGGATGAAACCAACTCCACCGTCGATCCCAGCGACAATCGAATCGTTGCGGACGCCGGGGACGGCAACGATTTCACCACCTACCGCTACTTCGACGTCCCAGACGAGAACGACAAGTGGCTCGACGGGCCCGGCCGTGGAGGACTCGGAGACCTCACCTTTGGCATCGACTGGTCCCCGTTCAACGACCAGCGCGATCAGCTCCATGAGGATCCGTGGTTCCGCAACAACGGACGCTCCACGCTCACCCTCGGCTTCGACTACACCGCTCCAACCGCCGCCGTCATGAAGGCGGACCCCAAGAACGAGAACGTCGGGCGAGGCGTCCACGAGCTGGGGTTGCACGTCGCCACCAGCCGCAGGTTCAACTACGTCGACCCCTACATGCAGTTCTCGTTTGCTCTCCCCATCCCCACCGACAGCATCTTCAAGGACTACGGCGGCGGACAAGAGCGCGTGGGACCTGGACCTTCGGGAGACCTCACCTTCGGCATCGAAATCGTGCCGTGGGAGCAGGCCAACGCCGACTTCCAACAGAAATTCATCATCGACCTGCGCGGCCACTTCACCTACGTCGGTGA
>Ga0051980_10002598_pt1 | contig 13615 bp, 15 predicted proteins | sample CryGey13umfilter_2_FD_55014 | JGI IMG/M metagenome (GOLD analysis project Ga0051980, IMG submission 55014) | Groundwater microbial communities from aquifer in Utah, USA - Crystal Geyser 4/9/14 3 um filter | ecosystem: Environmental > Aquatic > Deep subsurface > Groundwater | place: USA: Utah...
TGTTTCACTCGCTGGGTTACAAGACCGATTTCCGCGAGTACCGCACTGCTTTTAACCGCCATTTCAACTGTGTTTTGCCAGATTTCCCGGCCTACCATCTGGAAGGCCGGGACCTGTCGGCCTACGCCGACGAGCTCGCGCGTCTGACACAGGTCTGGAATCGCAAGGAAGTCATGGCTTACCTCAATGCCTGTATCTACCGTGCCGAGCAGGCGTCAGCACAGCCGTCGTTCGAGTTGGCAGCGTTCCGAGACCTGCTGCTGCTGTACGCGATTGCAGAGCAAGTGGTGGGTCAAGGCAACCCGGCCTGACCGGTCAGGCCGCGCTCGCAGCCTGGATNCAGGCTGCACACACGCAGGCACGGTTCACATCTGCTGCGGCAATCCGGTCCAACAATGCTTTGGGGATGTTTTCAGTGCTGCACCAGCACGGCGGTTGTTTGACTCCGGTTTGGCGTTCCAATTCCATGGCGCACTGGTTGGGTTGACCGCACAGTGGGCAGCGCTGCGGCGCGGTCGCTGCGGTGGTGTCGGTCATGGTGAATCTTTCAGCGTGAGTGCCAGTTCGTACAGCGCGTTGCGCGGCTCGCCGGTAATCTCGGCTGCCAGCTTGACCGCCGTTTTGAGGGGCAGTTCGGCCAGCAGTAATTGCAGCACGCGTGGCTGTGGTGTAGCGGCGGTCTCCGCTGCGCCCGGGNGCAGCACCAAGGCAAATTCGCCCCGCGTCCGATTGGCGTCTTGCGCCAACCAGCCGGCGAAGTCAGCCGCTGCCAGTGTGACGATATCTTCAAATTGCTTGGTCAGTTCGCGACCCACCGTCAGTGGGCGCTGGCCGAGTGCTGCCAGTGCTTGTGCCAGCGCCTCGACGCGGTGGGGTGCTTCCAGCAGCACCACCGTCCGTGGCTCAGCGGCCAGGGCTTGGACGGCAGCGTTGCGCTCGGACGTCTTGCTGGGTAAAAAACCGACGAACAAAAAACCGCTACCGTGGTCGGCATCCTGTGCCAGTCCGGCCACACTGAGCGCAGTGGTTACGCTGCTGGCGCCGGGCAGGGGTACCACATTCAGGCCGGCTTGTACGACACCAGCCACCAGGCGGGCGCCGGGGTCACTGATGGCGGGTGTGCCTGCGTCGCTGACGTAGGCTACGCGGACACCCTGGCGTAATCGATCGACCACGCTGCCCATGGCCTGCGCCTCGTTGTGCTGATGCACCGCCAGCAACTGTGCCGCGGACTTNTCGATGCCGTAGGCCCGCAGCAGCGCCTGGGTGTGGCGCGTGTCTTCACAGGCAATCACATCAACCAGCTGCAGCACGTGCAACGCCCGCAGTGTGATGTCAGCGAGGTTGCCGATCGGCGTGGCCACCACATAAAGCGCGCCGGCCGGATAATTCTGACTGGCGGCAGCGTCGTGCGCTGCGTGCAGTGCCGTGGCAAAGGTTCCCGCCAGTCGGGATGGAGGAGGGGTGGTCAATGGGTCTACTTTCAAAAAATTCGCCGCTGGCGCCAGCCACGACCAAACAACGCGGTGACGCCGCCGAGGCGCTGGCTCTGCAGCACCTGCAACGCGCCGGGTTGCTGCTATTGCAGCGCAATTATCGGACGCCTGGGCGCGGTGGCGGCGAGATCGATCTGATCATGCGTGCACCCGACGGCACTTGCGTGTTTGTCGAGGTGCGTCAGCGTCGCAGCACCAGTCACGGCGGCGCAGCCGCCAGCGTCAGCATCACCAAGCAACGCCGCATCGTCTTTGCCGCGCGCCACTACCTGCTGCGGCAAGCATCACTGCCGCCGTGCCGGTTTGACGTGGTTGCTGTCGATAGCGGCGCCGTCCAATGGATTCAGGGTGCTTTTGACGCCCCAACGTGACAGTGGGGGTCAAAGCGCCGCCGCTCTCCTTTTTAAGCTGGGGATAAGCCGCACGCAGGTATCATCGCGCNCATGCTGGAACAACGTATTCAACAACACTTTATCGACAGTGCCGACCTCAAGTACCAGGCCGCGCCAGTCTTGAGCAAACCCATTGCCGACGCGGTGCAAGCCTTGTTGGCCTGTGTCACCAGCGGCGCCAAGGTGCTCAGCTGCGGCAATGGTGGCTCGGCCGCCGACGCACAACATTTTGCCGCCGAATTTGTCGGCCGCTTTGAGCGTGAGCGCCCGGAACTCGCGGCCATTGCGCTCACCACCGACAGCTCGATCCTGACGGCCATTGCCAACGATTACGACTTCAATGTTGTGTTTTCGCGCCAGGTGCGTGCGTTGGGGCAGCCCGGTGACGTGTTGCTGGCCATCTCCACCAGCGGTGACTCAGGCAACGTGCTGGCGGCGATCGAAGCTGCGCATGAGCGCGACATGGTGGTCATTGGCCTCAGCGGTCGCGGTGGCGGCAAAATGGCGCGCGCCTTGCGCGACACTGACGTGCACATCTGCGTTCCGCACGAGCGCACTGCCCGCATTCAAGAGGTTCATCTGCTGACGCTGCACTGCCTGTGTGACGCGGTGGATGATTTGTTACTTGGCGATTCTGAAAGCATGGCATGAACAAACAAACGATCAAGCATTGGGTGATGCTACTGGCCTTGACCGGCAGCGTGACTGTCGGCCTGAGTGGCTGTTTCCCAGTGATCATGGGTGGTGCAGTCGTGGGTGGGCTGGTGGCCACCGACCGGCGCACGGCCGGTGCCCAGCTGGAAGACGAAACCATTGAATTGCGCGCGGCCAGTCGTATCCGGGACAACCTGGGTGATCGGGTGCACGTCAACGTCAACAGCTACAACCGTCGTGTCCTGCTCACCGGTGAAGTGCCCAACGTGCAAGACAAACTGCTGGTGGAACAGGTGGTGTCGCGGGTAGAGAACGTGCAGTCGGTCGTCAATGAGCTGGCCGAACTGGGTAAAGCGACGCTCGCCCAGCGTTCGTCCGACACGCTGGTGACTGGCCGCGTCAAGGCCGGTTTGGTGGACGCCAAAGAGCTGTATGCCAATGCCTTCAAGGTAGTGACCGAGCGCGGCACGACTTACCTGATGGGCCGTGTCACACAGCGTGAAGCCGATCGCGCCACCGAAATCGCCCGCTCGACCAGCGGCGTGCAAAAAGTGGTNCGCGTCTTCGAGATCATCAGCGAAGACGAGCTGCGCAACCTGCTGCCGCAGCCCGCACCTGAAGGCAAGACCAACACGCCACTGTAGTTGCCGCAAGTCGGAACAGTTCACTAACAGCAGCTCAAACCGCGAACACCGCAGAACTGGTTTTGCCGGGCTGGAGGTGTTGCCCCCTTGAGGGTGTGACGCGCTGCCAGCGTGGCTCAGGGGGAATTTACTTCAGTCGTTTGATCAGGCTGGAGGTGTCCCAGCGCCGTCCGCCCATTTGCTGGATGTCGGCGTAGAACTGGTCGATCAAGGCGGTGGCCGGCAGGCGCGCACCGTTGCGCTTGGCCTCGTCGAGCACCAGACCCAGGTCCTTGCGCATCCAGTCCACGGCAAAACCGAAATCAAATTTGTCGGCGACCATGGTTTTGCCCCGGTTGTCCATTTGCCAGCTTTGCGCGGCGCCTTTGCCAATCACATCGAGCACCAGGTTCATGTCCAGACCCGCTTTCTGGCCAAAGGCAATCGCTTCAGCCAGGCCTTGCACCANGCCTGCAATGGTAATCTGGTTGACCATTTTGGCCAGCTGGCCGGCACCGCTGTCGCCCAGGTAGGTAAACGCTTTGGAGAACGCCATCGCCACCGGCAGTGCAGCATCAAATGGGGCTTTGTCACCGCCACACATGACGGTCAAGGCGCCGTTTTGCGCACCGGCCTGGCCACCTGAGACTGGCGCGTCGACAAACTGCAGGCCCAGCGTTTTCGCTTTGGCGTAAAGCTCGCGCGCGACGTTGGCCGAGGCGGTGGTGTGGTCGACCAGAATGGCGCCCGCTTGCATGCCGGCGAAGGCGCCGTCTGGACCCAGCACGACGCTGCGCAGGTCGTCGTCATTGCCAACGCAGCAAAAGACGATATCGACGCCTTTGGCCGCCTCGCGCGGCGTGCCGGCGTGCGCCAGCTGACCGCTGGCACCGGCGGCTTGCGCGTACGCATTGCACCAAGCGACCGCTTTGGCAGCGGTTCGGTTGTAAACCGTGACGTTGTGACCCGCCTGTGCNAGGTGTCCGGCCATCGGGTAACCCATGACGCCCAAGCCCAAAAAGGCGACGCGGCGCGCGGAAATCGGTTCGTAAGTTCTGCTGGTCATGCAATATCCTTCAAAAAAGCATTCAGATGATGGTGAGATTTTCGGTGCCCGCGGCCAGGTTGGTGTTTTTGGCACGTTTGCCGTTGAGCTTGATCTGCAAGCGCAGGTCGTTGACCGAGTCGGCGTTGCGCAGCGCGTCCTCGTAGGTGATTTCTTCAGCTTCGTAGGCGTTGAACAGCGCCTGGTCAAACGTCTGCATGCCGATATTGGCACTCTTCTTCATCACCTCTTTGATCTCGGCAACCTCGCCCTTGAAAATCAGATCGGCAATCAGCGGCGAATTGAGCATGATCTCCACCACCGCGGTGCGGCCTTTGCCGTCGGGCTTGATNATCAGCCGTTGCGACACCATCGCCTTGAGGTTGAGCGACAAGTCCATCAGTACCTGCTGGTGCCGGTCTTCGGGGAAAAAATTGATGATGCGGTCGATCGCCTGGTTGGTGCTGTTGGCGTGCAATGTGGCAAGACACAGGTGGCCGGTCTCGGCGAAGTTGACGGCCAGGTCCATCGTTTCCCGGTCACGAATTTCACCCATCAGGATCACATCGGGTGCCTGACGCAGCGTGTTCTTCAGCGCAGCGCCCCAGCTGTCGGTGTCAATGCCGACCTCGCGCTGTGTCACCACGCAATTCTTGTGCGCGTGCACAAACTCGATCGGGTCTTCTACGGTGATGATGTGGCCATAGGTGGTTTCGTTGCGGTGGTCGACCATCGCCGCCAGCGTGGTCGTTTTGCCGGAGCCGGTGGCGCCAACGATGATGCACAGGCCGCGCTTGGTGTTGACGATGTCCTTGAGGATCGGCGGCAGCTTCATGTCGTCGATGGTCGGCAGCTTGTTCGGAATGGTGCGCAGCACCAGACCCACCTTGCCCTGCTGCATGAACGCATTGGCACGAAAACGCCCCAAGACAGGCGGTGCAATGGCAAAGTTGCATTCCTTGGTGCGCTCAAATTCGGCCACCTGGCGGTCGTTCATGATGGAACGCGCCAGCGCAATGGTGTGCGTGCCGTTGAGCGGCTGCGGCGATACCTTGGTGATCTTGCCGTCGACCTTGATCGCTGGTGGCAAATCAGCTGTCAAAAACAAGTCGCTCCCGCCACGCCCGACCATCAGCTTGAGCAGGTCGGTAATGAATGTGGTTGCCTGATCGCGTTCCATACGAAAACTCCTTCATTTAACCGGGTGCGTGCGTTTACCAGGGCAGCAAAGCGCGAACCGCCGTGAAACCGGCTTTGCCGGGCCACTGGCCCCGCCTCTGACGGCTGGCGGGTGAAGCGGCCACACGAAGTGGGCAAGCCGGGGGGTGTGCCATCTCTACCCCGGGAAATTTTCCGGCATTTTGGCCTTGGTGCGCGCTTCGGCCGCACTGACGACGTTGCGCCGCACCAAATCGGTCAGGTTCTGGTCGAGCGTTTGCATTCCAACGCTGTTGCCGGTCTGGATGGACGAATACATCTGCGCGACCTTGGCCTCGCGGATCAGGTTGCGGATGGCACTGGTGCCGAGCATGATCTCATGCGCGGCCACACGGCCACTGCCGTCCTTGAGCTTGCACAGGGTTTGCGAGATCACCGCTTGCAGCGATTCGGACAACATGGCGCGCACCATTTCTTTTTCTTCAGCCGGAAACACGTCGATGATCCGGTCAATGGTCTTGGCGGCGCTGCTGGTGTGCAGCGTACCAAATACCAGGTGGCCGGTTTCGGCAGCGGTCATGGCCAGGCGAATGGTTTCCAGGTCGCGCATTTCGCCCACCAGAATCGCATCGGGGTCTTCACGCAGCGCAGACCGCAAAGCAGCGGCAAAACTCTGGGTATGCGATCCGACCTCGCGCTGGTTGACCAGGCATTTTTTGGAATCATGGACAAACTCGATCGGGTCTTCCACCGTCAAAATATGGCCAAACTCGTTCTCGTTGAGGTAGTTGACCATCGCCGCCAGCGTCGTTGATTTGCCCGAGCCGGTGGGGCCGGTCACCAGCACCAGGCCGCGCGGCTTCATCGCCAGGTCGGCAAAAATTTTCGGGCAGTTGAGTTGCTCCAGCGTCAGAATTTTGCTTGGAATGGTACGAAACACGGCACCGCAACCGCGCTGCTGGTTAAAGGCGTTGACCCGAAAACGCGCCAAGCCTTCAATTTCAAACGAAAAGTCGATTTCAAGAAACTCCTCGTAGTGCTTGCGTTGGGAGTCGTTCATGATGTCGTACACCATGGCGTGAACCTGCTTATGATCGAGCGGCTCGACGTTGAGCCGACGCACGTCGCCATTGACCCGGATCATTGGCGGCAGNCCGGCTGACAGATGCAGGTCTGACGCCTTGTTTTTGACACTGAAAGCCAGCAGTTGGGTGATATCCACAAAACCCCCTCATCATTTGTTACGCCAGTGAGATTATGACCACGATTCAAACCCGGATCAGCNCAGTACGCGAGCGGATCGCAACAGCTTGCCAACAGGCTGGCCGCAGCCCCGACGCGGTTGCGCTGCTGGCGGTGTCGAAAACCTTCGACGCCGACGCCGTTGCTGCGGCCCATACCGCCGGGCAAATTGCGTTTGGTGAGAATTACATCCAGGAAGCGGTCGACAAGATCNCCNGGTTGCGGCACCTGCCACTGGTGTGGCACTGCATTGGCCCGGTGCAGAGCAANAAAACGCGCCTGGTTGCCGCGCATTTTGACTGGGTGCAAACGGTGGATCGACTCAAGATTGCGCAGCGCCTGAGTGACCAGCGCCCCGTGCAATTGGCGCCGCTGCAGGTGTGCATTCAGGTCAATGTAGACGGCGGCCCCACCAAGTCGGGCGTGGTCCCGGGGCAAACCCTGGAGCTGGCGCGGGCCGTCGCGGCTTTGCCGCACCTGCGCTTGCGCGGGTTGATGTGCATTCCCGAACCTGCTGCGGATTTTGCAGCTGCTTGCGCAGTATTTAAAAGGGCTAGCGCCTTGTTTGATGCATTAAACCAAGCAGGCTTGGGGCTTGATACCTTGTCGATGGGCATGAGTGCCGACCTCGAATCAGCTGTCGCTTCAGGCAGCACCATGGTGCGTGTCGGCAGCGCCATCTTCGGCCGACGCAACTAGGGTGTAGCCGCAAGGTCTGCGTCTTAAACGCTCGACACCGTGTGAATCCCGCGACTTATGGCATAGTCTGACGATTCAGCACAATATTTAAATCGGAGATTACGATGTCCACTCACTCTTCCAGCAGCCACGCTGCGGCCCTGTTTGGTGACCGGATACTGTTGTTGGCAATCGCCATCAGTGCGGTGGCCAGCCTGATACTGGGCTTTCAGTTTGTCGANACTTCACTCGCGGTTGTGAGTACCCTGGTGTTTGTCGTTCTGACCGGTGCGGTCTACGCCAGCGCCAAGGCAACGAGCCTGAGCAAGTACGTACTGACCTTTGCCCTCATTGGCCTGGTGGTGTTGCACATTCAGTTGGCGCGCGGGATGGTCGAGTTTCACTTTGGTGTGTTCGTCACCCTGGCACTGTTGTTGGTGTACCGAGACTGGCGCATCATTGTTTTTGGCGCCGCNGTCTATGCGGTGCACCATGTGTTGTTTGATCGCTTGCAAGCGGCCGGCTTCGGCTTGTTTTGTCTGTCCGAACCCAACTTTTCGGTTATCTTGCTGCACGCGGTTTACGTGGTGGTGCAGTCGGGAGTCGAAGTTGTGCTGGTGCTTGGCATGGCCCGCGCCGCGCGTGCGGGGGAGGAGTTGGGCGTGCTGGTGTCGCAAGTTAACCAGGCCGACGGCATTGCCCTGAACGTTGTCGCTGTTGCTGCCGAAACCCCGGCCGGTGTGGCCCTGAAGTCGGCGCTGGCACGTATGGACGCAGCGGTGGCGGCGGTGCGCACCGGCTCGTACAGCATTGAGTTGGCCGCCTCCGAGATCGCCAGCGGTAACCAGGACCTGAGCAACCGCACCGAGCAGACCGCCAGCAACCTGCAAAGCACCGCCAGCAGCATGGCGCATCTCACGCAAATGGTGAATCAGTCGGCCGAGAACGCCCGTCAGGCCAATCAGCTGGCGATGAACGCCAGCAGTGTGGCCACCCAGGGCGGCCAGGTCGTCGGTCAGGTGGTCGACACCATGCGCGGTATCAACGAGGCGTCGCGCAAGATCAGCGACATCATCCAGGTGATTGACGGTATTGCGTTCCAGACCAATATTTTGGCGCTCAATGCCGCGGTGGAGGCGGCGCGCGCTGGGGAACAAGGCCGTGGTTTTGCCGTGGTGGCGTCCGAGGTGCGGTCACTGGCCGGGCGCAGTGCCGAGGCAGCCAAGGAAATCAAGACCCTGATCAACACCAGCGTCGAGCGCGTCGAATTGGGCTCGGCGCTGGTCGATCAGGCTGGCAGCACCATGACCGAAGTGGTGANCTCGATCCAGCGCGTGACCGACATCATGGGTGAAATCAACGCCGCCAGCAATGAACAGGCTGCGGGTGTTTCTGAGGTATCGGATGCCGTGCGGCAGATGGATCAGGCGACACAGCAAAACGCCGCGCTGGTTGAACAAATGGCCGCGGCCGCCGCCAGCCTGCGCACGCAGGCGCAAGAGCTGGTGCAGACGGTTGCCGTATTCAAGAGTGGCGAGTCAGCGGCGGGCGTCTTGCCGACAGCGCGCGCGTTGCCCCCGCGCCAGGCGGCACCCAAACCCGTACCTGCGCGGCAGCAGGCGCGGGTCAGTACGCGCGCCAATGCCCCCGCACCAGGCAAGACGCCGCGGCTGGCCGTTGCAGATGTCCCGATCAAACCCGCCCAAGTGGCGGCACCCGNCAAAGCGGCAGCCGACGACTGGGAAACCTTTTGATCTTTCGACCAAGGATTACACATGCCATCATTCCCGACGTTTGTTCGCCCCCTGCTTTTTTGCACCATGCTGGCGCTGGGCGCCAACNCTGCGCTGGCCGTTGGCACGGTCAACGTCAAGCAGAGTGCGGCGCTCCAGAGTCAGGGCGTCCTGCTTATTGATGTGCGCACACCGGGCGAATTTGCCCAGGGCCACGCCCCTGGCGCGACCCTGATTCCGCTGGATCAATTGCCGCAGCGTCTGGGTGAGCTGCGCCGCGTGCAAGACAGGCCGATCGCGCTGATTTGCCGCTCTGGCAACCGTTCGGGCCAGGCGCAGGTCATCCTCGAAAAGGCGGGTTTTACCAAAGCTGTCAACGTCGAAGGCGGNATGAAAGCCTGGGCCAAGGCTGGTTTGCCCGTGGTGACTGGCGCACCAGCAAGATAGGCGAACACCAGCCCCGTAGCGGGTCGAGCAAAACGCACGGCAGTCATGCCCGAGCTGATCGGGCATCCACGGCGTCGGATCGCGCGCGGCGGCTCAGTGGTCGGGCAGTTGCGCCAGCCACGCCTGCAGCTCGGTAATGGCCTGGTCGGTGGTCGCAGCGAGAGCTTGCACACCCCCTGACGCATCGGCGGTGGGCGCCGTTTGCTGGGCGATGAAGCTGCGTTGCGCCAGCANTGCATCGCCCGTGACCCTGCGCACCAGCACGGTGGCACGCAAGCGTACCAGCGCGCTGCTGCTGTCTGGCGTATCAAACAGCTGGCTGAACTCTTCCAGGTCGACCTGCAGTTTCAGCAGCGCGGGCTCGGTGATGGCAACTGCGGCNGCACTTGCGGATCGGGGCGGCGCGACAGCGCCTGGATGCAACACCGCGCGACGCAGGCCCAGGCGCTCGCGCAAGCGTTGGTCAACCAGCAGCGCTGGCGGCATGCTCCAGCGCGAGTGTGCGTATGCTTGGGGTTGCTGTGCGTCGGCGTACATCAGGCGGTACAGCAGCGCGGTGCCACCCAACGCAGCGCTGGCTTGCACCGGGGCCAACTCCAGCGGCGGCAGCACTTCCGCGCGGGCGCCGGGCCTGATCTGGCGCGCGCCCGGGCCAAAGTCGTGCAACAGCACGCCAGCGTCGTTGCGCGGCAGCGAGCAGCCGGTCAGCGCCAGAGAAATCAAGAGAAACAGGGCTCTAGCCCCTGATAAATANGCGTAAGAAGCTATAAAAGACATAGTTTTGAGGGGTGAAGGTTAACGTCAGTTCGGCCGAACTTGTTGCCCTAGCGAACCGCTGGTGCAGGCGCCATGAAGCCGGGCTCGCCCGGGCCCGGGTGCGGCGTCGGTTTGCCCAGCAGCAAGGCCTGGGGTTGGTCGCTGAATGCCTGGGCCAGTTCACCGATCTGGCGGGTGGTGCGCGCCGCCGCCTGCACCGCCTGCTGCACGGCCGGCAAGGTGCTGTTGTGCAGTGTCTGCCCGGTGGCCACCAGCACGTCGGCACCCCAGTCGAGCTTATCGAGCGTGCCGCCGGGGGCGTACATGCGCTCGGTCACACGCCTGAAANCCAGCGCCGAGGCGCGTGCTTCGTTGGCACTGTCACCCACGCGCTGTGAGGTGGCCTGCAGAGCGGCCAAGGTCTCCTGCCCTGACTTGGCCAGCGCGGGCCAGCTTTGACGCGCTTGCGCTGAGAGCTGCTGCAAGTCAGCCGCTGCTTGGCCCAGGTTGTTGACCGCGGTCATCAGCGTGCGCTGGTTTTCGGGTGACAGCAGCGCGTTGAGACGCTGGCCCGATTGCTCAAGCTGCCCGAGCAGGCGCTCGCCTTGGTCGGTCAGCCGGTTCATCAGGCCTGCGCGCAACGGGATGCGTGCAGGCTGTTCGGTGCCGGTGGCCAGCGCCGTGCTGGTTGGCGTTGCGTCATCCAGCGCAATGAAAGCCAGGCCGGTCACCCCCTGCACACCCAGGGTGGCAAAGGTGCTGCTGGTGATGGGCGCCTGGTCGTCGACGGCAATGCGCACCAGCACCTGCGCACGAGCGTCCGGGTCGAGCCCGATGGCGGTGACTTTGCCCACCGGTACGCCGTGGTAGCGCACGCTCGCTTGCGGTTGCAGACCGGTAACGTTGACGTTGCCGCTGAGCAGGTACTCGCGCATAGCGCGGGTGTCGCGCGTCAGCCAGACGGCGGTGGCTGTCAACAGGGTCAGCAACAGCAGCACAAAGCTGCCGGCGGCCAGAGCGTGGGATTTGTTTTCCATAAGTACCGGTAGGGGGTGTTTTTACTCCGTCTGCGCTTGCCTGTGCAACAGGGCGCTGGCGCGTCGGCCACGTTCNCCCAGAAAAAACTCTTTGATGAACGGGTGCGGCTGCGCCATAACATGTGCCGCGTCGCCCTCGGCCACGATGTGTTTGTCAGCCACCACCGCGATGCGGGTGGAGAGTTCCAGCAGCGTGTCGAGGTCGTGCGTGACCATCACCACGGTGAGCCCCAGCTCTTCATGCAGGGATTTCAGCAGCGCACAAAACGTGTCGGCGCTGCCGGGGTCCAGCCCGGCGGTGGGTTCGTCCAGCAGCAGCAGCGGCGGGTCCATCACCAGCGCGCGCGCCAGCGCCACGCGTTTGATCATGCCGCCCGACAAACTGGCGGGCATCTGGTGCGCAACAGAAGGCGCCAACCCGACCATCTGCAGTTTGACCAGCGCGACGTCGCGAATCAGGTTGTCTGGCAGCGTGCCCAGCTCACGCAGTGCAAAGGCAATGTTGTCGAGCACGCTGAAAGCGCTGAACAACGCCCCGTGCTGAAACAGCATGCCGACGCGGCTGGAAGCACCGGCACGGCCTAGCTGTGTGGCGGGTTGCCCCTGCACCGTCACCTGGCCGCGGGTGGGCAGGGCCAGCCCCAGCATCTGGCGCAACAGCACGGTTTTGCCGGAACCCGAACCGCCGACGATCGACAGCAGTTCGCCGCGCGCAATGCGCAAGTCCAGCTCCTGGTGCACCACCACGTCGCGCCCGGCGCGGCGAAACACCGACCACAGTTTGTCGATCTGCACCATGGGCTGGCGCAGCACCTGCGCGACGGGCTCAATCGGCGGATTCATAGGCCAACATTCTTGAAAATGACCGCTGCCGCGGCATCCACCAGCAGCACCAGCGTGATGCTGGTCACCACCGACGCCGTTGTTCCCTGGCCCAGGCTTTCGGTATTGGGCTTGATGCGCAGGCCGTAATGGCAGGCAATCAACGCAATCAGCACGCCAAAGACCACCGACTTGCCCAAGCCTAGCCACAGATTGCCAATCGACACCGCATCGGGCAGCGTGGNTAAAAAATAAGCGGGCTTGACGCCCAGCACCAGATCGGCGGCCAGCATGCCCCCGAGCATCGCCGCCGCCGTAGTCCACACCGCAATCAGCGGCATGGCAATCGCGCTGGCCAGCGCCCGCGGCAGCACCAGCCGCAAGCCAATGGCAATGCCCATGACGCGTATCGCATCAATCTCTTCGGTCACGCGCATCACGCCAATCTGCGCCGTCATCGCCGAGCCCGAGCGCCCGGCAATCAAAATAGCCGCCAGCATCGGCCCGAGCTCGCGGATCAATGCAATGCCCAGAATGTTGACGATAAACGTGTCCGCGCCAAACTGGCGCAGCTGGCGCGACATCAGGTAGGCCAGCACGATGCCGATCATGAAACCGACCAGCGCGGTGATGGGCAGCGCGGTCGCCCCCATGTGGTACAGATGGCCCGACACATCGCGCCAGGGGCCACGGCGCGGTGCGCGTAGCAGCGCGAGAAAGTCAAGTGCCAGTTGCCCAAGCAGGCGCACCAGGCCACTAAGGTGTTCTTCCACGCGCCAGAGTGTCTCTCCCAGTTTCAAAAACAGCGTCCAGGCGCTCGNGTGCGGCCGCNCNGGCGNGGCGGTGGTGAAGCGTGCCACCCGCTCCAGCATGGCGCGCTGGTGGGGCGTGAGCAGAAGTTGCAGCGGCCATTGGCGGCCCCAGTGGTTCCACAGCAGTTGCGCTGCAGTGTGGTCGAGCCGGCTGATGGCGCGCAGGTCCCAGGCGGTGGGTGCGGCGCCGGGTTGTCCGATCTGCGCCAAGGTCTGGCTGATGCGTTGCCAGTTGGCGGGCTCGGCCAGACGGGCGGCGTTCCAGCAGCCCGCCAGCACCCAAGTGCGCGCATTGGCGTCGGTTTGCGGTGTCAGGGTCGGGGCGGTGTCGGTCATGGCAAGCAGTTCAGGTGCGCATCGTAGCGGCAAGCGTGCGCTGGGGCAAAATGCCCCGGCCGCAAAGGAGTTTTCCGCCATGACTGCAACGTTCGACTACATCATTGTGGGTGCCGGTACCGCCGGTTGCCTGCTGGCCAACCGCCTGAGTGCCGATGCCACCCAGCGCGTGCTGCTGATTGAAGCGGGGGGGCCGGACAACTACCACTGGATTCACATCCCCGTGGGCTACCTGTATTGCATGGGCAACCCGCGCACCGANTGGCTCTACAAAACCGCGCCCGATGCGGGCCTGAACGGGCGCAGCCTGCGCTACCCGCGTGGCCGCGTTCTGGGCGGCTGCAGCAGCATCAACGGCATGATTTACATGCGCGGTCAGGCGCG
>Ga0051980_10002613_pt1 | contig 13563 bp, 9 predicted proteins | sample CryGey13umfilter_2_FD_55014 | JGI IMG/M metagenome (GOLD analysis project Ga0051980, IMG submission 55014) | Groundwater microbial communities from aquifer in Utah, USA - Crystal Geyser 4/9/14 3 um filter | ecosystem: Environmental > Aquatic > Deep subsurface > Groundwater | place: USA: Utah...
ATATTAGTTTTGATAAATTAACTGAACAAAAATGGGCAAAAGTTGATGATAAACTTAAACTCATTTTGCACGAAATTAATATTGGAGGTGAGAATCATTACCTTNTTTTTGTAGAAATGTTTAACGGATTAAATTATTCTGAGTCGGACTTCAAGCTTTTAAATCATGATTTAAACAATACCTTCACAAGCATATTAAACAGTTCAGTAATGCTAAAACAAAGTGTTACCGAAGACAATTTGCTCCATTATTTTACCGGAATTGAAAACGGAGTTACACGGGCTTCATCAATGTTGGATTCATTTCTTTCTCCGGAAATGAAATTGTCAACTTCGAATCTTCAAATTGATTTGGTCGTACTTATAAAAGAAGTTATTGGTTCTTTAAATAATTTCAATNCCGAATCAATCAAAATTAATTTTTCTTATAGCGATTCTATTTTCATTTGCGGTGATTACAATAAAATCTTTCGGGCAATTCAAAACATTTGCATTAATTCAATTGAAGCTATAAAGGATANCGGGAAAATTGAAATCACTTTNTNAANAAACATCAAAAAAAAATCAAGACAGTTTTTGGCGAATAAGCAGTATGTCAAAATATCAGTCAAAGATAGTGGCGGTGGAATTACAAAAACCAATTTGAAAAAAATATTTGATAAAGGTTTTTCTACAAAAGACAAAAATCGGGAATCAGGACTTGGTCTTTCAAGTATCAAAGAGATAGTTGAGCAGCACAATGGATTTATAGAAGTAAAAAGTAAATTAGCTGCAGGCACAGAATTCATTTTATATTTTCCTTTACATAAAATTGTGGAACAAAAAATCGCTGCTGCCGCCAAGAAGATTAACATTCTTGTTGCGGATGATGAGGAAAATATTCTTGAACTTCTTAACGATTTGTTTTTGTCTTATAATTATAACGTTACACCGGCAAAAAACGGTTCAGAAGTTATCGAAATACTCAATAAAGACGGGCTTTTTGACATTCTGGTGATTGACAGAAAAATGCCGGTTCTTGATGGCATTGAATGCATAAAGAAAATCAAGGAAATGAGGATCAAACTAAAAATAATTTTAACAACCGGTTCGCCTTCAATAAGATTAGACATGAAACAATTAAAAAAATATGGCGTAGTTGAGGTGCTGTCCAAACCATACGATTTTAATTATTTGTTAGAANTGATTAGAGGAATCGTCTCCGTTATTTGAACTGTTTAAGTCAACCATTTTTAAGTCGTTTACGTACTCAGTAAGAATCGGTTTTTTAATTTCGGATAATTTTCCTAAAATTTTTATGATTTCCTTTGTTGCACCTTCGATAAATTCAACACGCTTTTTTAAAACATCCTTTCTCATTTCATCTTTTCCCAGCTCGCGGTTAATAGCAGTAAGAGAAAGGTTAATTAAAGTAAGCGGTTGTTTTATTTCATGATTGGCAGTTAGCACAGTTGCCGCATAAGTATTTACTTTTTCGATTTCGATCAACATACGCTGAGTTTCACTAAATCTTAATGCAGAATTGATTCTTGCAATAAGTTCTGCCCGGTTATAAGGTTTTTTAATATAATCAAAAGCCCCTGACTGAAGTCCATGCTTGATATCTTCCACATCTGTCAATGCCGTCACTAAAATTATTGGAATTGAACTAGTAAGACGATTTTTAATCAGGCGTTCGCAAACATCAAATCCCGATAAACCAGGCATCATGACATCAAGCAAAATCAAATCGGGTTTTTCGTTTTCGGCAATGGATATGCTTGTTAAACCGTCATACGCTGTTAATATTCTGAATCCTTCACGCTGTAATCGGTCCTGAAGAATGAATACATTATCTGGTTGATCATCAACCACTAAAATTGTTTGATTCTTTTTCATCTTTTTTAACTTTTAAAATGGCTTGATTAATTTTTATTTTAAGACTGTTTACATCCACAGGTTTAGTGATAATGTCGTCAAATCCGCTTTGTTCAATTATGTGTTTATCATCCAACATTGCATGTGCCGTTAAAGCAATAACCTGAAGGTTTTTTAAGTGTTCATCACTGCGAATATTTTTAACGGTTTCAAATCCATCCATTTCCGGCATCATAATATCAAGCAGAACGATATCAACTTTTTCTTTGGATAAAACAGAAAGACATTCGAGACCATTTTTTGCAAATAAAGCATTCAGCCCAATATTCTGAAAAATTTCTCCCACGGTAAATAAAATATCCAGATCATCATCAACCACAAGTATTTTTGCTTCTCCGATCTTTTCAAAGATTAATTTATCGGATGAAACAACAGATTTTTTTGTTTCATTATTCTTTATTTGTAATAATTCCATTCCACTTTCAGGCAAAGGAAGTTTATCCAAAATTGAATTGGCAAATACAACCGTAAATGAAGTTCCGCTTCCCACCTTGCTTTCCACTTCAATCTTTCCATTTAATATTTCTATATATTTTTTGCAAATTGCTAATCCAAGCCCGGCACCGCTATATTTTTTTACCTCTGCGGTTATTGCTCTTTCAAATTCATTAAAGATTTTTGTTTTGTCTTCGTTCGATATTCCTATTCCGGTATCACTGACTATTATTATCAAATCATCTCGCTTTGATTTTATCAAAACATTAATTGAACCAACTTCCGTGAACTTAAATGCATTGCTAATAAGATTGGTCAATATATGTCCAAATTTTTCTTTGTCGGTTTTAACCAGATAATCATTGTTGGAATCGTACAAAACATTTAGTTTTATTTTGTCATCCAGCAAGTAATGTCCAAACGAAACAATTATTTCTTTGATTTCACTGCTAATTAAAAATGTTGATTTGTTAATTGTGGTTTTTCCACTGTCAAGCTTTGAAAACTCTAAAATGTTGTTAATCATTTCCAATAATTTCCTGCCGTTTCTGAACACAACCTGAAGCCGATTTCTGTTTCTTAATATTGTGCTTGAATCAGATAAAATAATTTCCGTCAAACCGATAATTGAACTCAAGGGTGTTTTAAGTTCGTGTGACATATTTGCAAGAAACTGTGATTTAACACTTGATAATTCAATTGCCTTTTGCCGCTCACTTTCTAGCTCCTCAGCTTTTATTTTCAGTTGGTTGTGAAGCTCGGTGAGTAGTAGATTCTGCCCTTTTATTTGTTCGTTTTGTTTATGGTAGCTTTCATTAAGATTCTTCAAATCATCAACAATAACTTTTAGCTTATGAAGAGAGATTGCATTATTTAGCGCAATACCAAGCTGCTCAGAAATGACGCTTAAGTACTCTTTGGGGTTTACCTCAGGAATATGCTCACAAATTAATTCCAACGCCGCAATTATTTTTTTGTTCTGTATTATTGGCTTTATTAAAGTATACTTAATTTCAAAATCAATAGAGGACGTTTTTAATATTGGGCTATTTTCCTTAAAGGTTAATTCAATTGTATCAGCATTTTTAACAACAGATGAGTAAATAGAGTTTTCTTCAAAAGGGTTAATTGGTAACTTTGTTAATCCTTCTTCAGCCAATGGAATTAGCATCTCGTTTTCAAATAAATACAGTACCCCAAATTGAATGTTTAGACTTTTACACATTGTGCTAAGTGCAGCTTTCGATAATTCATTTAAGTCCGAATGAATATTGATTAATGAAATGAACTCGGAATAATTATGGCTTAGTTTTTCTTTCTCTGATATTTTGTCAAGCATTTTGTTAAAGTTATCTGATAACGTTCCGATTTCATCTTTTGAAATTAGTGACACTCGAAAATCCAAATCGCCTTTCGAAGATTTTTCGGCTGCTTCAATTAGAAGTGAAAGTTGCTTCCTGAATTTCGAAGTAAACAGAATGGTAACAATCAATGAAATTAAAATCCCCGCCAATATTGTGACGGCAAGAATTGTTCTTAATGTATTTCCAAACTCTTGAATATCAGAAGAAATATTAAAGATAATAAAAGTAATCGGCTGCGTATTTTGCAGTGATGTTTTTAATTCATATTTAACAGAAAAGAAATTAAAATTACCGCTTTCAATATTTGTAACATCAAAATTATTTTTAAATTTCAGGAGTTCAAATGATTCTTTTAATGATTGATTATGAGAAATATTTGTTTGACTGTTTGATATAGAAAGAAGATTTGCACCAACAAATACGGCTATTTCAGCCCTTATCCTTTTGGAAATATCGAGCAATAACTTTTCGTTTATTATTCTTCCATAGAAATATGTTTCGTTTTTCCCCGGATAAGAATACCTAAGTATGGCTCCCGGATTTTGATCTATAAAACCTGATAATTTTATTGACTGATAATTAAAAAGCACAAATGGCTTGCATGAGAAACTTTGCGGGTCAATTTTATTTTCACTGTTAACCTTGAAAAAAAAATCGATGTCCGATGTATCTAATTTAATTTGCTCTTTTTCCTGCAGCTTTTTATAAATAAAACCAAACTCTTCATCAATGTGTGCGGCAGATTGTTCAAACTCAAAGACGAAATCATTTGTGCTATTTAACAGTGTTTTTGTGTTTTGTGAAATGATTACTGAATTAGAAACAGAATAAAATATCAGGGCTATGCTGATTGATACAAGAACAACTACAACAAAGGTTATTAGAATAATTCTAACATTTATTTTCATGTTCTTCTTGATTTAATGCTTTCTTCATTGCAAACAACAAATCATCAATATCATAAGGCTTGCTTAAAAAATCGACAGCTCCAAGATATGCGGTTTTAATTGCGCTTTCTATATCAGAATAAGCAGTAAGAACAATTACTTTCGAATCAACTTTTTTTTCTTTTAATTTACCAAGAACATATAAGCCGTCTTTTACAGGCATTTTTAAGTCCAACAGAATCAAATCAACTGACTGTTTTTCAAGAAAATCAAACGCTTCATCAGCACTGTTTACAAACTTAGCATCGTAATTGTTTTCCTGAAGCTCCTCTGAAAGAACGATACACAGGTTAATATCATCGTCAACAATCAGAATAGATTTCATTGATTTTCCTTTTTGGGGTTTTCTGTACTGTCCGGCTGTTCGCCAGTCTGTTTTAGAATTTCCTTCATATAATTTCTGTTTTCAATCAACGTTCTCTTCAAGATATTTTCTTTCTCGGTTGCAATTCTTTCTTTAAGTGAGGGAAGAATCTCGGTTTTTATTGTTATGATTATTTCTTTCTTAGTCGTTGTTGTAGCATCATAACCGGTAAGATATTTGATTCCCAAAACCCACCAAGGTAAATCTTTTAGTATTGGAATTCCTCTTCGTTCAATATTTTCTTCAGTTACAAACAAACCGCCGATAATTGTTTCTTCACCATCAAGCATTAATATTTCTGTCTCAGCCATTGTTTTTCGAATTTCCGTGCTGATTGCGCCGGGCTGTCCTGTGCTTCGTTCAACCTTTAATTTCAACAAAACATAATTAACTCCATCTTCGCTATAAATATATGGAGTAACGTCAATTATGGTTCCTGTTGCAAAAAATTTATCAATCAAATTGCCGGCAAAATCTCTTTCTTTAATCGATATATCAGAACCAATTTGGATTTTACCTTTAATGCCATTTCTAACTGATACCGAAGGCTTTGCAATAATTTCACCAAGATTATTTGTTTCAAAAAACTTAAACGCAGCAGTGACATTGCCATTAAAATCTCCGGATTTAAAATCAGAGGAATTTGAAACTGTCCAATCAGGAGGCACTTGAGTAACAGCCGTTGTGGTTGTTGAGGTTTGCTTATCTGCCTCAGAACTGAAGGTGCGAAGTTTTGTACCAAAAGAAAGACCGGTTTTTGATAATAGATATTCCCAGTTAATTCCACGCTCATTTATATTCGAAATATTTGCTTCAAAAAAAAGCGCTGATATTTTTACTTCCCTTGAATCATAAGAAGCATAAATGTCTTTGCCAAGATTGGATTTTTCGTCCATCCGGGGTTTTACAATAATAACATCTTGTTTTTCTTCAATCATCAAATTTTTATACTGAACAATAATCGTCAAAGCCTTTGAATAAGGAATTTTATTAATTTCAATCCCAATTGGTTCGTTTATTAAAACAGCAGCAGTAATTGGTTTGCCTTTAAATTTTTCGCTCAGCTTGCTAAGAATCTCTATCGCCTGTGAAAAGGGAATGCTTTCGGATAAAGTGACGATTTCTTCAGGATTGATATAACCTCTAAATTGCTGAGGAACATCCTGCTGATTTTGCGCCAGAAGAAAACCACTCATGAAAAAGACTATTATGAAAATTTTTCTTTTCATTTTATTTACTCTTATTAATTTCTTTTTGTAAGGTTAAATTAATTTTTTCAATCAGCCCGCCTTTATTTAGAATAAAGTCAACCTGATTTTTTTCAAAATCTATCGCTGTCAAATATCCCAAATAAACTTTATCACCTTCCCAAAGCAGATACGTGTTCCCTTTTGCATCCGATAAAAATGCGCCGTCTGGAATTAATGCAAGCAGTTGGGCGGTTTGAACATCCAGCAAACCATCTGTGTTTGGAGGAATTTCATTTCTAATTAGTGGATAAAAGATATCGTAAATAGTATTTGGTCTTAATTGATTTTCTCTAAAGTTCGAAGAAACAAATCTGTCACTTGAACTAAAGAATACTTTGACTGTCAGGTTAAAACCAACTTGATAATGAGGAATTCCACTCTGTTCAACAAACACAAAATTATCGATTGTACAAGAAGAAATTTTCTTCAATTCTTTGCTTTGTTCGATGGCATAAACCAAGTAATAAAACTCATCGAAATAAGTCGTACCGGTAACTTTATATGTGTATGAATGATATTCTTTGCCTTCAATTGCTTCAACATATTCAATGTTTACATAGGATTCGGGTTGAAAATAATAAGAAATATCATTGATAAAATCATAAAACTTTGATTGCGGCGTTTGAATAGGAATGTTATACTTTCGAATAGCGAGAATCGAATCTAACTGAGCCACACGTTTTTTTAATGCCTTCAACTGTTCAAGCAATTCTTCGGTGTTATATGAATTAAGGCTTAGTTCCTGTATCCTTTTTTGTCTGTCTTCAATTTTGCCTTTTTGAATAATAAAAAGATATACTGAAGCAAGAGCAATTAAAACCAAGAATATTACAAGCAGAATAAGTGTGTTCTTTAATTTCCTATCCATCATTCTGCCTTGTTTATATTTAACTGAAGATTCATATTAAAGGAGAAAGCCGACTTTTCTCTAAGCGGTTCATAAGTTACATTATTCAAAATAGAAGTGTTTGAATATCTTGCAAATTCAGTCAGAGACCTTCGGGACAGAGCATAACCCTTTAGAATTAAGTTGGAATTATCTTTAGAGTCTAAATGTGAGATCCAAAAATCTCTTCTTCGCTCAATAAAATCTGCAACCTTTTGGAGCGAATTTCCCCATATTTCCGTACCAGCGGCAGCAGAATCAAGAATAGTTTGTGTATTATCGAAATTAGAAATTTTATCTTGTAGTGGCGTCATCTGACTTAAAATTTCCTCATTTCTTTTTTTCATATCAGAAAGTCTTTGAATCTCAAGATCAAGTTTATTCATCTCAGAAACATTGGAAAGCTCTAAAACTGTTATTCCAAATGCAGCAAAGAAAAATAAAACAAGCATCAAATAACTGTGCCATCCAAATTGCAAGAATTTTTGATTTTCTTTNATTTCGGTNGGNAANATATTAATGCCGAAGAACTCTTTCTTAAGTTCTGCAAAATATTCAAAGGCGGAAGCAATCGGAATAGAAAATGAAGAAATAGTTTCTTTGTCCTCTGTCGAAATTTCCGAAAGGTCGAATCCATCAAACTTTAACTCAATTACATTGGCTTCGGGGAATGTTCCATAAAATGAAAGAACAATATTTTCGGATCTGTCGTCACCGCAAAGAATAACATTATCAAGCCTGGGAATGCCACCATTTTCCATTTCCAATAAAATCTTGGAAAAATAAACATCGTATGTATGAAGATTTTTTGTGCCAATATCTAAAGTGGTTCCAATATGCTTAAGGCTTTGCCCTTCGAGAAAAATAAGCTTACTTGCTTCTTTTCCGATATGAATAATTAAACTATAATCTTCCGGAAAAAATTTTAGAGTATGCGAAACATAATTTGAAAGAGAAACCTCAGCACTTTTGATGGTAGCAATTTTATAATATCTTTTTGCTTCAAGTGCAGCCAACGAGTTAACCAAATCAGCACAAGGGATCGATCCTTCAGCAAAAATAGCTAAGTTTGATTTATCGTTCAGTGTCACAAAATCAATTCTGTCTTTTGATACAGAAATATTTTTTGACTTGTACAAATCCTGAATAATAATATCAAGTAATTTATTTTTGTCTAATTCAGAATTTCCTTCAAACACATGATAATTAATTGTCGGATCAGAAATGATTGGGATAAATGTAGCCTTCGTAAGTTTAACTCTTGCCAACCCTTTTGAGATCATTACCAGGTCAGTTTCTTGTTCCACATTAAGTGAAATATCTGAACCTTCAATTCTGTCGAGATTTAACCCGTCAGATTCAAGTGAATCAAAATTAATCTCGCCTTTGTTCAAATCTTTCTTTGCAATTGTGGAAGCGGAGAGAGTAACGGCAAAAGTATGAATGATTTTTATTCTATCGTTCTCTTTGCTTACAACAGCATATTTTGATTCAGTTCCTTCACAATAAACAAAAATGAAATATTTCATCTATTAACTTCCCTTTAGAAGTTGAAGCATTCGTATTTTGTTGTTTGCAAAAGTCAACGCTGTTTCCTGAGTAATTCTTTTTTGTTGCAAAAGCCGTAACAAATCCTGTTCCATCGTCATCATTCCTTGATTTCCGCCCTGCACCAGCATCATATAAATTTCACTTGTATTATTGTTTTTAATGGCTGCTTTCACGCTCGGAGTAACTATCAAAACTTCTTTGGCTAAGGTTCTTTTCCCATCAACAGTCGGTACTAATTTCTGAGAAACAACGGTAATTAATACATCTGCAAGCCTGTTTCTTACTCTTTCCTGTTCAATTGGATTAACCTCGGCAATAATTCTGTCAATTGATTCCGTTGCTGAAGATGTGTGCAAAGTTGAAAAAACTTTATGTCCCGTATCTGTAACTTCAAGTGCAGCCATGATTGTATCAGGATCTCTCATTTCACCAATTACTATAATATCAGGATCTTGCCTTAAAGCCTGAATTACTCCTTCTTTAAATGACAGAACATCTCTTCCAACTTCGCGATGTCTGATCAAAGATTTTTTTGATGAATGGACATATTCAATTGGTGAAGCAATTATAACAATATGGCATGGGTCAAAATTATTATGATAATCAATTACAGAATCAAGTGTCGCTGATTTTCCGGAACCAGTGATACCGGTTACCAAAGATAATCCGAACTTGATAAAATTATGATTCATGCTTCTTACTGCATTGGGATGAAATTCAAGAGAATCCAAAGGTCGAATAGCAGAAGATATTGCGCGCATGTTTAAGGCAAGAGAATCAAGGTCAAAATATGTGTCGGCACGGAATCTTAAATATTTATTTTGTTTTTCATATCTGAAAGTGTAACTGAAATCGAGATTTCTGCTGACGAGTAAATGTTTGATTTGATTCAATGTTAACAAAGATAGGATAAGCGTTGAAGCTTCCTCAGTCGATAAAATTGGTAACTCAGTAAATCTGTCCTTGTTTCCGTGGATTCTCAGCCAAATACTTCCGGCAGTTCCATAGCCGCCCACCTCAACATCCGATGCTTCTTTTTCAACCATTGTTGATAACACATAATTCATTAATCCATGCAAAACTATTTTTTCTTCGGCAGGCATCTCTCTCATTTTGTCTGCAAGGAATGCAACTTTTTCAGGACCTAAAACAGTTGGTGGTATTAAATTGCTGTATCTTTGCAGAATTTGTTTCGCTTTGTCTATCATTAATTTCCAGAATTATGAAATATTTTTATCTATGTGAAATTTATAAAAATTTTATTTAATAAAACAATTATTCTTCTGAAGTCGAAGCAATTACTTCCTGAAGAGAAGTTAATCCTGCACGCGCTTTTTCAAAACCAGATTCACGAAGCGAAAGCGTTCCATCTAATTTTGCTTGCTGACGAATTACTTCTTCGTTTACTTCTTCCCCTGATTTTACAATTAATTGCCTGATTGCAGGAGTAAAATATAAAGACTCATGAATAGCCATTCTTCCTTTGTATCCCGAATGATTGCACGCATCACAACCCACAGCCTCATAAAGTTCAATGTTTCTCCATTCGTCAATATTTATTCCGGCTCTTTTAAACATTTCCGGATCAAGATTAGTAACTTTTCTTTTACATTTTTCACATAATTTACGAATTAATCTCTGCGCAACAATAATATTTATTGCATAAGCAATTAAGAATGGTTCAATTCCCATTTTGTACAAACGTGAAACAGCACTTGTAGCATCGTTCGTATGCAATGTTGAAAACGTTAAGTGACCCGTGTTAGCAAGCTTAATTGCTGTTTCAGCAGTTTCCTTATCTCGCATTTCTCCAACAAGAACAATGTCAGGATCATGTCGAAGTATTGCTCTGATTGCCTGTTCAAAATTCATTCGGTACCCAATTTTTAATTGGCGGGCTCCTTCAATTACATACTCAACAGGATCTTCAACTGTAAGAACATTAACCGTTGGATCAATAACTTGGTACAGTGCTGCAATGAGCGTTGTGCTTTTACCGCTGCCCGTAGGACCTGTAAGAATAATCATGCCTTGCGGTCGATTGATTGCTTTCTCGAAGGCATCCTTTGCATAACCAACCAAACCTAATTTACCTAAATCTCTTATGACTTTTCGATCATCAAGTATTCTTATTACAATTGATTCAAATTTATTTTTTAGTTCAGTCCCAACCATAGGAAGAACAGAAACACGGAAACGAATTATATGTTTGTCAATTTCACGCTGAATAAATCCATCTTGTGCTTTCTCTCGTTCGAATCTGTCTAATCCTTTTGATCTGTCTTTTACTACTGATATTACTGCCTCGGGTAAAGTTCCTTCCTGCACATGCCAAATTTGTAAATTGCCATCCACACGGAATAATATTTCTGTTCGTGTCGCACTTTTAGGAACGAAGTGAATATCACTTGCACCCTTTCTGACACCTTCTAAAAGTGCAGCCTCAACTAAATTTACAAGTGCGCTTTTATTAATTTCGGCATCGAGTTCTTCTTCGTTTACATTTTCTTCATGCTCAATTTGCAACTCTTCATTTGATTCTTCAAGACTTCTCAAGAATTCATTTTCGGGCGGGGAAATGATATTAATAATTTTATCATAATCACGACGACGCAAATAATTTATTTCATATTTTTTTGCATTCAGATCATACGCTATTTTTGTTAAGAATCTGTCGGTTGGATCAACAGCAGCAAGAACTAGTTTTTCACGCATTCTGTCAAAAGCATACGGAATAACCTGATGTTCAAGCATAGCGGCTTTTATTTCATCGCCACGAGAGGACATAATTCTACGAATTTCATTAACTCTTTCTTCCGGCAAATCATCAGGTCTAATATTTAATTCTTTAAATGCATAAAGTACCGCTACTTCACGGAAAATAGTATCGTGATCAAAACCAAATTCCTGAACAAGAATTTGAGCAAGATTTCTTTTCTGCTTTGTTGAGTCTTCGTTCTTAACCTTTAGGGCTTCTTCAAGAATTTTGTTGTCAATAATTCCTTTCTTAAGCAGAAGGTATCCAATTTTATCGATCATTTCTAATTGTGAATCAAGCATATTATTTCTTCAATTTATTTTGCAAAAGGTGATTTTGGACTAATGGTAGCAGTCTCTGCTGAAACAAGTGTTAATCCAATCATAACAATCATAATAACCATAGCAACCGAAACCTGAATCATTTCAATAATATTTTTTAATCTGAAAACTGTTTCACTTTCATAATAGTTTGCAAGCTGAAGGGCAGTGTTTTTAATTGTACCCGTTTCTTCGCCCGAATGAAATCTTGAAATTGCTGTTTCCGTAAAAACACCTGAAGCAGCAAATGAATCCGTAATTCCTGCACCTCTTTTTATCATCATCGGAATTGCAATTTGCTTTATTTGCTGTTCAAAATATGCATTGTCACTTGCTTCAGCTGCAATCCTGATTGGCTCAATACTTTCGGCTGAACCGCTGTACAATGTATAAAACACCCGACAAAAAACCTCAATTAAAGTTTTGTGAATCAAAGAGCCGACAACTGGAATTTTAAGCAACCATTTGTCGAAAAACATTTTGCCCCGCTTTGTGCTGATATATCTCCAAAATATGATAGGTGGAACAATAACAACAAAAAGAACAAGTCCAATATTCCCAAGTAAAAATTCACTGATGTCTAACGTAAAGGCTGTCATCGGTGGCAATGGAATTTTAAATCGCACAAATAATTTTGCCGTTTCAGGAAATATATATCCGATATAAAATAAAATTGCAAGAAACAAAACAAACATTGTAATTATTGGAGTAATCAATGCACTTCGTAAATCTTTGCGAAACTGCATTCGTCGTTCAAGAAATTTAGCTGTGGCTCTGTATATTTCTGTCATGTTACCGCTTTTTGCCGCAAGACCAAGCATATACGANGTGAATTTACCAAACACTGACTGATACCTTAAAAATACTTGCTGACTGTCCGCTCCCTTTTTTAAGTCATTATTAATTTGTTTTAAAGTTTCCCTTAAAGTTTTATTTTCAATATCATTAATCAATAAAGTCATAATTTCGCTGTATGATAACTTCTGCTCAAGCAGTTCTGCACTGATTTTCACAAAAGACAAAATTTCTTGCGGAGGTGGTTTGGGATTCCATTCAAACATATATTTATTAACTGACAGTACCTGATAGCCAAGTTTTGATAAAGCTTTTTCGACTTCATCTTTTGAGAATGCCCTTTGTTCGCCTTTAATTGCAGGCTCATTTCCTTTTTTTATTTTATAAATATATGTGGATTTTTTTTCAACGGATTTTAATTTTAACTTTTCCTTTGCAATAAGAAGATTGACTTTCTTCTTTCCTTCCGAATAATTTTCTGCACTCAAAGTACCGGATAATATTTGTCCGTTTGGTCTTATCGCATTAAATCTTAGTTCTACCATTTTCTCCTCTTATAAAATAAAAAAGCTGATAAAGATTGCTCTTTATCAGCTAAAAAATAACGAATAAAAAATTAAATAGAAAGTGTTATTTTATTCTGCTGCTGTTTCTGATGATGTAACATTTGTTGGTGTAACATTTGTTGTAATCGTCCATGAATATCCGGTTGCAGCAAGTGGAGTTCCGGTAATGGTAACGGTAGCTGCCACAGCCACAGCGCTATAAGTTCCATTTGCAGTTGTTGCCAAACTTGCAGGGATTGTCCAACCTGTAAACGTATTTCCTCCACCGCCCATTGCAGTTGGTTTTCTGAAATATTGCTGAGCCATAGCTCCTAAAGTTGTACAATCAGAAATAATTGCATCTTTTGTCGATTCTTCTGATTGAGCTGTAAATACATTAATACCAACCACTACAGCTATGCCGACGATAAT
>Ga0051980_10002629_pt1 | contig 13529 bp, 6 predicted proteins | sample CryGey13umfilter_2_FD_55014 | JGI IMG/M metagenome (GOLD analysis project Ga0051980, IMG submission 55014) | Groundwater microbial communities from aquifer in Utah, USA - Crystal Geyser 4/9/14 3 um filter | ecosystem: Environmental > Aquatic > Deep subsurface > Groundwater | place: USA: Utah...
CACGCCCGGCGCCGCCCCACCCTGTCCACCGCCTTGCCGCGTACGCCGTACCACCGCGCTTTGCGCCCCACTCGCACCGCGCCCCTCCCCCACCCCGTACCGCCGCGACCTCCACCGCAATCCGCCGCGCCCGGCGCCGCCCCGCCCTGCGCCGCGCCCGTGGCCACTGCGCCCGGCGCCGGCGCGCTCAGCGCACCGGTTGGTAGCAGCGTGCCGCGTCGACCTGCACCAGGCGGTCTTCCTCGGCGATCCAGGCGGTGAGGCGGCCGCCATAGCAGCAGCCCGTATCGAGGCCGCGTAGCCGCTCGTCTACCACCAGGCCGCGGCGCGCCCAGTGGCCGAAGACGACCGTGCGCGCGCCGCGGTAGTGGTGGTCCCACGGCGCAAACGGCAAAGGCGGCGGCGGCCAGTCGGCCGCGGGCCGCCGGCCGTCGGCGGTGCAGTAGCGGACGTTCACCAGCCACTCCACCTCCGCCGGCGGCTGGGCCAGGTCGAGGGGCGGGGCGAGACGGGTGGCGAGCCGCTCGAGGGTCGCATCGTCCCAGGTGGGGGCGAGGCCGGCGTGGACCAGGCAGAGGTCGTCCCACAGGTGGATCAGGGGGCGGGCGGCGAGCCAGGTGCGGTTGGCGGGCCGGCCTTGGCGGTGGGCAAGCCACCACAGGTCGTGGTTGCCGAGGACCGCGAGGGCATCGAGGCGGCGCGCCAGGGCCACCACTCCGTCCGAGTCGGGCCCCTTGTTCACCAGATCACCGACCAGACAGAGCTGGTCGCGCCGGGCACGGAAGGCGCATCGCTCAAGGAGCGCGACAAGCTCGTCGCGACACCCCTGCACGTCGCCGACGAAGATCCGCCGGCCGGCGGCGGGGGGGGCGGGGGGGTCCATGGTCCGAGTGTGTTGGGCGGGGGCGGGAGGCGTCCAGGCCACCCCCCACGCGGTGGTGTGGGGGTCGCGCCCGGCGCGCCGGGGGAAGGCGGCCGAGGCTGTTCCTCCGCGGGACCCCCGCACGATCGCCCGGCGCGCTGGGGGAGGCGTTGGCGGCGAGCCGCAACCCCTGCGGGTGGGCAGCCTTGGTCGATCGCCGGCGGCGAGCAACACCGGGCGCGGCGAGCCCACCGGGCGCGGAACTTGGCGGCGTGGCGGATGGGGGCCGGGGGGGTTGCCCGCCCCGGTCGCTCCGCGCGGTTCTGCATCCGGGCGCAAGCTTGCTCTTCTCGCGACGTTCGCCAAAATCCGGCCTGCCATCGCTCGCGCCGCGCGCCGGCCGCAAGCCGCGCTGCAACCGGGCGCTCCTTCCGTGGTACATAGGGCGGCCGGCGTGTTCCACCCCTCTCTTTTGCCGCCCGCGGGGTGGCGTGGGGCGGCGTGACGCTCGGCCCGCCCCCTCCGGAGTTGTCCATGGCGCCTCGTACTACCTCCTCCCATGTTGTTGGCGTGGCGGTGGCGGAGGTGGAGCGGTGGATCGCCACCCATGCCCCGCGAGGGGAGCAGGCGCACCTGGCGGCGGTGGCAAAACGGCTCATGGCGGCCCCCTCCACCGCCGCCGCCGGGCTCACCGTGGAGCAGTGGGTGGTGGTGACCGGCGCGGTGGTGGACTTCCTCGGCCGCGCGGCGCCGGCGGCCGAGGTCGCCCGCATCCTGCCGGCCAGCTGGGACCTGGTGGTGGCGAACCTGGAGCGGTGTACCGGTCCCTGCTGCCTGACCGTGGAGACCACCACGGTGATGGTCCGTTGCATGGACTCGCCCTTCATCTTCGAGGGGGTGCGGACCTTCCTGCGCAAGGAGGGGATCCGTATCTTCCTCTCCCTCCACCCGACCCTCGCCGGGCTCGACGGCGCCGACCACCTGATCTACCTGCAGATCGAGCGGATCGTCGACCCGCGCCGCCTGGCCCGCCTGCGCACCACCCTGGCGTGGCTCCTGCGCGGCCTGCGGTTGTCGATCATCGACTTCCCCCGTTTTCAGAGCCGCCTGGCACACATCGGCGCGGCGCTGGCGGCGCGTCCGGGCGGCGCGGAGGCGGCGGCGTTTTGTGGCTGGCTCGGCGACGGCCACCTGATCTTCCTGGGCTACGAGCAGCGCCGCGCCACCGCGGCCGGCGGCTGGGCCCTGGTGNNTGGCGCGGCGCTTGGGCTCGCCCGCGACCGCCGCCTCCTCGACCGTCTCATCCCCGGCCTGGGCGGGGAGCTGGCGGGCGCGGCGGCGGTGGAGGGGGGGNGGGTGGCGGTGGACTTCAGCCCGGCCGGTACCACCATCCGCCACCACCGCGAACCGGCGGAGACCTTCTTCTTCGAGACGCTGGATGCGGAGGGGACCCCACGCCGCCACTGCATCGTCGGCCGCCTATCACGCGGCGGCGTGCAGGCGGCGGCGAGCGAGGTGCCGCTGTTGCGCGCCAAGCTGGCGCAGCTGCTGGATGCGCGCGGGCAGGAGGGGGGCCACTACCAGCGGCGCGAGGTCGCCACCCTGTTCAACCTCCTGCCGAAGCGCGAGCTCCTCTATGCGCCGCTTCCCGAGCTGGTGGCGCGCTTCGACGAGCTTCTCGCCATCGAGGGCGACGAGGGGCTTTCCGTCGGCTATCGCGCCGGGCGCGGCGGGCGCTACTGGGCGGTGACCGTGGGGCTGCCGCGGGTGCGCTACGGCGAGGCGGTGGTGGAGCGGCTAGCCGCGGCGGTGGCCGGCGCCTTCGCCGCGCCGGTCATCGATGAAGTCGTTAGCCTCGGGGACGCGGTGGCGGTGGTGGTCTTCTACCTCGCGGTCGTANACGGGGTGCGGCCGCCCGCGGCGCTGGCCCTGCGCGAGACCCTGCGCGCGGTGCTCACCACCTGGGAGGAGCGGCTGCTCGGGCGCTTGATCGAACGCTTGGGGGAGCACCCCGCCTTCGTGATGCTGCACCGGTACGGGCCGACCTTCCCCGCCCTCTACCGTGAGGTGACCACGCCGGCGGTGGCGGCGGAGGACCTCGCGCGCCTGGCGCAGCTCGGCGACGCGGAGGGGGTGGTGGTGTACTGCACCAGGGGCGAGGGCGGTGGTCTGCAACTGCGCATCCTCACCGACCACCGCCTATCGCTCATGGCGCTCATCCCAACCCTGCGCAACTTCGGCCTGGTGGCCACGGACGAGACCCAGGCACCGCTCGGAGGCGGCGCCTATACGGTCCACGTGGTCCACCTCGGCGGCGACCCGACCGTGGTGCGTGCGCGATGTGGCGATTTGTGCACCGCCCTGGGGTGGACGCTCACCGGCCACCTGCAGGACGACCCGACCAACGCCCTCATCCTCCTCGCCGCTCTGTCGCCGGCGGAGGTGCGGCTGGTGCGCACCGTGCGCGGCTACCTCTTGCAGGTGAACCCGACGCTGATGGAGGGCGGGGTGGTGCGGACGCTCTTGGCCTACCCGGCGGCGGTGGCGGCGCTGGTCGCCCTGTTCGTCGCCCGCTTCGATCCGGCGGTGGCTGCGGGACGGGCGCAGGCGGTGGCGGCGGCCCAGCGCCGCTTCGCGCACGAGCTCGCCGCGGTCAGCCACCTGGCGGACGACGAGGTTCTGCGCGGGTTGGCGAACGTGGTGGCGGCGACGGTGCGCACCAACTTCTTCCAGCCGGGGGTAGAGGTGGTGGCAATCAAGGTCGATTGCAGTCGGGTGGAGCGGATGGTCGAGCCGCGGCCGTGGCGCGAGATCTACTGCCACGGCGCCGAGCTCGAGGGGTGCCACCTGCGCGGCGGACCGGTGGCGCGCGGCGGCCTCCGCCACTCGGACCGGCCCGACGACTTCCGCACCGAGATCCTCGGCTTGATGAAGGCGCAGACGGTGAAGAACAGCGTGATCGTGCCGGTGGGGGCGAAGGGCGGCTTCTGCCTCCGCCACCCCCCCGCGGAACCCGAGGCGCGGGCACGCTACCTGCACGACCAGTACCAGGCCTTCATCGAGGTGCTCTTGTCGGTCACCGACAATCTGGTGGGAGGCCAGGTGGTCCACCCGCCGCACACGGTGGTGGAGGATGGCGACGACCCGTATCTGGTGGTGGCGGCGGACAAGGGGACCGCGCACCTCTCGGACGCGGCGAACGAGGTGACGGCGCGACTGGGGTTCTGGCTCGGTGACGCCTTCGCCTCGGGCGGCGCGACCGGCTACGACCACAAGAGAGAGGGGATCACCGCCCGTGGCGCCTGGATCTGCATCCGCCGCCACTTCCGCGAGCTCGACTTCGACATCGACCGGGAGGACTTCACCGTCGTCGGGATCGGCGACATGGCGGGCGACGTCTTCGGCAACGCCATGGTCCGCTCGCGCCACTTGCGCTTGATCGGCGCCTTCAACCACCGCCACATCTTCCTCGACCCCAACCCGGACCCGGCCCTGAGCTTCGCCGAGCGCGCCCGCCTCTTTCGCCTCCCCCACTCCACCTGGGGTGACTACGACCGGGACAAGATCAGCGCCGGCGGCGGCGTGTTCGAGCGCGACGCGAAGCAGATCGAGCTGCACGAGGCGGCGCGCGAACGGCTCGCGACGCGCAAGGCGCGGGTGTCGGGCGAGGAGCTGATCCGCCTGCTCCTCAGCGCGCCGGTGGACCTGCTCTACAACGGCGGCATCGGCACCTACATCAAGGCGGCTAACGAGCGCGACGTGGAGGTGGGCGACAAGGCGAACGACCGGGTGCGGGTAAACGGGGCGGAGGTGCGCGCCCGGGTGGTGGGCGAGGGGGGCAACCTCGGCATCACCCAGCGCGGCCGCCTGGAGATCGCGGCCCACGGGGGGCGGATCAACACCGACGCCNTGGACAACTCCGCCGGCGTCGACCTGTCGGACCACGAGGTCAACCTCAAGCTGCTCTGCCAGCACCTTTGCGAGATCGGGAGGCTATCCGGGAAGGCGCGCGATCGCCTCCTGGCGCGGGCCACCGGCGAGGTCGCCGCCCTGTGCCTCGCCGATAACGAGGGACAGTCGGCATGCGTCTCCCTCGACGAGCTGCGCTCCCACGACCACCCCACCCCCTTCCTCCGNCTGATCGAGCAGCGGGTCGCCGAGGGGCTCCTGCCGGCGGCGGAGGTGGTGGCCACCCCCACGGAGCTTCGGGAGCAGGTGGCGACGCAGGGGCGGCTGGCGCGCCCCACCCTGTGCGTCTTGCTCGGCCACGAGAAGTTGCGCCTGGAGCGGCTGCTAACCGACTCGCCCCTGGGNGCGGCGGCCGGGAGCGAGCCGTACCTGGCGGGGTACTTCCCCGACAGCGTCGCCCGCCGCTTCCGCCGCCACCTCGCCGGCCACCCGTTGCGGCGGCAGATCCTTGCCACGGTGGTCGCCAACCGGATCGTCAACCAGGCGGGGGTCTGCTTCTTCTTCGAGGTGGAGGAGGAGAGCGGCTGCGCGGCCTGGGAGATCGCCCACGCCTACCTCTTTGCCGAGGCCATCTGCGACGCCGGTGCCACCCGCCTGTGGATCGCCAACCTCGAAGACCGCCTCGAAGCCAGGCTCCAGTACGACCTCCTGTTGCGCCAGGAGGCGCTCCTTGCCGAGCTTACCCGGCGGCTGCTCCACCTCTCCCCGGATGCGCGGCCGCCCCTCACCGCCATCCCGGAGGTGCGCCGCCAGGTCCACGCCTTCGAGCTGGAGCTGCAGGGGCGGCGGTACGAGGGACAGGTCGCGGAGCTGCGCGGTAACGGGGTCCCGGCGGTGTTGGCGCGCCACGTGGCACGCCTTCCGGCGCTCGCCGGGATCCTCGAGGTCCTCGATTTGCACCGCAGCCACCACCTCCCCTTTGGCGCCATCGCCAAGGCCCTGGAGGAGGTGGCGGAGCGCCTCGCCCTCGACACCCTCGCCAGGCGGCTCGGGCGGCGGATCGCCCGCGACGCCTGGGAGGAGCGGGCCAAGGTGGACCTCGAAGAGGAGGTCGATACCCTCCGCTACCGCCTCGCCCGCCACCTCCTCACCACCCGCCACCACGGCGAGGGGGTTGGCGCGGCGGTGGAGCGGTTCTTCACCGAGTGCGCCGAGCCGGTGGCCGCGTACCACCACTGGCTTAGCGGGTTGGAGGCAGANGCGCGTCTCCTGCGTTACACGGTGGTGGTCCACCACCTCCGCGCACTCCTCCCGGGGGAGGGGGTCCGACCGAACCCTTCCTTCGCGGGGCGTGGTGGACGGGGTGGATCGACCGCGCCGCAGCGGAGTGCGGCCGGGGTCGTGGACCGGCGTCGTGGACCCGGATCTAGGAAAGGGGATGAAGAGGGCGAAATCCGCCCCCGGCGGTGATCTCCGGCCCGCGTACCGCCGAGAGGCGCACGGAGCCGGGCGGACTTTGTCCCGCTCGCCTGAGCCGCGCGGACCCATGGCCGGAGTCGTGGGCCCGGAGTCGTGGACCGTGCTTCGTCGCCTAGCCCCACGTCGCTAGGCGAACGCCCTCCCCCCGGGCGCGAGCCCGCCCCTCCGCCCCCGAGGGAGGCCGCGCGGCTCCGGGCGGACGACCGGGCGGACGTTGGGTCGGCGTGGGGGGGAGCCGCTTTGGAAGTGGCAGAGGGCGGTGGGCTCAGCTCGGGGAGGGGGGCCACCCAGCACCACGGTCTACGGGGTGGTCAAGGTCTGGCTGCCGTTGGGGCTCGCCTGTTCGAGCTGGAGGCCGGCGAGGTGGCGGTAGACCGCAAGCCGCCGGGTCGCCGCCGCCTGCGCCTGGGCGGCGAGGCGGTGGAAGCGCTCCGGGTTGATCCGCTCGACCATCCGGAAGCGGGTCTCGTGGCTCATGAACTCCGCCACCGGGATCTTGCCGCCCTCCGCGTCGAGGATCAGGGGCGGCTCGCCCGCGGTAAGGCGCCGCGGGTCGAAGCGGTAGAGCGGCCAGACGCCCGCGTCCACCGCCCGCTTTTGCTGCTCGACCCCGAAGGCGAGGTCGTAGCCGTGGGCGATGCAGTGGGAGTAGGCGAGGAGCAGCGACGGGCCCGGGTACGCCTCTGCCTCGGCGATCGCCTTCACCGTGTGGGCGTCCTTGGCACCGAAGGCGATGCTTGCCACGTAGACGTGGCCGTAGCTCATCGCCATGAGCCCGAGGTCCTTCTTCGCCACCTCCTTGCCGGCGGTGGCGAACTTGGCCGCGGCGCCGAGCGGCGTCGCCTTGGAGGCCTGGCCGCCGGTGTTCGAGTAGACCTCGGTGTCCATCACTAGGACGTTGACGTTGTGGGTGAGCGACAAGACGTGGTCGAGGCCGCCGTAGCCGATGTCGTACGCCCAGCCATCGCCACCGAAGATCCACACGGAGCGGTCCACCAGGGAGTCCGCCACCTGCGCCAGGCGGCAAGCGCGCGGGTCGGTGAGCTTGGCGAGCCCCTGGCGTAGGTGCGCGACCCGCTCGCGCTGCGCCTCGATCCCCGCCGGGGTGGATTGGTCAGCGGTGCGCAGGGCGTCGGTGAGGGTGGCGCCAAGGTCGTTGGCGAGGCACATGAGGAGCGTCTCCGCCTCGCGCCGCTGCGCCTCGACGCCGAGCCTGAGGCCGAGGCCGAACTCGGCGTTGTCCTCGAACAGCGAGTTCGCCCACGCCGGGCCGCGCCCGGCGCGGTTGGTGGTGTACGGGGTGGTGGGCAGGTTGCCGCCGTAGATCGACGAGCAGCCGGTGGCGTTGGCGATGATCATCCGGTCGCCAAAGAGCTGGGTGATCAGCTTGATGTACGGCGTCTCGCCGCAGCCCGGGCACGCGCCCGAGTACTCGAACAGCGGCTGGAGGAGCTGGACCTGCTTGACGTTGAGCTTGTCGAGCTGGGTCCGTTGCACCTCGGGCAGATCGAGGAAGAAGCGGTAGCGCGCCCGCTCCCGCTCCAGGACCTTGGCCCGGTCGGTCATGTTGATCGCCTTGCGCCGCGGGTTCGCCTTGTCCTTGGCGGGGCAGACCTCGGTGCACAGGCGGCAGCCGGTGCAGTCGTCGGGCGCGACCTGGATGGTGAACTTCCAGTCGGCGAACGGCTTGCCCTTGAACTTCCACGACAAGAAGCCGTCCGGCTCACCGGCGAGCGCCTCTTCCGGGTACGCCTTGGCGCGGATCGCGGCGTGCGGGCAGACCAGCGCGCACTGGTCGCACTCGGTGCACAGCTCCGGCTCCCACACCGGCACCGCGAGCGCGGTGCCGAGCTTCTCCCAGCGCGTCGTGCCGGTAGGCCAGGTGCCATCGGGGGGGAAGCAAGAGACCGGGAGCTGGTCGCCGAGNCCGGCCATCATCANGGCGGTGACCCGCTGCACGAACTCCGGCGCAGCCGCGCTGACGACCGGCGGCCGGGTGTGGTCGCTGGTGGCGGCAGCCGGGAGGGCGATCTCGTGCAGGTGGCTAAGGGCCGCGTCCACCGCCTCGAAGTTGCGCCGCACCACCTCCTCGCCCTTTTTGCCGTAGGTCTTCTCGATCGCCTGCTTGATCTTGGCGATCGCCTCGGCGCGCGGCAGCACCCCGGAGAGGGCGAAGAAGCAGGTCTGCATGAGGGTGTTGGTGCGCCTGCCCATGCCCACCTCCTCGGCCACCCGGTAGGCGTCGATGGCGTAGAGCTTCAGTCCCTTGGCGAGGATCTGTTCCTGCATCTCGCGCGGCAGGTGGTCCCACACCTCCGCCGGCGCGAACGGCGCGTTGATCAGGAAGGTGGCGCCGGGGGCGGCGGCGGCGAGCATGTCGTACTTGTCCACGAACGGGAACTGGTGGCAGGCGACGAACGACGCCTGGCGGATCAGGTAGGGGGCGTGGATCGGCCGCGGCCCNAAGCGCAGGTGGGAGATGGTCACCGCCCCCGACTTCTTCGAGTCGTAGACGAAGTAGCCCTGGACGAACAGCTCCGTCTCCTCGCCGATGATCTTGATGGTGTTCTTGTTCGCCCCCACCGTGCCGTCGGAGCCAAGGCCGTAGAAGATCGCGCGCACGGTCTCCGGGGGTTCGATGTCGAACGCCTCGTCCCAGGGGAGCGAGGTGTGGGAGACGTCATCGACGATCCCGACGGTGAAATGGTTCCGCGGGGCCGGTGCGCTCGCGGCGGCGAAGACCCCCTGCACCATCGCCGGAGTGAACTCCTTGGAGGAGAGGCCGTAGCGACCACCGACCACCACCGGCCGCTGGGCGAGCGGCAGGCTCCCGGCCTGCGCCGCCTCGGCCACCGCGGTGACCACGTCGAGGTAGAGGGGCTCGCCCACCGCGCCCGGCTCCTTGGTGCGGTCAAGCACGGTGAGCGTGCGGGTGGTGGCGGGCAGGGCGGCGAGAAGCAAGTCGGCCGCGAACGGCCGGTAGAGGCGGACGGTGACCACCCCCCACCCGCTCGCCCGCCGCCACGAGCTGGGCCACGGTCTCGCGCACGGTCTCCGCGCCGGAGCCCATCACCACCGCCACCCGCTCCGCCTGCGGGTGGCCGGTGTAGTCGAAGGGGTGGTAGTGGCGGCCGGTCTGCTGGGCGAAGCGCGCCATCATCGCCGCCACCGCCGCCGCGCCGGCGGCGTAGTACGGGTTACACGCTTCGCGCGCCTGGAAGAAGGTGTCGGGGTTCTGCGCCGAGCCGCGCAGGATCGGCCGATCTGGATCGAGCGCCCGGGCGCGGTGGGCCAGCACCGCCTCCTCGTCGATCAGCGCCCGCAGGTCGTCGTCGCTCAGGCGGTGGATCTTGGCGAGCTCGTGGGAGGTGCGGAAGCCGTCAAAGAAGTGGATGAAGGGGATGCGCGAGGCCAACGACGCCGCCTGGGCGATGAGGGCGAAGTCGTGCGCCTCCTGCACCGACGAGGCGCAGAGCAGCGCCATGCCGGTCTGCCGGCATGCCATCACGTCTGAGTGGTCGCCGAAGATCGATAGGGCGTGGGTGGCGATACAGCGCGCCGCCACGTGCAGGCAAAAGGCGGTGAGCTCGCCGGCGATCTTGTAGAGGTTGGGGATCATCAACAGGAGCCCCTGGGAGGAGGTGAAGGTGGTCGCCAAAGAACCCCCTTGCAGGGCGCCGTGGATCGCACCCGCGGCGCCGCCCTCCGACTGCATCTCGGTGAGCGACGGGATCGTCCCCCAGATGTTCTTCAGCCCCTTGACTGCCCACTCGTCGGAGATCTCGCCCATCGGCGAGGAGGGGGTGATCGGATAGAGGGCGATCACCTCGTTGAGCCGGTACGCCACCGATGCGACCGCCTCGTTGCCGTCCATCGTCACCATCTTCGCCGCGGCCATAACCACCTCCCCTGCAAACCGCCGGCGACCGGCGGCGGATTAGAAAGTGCGCAAGTATACGGTATCGACCGCTGCTCCCGCAGAGGCGAGGCAACGGGCCGCCAGCGCAGTTCGTGGCCGCGCACCGCGCCGGCGCGGGTCGGCGAGGGGGTGGGGGGATGACGCCTCGCCACCCCCCCGGCGGGCGGGCGAGAGGGTTGCGGAGACGGGGTGGAGCGCCCCCGCTCGCGATCGCCGCGGGGGAGACCACGCGCCGCGCGAATCACCGGCGGAGGGGGCTTTTACCGGGGAGGCGAGGGGGGCGCGTGGTCTCCCCCGCGAAGCTCCTCCCGTGGGAAGCAAGAACCCCTGGTCACCGGACGGCCGGCACGGCGCGCCGTCCGCCGTGGCGGGCGGCTCCCCCGTTCAGGAGGCGCCAGAAAGAGACGGTGGCCGGCGCCGCGCGCNGNCGGCCACCGTCCCGGGATGGCGACCGTTCCAGGCCGCAACCGCGCGCGGTCGGTCCGCCCGCTCTCTCCCGCCGCGGCCGCGGCGGGAGAGAGCGGGTCTCAGTCGAGCTGGTCGCGCAGGAAGGTCGGGATGTCGAGGTCCTTGGTCGACGGGAAGGTGCGCCACGCCGCGTTGGACTGCGGGCTGGCGGGGCGCTCCTCCGGCGCGGGACGCGGGCGCCGTGCACCAAAGGCGCCGCTCGGGTCGGCGTAGAGCGGCTCGCCGTTCACCACCTTCTTCAGCTCCTCGACCATCGGCATCGTCACCGCGGCCACCTCGTGCGGCGCCACCTGCTCGCGCGGCCGGTCGAAGCCGGTGGCGATCACGGTCACCCGGATCTCCCCGTCCAGGTTGTCGTGGATCACCGAGCCGAAGATGATCTCCGCGTCGTCGTCCGCCTCCTTCTCCACCAGCGAGGCGGCGCTGCTCACCTCGGCGAGGGTGAGGTCGGGGCCGCCGGTGATGTTGATCAGGATGCCGCGCGCCCCGGCGATCGAGCTGTCTTCCAACAGCGGCGAGGAGATTGCCTTGAGGGCCGCCTCGGTCGCCCGGTTCGCGCCGTTCGCCCGCCCCGACCCCATCACCGCGCCGCCCATGTCGCGCATCACCGTGCGCACATCGGCGAAGTCGAGGTTGATGTAGCCGGGGGTGGTGATCAGCTCGGAGATGCCGTTCACCGCGTTGGTGAGCACCTCGTCCGCCATCTTGAAGGCGTCCAGGAAGGAGAGGGTGTCGTCGGCCACCGAGATGAGGCGCTGGTTGGGGATGACGATGACCGTGTCCACCACCCGGCGCAGCTCTTCGAGCCCTTGGTCGGCGATGCGCATGCGCCGCTTGCCCTCGAAGAGGAACGGCTTGGTGACCACCGCGACGGTGAGCGCGCCGACCTCCTTGGCGATCTGGGCGACGATCGGCGCCGAGCCGGTGCCCGTGCCGCCCCCCATGCCGGCGGTCACGAAGACCATGTCGGCGCCGGCGAGCTGCTCACGGATCGCCTCGGCCGCAGAGGTCGCCGCCTCCCGCCCCACCTCCGGCCGGGCGCCGGCGCCGAGGCCGGTGTCGCCGATCGCGATCCGCGTCGTCGCGAGGGAGCGCTCCAGGGCCTGGACGTCGGTGTTGAGGGCGATGAAGTCGACCCCCTTCACCCCGGTGGCGATCATCGTGTTGAGGGCGTTGTTGCCCCCCCCACCACAGCCCACAACCTTGATGACGGCGGCGGGGTCGGTCTCCTCGGCGAAGGTAAGATTCATGGCCATGCTCCTTGTCCCGGAGCAGGGTTGGCCCGGATGAATCACCCGGGGTGGCGCGCGCTCGCTTCGCGCACGTCCGACCAGGCTCGACATCCGCGCCAGCGCGACGCGCCGGGGTAAAACAGGGGGGAGGGGGGAAAGACGGGTGGCGGGAACGCCAGACGAGAGGTGGGCCAGAGCGGCCCGGAGGCGGGTGCCCCGGGGAGGGGCGGAAGGAGGGGGGAGCGGTGGTTCGTGGCTCTTATGGAATGGCCCTGAAAAAATGTCAAAAGATTTTTTCAAACCAGCTACGCATGCGCGCCGTGAGGCTAGCGAGGAAGCCGTCGCCCGCCTCCAGGGGGNGAAAATAGGCATCCTGCATCGACGCCTTCGCGCCGTAGAGCACCAACCCCACGCCGGTGGCGTAGCTTGGGTTGGAGGTTGCCTCCACCAAGCCGGTCACCCCAATCGGCCGACCGATTCGCACCGGCATCTGGAGGACGGACTCGGCGGTCTGCTCCGCCCCCTCGATGCACGATGCCCCGCCGGTGAGGACCGCGCCCGCGGCGATGAAGTTCGAGTAGCCGGAGCGCTCGATGTCCTCGCGCAGGAGGGCGTAGATCTCCTTCTGGCGCGGCTCGATGATCCCCGCGAGGATCTGGCGGGAGAGCTCGCGCGGCGGCCGGCCGCCCACCGACGGCACCTCGATCATCTCGCCTTCGTTCACCATGGTGGAGCGCGCGCAGCCGTGGCGCTGCTTGATCCGCTCCGCCTCGGCCATGGGGGTGCGCAGGCCAATGGAGAGGTCGCTGGTGACGCTGTTGCCGCCGAGCGGCAGGCCCGACGTGTACCACACCCCGCCGCGGTAGAAGATCGCCAGGTCGGTGGTGCCGCCGCCCGAGTCGATCAGGGCGACGCCCAGCTCCCGCTCCTCGGGGGTGAGGACCGCCTCGGACGAGGCGAGGGGTTCCAAGACGATGTCCGCCACGTCCAGACCGGCGCGGTTGCACGACTTCATCAGGTTTTGGGCGCTGGTCACCGCGCCGGTAACCACGTGGACCTCCGCCTCCAACCGGCCGCCGAACATCCCCACCGGCTTTTCCACGCCGTCTTGATCGTCGACGATGTAGGAACGCGGGATCACGTGCAGGATCTCCCGATCCGCGCGGATGGTGACCGCCGCGCGCGCCGCATCCAGGGCCCGCTCCACGTCCCCCTGGGAGACCTCCTCCCCTTCCACCCGCACCGCCCCCTGGGCGTTGAAGCTCTCGATATGGCTGCCGGCGATCCCCACGAAACAGCGGGTGATCTCCTCCTTGGCCAGGCTCTGCGCCTCCTCCACCGCCCGCCGGATCGACTCGACGGTGGCGTCGATGTTCACCACCACTCCTTTGCGCAGGCCGGTGGAGGGGTGGGTACTGATGGCGACGATCTCGATCTCATCGTCGTCGGTCAGGTGACCCACCACCACGCAGATCTTCGTCGTTCCAATGTCGAGACCGACGATCGACTCACGCTTCACGACGCTCCTCCTCGTTCCAGCCCACAAGGCGCCGAGTATCGACCGGCCGCGGCCGGGCCGTCCACCAGGCGATCCTCGCCGCCGCGCAGATCGAGCAGGTCGTGACGCTGGTCCTCGACGGGGGGGACCGCGACCGGTTCG
>Ga0051980_10002649_pt1 | contig 13479 bp, 10 predicted proteins | sample CryGey13umfilter_2_FD_55014 | JGI IMG/M metagenome (GOLD analysis project Ga0051980, IMG submission 55014) | Groundwater microbial communities from aquifer in Utah, USA - Crystal Geyser 4/9/14 3 um filter | ecosystem: Environmental > Aquatic > Deep subsurface > Groundwater | place: USA: Utah...
GGTGGCCTGAACCCGGCATTGTTTATAATTTTTATCTAATTCTCGGTTATCTAGGTATAGTTGGTTACGGGGGTTATGAGTTAATTAAAATTTATAGAGAAACGAGAGGTTATCTTCGAGAACAAATTAAATATATTTTATTAGCAATGATCGTAGGATTTGGTGGCGGGGCTACCAATTTTCCTTTATGGTACGGGATTCCTCTCCCTCCTTATGGAAATTTTTTAGTATTTTTATATCCATTTATCCTTTCTTACGCAATTCTCAAATATCGTTTGATGGATATTAGGTTTGTTTTGGGTAGGGGAGCGGTGTATGCTCTTTCTTTAATTACAATTATTGGTTTGGCTTTTTTATTGATGTTTTTGGGTAATCAGTTCCTTAGTGCTGTTCCTTTTAATATTACTGGCCCCTTAATTTTAATTATCAGTATCTTACTTTTTCAGCCAATATTTCGGTTTTTCGAAAAACTTGCCTCCCAATATTTTTATTATACTTTTTATTCTTACCAAACGGTTTTAACTGATTTGGGAAGGGGATTGACGCGGTTTTTGGGTTTAGACCAGCTTTCTTCTTTAATTGTTAATACTTTAATGAATACAATGAAATTGGATAGAACAGTAATTCTTTTACGAGGGCCCGGAGATGGGGAATATCAAATCCAAAAGAATATTGGTTTCAGAGACGAAAATGGAATTTCTTTAGTTAAAGATAATTTTTTGACCACTTGGTTAGAGAGAACACAAAACCCCTTAGTTTATGAAGAGTTATCTCTAATTATTCGAGATACAACAGAAAAAGAAGCAAGAGAAAGATTAGAGAGGTTGCAAGGAAACATGAAGAGGATTGAAGCCGCCCTTTGTCTGCCTTTATTTATCGAAGAGAAAATTGTTGGAATGATTGTTTTGGGAAATAAACTCTCTGGTGAACCCTATTCAACCCAGGACATCGAGCTTCTAACTAACCTTGCCAATCAAGCCTCGATTGCTCTCCAAAATGCCAGGCTTTATTCTGAAGTTAAAGGATTTAGCAAAAAATTAGAAAGAGAAGTAGAAAAAGCAACCAAAGAATTAAAAGAGGCCTACGAAAAACTTAAAAATTTGGATAGAGCGAAGTCAGAATTTATTTCCATTGCCTCCCATCAACTAAGGACACCCCTGGCTGCAATTAAGGGGTATATTTCAATGTTTTTAGAAGGAACTTATGGAAAATTGTCTGAAAAAATTAAAGAGCCGATGGAAAATGTTTACAAATCTAATGAAAGACTGATAAAATTGGTAAATGACCTTTTAAATGTTTCCAGAATTGAAACCGGTAAAATAAAATTAGAGCTTCAAAAAACTTCAATTGAAGATGTAATTTCCAACATAATTAACGAATTAAAAATAGAAGCAGAAAAGAAAAATATTTATTTAAAATGGCAAGAGCCAAAAAAGCCTCTACCTGAAATTTTAGTAGACAGAGATAAAATAAGACAGGTGATTTTAAATCTCATTGATAATGCCATAAGGTATACCAACAAAGGAGGAATTAGAATAATTTACCAAACGGCAAATAAAAATGCCAAATTATCATTGCCGATACCGGAGAGGGGATGACCATAGAGGAAATTTTACACTTATTTGAGAGCTTTTCTCGGGGAGGAGCCGGAACTCAGTTTTATAGTGAGGGAGCGGGCCTGGGTCTTTATGTGGCTAAAAGTTTGTTGAAATGCATAAAGGCAAAATCTGGGTCGAAAGCCCTGGCAAAGGCAAAGGCAGCACTTTTTACATTGAATTACCAATTAAATAATCCTCGGGCAATTTACCTCGGGTGACACGCAGTCAGCTTAAGTAGTAAAACACAGTTTATTTCCAGCTGCTGCTATTTCTCGCCGAGCCTTACAAGCTTTAACAAAAGTGCAAACTTTTTCCCGGGGCTCGGCTGCGAAGTGTCCCCCTCGGCAACTTGCCCTTAGGATTACTTATTAGTGATATGACAAAAAAATTCTTATCATTGAAGATGAAAAAATTTTAATAGAAATGTATCGGGATAAATTTACCCAGGCCGGCTTCGAGGTACTTTTAGCCGGCGAAGTAAATGAAGGTCTAAAATTGGCCGAGAAAGAAAAACCGGATTTAATTTTACTCGATATTTTATTACCCAGAAAAAACGGGATTTCCTTTTTGCAGGAATTAAAAAAATATCCACAAATTAGCTCAATTCCGGTAGTAGTTTTCAGTAATTTTGATGATCCAAAGACCAAAACAGAAGCTCAAAAATTAGGAGCAAAAGATTATTTAATTAAGACCAATTACACCCCTCAAGAAATTGTAGAGAAAATTAAAAAATATCTCAAATGAAAAGAATTTTAAATATTGAAACAATTAAATATCTCGGAAAGGAAGTAAGAGTTCGTGGCTGGGTTAATTCTCTTAGACATCACGGAGGAATTGTTTTTTTAGATTTGAGAGACCGCTCAGGAATTTTACAGATAGTTTGCACCCCGGATTTAGCCAAAGACATTAAAGAAGAAGGTGTTTTAGAAATAGAAGGCGAAGTCAAAAAAAGACCAATTAAAATGATAAACCCCGAATTGGAAACTGGCGAGATTGAACTTGAAGCCAAAAATATTAAAATTTTGGCCAAAACAAGAGTTCTTCCTTTTGATTTAAAGGATTTGAAAGTGAGTTTACCCGTTCTTTTGGACTGGAGACCCTTGAGTCTCCGAAATAAAAAAATCAAAGCAATCTTTGAAATTCAGGAAGAGGTAATTTCCAGTTTTAGAAAAATTATGAAAGATTTGGATTTCATTGAATTTCAGGCGCCGGTAATTGTCCCAACTGCTACCGAAGGCGGAGCGGAGCTTTTTCGCATCGATTATTATGATTATGATGCTTATCTTGTTCAAAGCCCCCAGCTTTATAAACAAATTATGGTTGGTGCTTTTGAGAGAGCTTTCACTATTACCAAAGTTTTTAGAGCAGAGCCCAGTGTTACCACTCGCCATCTCTCAGAATTTATCAGTTTAGATGTCGAAATGGGTTTTATTGATTCCTGGGAGGATTTAATGGAGAATTGTGAAATTATAATTAGAAATATCTTTTCTGGCCTCGAAAAAAATTGTGATAAGGAATTAAAAATGTTTGGAGCGACTCTGCCAAAAATAAGTAAAAAAATCCCTCGACTTAAAATGCGTGAAGCCCAGAAAATTATTTTTCAAAGAACGGGAAGAGATCACCGAAAAGAGCCTGATTTAGAGCCGGAAGATGAAAAAGAAATTTGTGATTATGCTAAAGAAAAATATGGCTCAGAATTAATTTTTATTACCCATTACCCAACAAAAAAGCGACCATTTTATACTTATCCTGACCCAGAAGATCCAGAATATACTTTAAGTTTTGACCTTCTTTGCCGGGGATTAGAGGTAGTTACTGGCGGACAGAGAATTAATGATTATAAAATGCTTTTAAAAAATATAAAGAAATGGGGNTTAAAAATTAAAGATTTCAAGTTTTACCTTCAAGCCTTTAAATACGGAATGCCACCTGAAGGAGGATTTGCTATTGGTGCTGAGAGGCTGGTAAAACAAATTTTGAATCTGGAAAATGTTCGGGAAGCCAGTTTGTTCCCCCGAGACATGATAAGAATCGACCAAAGATTATCTACTTTACAACCTAAGAAAAAGAGGGCTTAAAAATGAGTAAAAGTTTTAAAACATTTTTAATTGTTTTTTTGCTAAGTTTGCCTTTTTGGTGGGGGGTTAATATTTTAGGAAAAAATTTAGAGAATTTTTTCTTTAAGCAATATTATCAATCCCCCTTGTCTGTTCAAATCCCGCTCTTTTATAAAGGGGCTGGACTTGCGGCGGGTGAATTTTGGGCAGCCGAAGAAATTATTCCCCCAAAGTTTGATATTGAGGCTAAGGCAGCAATTTCGGTTAAATTAGATAAAGATGGTAGCAAAGAAACTATTTTTGAAAAGAATTCTGAAAAAATATTACCCATTGCTTCTTTGACCAAATTGATAACGGCCTGGGTTGTTTTTGAATACCCGGAATATTATAATTTCTCACGAGAGGTTAGGATTTCAAAAGAAGCCATAATGCAAGAGGGAGATTTTGGATTATATGAAGGGCAGCTAATTTCAATAAATGATCTTTTATATTCAATGTTAATTGAATCTAGTAATGACGCTGCCTTTTCCTTGGCCGAAGCTTTATTCTCAGAAACCAAAGCAAAGTCTGAAGAAAAAATAGAGGCATTTGTGGCTTTAATGAATCTTGAAGCAAAAGAAAATATTGGTTTAAAAAATACTTATTTTATAAATCCTACCGGACTGGAAGTAGAATCGAAAGATGGAAACCGACTTTCGAACTATTCAACCGCTAAAGACCTGGTTGAGCTTTCCAAAAACATTCTTTTAAAACATCCGGAGATTTTTGAAATTTCCAAAAACAAATCTGCGGAAATCTTTAATAATAATTATTTAGCCGTCAATAAAAATATAATTTTAAATGATAATACTGTTGGAGGAAAGACGGGTTGGACGCCAACGGCCGGTGGCTGCATTCTTTTGGTTCAAAAAAGCGAACGGGACGCGAGAGTTCTCCGCGAAGCGGAGACTCCCGTCCTAAATGAAAAAGAAGAATATTTCATTAACGTAATTTTGGGCACCGATTCCTCGGACTCCCGATTTTCTGGAATGGAAAAGTTAATTCAACTAGTTTATTAACCAAACAACTAAACAACTAACAACTAACAACGAGTTATAAGTTGTGAGTTATAAGTTGTAAGTTAAAAGCGTGCCTTTTTACCAAAATCCTGAATTAGCAATAAATGTTATAAAAGTTTTTATTTTAGCGCTTGTTGCCAGCCTAATTGCTGTTTTTTTAACTCCAATTTTAACTCATTTTTTATACAAATATAAATTATGGCGCAAAAGCCCCAGAACTAAAACAATTACCGGCCAACCCTCTCCTGTTTTTTATCAACTTCACAAAGAAAAAGAGGTGACAGTACCGCGGTTTGGCGGGCTTTTAATTTGGGGGGTTACTACCTTGGTGATTTTTTTATTTTTTGGCCTTTCACAAGTTTCTGATAACTTTTGGCTACAAAAACTTAATTTTTTATCCCGAAACCAAACTTGGTTGCCCCTTTTTACTTTAATAGCGGCTGCTCTTCTCGGTCTTTCCGATGATATTTTGCAAGTTTTTGGAAAAGGAAAATATGTAGCTGGGGGAATGAGATTTACCAGACGGCTTTTAATTGTAATTTTAATTGGAGCTATCGGAGCCTGGTGGTTTTATTTTAAATTAGGGTGGTCAACAATTCATATTCCCTTATTTGGCGATATTGCTATTGGTCTTTGGTATATCCCTCTTTTTATTATTACGACGCTTGCTTGCTGGGCAGGAGGAGTAGTAGATGGATTGGACGGCTTGGCCGGAGGTATTTTTGCTTCCATTTTCGCCGCTTTTGGAATAATTGCTTTTTTCCAGGGCCAAGTTGATTTAGCTGCTTTTTGTACGGTAATTGTTGGAACGGTTTTGGCATTTTTGTGGTTTAATATCCCTCCAGCCAGATTTTATATGGGAGAAACCGGAATGTTGGGTTTAACCTCAACTCTTGCCGTGGTAGCTTTTTTAACCGACTCGGTGATTGTTTTGCCGGTTATTGCCGGGATACTAGTGATTGAAGTCGGTTCGGTAATTCTACAACTTTTATCTAAAAAATTTAGAAAAAAGAAAATTTGGCTTTGTACTCCCATTCATCATCATTTTGAAGCCAAAGGCTGGCCTTCTTACAAAGTAACAATGAGATTTTGGGTGATAGGAATAGTGCTTGCCATTATCGGAGTAACAATACGATTACTTTGTTAGTTACAAAATGAGTCAGATTTTTTAAATCGGGCGCAATCAAAATGATTGAACCCCTTTTTTATTTGAGTAAAAGCTAAAATTTTGCTATAATTGGCAGCGAGGAAGCCCCGCCCCCTAAGCTGTCTGAATTTTGCTAAGGTACTTTGATTTACTTTTTTAGTGTATTTCGGGCGGCATAGAGGGCGGGGCGACCGAGCGAACCAATTATCTCTAGAAACATATTTAATGTATGAAAATTGATTTTTTAAGAAAAAAATACCCAAAATTCGTNTACGAAANGTATTATTATAAAATTGCCCAAAATAATTTGAAGATTTTTTTTGATTTTAAGACAGATCCCGATATCCGATTTAAACCCACTCTGATTGTAAAAAACATTGACCAATCTTGTTTCAAGAAAATAAAAAAAGAGGTTCTTGATAATTTAGTCTTTCACCTCGGCTTAATGGAAATCCCCAGCTACTGGAAAGCAACCTGCTCGCCAGAGATAGAAATTCAAGCCGGTTATTTAAACAAAGACCAAATTAAATGGTGGAAGGATTTAATAATAAACGGTATGGGTCAGTTTTTTTACGAAAATAAAATTAACTGGCGGCAACCTGACTTTTTAAAAATAGAATCTTCCAACCGGGATGGCTTCCCGGTGGGACGCCGGGAAGCCATCCCGGTGAAAAACTCTTTAAAAGATAGGTATTTGGTTCCGGTAGGAGGAGGAAGAGATTCGATTGTTACTTTGGAGGATTTGAAGAAAAGAAAGAAAGAAATAAGCTGTTTTTTGGTTAGCCCGACTAAGGCTGCCAGAAAAATAGTGAAAATTGACGGAATCAGAAATTCCGTAATAGTGGGAAGAAAAATTGTTCCGGCTTTGCTGGAATTAAACAAAAAAGGGTATCTCAACGGCCATACTCCTTTTACGGCGGTTTTGTCTTTTTTAAGTGTTTTTTGCGCCATTTTGTTTGATTATAAACACATTGCTTTTTCCAATGAAAAAAGTGCTGACGAAGGTAATGTAAGATATTTAGGAAGGGTGATTAACCATCAATGGTCAAAAAGTTCAGAATTTGAAAGAAGATTCAAAAATTACTGCAAGAAATATTTAGCAAAAAATGTAAATTATTTTAGTTTTTTAAGGCCCTATACCGAACTTGAAATTTCAAAAATGTTTACAAAATATCCAAAATATTTTTCAGTTTTTTCCAGTTGTAATGTAGCTTCAAAGACGGGGGATAGGTGGTGCGGGGAGTGCCCAAAATGTTTGTTTGTTTATGCTACCTTATATCCTTTTTTAGACTATAACCCGCCCACCGCGTCCTCCCGCTCGCTTCGCGAGCGGGCCCCTAAAAAACAACTTCTCAAAATTTTTGGTAAAGATCTTTTTGAAAATAAAAAACTTTTACCAATAATGAGAGCATTAATAGGGAAGGGGAAACCCAAACCTCTTGAATGCGTGGGAACATACAAAGAAAGTCGATTGGCTCTTGATTTAAGTTATAAAAAAGCTGCAAAAATAGGAAAAATTCCTTATCTTTTGAAAAAATACAATGATCTTAAATGAATTGAAGAATAAAAGAATTTTAATTTTGGGTTTTGGCCTGGAAGGACGAGACACTTTTTTATTTTTGAGAAAATTATTTCCAAACAAAGTTTTGGGAGTAGGGGATAGATTAAAAATTTCAAATTTCAAATTTCAAATTTCAAATTTATTTAAAAACGATAAAAGAGTTAAATTACATTTTGGTAAGAATTATCTCGAAGCGCTAAAAAATTACGATGTTATAGTTAAATCGCCGGGAATTCCACCAAAAATAATCGCCCCTTTCATTACTAAAGGGCAAAAAATTACTTCTCAGACCGAGATTTTCTTCGAAAATTGTCCAGGGAAGATTATTGGAATTACCGGGACAAAAGGGAAAAGTACTACTGCCTCTTTAATTTATAAAATTCTAAGAAAAGATGGAATTAAGGCTCATTTGGTTGGGAATATAGGAAAACCAGTACTCTCATTACTCCTCGGGACGCGAGGCGCTTTCGCGATCAGGTCGCGAGGCGTTTTCGCGAAGCGAAACGCCCCGACCGAGCGAAACGCCCCGTCCTTGGGAGCCAAACCCCGAAGGAATATCTCCGATATCCTACGGGGCAAGAAAGATGATATATTTGTTTATGAGCTTTCCAGTCATCAGCTATACAATCTTAAAAAAAGCCCCAATATTGCAGTTCTTTTAAATATCTACCCTGAACACTTAGATTATTACAGGGATTTTAAAGAATACATAAAAGCTAAAGCCAATATAACAAAGTACCAAACAAGAAAAGATTTCTTAATTTATAATTCTCAAAACCCGATAGTTAAAGAAATAGCTCAGAGCTCCCGAGCTCAAAAGATTCCAATCAAAGGAAAATATTTTGAATTAAATGTAGCAGCAGCAATAAAAGTAGGGAAAATCTTCAAAATTCCAGCAGGAACCATTTCGAAAGTAATTAAAGAATTTAAGTCTTTGCCTCACCGATTAGAGTTCGTCGGCAAATTTAAAGGAATTGAATTTTATAATGACTCTTTGTCAACCATTCCTGAAACAGCCTGCGAAGCTTTAGATTTTTTGGGGAACCGAGTTCAAACTTTAATTTTGGGAGGTTTTGATAGGGGATTAGACTTTAAAAAATTAGTCAAAGCTATCCTAAAAAGCAAGGTTAAGACGTTAATTTTGTTTCCAGTTACCGGCGAAAGAATTTGGCTGGAAATCGTCAAACACCAAGGATGGGGCGTTTCGCTCGGTCGGGGCGTTTCGCTTCGCGAAAACGCCTCGCGACCTGATCGCGAAAGCGCCTCGCGTCCCGAAAGAGTTTTAGAAAGTTTGTTGCACTATTTCGTTAAAAATATGCAAGAGGCTGTAAGATTGTCTTATTTGCATACTAAAAGAGGAAAAATTTGTTTGTTATCTCCCGCCTCTCCCAGTTTTGGAATTTTCAGAAATTATAAAGAAAGAGGGGACCAATTTAAAAAATGGGTAAAGACTGGAGGGAAGATAAGGACGGGGCGTTTCGCTCGGTCGGGGCGTTTCGCTTCGCGAAAACGCCTCGCGACCTGATCGCGAAAGCGCCTCGCGTCCCGAGTGTAGGAATTACTGGTAGGAGGTCTTTGCTTCATTTGAAAAACAAAAAAGGGCAGGGTAAAATGAAATTATGAGGGTGAGAACTCGTGGTTTTGATTACATTTTGTTAGGGGTTTCTGCTTTTTTGTTAATTTTAGGAATTTTAATCTTGAATAGTAGCTCTGCTTCGATTTCTCAGCAAAATTTCGGTTCTCCTACCCATATTTTATTTCATCAAATAAAATATGGCGTCTTTTTAGGGCTTTTGCTTGGGGGAATGTGTTTTTTTCTTTCAATAACCGTTATCAGAAAATGGACCCCGCTTGGTTTATTGGTGATTCTCGTACTAATGGGAATGGCACTTTTACCAAAAATTGGACTTTCTTTTGGGGGGGCTTCCCGTTGGCTGAATTTAGGTCCCATTTCCTTTCAACCTTCTGAATTTCTAAAAATTGGATTTATTTTATATTTAGCGGCCTGGATTTCAAAAAGAGAGCCCCGTGCAAAAACCTACGCTAAGGTTTCAGATACCAAAATGCAAAGCAAAATGCAAAGCAAAAGGAGGCACTTATCCTTGGCTAATAAATTTTGGCCGGGAACTTTATTTGATGAAGGATTAAATCGTCTTTTAGTTCCTTTTTTAATAATTATCGGCTTAATTAGCTTACTTTTAATTTTTCAACCAGACATTGGCACCTTGGGAATAATTGCTTTGGTGGCGATTTTGATGTATTTTACGGCTAACACCAGAATTTTTCACACTGTATTTTTAATTTTAGCCGGTGTTGCCGGCCTAATTGTCTTAATTGGTCTTGCTCCTTACAGATTGAATAGGATTTTTACCTTCCTCAAAGCAGAACTTGACCCAATGGGAATAAGCTACCAAATCAATCAAGCCTTAATTGCCATAGGTTCGGGTGGCATTTGGGGACGAGGACTGGGAATGGGAATTCAAAAATTTGGATTTTTACCCCACTCTATTTCCGATTCAATTTTTGCCACTTTTGCCGAAGAAACCGGTTTTATTGGAAGCTTATTTTTAATTACTCTTTTTTTTATTTTTGCCTGGCAGGGGTTTAAAATTTCAAGAAGATCTTCCGATAAGTTTTCCCAAATTTTGGCCCTGGGAATAACTTCCTGGATTGTAATTCAGGGATTTGTCAATATTGGTTCAATAATAGGAATTTTGCCCTTAACTGGCATTCCCTTACCCTTTATTAGTTATGGTGGATCGCATCTAATAGCTGAATTAATGGGGGTGGGAATACTGCTTAATATTTCAAAACATTCAACCAACAACTGACAACTAACAACCGGCAACGGTTATAAGTTATTGGTTATTAGTTGTTAAGTTACGAAAGGATGAGAATAATTTTTACTGGTGGGGGGAGCGGAGGTCATATTTTTCCAATCATTGCTATAGTTAGGGAGATAAAAAAAATTCGACCGGATTTTAGATTTTATTATATTGGTCCAAAGGACGAATCAACCGTATTTTTGCTTTCCAGAGAAGGAATTAAGGTTAAAACAATTCTGGCTGGAAAAATTAGAAGATACGGCGGACCAAAAGCATTTTCTCAAAACCTGATTGATATCTTAAAGATTCCAATCGGGTTTTTGCAAAGTTTCTTTTATATTTTCTTCCTTTTTCCCGATTTAATTTTTAGCAAAGGGGGATACGGTTCTTTGTCTGTTTCTATTTTGGGCTGGATTTTTCAAGTTCCAATTATTTTACACGAATCAGACATTGCCCCCGGTTTTACCAATAAATTAATAAGTAAATTTGCCTTAGAAATATTTGTATCTTTTCCGGTCAAAGAAACCACCTATTTTTCTCCGAAAAAAATAATTTCAGTAGGTAATCCTATTCGAAAAGAAATTCTGGCCGGTGATGCTCAAGAAGCTAAAAAACTTTTTAGNCTGGTAGAGGGGAAGCCGACTATTTTAATTTTAGGAGGATCTCAGGGAGCTCAAAGAATTAATGATTTAATTCTGGATATTTTGCCTCAAATGCTTAGCAATTTTCAAATTATTCACCAAACCGGTTCCAAAAATTTTCAAGAAGTAGAAGCAGAAGCCAAAGCAATGGTTAAACCTCCTTTTGAGAAGTATTATCACCCCTTTCCTTTTTTAAATGAAACCGAGCTAAAGCATGCTTTAAAAATCTGTGACATAGTGGTAAGTCGAGCAGGCTCGGGCAGTATTTTTGAAGTTGCGGCTTGCGGAAAACCTTCTATTTTAATTCCCTTACCGGAAGCCGCCCAGAATCACCAAATTAAAAATGCTTATTTGTGTCAAAAATTGGGAGCATGCATTGTAATTGAAGAAGAAAACTTAACTCCTGGTTTTTTCTTTGAAAAATTAAAATATCTTCTTTCCAAACAAGACCAATTAAAAGAAATGTCAGAGAAGGCTAAGGAATTTTCCCAGCCCAGAGCCGCAGAAATAATTGCCAAATACCTTGTTGAATATTTAATTTATTAAAACCTAACAAAATTTTATGGAAAAAATAAGAGTAAGGATTGCTCCATCTCCTACGGGAAAGCTACACATCGGAACAGCCAGAGCCGCTCTTTTTAATTATTTATCCGCAAAGAAACATGATGGTATCTTTATTTTAAGAATTGAAGACACTGATTTGGAAAGATCAAATTCTGAATTTGAGAAAGATATTATAGAAAGTTTAAAATGGCTAAGGATTGAATGGGATGAGGGGCCTGATATTAGTGGGGCTTTCGGTCCATACAGACAAAGTGAAAGATTAAATATTTATGCCACATATTTAGAAAAACTTCTTTCTGAAGATAAGGCGTATTTTTGTTTTTGCTCTGAACAAGAAATGGAAGCCCAAAGACAGTATCAGTTATCNATTGGAGAGTCGCCTCACTACAATGGAAAATGCGCTGCCCTACCAAAAGAAACGGTTCAAAAGTATTTAGCTGAAGGAAAATCATCAGTTATTAGGTTTAGATTACCTGCAAAAAAAGTAGAATTTAGTGATTTAATTAGGGGACATATAGAGTTCGATACTTCCTTACTAGGGGATATCGTTATTGCCAAGAATTTAACCTCTCCACTTTATAATTTTACTTGCGCTATTGACGATTTTGAAATGAAAATTTCTCATGTCATTAGGGGAGAAGATCATATTTCCAATACCCCAAAACAGATTTTAATTCAGGAAGCCCTGGGTTTCCCCAGGCCGAAATATGCTCATTTACCTTTAATTTTGGGGCCGGATCGAATTAGATTATCAAAAAGACATGCAGCTACAGCTATTTCCGAATACAGAAAAATGGGTTATTTACCGGAAGCGATGGTTAATTTTATGGCATTTTTGGGCTGGAACCCGGGCGGGGAAAGAGAAATTTTTAACATCAATTCTTTAATTAAGGAATTTTCTCTGGAGAAGGTTCAAAAAGGAGGAGCGATTTTTAATATTAAAAGATTAAATTATTTAAACGGTTTTTATATTAGGCAGAAATCTTTAGATAAATTAACCGAGCTTTGTCTTCCTTATTTGATTGAGGCAGGATTAATTACTCCAAAACCGGAACCGCGAAGAATCGGCCCCAAAATAAGTTTTTTGGGAGCCCCGGGAATAGAATTTCTCGAAAATTTTATAGTAAATGAAACCAAAGAAGAAATTAATTTCGAGTTGCTAAAAAAAATAGTTGGTTTATACCAAGAAAGACTTAAAANATTATCAGAAATTCCTNAATTNATTGATTTTTTCTTTAAAAAAGATGTGATAAAATACAATAAAGAACTCTTAAAATGGAAGCCGACCGCCCCTCGTTTAGAAATGACCGATAAAGAACTTAAAAACTCCCTTGACAAATTAGAGAAATTGTTGTCTAAAATAAAATCTGAGCAGTGGAACAAGGAAAATTTAGAAAAAATTTTATTACCAGAAGCTGAAAAGATTGGAGCAGGCTTAGCCCCTCAGCAAGCTGGGTACGGGGTAAAGGATAGGGGATACCTTTTATGGCCATTCAGGATTGCCCTGACAAGAAAAGAGGCTTCGGCCGGTCCTTTTGAAATTGCTGAAATTTTGGGAAAAGAAAAAACACTTAAAAGAATCAAATGGGCTAAGGGACTGCTCTAGAATTTCTAATTTCTAATTTCTAAATGATTAAAAAATTTATATCAATTTTAATAATATTTGGATTTTTTTTGCCAAGTTTTAGTTTTGCCCAAGAGCAACCATTTCAGCCCCCAAAAACATTAGAAGGGGCAAAAGAAATGGGGGAGAAATTTGGTGAAGCTGCAAAAGAAAAGCTCCCGGGAATTTTGGAGAAGCTTTGGAAAGAAGAGGTAATGCCGATTTGGAGTAAAATGTGGAACTGGGCCAAAAACTGGTTGGAAAATGCGGTTTGGCCATGGATTATTGGATTTTTCAAAGAAAAGATAAAACCTCCCCTTGAAAAAGAAATTGAAAAGAAAAAACCTGTTATTGAAGAGGAGTTTGAAAAAGAAAAACAGGAAATAAAAAAAGAGGCGCCAGAAGTCGGCAAATCTCTTTGGGAA
>Ga0051980_10002656_pt1 | contig 13458 bp, 10 predicted proteins | sample CryGey13umfilter_2_FD_55014 | JGI IMG/M metagenome (GOLD analysis project Ga0051980, IMG submission 55014) | Groundwater microbial communities from aquifer in Utah, USA - Crystal Geyser 4/9/14 3 um filter | ecosystem: Environmental > Aquatic > Deep subsurface > Groundwater | place: USA: Utah...
CCAGGTCCAGTGCTTGGTGTGCTGCACCTGCCGGGCGGCTTCGTTGTGGCAGATCAGGCAGGCTTCGGTGACTTCCGGGCCGGTCTTGAAGTTCTTTGCGAGTTCCTTGAACTTGCTGTGATTCGCCGTGGAAGCGCTTTTCTGCTTGGAACCGGCTGGCGCTTGCGGGGCCGCTGTCGTGGCCTCCGACCTGGCTGGTGTCGGTGCTGCGAGCGCGGTCAGCGCCGCCAGCATGGCGCCGACTGCCAGCGCCGACAGAGCGACTCTGGTTCTGGGTAACATGATGTCTCCTTTGTTGATCCTGGTGGGAATAGGGTTGGCCGTTCTGTGCTAGCAACCGCCCGCCGCACCGCTACCAGAGCCACCACTTGCCCCGGCGCCAGGCGTGCCCTTGATCATCGCGGGCGCGGGCTTGCTGGGGTCGAACTGGACAAATCTGGCCTGGTCCGCCGCGACATGGCTCATAATTTCGCCCACCCCGAACAGCTTGCCGAACAAACCGGCGTTCATCATGCCGATGTAGGTCTTGCCGTCATTCTTCTTGTAAACGGATATCTTGCAGGGAATCAGAATGGAGAGAAAGCGGGTGTTGTCGTCCTTGAGGATGGGGCCGGAGTAGCGCGTGCTGCAGGCTTCGATATCAGCACCGGCAGCACGTTGCCGCCATCGTGCTGCACCGCTTTGGCCGGGTCGCGCAGGCCGATCAGCGACCAGCCGTTACCCGCTTTCTGGATGTTCTGCTGGATACGGGCGACGGTCTCCTCCACGCCGAACGGGCTGGGTATTTCCCGGAACATCAGGCTGCCCATGAAGTTGTAGGCCAGCGCGGCTACAAAAACCAGGCCAGCAATAAATCCACCGATGATTTTTAACATTTTGGCAGTCCTCCTGTGCTTGGATAAAATAAAATTAGCGTTTATACCGCAAACAACATTTTAAGGTCAGTGATAAATATCAATGACAGAAAACGTATTCTAATATTAAGTGTATTAGAATATTGTAATATTGCAATTAAAACCCCTGAATTTCTTTGGGAGGTGAGAAGATATATCCACTACAATCTCCCGCAATTCTTTTAAAGTTAATGGTTTCCATGATGATCTCCCCATTTTCCATTTCAGGCCTGCCGAAAATCATTTTCGGTGTGGGCAGTTTAAGTCAGGTGCCAGCGCTGCTGCGACAATTCGGAACGCGCGTTCTGATTGTAACCGGTGGCCGCTCGTTCCGCGCCTCCCTCCATTGGCAGGGCTTGATCGACGCCATGAAAGGGCAGGGACTGTCATGGGAGGATATGGTGGTGCGGGAAGAGCCCTCGCCACAGTTAGTGGATCAGGCGTGCGCGTCTACCGCAGCGCGGGCATACAGGTGGTGCTGGGCATCGGCGGCGGCAGCGTGCTGGATGCCGCCAAGGCGATTGCCGGGTTACTGCCCCACGGCAATTCGGTGATGGATCACCTCGAAGGGGTGGGGCAGGAGTTGCCTTATCAAGGGCCGTCGTCACCCTTCATCGCGGTGCCGACTACTGCGGGCACCGGTTCGGAGGCCACCAAGAATGCCGTCCTCAGCATGCGCGGGCCGGATGGCTTCAAGAAATCCTTCCGCCATGATCTGCTGGTGGCGAGATATGCGGTGGTGGATCCGGCGCTGCTCGCCACCTGCCCGCCCGACCTGATCGCCGCCAACGGCATGGACGCGCTGACCCAGTTGCTGGAATCCTATGTTTCAACCCGCGCCAATCCCTTTGCCGATGCGCTGGCACTGAGCGGCCTGGGCTACGTGCGCGAAGGTTTGCTGGATTGGTACGAGGGCGGCGAGAAGGCGGCTGAAGGTAGGGCGGGGATGGCTTATGCCGCGTTGCTTTCGGGCATTGCCCTGGCGCAGGTGGGACTGGGATCGGTGCACGGTCTGGCGGCACCCTTGGGTGCGATCTCTCCGGTGCCGCATGGCGTGGCTTGCGGCGCCACCGTGGCGGAGGCGACGGCGATCAATATCCATGCACTGGAAGAGCGTGACCCGGGTAGCCCGGCACTGGAGAAGTACGCTAGAATCGGTCGCCTGTTCCAGGGCAAAAACCCTGTCGATGACGTCGTGGCAAGGGCGTTTCTGGTGCGGACTCTCAAGGAGTGGACGGCAAGGATGAATGTTCCGCCATTAGGTGCTTACGGTATCCGCGAAGCCGATCTGGATCTGATCGTGGCGAATAGTCGCGGCAGCAGCATGAAGACCAACCCCATCGTGTTGACCGATGGGGAGGTCAGGGAGATTTTGCTGCGCTGTCTTTAATTCCCCGCCACCGCTTCTTCGGCGTTGCCCAGCGCGGTGATGTTGAAGCCGCCATCGACGTAGGTGATCTCGCCGGTCATGCCGCTGGCGAGGTCGCTGCACATGAAGGCGGCGACATTGCCGACTTCCTCGATGGTGACGTTGCGCCGCATTGGGGCGTGTTTCTCGTTGTAGGAAAGCAGCTTACCGAAGTCGGCTATGCCGCTTGCCGCCAGGGTCTTGATCGGGCCGGCGGAGAGACCGTTGACGCGGATGCCTTTCGGGCCCAGGCTTGCCGCCATGTAGCGCACGTTGGCTTCGAGGCTGGCCTTGGCGAGGCCCATCACGTTGTAGTGGGGGACGGTGCGTTCGGCGCCGAGGTAGCACAGGGTCAGCAGCGCGGCGTTGCGGCCCTGCATCATCGGCAGTCCGGCCTTGGCCAGCGCGGTGAAGCTGTAGGAGCTGATGTCGTGGGCGATCTGGAAGTATTCGCGCGTGACGGANTCGACGTAATCGCCGGTCAGGGCCTGTTTCGGCACGAAGGCGATGGAGTGGATGATGCCATCGAGCCCGTCCCAGTGTTTGCCGAGGTCGATGAATAGCTGGTCGATTTCTTCGTCGCTGGCGACGTCGCAGGGGAAAATCAGGTCGGAACCGAATTCTTTCGCCAGGCCGGCAACGCGATCCCTGACTTTCTCTCCCTGGTAGGTGAAGGCGAGTTCGGCGCCTTCGCGCTTCATGGCTGCTGCGATGCCGTAGGCGATGGAGCGGTTGCTGATCATTCCGGTAATCAGGATTCGTTTGTTTGCCAGAAAGCCCATTGTTTTTTCCTTTGATTGCGGTTTGTCTGGAAATCGACACGGGATTATAACCCAATTCTCCGTAGGGATAGCAGCCAAGCTGCTGTTTGCGCTACACTGAAAACCGATGAGATTATTCCTGATATTTATCCTGCCAGCGTCCCTGGCGGCTTGCGGCGTCCCGCCCTGGAACAGCCCCTATCCGGCCGCCGACGAGGGCGGAAACATCACCTATTCGTCTTTCGCCGAACGGCCCAAGCATCTCGATCCGGCGCAGTCCTACAGCTCCAACGAGATCACTTTCACCGGCCAGATTTACGAGCCGCCGCTGCAGTACCATTATCTGAAGCGCCCTTATACTTTGATTCCGCTCGCCGCCGCCGAACTGCCAAAAACGCTGTTCCTCGATGCGGAAAGCAAGCCCTTGCCGGCTGATAGCGTCCCGGAAAAAATCGCCTTCAGCGTGGTTGAAATCCACATCAAGCCGGGTATCCGTTATCAGCCGCATCCGGCCTTTGCCCGTGATGCGCGGGGACGCTACTTGTATCATGATCTGAAGCCGGAAGAGCTGGCCAAGGTCTACAAGCTGGCGGATTTCCCGCAAACCGGCACGCGCGAGCTGGAGGCGGCGGATTACGTCCATCAGATCAAGCGGCTGGCGCACCCTCGGCTGAATTCGCCGATTTTCGGCATGATGGGCGAGGTCATCGTCGGCCTGAAAGAATATGCAAAAGTGCTGGATAACGCACAGAAGACCTTGCCGCCGGGCGCTCGGCTGGATCTGACGCGCTACCCGCTGGCCGGGGTGGAGGTGGTGGATCGCTATACCTACCGGGTGAAACTCAAGGGCAAATATCCGCAATTCCTTTATTGGCTGGCGATGCCGTTCTTCGCGCCGGTGCCGCCCGAGGCGGATCGCTTCTATGGCCAGCCCGGCATGGCCGAGAAAAACCTTACCCTGGACTGGTACCCGGTCGGCACCGGACCCTACATGCTGACGGTGAACGACCCGAACCGGCGCATGGTGCTGGAGCGCAACCCGAATTTCCATGGCGAGACTTACCCGACCGAAGGCGAGCCGGACGATGCCGCAGCCGGGCTGCTGAAGATGCCGGCAAGCCGCTGCCATTTATCGACAAGGCCGTGTTCAGCCTGGAAAAGGAAAGCATTCCTTACTGGAACAAGTTTTTGCAGGGTTATTACGATGCTTCCGGCATCAGTTCCGACAGCTTTGACCAGGCGGTGCGCGTCGCCACCCAGGGCGAGGCGGACGTGACCGAGATGATGAAGGAGAAGGGCATCCGCCTCCAGACCACGGTGACCGCCACCAACTACTACTACGGCTTCAACATGCTCGACCCGGTGGTGGGCGGATATTCGGAGCGGGCGAAGAAACTCAGGCAGGCGATTTCCATCGCCATCGACTATGAGGAATTTATCTCGATCTTTGCCAACGGTCGCGGCATCCCCGCGCAAGGGCCTTTGCCGCCGGGGATTTTCGGCGCGCAGGAAGGTGAGCGGGGCATCAATCCCCAAATCTACGACTGGGTGGACGGCAAGCCGAAGCGCAAGTCTATCGAGTACGCCAAAAAACTGCTGGCCGAGGCCGGCTATCCGGGCGGGCGCGACGAGAAGACCGGCAAGCCGCTGCTGCTGTACCTCGATATCACCGCCACCGGGCCGGACGACAAGGCGCGGCTCGACTGGATACGCAAGCAGTTCCAGGCGGTCGACCTGCAACTGGTGGTGCGCAACACCGACTACAACCGTTTCCAGGACAAGATCCGCAAGGGCAACGCGCAGATTTTCCACTGGGGCTGGAACGCCGATTACCCCGACCCGGAGAATTTCCTGTTTCTGCTTTATGGGCCCAATGCGCGGGTGAAGGGGGAAGGGGAGAACTCGGCCAACTATGAGAACCCGGAATTCGACCACCTGTTCGAGCGCATGAAGAATATGGACAACGGTCCGGAGCGCCAGAGGATCATCGATGAAATGCTCGTGATTGCGCGCCGCGATGCACCCTGGATATGGGGTTTCCATCCCAAGCAATACAGCCTGTTTCACTCCTGGTACCGGAACGTCAAGCCCAACCTGATGGCCAATAACGGCCTGAAATACACCCGCATCGATGCTGGCTTGCGCGCCAAAAAACAGCGCGAGTGGAATGAGCCGGTGCTGTGGCCGCTGGGTCTGCTGGCCGTCGTGCTGGTAGCCGGGCTGTTGCCGGCCGTGGCGGCCTATCGCCGTAAGGAAAGGCAGGCAGCCAGACCGGATCAGGCCCATGGTTGACGGCTCTTTCCCCCCTTTAACGGGAGCGTCGCGTAGCACACTTCGTCCCTATCAAACGGTTACAGCCTCCCCCAAACCCTGCATAATTCACAAATTCAGCGGGTATGAATTTCCGGAACCACGGATATAGGTAATCAAGTACATGGCAATCAAGAAATCCGAACTCTATTCCTCCCTCTGGAAATCCTGCGATGAGTTGCGCGGGGGCATGGATGCCAGCCAGTACAAAGATTACGTTCTCATCCTCCTGTTCATCAAATACGTCTCTGACAAATACGCCGGCGATCCCAACGCCCTGATCGACGTGCCTGCCGGGGGCGGCTTTGCCGACATGGTGGCGGCCAAGGGTGACAAGGAGATCGGAGACAGGATCAACAAGATCATCGGCAAGCTGGCCGACGCCAACGACAGCCTCAAGGGCGCGATCAACGTCGCCGACTTCAACGATGAGGAAAAGCTCGGCAAGGGCAAGGAGATGGTGGATCGGCTCACCAAGCTGGTGGCCATCTTCGAGGGGCTGGATTTCGGCGGCAACCGCGCCGAGGGTGACGACCTGCTGGGCGACGCTTACGAGTACCTGATGCGCCACTTCGCCACCGAATCCGGCAAGAGCAAGGGCCAGTTCTACACCCCGGCAGAAGTCTCGCGCATCATGGCCATGGTCATTGACCTGGGCAAAGCGAGCCGCGCCGACCAGAGTATCTTCGACCCCACCTGCGGTTCCGGTTCGCTGCTGCTCAAAGCACACGATGAAGCCAAGAGCCGCACCGGGCTGGACTTGGCGCTTTACGGGCAGGAGATGGACAACGCCACCTCTGCGCTGGCGCGGATGAACATGGTGCTGCACGACTGCCCAACAGCAGAAGTCTGGCAGGCCAACACCCTCTCTAGTCCGCACTTCAAGAATGTTGACGGCGGCCTCAAGACCTTCGATTTCGTGGTGGCCAATTTCCCGTTCTCCAACAAGAATTGGACCAGCGGTCTCGACCCGGTCAACGACCTGTATGGCCGTTTCGAGTACGGCATTCCCCCAGCCAAGAACGGCGACTACGCCTTTTTGCTGCACATCCTTACCTCGCTCAAGAGCACCGGCAAGGGTGCGGTCATTCACCCCCACGGTGTGCTGTTCCGGGGCGGGGCGGAGGCGGTGATCCGCAAGAACATCGTCAGGCGGGGACTCATCAAGGGCATTATCGGCCTGCCCGCCAACCTGTTCTACGGCACCGGCATTCCGGCCTGCATTCTGGTGCTGGACAAGGAGGGCGCAGCCGGGCGCAAGGGCATCTTCATGGCCGATGCCAGCAAGGGCTATATCAAGGACGGCAACAAGAACCGCCTGCGGGCGCAGGACATCCACAAGATCGTGGATACCTTCACCCGTCAGCTGGAAACGCCCAAGTATTCACGCATGGTGCCGCTGGCCGAGGTCGAGGCCAACGACTTCAACCTGAACCTGCCGCGCTACATCGACTCGACCTCCCCGGAAGACTTGCAGGACATTGAAGCCCACCTCAAGGGCGGCATCCCCAAGCCTGATATTGACGGCCTTGCTGCCTACTGGCAGGTTTTCCCCAACGTGCGCCGCGAACTCTTTGCCGATGCAGACCGCCCCGGCTACAGCCAGCCCAAGGTCGAAGCCAGTCAAGTCAAGGCAGCCATCTTTGGTCACCCCGAATTCACCGCCTTCAACCAGCAGGTCACCCAGTTGTTCGGCACATGGAAAGCGGCCAACACCCCGCTGCTTACCGGCATCAAACAGGGTGACCGCCCCAAGGTGCTGATCGAGATGCTCTCGGAAAGCCTGCTGGAAACCTTCCGCAGTGGAGACGCTATAGCCTCACTGATCGACCCCTATGGCGTCTATCAGCACCTGATGGACTACTGGGCTGAAACCATGCAGGACGATGCTTGGATGATCGTCAGCGACGGCTGGAAAGCGATACAGGACGGCAAGCCCAACACCGACCTGATCCCGCCCGCGCTGATCGTCGCCCGCTATTTCGCCGCCGAGCAGGCCGCCATCGAACAGCTCGAAGCTGAGCGCGACGCCATCAGCCGCCAGATGGAGGAGATGGACGAGGAACATGGCGGCGAGGATGGGCTGCTGGCCGATGCCAAGAACGACAAGGGCAAACTCACCAAGGCCAGCGTCAAGGCGCGGCAGACCGAGATCAAACGCAACAAGGACGCCGCCGACGAGCGCAAGCTGCTCGACGCCTACGCCGACCTGATCGAACAGGAAGCCGCCGCTGGAAAGACAGTGAAGGACGCACAGAAGGCGCTAGACGCCAAGGTAGCCGCCCAATACGCCAAGCTCACCGAGGCCGAGATCAAGGCGCTGGTGGTGGAAGACAAATGGCTGGCNGCNTTGGCCGCCAGCGTGCAGGGCGAACTGGATCGAGTCAGCCANGCNCTNACCGGGCGCATCAAGCAACTGGCTGAACGCTACGCCACGCCGTTGCCCAAGCTGGCCGGTGAGGTGGAAACGCTGGCCACCCGCGTGGATGAGCACCTGACGAAGATGGGNTTCGTATGGAAGTGACCGCTTGCAACAATAGGTCAGAAGGCTTCTCATCTATTGAGCCAACCTTTCTGCTCAGAGCGAAAAGGTGCGACGGCGCCGCACTCATTGCGCGACCGTCTGTGCCGACTGCAACAGAAGGATTCTTATGAAGCCAAATCAGACTGCAAGCCAAGCGCTACTGCTGTTGCCGGACATCGGCGACATCGAAACCAAACCCGTCCTGAAAAAACTCGCCCGCGCACATCAGGCGCTGGCTGAACTGAAAGGCGTGGTTGCCAGCATTCCCAATCAAAGCATCCTCATCAGCACATTGTCCTTACAGGAAGCCAAGGACAGCTCCGCGATTGAAAACATTATCACCACGCATGATGAACTGTACCGTAGCGACAGCGTTGCGCGGCGCTTTGTCACCGTCGCGGCGAAAGAAGTGCACAACTACGCCACCGCCTTGCGCAACGGCTTCGAGCAGGTCAAGCGCACCGGGCTGCTTACCAATAACGACATACTGGAAGTTCAAGCCTGCATCGAAGAGAGCCGCGCAGGCTTTCGCAAATTGCCCGGCACCGCGCTGAAAAACGACCTCACCGGCGNAACGATCTACACCCCGCCGCAACACCCCGATGAAATTATCGCCCTGATGACCAATCTGGAGCGCTTCATCAATGANGATGAGCTGTGCGACTGGGANCCNCTCACCAAAATGGCGGTGATACATCACCAGTTTGAAAGCATCCACCCCTTCTACGACGGCAACGGCAGAACCGGGCGCATCATCAATATTTTGTATCTGGTGCAACACGGCCTGCTGGGCAGCCCCGTTCTTTATTTGAGCCGCTACATCAACCAGAACAAAGCCGACTACTACCGCCTGCTGCAAACCACCCGCGACACAGGCAACTGGGAAGGCTGGCTGCTGTATATGCTCGACGGCGTAGAACAAACCGCGCACCAAACCACCGCACTGGTGGTGGACATTAAAGCGCTCATGCAGCGATGCAAACATCGCCTACGCACCGAGTTGCCCAAAATCTACAGTCAGGATTTAATTAACAACCTGTTCCGTCACCCCTACACCAAGATTGAATTCCTCGCTGCCGAGTTACAAGTCGTGCGCCAGACCGCAGCGCGTTATCTGGACGAAGTGGCGGCCTTGGGTTTGCTCACCAAACACAAACTCGGCAAAGACAATTACTACCTCAATGACGCGTTATATCAACGGCTGCACAATGTAAGTGAAAACACGGAAGCGCAGCTATGAGGGGTGAAACGTGGCCATAAAAATAGGTTTTTTTAACATGAGTCGCTCAACGTGTTACCGAAATTGCCATTTCATTAACGCATTGTTGGCGACGTGTTATCCAAATAGCGGTTTTCTGTGCATGACCCCTGCCGAGGACGGCAGCCATGAATGAACCGCTAACCGTTCGGGAAGCGCCGGCCAGTTACCAGGTCGTGCTGGATTCGCTCCGCGTCAGGCCGGGGTACAAGCAGACCGAGGTGGGGGTGATTCCTGAGGATTGGGAAGTCAGGAAAATCAGGTCCGTCTGTACACTAATTAACGGACGTGGATTCAAGCCGTTTGAATGGCAGAAGGCCGGATTGCCGATAATTCGGATTCAAAACATCAATGGTTCCGATGATTTCAATTTTTACACAGGGAGCTACGACAAAAAACTTGAGATTGAGCCAAATCAATTGCTCTTTGCATGGTCAGGAAGTCGCGGAACATCTTTTGGCCCACATGTGTGGACAGGCCCTCTTGGCTTGCTGAACTACCACACGTGGAAGGTTCAGGTTAGCGAGTCCGAGATAGACAGAAATTTCTTCTATTATGCTTTGAAGCAGCTAACAGCGTTTATTGAAGACCAAGCTCATGGTGCATCAGCTCTGGTGCATACCCAGAAATGGGAAATGGAAGGTTTTGAGTTTCCTCTTCCGCCGACCATCCCCGAACAACGCGTCATCGCCGCCGCGCTGTCGGATGTGGATGCCCTGCTCGCCAAACTCGACCAGTTCATCGCCAAGAAGCGCGACCTCAAACAAGCCGCCATGCAACAACTCCTCACCGGCCAGACTCGTCTGCCGGGGTTTAGTGGGGCGTGGGAGACTGTTCTTCTTCCTGATGTAAGTTGGTTCCAAGAAGGGCCGGGAGTGCGAACACACCAGTTCAGATTGTCTGGCGTAAAGCTGCTGAACGGAACGAACATTTCAAACGGTAGGCTTCTATTAGATTCAACGATACGTTACGTGTCGAACGAAGAAGCCGAAGGCGCCTACAAGCACTTCCTAGTGGACGAAGGAGATATTCTTCTTGCTACTTCTGGGGTCACAATCGACAAACTTCATGAGAAAGTTGCAATAGCGCAACATGAAGAACTCCCCCTTTGTATGAACACCAGCACAGTTCGTTTCAAGGTTTCCAATTCCAGATTGATTGCCAGTTACCTCTATTTGTTCTTGCGTTCAGATGTATTCAAGAAACAGATTGGACGACAGGCGACAGGGTCTGCACAGCTTAATTTTGGGCCATCGCATCTCAAGAAAGTAGATATTCCACTGCCGTCGTCCCTTTCCGAACAAACCGCCATCGCCACCGTCCTCTCCGACATGGACGCCGAACTCGCCGCCCTCGAAGCCCGCCGCGACAAGACCCGTGCCCTCAAGCAAGGCATGATGCAGGAACTGCTCACCGGAAGGATACGCCTCGTATGACGCTCGACCAGTTACTTGAAGCCCTCCGGCTTGGCGAGAGCCAGGACATCGAATTCAAGGCTGCCGAGGGTGGTTTGCCGCGCTCCTTGTGGGAAACAGTGTCNGCTTTTGCGAATACCAATGGGGGCACCATTGTGCTGGGCGTGGTCGAACGCGACGGGGGATTTGCCGTTGAGGGCGTGCGCAAGCCGGATACCTTGCTCAAGACATTCTGGGATAACCACAATAATCCCCAGAAACTCAACCAACCCGTCTGCCGGGAGGCGGACGTGGAAGTCGTGCCGNTGGATCGGCACAAGCTGGTGTGCATACATGTGCCCCGCGCCGGACGCCAGCAGCGCCCGGTGTTCATCAATGGTAATCCGCTGACCGGCACCTACAAGCGCAATTATGAAGGCGATTACCGCTGCACCGAGTCCGAGGTGCGGCAGATGCTACGCGATGCCGCCGACGAACCGCTGGATGGGCAAATTCTGGAAGGCTTCGATCTCGATGACCTCGACGAGGAAACCCTTGCGGCCTATCGCAACCGGTTTGCCTCTCGCGATCCGGATCATCCCTTTCTGGCCATGAATCCGGCGGACTTTCTGGAAAATCTGGGCGGCCTTCGGCGCGACCGGCGTAGCGGCGCGGAGGGTCTCACCCTGGCCGGGTTGTTGATGTTCGGCAAGGAGCGCAGTCTGCTCGATGCCCTGCCCCATTTTCACCTGGACTACCAGGAACAGCTTTCCTCAAATCCCGAAGAGCGCTGGACGTACCGTTTGACGCCGGATGGCAAGTGGGTGCCGAATCTGTTTAATTTCTACTATCGGGTTTATCCACGGCTGGTAGAGGGGATCGATGTGCCTTTCAAGCTGGATAAGGCTGCCACGAGGCTGGAAGAAACCCATGTCCACGAAGCCCTGCGCGAGGCGCTGGTGAATACCCTGATTCATGCCGACCACCAGTCATCGCGGCCCATCAATGTGATCAAACGACCCGACACCTTCATTTTCATGAATCCGGGCCGCTTGCGTATCCCCAGAGAACAGCTTTATCAGGGCGGGGTGACCGATCCGCGCAATCCGAATTTGCAGAAGATGTTCCAGATGCTGGGGTTGGGCGAGAAGGCCGGCTCCGGTTTTCAGAAAATCCTGCGCGCCTGGCGCGAGCAGCATTGGATGATTCCCCTGGTGGCAGAGAACACTGAGCTTGAAATGACGCGAATCTGGTTGCCGGTCGCGAGCATGATCCCGGATGATGTAGAGAGGGAGTTGCGGGCGGTGGTCGGCGATGCCTACGGGACGCTGGACGAATTAGGCCGGGTCATTTTAATGCTGGCCCATCGTTTCGGCGAAGTGGGCAACGAGGACATTCAGCCTTATCGACAGGAGCATCCAAGGGAGATTGGCGCCCGCTTGCGCGAGTTGGTTGGTGCAGGCTGGCTGGACAAGACTGGGCACGGACGAGGGACACGCTACCGTTGGCCACAGACCGGCGGCCCGGATTTGTTTGCTACGGAGCCAAGGGGGTCCATTGGCTCCGAACAAACCGAAACGGGGTCCGAACATTTGCCGGTGGAGTCCGAACATTTGCCGATAGGGTCCGAACATTTGCCGGTGGAGTCCGAACATTTGAACTCCGAACAAGATGCCCAATTGTTGCTCTTGGCGGCTGATGTTCGCGGCAAGGGCAAGGTTCCCAAACCCCTCATGGAAGCAACCATCCTGGCTCTGTGTGAGCGGGACTGGCTGTCATTGCGAACCTTGGCCAGGCTGTTGAATCGGGAATCCGATTCGTTGCGTAACCACTACATTAACGCCATGCTGCTGGATGGTCGGCTGGAGGCCCGAGTGCCCGGCAAGCCCAATCATCCGAATCAGGCGTACCGCAAGAAGGGGGGGGCATGAGTACCGTCGGCCAGATCGAAAAGCGAACCCAAGCCCGCGTCGTCGCCTTGTTCCGGGAGCGGCTGTGTTATGACTATCTCGGCGACAGGACCGGCCTCGACAACCGTAACCTCGAGCTGACTCTGCTGCGCGGCTGGTTGGAAAAGCAGGACTTGAGCGACACGCTCATCAACCGGGCGCTGCATGAACTGAACCGGGTGGCGACGGACACCGGCAAGCACCTCTATGACCGCAACAAGGAGGTCTACGACTTGCTGCGCTACGGCGTGAAGGTGCAGTCCGGCGCGGGTGAGAACCGGGTCACGGTCTGGCTGATCGACTGGAAGCACCCGGAGAACAACCACTTCGCCATTGCCGAGGAAGTCACGGTCAAGGGAGCCGATGCCAAGGCCAGTACCAAGCGCCCGGACGTGGTGATCTACCTCAACGGCATCGCGCTGGGCGTGCTGGAACTGAAACGCTCCACCGTGTCGGTGGCCGAGGGCATCCGCCAGAATCTGGACAACCAGAAGAAGGAGTTCATCCAGCCCTTTTTCTCAACCATGCAGTGGGTGATGGCGGGCAACGACACCGAGGGGCTGCGCTACGCCACCATCGAGACGCCCGAGAAATACACCCTGCGGTGGGTAGAGGACGGCGGCCCTTACGCGGGTGAGCCGAACTTGCTGGACCGCCACCTGTTGCAGGTGTGCAGGAAGGCGCGGTTGCTGGAGTTGATCCACGACTTTGTGGTGTTCGATGCAGGCACCAAAAAGCTGTGCCGCCAGAACCAGTATTTCGGCGTGAAGGCCGCGCAGGAGTTCATCCAACGCCGCGAGGGCGGCATCATCTGGCACACACAGGGCAGCGGCAAGTCGCTCACCATGGTGTGGCTGGCCAAGTGGATACGCGAAAACCGGGAGGGTGCGCGGGTGCTGATTATCACTGACCGCACCGAGCTGGACGAGCAGATCGAGAAGGTGTTTCTCGGCGTCAATGA